>ERZ802827.962-NODE-962-length-14897-cov-32.5783_pt1 | contig 14897 bp, 18 predicted proteins | sample MGYA00345652_ERZ802827 | MGnify/ENA primary metagenome ERZ802827 (study PRJEB30503, sample SAMEA104212372) | marine metagenome | biome: Westerlies Biome; feature: [SRF] surface water layer (ENVO:00010504) within the epipelagic zone...; material: water... | reverse complement strand
TCGATCATGCCGAGGGCGATGCCCATGGTTTCGTTAGCCATTGCCTACCGGGAAAAAAGGTGGAATGTTCGCTCGGGACATTGGTCCGCCAGATCCCTTCCCGTCAAGCAATTGGGCACACTCCCAAGATCACTGTCCATAGTGAACCTGATAAGCCCGGCTTATCACCCTGTCTCTCACTGTTCCGCACTGCTGTGGTGGTTCCTGTGATCACATCCGCACAAGGCGTTGCCGCGACAAGCCTTGATGCATAGGTTCACGACACCGAGTGGTCCTGACGCCATTGGCTGAGGGGTGGAATGTTCAACCCATGCCATTCGGTTCTGTCGTTGACCGAAAGATTTCTACCCCTAAACCCCACAATGGTGAGCCTTTCTGTGCTCTCCGTTCGTTGCAACGTCTGACCATTGCCACCGGCAACCCCATTAAGGTTGCTGAGATAGAAGCCATGCTTGGACCGTTGCCTCTCGAGGTCCAGCGTCAACCCAGTGATCTGGACGTCGACGAGACCGGAGAGACCTATCTGGAGAACGCTTCTCTGAAAGCAAGCGCTGCTGCGTTGCGCACCAACGAATGGGCCCTGGCGGATGATTCCGGCTTGGAAGTGGATGCCTTGCACGGTGCCCCGGGTTTGTTTTCCGCCCGTTACGCCAGCGGCAACGACGCCAAAATTCAGCGCCTTCTGGAGGAACTCAACAGTTCCCCCTACCGGAGTGCGTGTTTCCGCAGCACGATGGTGATCAGCGATCCTTCCGGCACCTGTGTGGCCTCAGCCGAAGGGGTCTGCTGGGGTGAACTGCTGTTGAAACCGGCTTATGCCGGCGGTGGCTTCGAATCGCTGTTGTGGGTGCGGGAAGCCCGGTGCACCTACGGGGAGCTCAACGCAGCCCAACTCACCCGTCTGGGTAGCCGTGGCAAAGCGGCACGCGCCCTGGCACCGGATCTGCGACGCCTGCTGAACTTGAACTGAGGCTCAGCGCAACGTGGAGCGTCGGTTGACGATTTCAATGGCCCGCATGGCCGCAGCAGCAGCCTCCTCCACATCCCCTTCCCGTCCGGCCAGGGTGAGTCGGCCAAAGGCACCCACCGCTTTCACGTCCACCAGGGTGATGTTGGACGCTTTTTCCGCTTCATTCGCCGCAATCAACACGTAGCCAGCGGGCTCGGTTTCGAGGATGAACATGCTCATGCCGGCCTCGATCATGGAGCCACGGCGGTTCTGGCGGTTGATCAACACCGCATGGTCCGGGGTGATCGCCCGGATCACCTCCGTCCAACTCACATCTGCGGGGGAGCGCTGCTCGATGGTGCTGCCGATGGCTTCCAGCACCACATCACCGGAATGGAGCACCGTGCTCTGGTCACGGTGATAGAGCGCCATCGATCCGAAGGCACGTTCCACCACCATCTGGCCAAGGCGCACATCACTCGCCTTCAGGGCGATATCAGTCACGCGGTGAACCGCCATGCCCGGCGACACCTCCATCCACAGACAGGCATCGCCCGGAATGGGCAGAAATCCTTGGCTCACCGAACCCATGTAAGCCGCCAATTGAGGCTGCAATGAGTCGATGAACACATGGGTGCGCAGCTCGATCGACTGCACATGGCTGTTCTGGCGTTGCAACCTGGGGGATTCGGAATCCGTGGTCACAACACAACTCGCACCTCCCTGGGGAGGTTTCACCTCAGTGCCGGTCACGAGAGCGCTTCCACCACGCCGCCGCTCCCGGGCCTCGAAGCTGGCGAAACGGGTCATGGCGGGGAGTGTACCGGATGAATTCCGTGTTTTCTGCTGTGATCACAGCTGTGGGAAGCGGTCTTGCGTGCCGAAGCGCAGCCGATACCGTCCGCTTATCAACACTGAGGACTCCGGTGATGAGCGAGCAAACCCCCGTGAATGCCGTTGAGTTGAATGCCGACCAGGCCCTGGGCATGGTCAGTTTCGGCTTGATGCAACGGCTGGCCAAGGAAGGGCAAGTGGAATTGCCCTGGCTGGAGACCGCCGTGGACAGCGAGGTCGAACGGGCCCGGCAGCTGCGCCAACGCCTGGAACTCACCGCCCTGGCCATCAACACCGGCGCACCGCTCACCACAGCGGAGGTCACCCTGCTGCTGGGGGCCCGCCCCGGCAGTGAGCAGGTTGAGCGTGGCGGACTGGTGGCGCGCCGCGTCAGCCGCAACGTCTGGCGGCTCAGCAAACTGGAGGAAAGCGATCGTTCCGACCGCTACGACGGCTTCCGCCGTCGCCTCTGATCCCGAAGAGTTTCAGGGGCTGAGCGTCACCAGCCCGCTGCCGAGGTCAGGTTGTGGGCTGATTCCTCGGGACATGGCCGATGGCCGGGCCAACCCTGCTGAAGGAAAGCGGACCGCGGGAGGTGTTCTGCGGTCTCACCTCGATTGTGTGGCTGCACCGGCGCATGCCGGATGCCTTTTTTCTTGTTGTCGGATCACGGACCTGCGCACACCTGATCCAGAGCGCCGCCGGCGTGATGATCTTTGCCGAACCCCGTTTTGGCACCGCCATTCTCAGCGAGCGGGATCTGGCGGGCCTGGCGGACGCCCATGAGGAACTGGACCGTGTGGCCCGGGAACTGCTGCAGCGGCGACCAGAGATCCGCACCCTGTTTCTGGTGGGGTCCTGCCCCAGTGAGGTGATCAAGCTGGACCTGGCCCGGGCGGCCGAGCGGCTCAACGACGAACTGCAGGGCCGTGTGCGGGTGGTGAATTACTCCGGCAGCGGCATCGAAACCACCTTCACCCAAGGGGAGGATGGAGCGTTGGCGGCACTGGTGCCGCTGCTGCCCAGCAGCGCTGAACGGCAGCTGCTGCTGGTGGGCACCCTCGCCGACGCTGTGGAGGATCGCCTGATCCACTTGTTCGGACGCCTGGGGATCGACAGGGTCCGCAGCCTGCCGCCGCGCCAGTCGACCGCGTTGCCACCGGTGGGCCCCGGAACCACCGTGCTGCTCACCCAGCCGTTCCTCACCGACACCGCCCGCCTGCTGCGCAACCGCGGCGCCACGGTGCTCACCGCCCCCTTCCCGCTGGGAGCTGAGGGCAGTCGACGCTGGATGGAGGCGGCCGCCCAAGCCTTCGAGGTGGCACCCAGCCACGTGGCAACTGTGCTGGATCCCCTGATGGAGCGGGCGCGCATCGCCCTGGAACCCCATCGGGAGGTGCTGGCAGGCAAGCGCATCTTCCTGTTGCCCGAATCACAGCTGGAGCTTCCCCTAGCCCGTTTTCTGCAGCGGGAATGCGGCATGGAGCTGGTGGAAGTGGGCACGCCCTACCTGAACCGCGAACAGATGGCCGAGGAGCTGGCCCTGCTGCCGGAGGGCACCCCCGTGATGGAGGGACAGCACGTGGAGCTGCAGCTCGACCGGGTGCGTGACAGCGCTCCGGATCTGGTGGTCTGCGGCATGGGGCTGGCCAATCCGCTGGAGGCCGAGGGCATCGCCACCAAGTGGTCGATCGAGCTGGTGTTCAGTCCGATTCACGGCATCGACCAGGCCGGAGACCTGGCGGAGCTCTTCTCCAGGCCATTGCGGCGTCGCCAGCTGATTCACCCCGGGCTTCATCCGACACAACCCGACCAACCCGTGCACGCCTGACACCATGGATCTCACGCTCTGGACCTACGAAGGACCACCCCATGTGGGGGCCATGCGTATCGCCGCCTCCATGCAAGGGGTGCACTATGTGTTGCATGCACCGCAGGGCGACACCTACGCCGACCTGCTATTCACGATGATCGAGCGGCGCGGCCAGCGCCCGCCGGTGACCTACACCACCTTTCAAGCCCGGGACCTGGGGGGCGACACGGCCGAGCTGGTGAAGCGCCATGTGCGGGAAGCGGTGGACCGCTTCCAACCCGATGCACTGCTGGTGGGGGAAAGCTGCACGGCTGAACTGATCCAGGACCAACCCGGTGCCTTGGCGCAGGGCATGGGGCTGACCATGCCGGTGGTGAGCCTTGAATTGCCGGCTTACAGCAAAAAGGAGAACTGGGGCGCCGCAGAAACCCTCTATCAGTTGGTGCGGGGTCTGCTGAAACAACAGGTGCCGGCTGAGCCGAAGCATGATCCCAAGCGCTGGCAGCAACAGGGGCGTCGACCACGGGTGAATCTGCTAGGTCCTTCCTTGCTCGGGTTCCGCTGCCGCGATGACGTGCTGGAGGTGCAGACGCTGCTCACGATGCACGGCATCGATGTGGCGGTCGTCGCCCCCCTGGGCGCGGGGGTTGAGGATCTCAGGAGGATCCCCGACGCCGACCTCAACATCTGCCTCTACCCGGAGGTGGCTGAATCCACCTGCCTCTGGCTGGAACGCAACTTCGGCATGCCCTTCAGCCGCACGGTGCCGATCGGTGTCGGCGCCACCCACGACTTCCTGGTTGAAGTGCACACCGCTCTGGGACTGGAACCACCCTCGCCGCAGGAGGGCTATCGCCGCTCACGCCTGCCTTGGTATTCCGAATCCGTTGACTCCACCTACCTCACCGGCAAGCGGGTGTTCATCTTTGGCGATGGCAGCCATGCGATCGCCGCCGCCCGCATCTGCAGTGAGGAACTGGGCTTTCAGGTGGTGGGGCTGGGCACCTACAGCCGCGAGATGGCTCGGCCGGTGAGGGCCGCTGCGAAGGCCCTGGGGCTGGAGGCCCTGATCTGCGACGACTATCTGGCGGTGGAGGCGGCCATGGCCGAAGCAGCTCCTGAACTGGTGCTGGGCACGCAGATGGAACGCCACAGCGCCAAACGGCTGGGGATTCCCTGCGCGGTGATCAGCACGCCGATGCATGTTCAGGACGTGCCAGCCCGGATGAGCCCGCAGATGGGCTGGGAAGGGGCGAATGTGATCTTCGACAGCTGGGTGCACCCGCTGATGATGGGGCTGGAGGAGCACCTGATCGGCATGTTCCGCCACGATTTCGAATTCGTGGACGGCCATCAGAGCCATCTGGGCCATGCCGGTGGCTCCGGAGCATCCCAGCAGAGCGAGTTGAGCGACGTTCCCGAGGCTGACGAGGGCGACGTGGTGTGGACCGTTGATGGGGAGGCGGAACTGAAGAAGATCCCCTTTTTCGTGCGCGGAAAAGTCCGCCGCAATGCCGAGGCCTATGCCCGACAGGTGGGCTGCCGAGAAATCAGCAGCGAGACGCTGTATGACGCCAAAGCCCACTACAAGGCATGAGCATTTGCACTCATTTCTTTTTATTTAATTGAAAGAAATTCTGCTACTGAGGCTCAGCTAGAAACCAGATCTTTCATTTCTTAGTGAAATCCAACCATGGCACATCTGCTGCTGTTGAATGAACCTGTCTCCTCTTGTGAAGGTCGCTGAATGACCACGACCCTGACGCGTCCCACGGACGGCGAAGGCAGTGTGCAGGTCCACCAGGACCCTGGCCTCAACATTCAGGAGGAAACCCTGGTGCTTGCCGTTTACGGCAAGGGAGGCATCGGTAAATCCACCACCTCCTCCAACCTTTCGGCTGCGTTCTCCAAGCTGGGCAAGCGGGTGCTGCAGATCGGCTGCGACCCCAAGCACGACAGCACCTTCACCCTCACCCACAAGATGGTGCCGACGGTGATCGACATCCTTGAGGAAGTCGACTTCCACAGCGAGGAGCTGCGTCCGGAAGACTTCGTCTTCACCGGCTTTAACGGTGTGCAGTGCGTCGAAAGTGGCGGCCCACCGGCAGGGACCGGCTGTGGCGGCTATGTGACCGGGCAGACCGTGAAGTTGCTGAAAGAGCATCACCTACTGGAAGACACCGATGTGGTGATCTTCGATGTGTTGGGTGATGTGGTTTGCGGTGGTTTTGCCGCCCCACTGCAGCACGCCAATTACTGCCTGATCGTGACGGCCAACGATTTCGATTCGATCTTCGCGATGAATCGGATCGTCCAGGCGATTCAGGCCAAAGCCAAGAACTACAAGGTGCGGCTTGGGGGTGTCGTGGCCAATCGCTCGGCGGACACCGATCAGATCGACAAGTTCAACGAACGCACCGGCCTGCGCACCATGGCGCACTTCAAGGATGTGGATGCGATTCGTCGATCACGGCTCAAGAAGTGCACGATCTTCGAAATGGATGATGACGACGAGGCGGTGCAAGCCGTCCGTGAGGAATACCTGCGCCTCGCTCAGAACATGCTCGACAAGGTGGAGCCCCTCGAAGCCACATCCTTGAAGGATCGGGAGATCTTCGACCTGCTCGGCTTCGACTGATCAGAGGCCGACCAGCTGCATCGACAGGTCCCAGACCCGTCGAGCGGTGTCTGGGTCGGTGGCCTTGTCCGACAGCTCCTGGCTGAACTGCTGGCCATCCTTTTTCTGGCGGTTGCCCCAGCTCCAATGGACGCCGGATTCGGCGAAGTCCGGATGGGCCACCACATCCGCCACCCGTTCTCCGGCTAAGGCCTGGGAGACGTAACCGCCGGTGATGTTCTTCTGGAACCAGGGAAAAATCGTCTGGAACGCCTTGGGGGTGTTGCGGAACAACGGCGTGTCGGCCACACAGCCCGGGTAAAGCGACGTGAAGGTGATCCCCGTCTCCCCGTGCAGGCGGCGATGCAGCTCCTGGGTGGTGATCATGTTGCAGAGCTTGCTGTCCTTGTAGGCCTTGCCTGGCTTGAACGGTTTGCCGCTGGCCATGCTGATCGGCTCCAGGAAGCCCGCCTCAAAGCCGGAGAGATCACCGAGATCCGCCGGGGCAGGGATCGGGATCTTGCCACCCAGCTCCTTGGAGTTGGCCGTCACCGTGCCGAGGATCACAACGCGCCTGGACGGGTGGCTCGAGGCCCTGATCCGATCCAGCAGCAACTGAACCAACAGGAAATGGCCGAAGTGATTGGTGGCCATCGAGATCTCATAGCCCTGCGGAGAACGCTCCGGCTGCTTCAGCTTCGGCTTGTACACCGCGGCATTGCAGACCAGCGCATCCACTCCTCCGGGGAGCTTCTCCACCGCCGAACGGACGCTGTCCAGATCACCCAGATCCATCAGCACATGCTGGAGACGGTCCTTGGGAATCTCCATTTCATCGGCAGCACCAGCCGCTCTCTGGGGACTGCGGTTGGCGGTGATCACCGTCCAGCCCCGTTCCACGAGGGCCTTGGTGGCGTTGAGACCGACCCCAGAGGTGGTGCCGGTGATCAGAACGGTGCCCGGAGTTCCCATCGCTGCTGCCCCTCAGAAGCGATCAGTCTGCAGTGTTGAGCGCATGTCCAGCCAAAGGCGACAGGATTCTCAGCGCCAGATCACACGCAGACGGTTGGGGGCGATCCACTGGTCCTGTTCACCGATCAGGCGCTCTTCACCGCCGATGCTGAACAGACGGTCGAAGCGTTGCTGCAGCGATTCCAGCTTGGCGGTTTCAACGGTCACCACAGCATTGATTTCGCCGTGCCGTTCCAGCCGCTCCTGATACGCCATCGACAGCCGAACCAGGCTGACGCAGCCCAGCAGAACGAATCCGAGCTTCACCGCGAGCGCCAGAACACTGCACTGCAGCTCTCGGCGGTCGTTCTGACGCTGGATGACGGACGCCAGCGTTGCGGCATCAACCGGACGACTGGCTGGTGGTGGAGCAGTTGACGAAGCCAACTGACAGGGTCAGCTGATCGTTTGTAACGCAGCGAACCATTGCTGCCAAGCCCCACCGCAACAGAAGGGGATCAGGCCTCGTACAGGCTGATGGAGAGGCGCAGAGCGAGCACCGCAGCGTGGGCAGCCACCACAAGGGCGATGAAGATCTCTGGCGAGGTCAGGGCGCTGGCCATGGATGCAGTCCGGGGAAACCGTCCCATTGTTCTTCAGAGGGACGGCTGCGCGCCATCATTCGCAAAGGCCTGTCACACCTCACCATGGAATCGGTCCAGATCGATGCCGATGCGATCCGTCGTCTCGATCTCACGCCACTGCAACCGTGGGCAGCCAGATCCCTGGGGGAGGTTCTCACCCAGGGGGCGACCCTGGAGCTGAGCTTCGACTGGCCTCGCCAGGCCGACGACCCGAGAGAGCTCGCGGAATGCCCCGAACCGCGGCTGTGGGCGCTGAGGGCCGACGCCCGCCACCCCTGGCTGCCGTTGGTGCTGGAGCGGGATCAGGGCAGCCTGATCCGTCACGTGGCCATGGTGGTCCCCCACCGGTTCAGCCGCACCGATGGACTGCGCTTCGAGCCCGAAGCCCTGGAGCTCTGGATCACCCATCGTCTGATGCAGCTGGACGACCTCTGCAGCCAGACCCTGGGACGATCGATGCGGGGCAACCTGTCCCAGATGGCCGCCTCCCTCGGCTACGAGCTGGATGCCGGCTTCTGGACCCTGCTGGACGGAGCCGTCAGCTGAGCACCAGATGCAGGGCCCGCCGACAGCTGTCGATCGCCAGCACGATCGCAAGACCCCGCAGCAGCCGCACCAGCAGCAGCGCATCGAACTGATCCAGGCGGCTCGCGGTCCAGCGGGCGGCGATCGCCGCCACCCCCCCCAGGAGCAGTCCCATCACCGGTACCCCACGCCCCTCATGCAGAAACTGCAGCGACGCGGCCGAGGCGGAGCAGAACACCGCCACGGTGCTGAGACGCACCGCCTGGTGGATCGGAACCCCGAACGGACCGTTCATCAGCGGCACCATCACCAGTCCTCCCCCCAGCCCCAGCATTCCGGCGGTCCAGCCGGCGATGCAGCCGGTTCCGGAGAGCTTCAGCGCCTTGGCATCGAGGTCAACCTCCTCCGTTTCCTGTTCAGGCCGCGGCCGCACGGTGAACGCCAGCACGATGTAGATCATGGTCTGCATGGCCAGCAGCACCCAGCCCGATGCCCAGCCGGCCAGGCCCCCGAACACCAGGGCTGAACCGAAGGCCGCCAGACCGATGGACAGACCGGATCGCCAGGGCAGGCTGTCGCCGCTCAGGTGCGTGATGGTGCCGGCCAGAGCCGTGGGCACGATGGCGAAACTGCTGGTGGCCAGGGCCTGATGGGGCGGCAGATCCAGCCAGAGCAGCAGGGGCGCGAAGATCAGACCGCCGCCGATTCCCAGCAGACCGGCCAGCCCTCCGGCGAACAGTCCCAGAGCGATGAGCAGGGGATAGTCCCACCAGGGCAGCACGGCTTCAGCGAGAACATGATCACCAGCATGACGAGCGATGCTCCACGGGGGCGCCTGCTGCCGATGCTGTGCGCCGATGGTCCCTGGCAGATGGCCCTCGATCAGATGCTTCTGGAGCAGACGGATCCGAGGCCGGTGCTGCGGTTCTATCGCTGGTCAGGGGCATGGCTCTCCCTGGGCCGCCACCAGCGGCAATGGCCTGACCACTGGCGTGACCTGGCCGCGGAAGGTCATCTCTCGATCGTGAGGCGCCCCAGTGGAGGCCAGGCGGTGCTGCATGCCGGAGGACTCACCTATGCCTTGATCTGGCCCGGAGCTCCCCGCCAGCGCCGTCAGGCCTATCGGGAGGCCTGCCACTGGCTGATCGAAGGCTTCCGGTCGCTGGGGGATGAGCTGCGCTTCGGTGACGAAGCGGCCACGGGGGAGGACGCGAACTGCTTCGCGCGCTCCACCGTGGCCGATCTGGTGGATGGCCGCGGCATCAAGCGCATCGGCAGTGCCCAGCGGTGGCAGAGGGGCCGTCTGCTGCAGCACGGCGAGATCCTGCTCGACCCTCCGGCGGACCTGTGGCGTGCGGTGTTCCGGGAGACCACTCCGGCTCCGGCGGCGGCGGCCATCCCACGGCAAGGACTGGAGCAGCATCTGTTCCTGGCACTGCAAAGGCAGTGGCCGGAGCTGGGCTGGAGCGAGCAACCACTCACGACGGTGGAACGTCAGGAGCTGGAGCTGCGGGTGTCCGTCTCGGCAGCCTGCATCGACTCCACCACCTGAGGCAGCATCGCCAGGCCCATGGGGTAACCGTTCTGCTTGCGGGCCTCCTCCAGGATCGGTGGCGGCAGCCGCACCCCCAGCTTCTGAAGCACCGCTTCGCCCACATCCATGCGGTCGATCGTGCCGGAGGGAAGACCAGCGGGACCGAACACCAGAAGACGCCCCTGACTGGTTTGCTCCAGGGCCTCGATCGCTTTCCAGAGCGGCTCGCGATCGTGGATGGAAGGCAGTTCCTCCAGAGGGCGCAGATGATCCTCCAGGCGCTGACGGTCCCACTGCTGCACCGGCAGATCCCGCAGCGGCTGATCATCCACCCATCCGATCCAGCGACCGCCGCGGCAGATCAGCACCCAGTCATCCCCGCGGCCGCCTTCGGACTCCCGCAGACGCATGCTGCTGAGCTGGCGCAGGCTCTGATCCGACTCCAGCACCCGAAAACGACGGCCGGCTGCATCCGACACCTTGAGATCCTGAAGCACTTTCTGAAGCACCAGCATCTGGGCCTGGCCCCGGTTGGCACCGAGACCGAACCAGCCGATCAGCATCAGAAACACACCTGAAAAACCGCCACCGCGCACGAGCAGCAGCACGCCCATCACGATCAGCAGCGTCGAGAGCGCTCGCCCGGAAGCGGAGGCCACCTGCATTCCGCGTTTCTGACTACCGCTGAACTTCCAGACGAGAGCCTTGAGGATCTGACCGCCGTCCAGCGGCAGGCCGGGCAGAAGATTGAACAGGCCCAGCATCAGATTGAGAGCGCCCAGCTGGGTCAGCACCATCGCCAGCAGCGGACGGCCTCCATCCAGGGACGGTGCGGAGAGCAACAGCCCCAGGGCCAGGATCAGGCTCACCAGCGGGCCGGCGGCAGCGATGCGCAGACTTCCCATCGCCGTGTCGCAGTCACGTTCGATCCGAGCGATGCCGCCGAGGTGGAAAAGCGTGATGCTGCGGACCTTCACCCCCTCCCGCAGCGCCATCAGGGCATGGCCGAGCTCATGCAGCAGAACGGAGAGAAACAGCAGAAGAGCCGTGAGCAGACCAAGCCCCCAGCTGGTGCCTGCTGCCACGGCAGGCGTGACTGTGGCAGCGAAACGCGACTGGAAGATCATGGTGAAGAGCACCACGGACACCAGCCAGCTGGGCTGAATGAACAGGGGAATCCCGCGGATTTTCAGAAGTTGCCAGCCCTCTCCCAAAACGGCCTTCCCAGGGTGTCGCCGCGGCGACGGATGTCCCCGATCCTAAGGAGAGTGAACAGCACGACTTTTGCCTGAGCAGCAGACGCCACAACCGGCCCTCAAGATCTGCGGGCTCACGGAGACAGACCAGGCCCTGGCCATCGCTGCCATGGGGGTGGACGCGATCGGCGTGATCGGCGTCGCTGAAACACCCCGCTTCGTTGAGGCCACGGCTCGACGCCATCTGTTCGAGGCCCTGGCCCGCGAGGCAGCCGGTGTGCAGCGCGTTTGGGTGGTGGCCGAGCCGGATGATGCCAGCCTTGCCGAGGCCCTGGCCGGTGAAGGAGCCCCCAGCGTGGTGCAGCTCCACGGAGAGGAATCCCCGGAACGCTGCCAGTCTCTGAAACAGCGTTACCCGCAGGTGCAGTGGTGGAAGGCACTGCGGCTGCGGTCTTCCGCTGATCTGCAGAAGCTGAACCCGTACCTCGACCATGTCGATGCCCTGCTGCTCGATGCCTGGAGTCCGGGTCAGCTGGGAGGCACCGGTCATCGGTTGCCCCTGGACTGGCTGGCGGATACCGAGCTGCCGTTGCCCTGGTGGCTGGCCGGCGGCATCAGTGCCGAGTGGGTTCCCGAGCTGCTGAACCGGGTTCATCCGCATGGTCTCGATGCCTCGAGCCGACTGGAAACAGCCCCTGGCCGCAAGGATCTCAGCCGGGTCGAAGCCCTTGTGAAGGTCGTGCGGGAGCAACGCCGTTAGTCATCAAAAACGCACGGTTTCACCATGGCCCGCTTGTCTCCTGTCTTCATGCTGGGCGCATCGCTGGCAGCGACCCTTCTCACCCAGAGCTCCGGACAGGGTCAGGGGGTTCTGGTGGGTTGCAGGCTTGGAGCCACGCAGCAGTGCGTGCCGGGTCTCACGATGACTCCGCAGCAGCAGATCAAAGTGCTGAGCAGCGGATCACCTCAGACACGATCGCGGAGGGGATGGTGGAGCAGACCCTCGAAGGACTGCGACGGTACGATCTGACTGGTTCCGCCAGCTGCCGGGCCAGACGAACTGGCAACTGGTGGGGGAAGTGGATTCCCGCAGCTACCGGCTTGGCTCAGACGACATGAACGGGAACGTGATGGCCGTGGTGGCCATGCGCCCGGTGATCAGGTGCTCAGCAGAGCATCCTGCTGACGCACGAGCTCGAAGAATTCCTGCTTCAGGCTGGGATCGTGGCGGAAGTCACCGCGGACCACAGAGTTCACCATGCTGGTCTGAGGCTCCTTCACACCGCGCCACTTCATGCAGTAGTGCTGAGCCTTGATGATGATGCCCAAGCCCTGGGGCTCACACAGCTTCTCGATTTCATCGGCCAGGATCATCACGGCCTCTTCCTGGATGTGAGGGCGGGAAAAGACCCAGTCGGCCACCCTGGTGAACTTGGACAGGCCGATCACCCTGGCACCGGGCTTGATGCCGATCCAGCAGTTGCCCATGATCGGAACCAAGTGGTGGGAACAGGCGGATCGCACCGTGATCGGGCCCACGGTGTAGATCTCGTCGAGCTGCTTCACATTCGGGAAGCTGGCGACCTTCGGCTGCTCGTGATAGCGGCCTTTGAACACCTCATGGAGGTACATCTTCGCGACACGCTCAGCCGTCTCATGGGTGTTGTGATCGTTGTCGATGTCGATCACCAGGCTGCGCAGCAGATCGCGAACCTTGTCTGCCACTTCAATCTGGAGTTCAGCCAGCTCACCGGGCTCGAGGTGGGCTGCGATGTTGTCATTGGCCAGGAACGAGACACCTCGCTCCTGGAGACGTTCACGAATGCAGGCTGAAACAGCCGGCTTGAGGATGTTGCTGATGCCGTTGGTCGTGGATCTGGCAAGTCCGTTGCCATTGCCGTTGCCGTTCTGGGCAGCGCCGTTGGAGACGAAAGGGACGGTGGAAGTCATGGGGTCTTCAGAAGGCGCCGATGGCCGGCATCAGGGTGAGGTCTTCGATGACCTGGTTGGTCGGTTGCTCGGCCAGATGCAGCAGGGCTTGGGCCGCCTGATCGATGCTGAGCATGGCACGACGATCGAAATCGCTTTGTACGGTTTCCGCATCCCACAGGGATGAATTCACCGCACCGAGGGTGAGGGTGCAGGCGCGAACGCCATGACAGCGTTCCTCCTCCGCCAGACAGCGGGTGAAACGCACCAGCGCAGCCTTGGTGACCGAGTAGGCCCCCCATTGGGGAAAGGCGTTGTGCGCGGCATGGCTGCTGACGTTGATCACCAGTCCTCCCTGCGCGCGCATGGCCGGAACCACGGCTGCGCAGACCTGCACGACACTGGTGAGATTGAGCTGCAGCAGCCACTGCCAGCGCTCGAGAGTCATGGCCAGGAGGTCACCCGTGTAGGCAGCCCCGGCATTGTTCACCAGCACCGATGGTGCATCGCCCTGGCTCAGAAGGTTGCTCATCGCAGGTGCGATGGCAGCTGGATCGGTCAGGTCGACCGCTTCAGCCGCCACGGAACAGCCTGATGGGCTGAGAGCCGTGCGCAGATCTTCAAGCTGATCGCCGCTGCGAGCAGTGAGCATGAGATCCCAACCCTTGTGGGCGAGAAGCTCAGCTGCTCGACGGCCGATTCCACGACTTGCTCCAGTGATCAGGGCCGTAGGCAAGTCGGGTTAGCAAACCGACACACCTTAAGCGGCAAAACGCGATTCGTGTGACGTTCCTTCAAAAAATTGCCCCATTGCTCGAAATTTGCTGTATCTGTGCGCCCTCAGATCGGTCTCGGAAAGGGTCAGCAGCTCATCCAGATGGCGATCGATGGCTGATCGAAGCGTCTGGCCTGCCTCCAGAGGCGCCCAGTTGTTGCCACCGGCAGGCTCGGGAAGCACCTCATCCACCAGGCCCAGCTTCAGTAGATCAGGGCCTGTGATCCGCAGCGCCTCCGCAGCTTCAGGCGCCTTGGCGGCATCCCGCCAGAGGATCGAGGCACAGGCTTCGGGGCTGGCAACGGTGTAGACGCTGTGCTCGAACATGAGCAAGCGGTCGGCCACGCCGATCCCCAGCGCACCACCGGAGCCGCCTTCGCCGATGACGGTGGCGATCACGGGGACCCGCAGTCGGAACATCTCACGCAGATTCACAGCAATCGCCTCGCCTTGCCCCTGTTCCTCGGCCTGCAGGCCCGCGTAGGCGCCAGGAGTGTCGATGAAGGTGATCACCGGCAGACGGAACCGGTCGGCATGATCCATCAGGCGCAGAGCCTTGCGGTACCCCCCCGGGGTGGCCATCCCGAAGTTGCGGGCGACATTTTCCTTGGTGTCTCGACCCTTCTGGTGGCCGATCAGAACGACGGGCCGATCGCCGAGTCGACCCAGGCCACCCACAAGGGCCTGATCGTCATTGCCGCGACGGTCACCGTGAAGTTCGACCCAGTCGTCACAGAACATCTGGATGAAGTCCAGGGTGCTGGGCCGGTGCGGGTGCCTGGCCACCTGAATCTTCTGAGAAGGCGACAGCGATTGGAAGATCTCCTGCCGGCGTTTCGCAGCGAGCGTCTCCAACTGATGCAGCTGCTGACTGACATCGACCTCCGAATCACGGGCCAGCTGACGGATCTGCTCGATCTGCTGCTCCAGCTCCACTAGGGGCTTCTCGAACTCAAGCAGGGGTCGGCGCGGCATGGTCAGGAAAGTGAGTGGGCGGCGACGTCAGGCGGCGGCGGCCTGAAGCCTGGACTGGAGATTGAGGGTGGAAAAGCCGTGACGGACAGACGCGGCTCCGATGAAATCCATCTTCTCCAGGGTGATGTTGTTGCGTCCCCAGCTGAAGTTGGTGT
>ERZ802827.960-NODE-960-length-14908-cov-19.3541_pt1 | contig 14908 bp, 15 predicted proteins | sample MGYA00345652_ERZ802827 | MGnify/ENA primary metagenome ERZ802827 (study PRJEB30503, sample SAMEA104212372) | marine metagenome | biome: Westerlies Biome; feature: [SRF] surface water layer (ENVO:00010504) within the epipelagic zone...; material: water... | reverse complement strand
CGATTAAACAAAAAACTGACATCTGATGATGTGGCGCAGCACCTTACGGATTTTCGAATCCAAAGCCTTGAGAAGCGCAAAGATGAAATTGGTTTGGTTTACAAAAACCTCATAAAATTGAATGACAATTTAGCGCACATCTTTGCGGATAAAGAGCGGTTCGCTGCAGATATTTCACATGAGATCAAAAATCCGGTTTCCTCAATTATTGCGCATACCGAAGTAATAAAAGGCAATTTGAATGATCAGGAAAAGGTGCAAGGCACTATTACAACCATTCAGAAACAGGCCATTCGGATCAATAAGCTTGTTAGTGAAATATCAGAGGCTGCAACTGTTGATCATGAGCTCGTGGCAGCAAAGAGGGAACAATTCAACCTTTCGGTTCTACTCAATGATCTTGTTGATCATTTCCGCGATGCCAAAGCAACGCCGGGCGTGAAAATAATGTCTGATATTGCACCAAATATACAATTTGTTGGTTTGCCCGATCGTTTTGCACAAGTGGTCATCAATTTAATCGAGAATGCGATTAGCTTTGCCAGGCCAAGAGGCACGGTTACTATTTCTCTAAAAAGACGCTGGATGAAAGATCTTACCCTGTCTGTGGAAGACACGGGGCCGGGAATTCCAGAAGAGCAACTAGATAAAATTTTTGAAAGATTTTTCACCCATCGTGAAGGCACCGCAGAAGAGGATGCGAGTTCAGGATTAGGTTTGTTTATTGTGAAGCAGGTCGTTGAGGCCCATGGCGGCAAAGTATCTGTCAGTAATCTACGCCAAGGGGGCGCGAAGTTTTCAATATCGCTAAAAGCTTAACACTGTCTGGAGCTTTCCAAAGAGTTTCTTGCGCTTACCAGCCAGTTTTTCAACGCTTCATCTGCTCCCAGACCAATGCCTCTGACGCCATAGAGATGAATTTCAAAAATGGCGGATTTATTTACTACATCGGTGTCATTCCAAAATCCGCCATTCTTAAGAACGTGCTGCCGCACCACACTTATGGGATCTTTGGAATTCATGATTTCTTTTATTAGGCCATCGCCTTTATCGAAGTCTAACATTTCAAACTCCAAATTTGTTTTTCTTATTCACGCACCCGTATTTGGTAACGCTGATAAAGATTTCAAGGGTATGAAAAGGGGCTCTAGTTGAAATAAATTTTATTCCATGAGAGCCCCTGATTTTATCACTAAATTAATAGCACCAACACATACGTTAAGAATTGAATAAAAGGATGTGGTTCATCGGCTATCTCTGAGGTAGGTTCAATCGGCATCGACTTAGTAGCCAGATCGGTAACTTTAGGTATGATGTCTTCTGGCATCACGCCCGCAACAACTGCTGAACCCAGCAAAATCAATACTGCAGTTAGAAATAATAGTCTTCATAATAGGTCTCCAATCAATAGGTCAGGATGAAAAATGCCCCTGACTGCGTGCGACCTAAGACAACGCCGCCAGGGGAAGTTATGAGGCCAGTAGGAAGGGCCCAACTTGTGTCAGATTTCTTCTGACACTCCCGTTGTGACTAAGTGTTGTGCAGCTAGAATGATGCTTTTGTGCAAATTGTGAGAAAAGGTTTGCAGGTTTTGTGCAGTTGGAAGATGAACTGTTTTTAAGCTTAAGTTCCCTGTTCTTGCTAATTAAATTCCCTGTTAAATTTGCAACTAAAATCAGCTTTTCCCAATAAATATTGGGGTTTGAGAGCCACATAGAAGCAGTTTGCGTTTATTTTCCCTGTTATTTTCCCTGTTAACAGGGAATTTTGCGGGAGCATGGAGCTTTCCGTACTCAGCACAGCGCCAAAAAAATTCCATAAAATCAAATATGTAGCAGATTTCCTATTTTTTAAAAGTGGCAGAGTTTCTGGTACGCGTAACAACAACTGATTTTGAACCCCTTTCCATTGCTCTTTTTGCCGATTCCATAAAGTCCGGCGCGTGGTGTGCGTAGACCTTATTGATGGTTTCCTCGGACGTTGAGAAATATCCTGCGATTTCCCAACTTGGCGCACCTGACTGCATAGCCCATGTAATGGCTGTATGCTTCAACGTGTGGGGGGTAACCCCCTCAAGATTAGCTTCAACAGTTGCGCGGCTAAACGCACGTTTGATATCTACAACGCGAGCACCATCGTACTCCACTGCCCAACTGCAGCCTTGCGATTGCCATCGCTTTATGTAAGCCAATAGTTGACGTGGTATCAGTGCGGGAGTTCGGCGCTTATTTGTCATCTTTTCGCTTTCTGATTTTCTGAACATCAATTCTCTGTCTAGATCAAACCAACCGCCGACTGTATTGGGCTGAAACCCCATGCGCAAACTTGCGTCCTTTCGTGTGCCTGTGTACATGGCAATCAAAATAAATCGGGCAAGGTGCTTTGATTTATGTCCACGCTAGTTTGACCTAACTCCCGCATTAGATAACCTGTTGACTTGAACACAACAGGAAGGGGATGCTTGTGAATTATGCATTTCATATAGACTTGGGCGATATGGCCTATGAAACTTGGTACGAGATGTACACCAAGCCCGAGAGTGCTCAAAAGCGCGCAGGTTGGTGGGGTCCAGAACACATTGGGAAAAGCGGCCCAAGCAGCGTCGTTGTGCTGGCTCAAGTAAGTGATGAAGAAAAACTTACAGAACATATGAAGTTTGTTAGAGAAATGGCTTCAAAAATGGGTATGCACCATAAAATTTACAAGCTAGCGCCTGACAGCAGATAAAATTAATCGACGCTGGGATGCTCTGGATCGCTAGGCCACCCATTAGCTCCAATAGTCGCGTCATGTCCCAACGCTTCTTGCGATTGGATTGAGTCACAGTAGCGGAGCCAGTACACAATTCATTGCTATACTGAATTGCTAACTATACGGTTTTATAGATGGAGAGTTATTTGCATGACGGATGAGGAAAAGCAGGCGCTCAGAAATTCAATGGCAGGTAAAAAAGTATCCGAAATGACCGCACAAGAACGTGAGCTTTTTGATCAAGAGTTTCAGTATGGATTGAACGATACGCCTCAAATAAAGCGCGCCGCTTTAAAATCTAAACCACCCTCAAAGCCTAAAGATCTAACGATGGGCTTTCTAAGCCGCATGAATTTAATAGCCAGAAAGTAATGAGATCACCCACTACCGCAGAAAATAACCCGCCGATGCGCAGGCGCAATTTTGGTGTCACATACGCCAATTGTAGGCAATCAGGATTAGGTGTTTTGTAAGTCGGTTTTACTAAATACGTATTACTGTCTTGCTGTTTAACCAAACAGAATGGAAAATTGGGATGCCGCTAAAACGATTGCCAGGCTAAAATTCATAAGCCGCAAAAATCCATAGGGCTGAGCAGAAATATCTGCATGTGCATATGTTTCTGCAGTTTCAGCGGATGCATCTTTGATATTGGCTAATTGGGATTTGAGGCACGCATCACCCCAGACAATTGTAAAAAGCGCTGTAGCGATGATCGGGATGCTCAAGGCTACCTCATGACCGTTTGTATCAGCGAATAAGAGGAAAGCATAGTTCACGCTATTCGCCATAAAAGCGATTGCGATCCCCGCAATCTGAAAACCGATTGCGTGAAATAGGCCAGTCAGGCTTGGATCGTTTGCTTGCCGTTTTAAATCAGCCATTTCAATTCTCCTCGACACCTAAAACGGTACCTCTAGCATAGCAGCCTGGAAATCGGTCAAATATTGACGTTTCCACTAAAGTGGGCGCCGGTCTCAAGGATGTTGGCGTTGAGGGGCCGATCGCTCAGCCCGCTCATTAGTTTTACGCATTAGGTGCTTCGACGCATCCCCCAGCATTTTCGTCCCAAGTGTACCCTGCTTGGCACGACATTGCCTCTAAGTTCGCTTTGTTATGTTCTGAACAATTCCCCGCGAATGCGGAAGATGTTGATAAAATCAGAGCAAATGCGGTTGCTGTTAACGCTTTCATGTCAATTTCCCCTTAAAATCTACTTTTGAAAGGTAGGGATCAGAAAGCAAAAATAAAGTTTTTAGTTTGAGGTTGAGGCGAAATGACACGCGGTCACAAGATATGCGCAATCCTTGAGGCTTCTTGGTCGAACCAAGCAGAAACGCATATTGGGTTGCTAGGCTGACAAAGACGAGCCGTGGGTCGTACTTAAAGATGTTGATTTTGAGGGGCTGATTGCTCAGGCCCCTCATTAAATTACATACTTACGAATGCAGAACCTTTAACATCAGAGACCATCCTGATGGGCATCGTTGAGGCTGCTTGCCCTCGAATTTCAGCAATCTTTGCAAGGGCGGCCGTTCCAGTAGCTTCATCTTTATACTTGGTTACAACGCACATTGTTTTGTCCCCGGTTTGGACAAAATCGACTGAACTAGCACCAACAGCCATAATCATGGGGCCAAATTTATCTTTAGCAATTGCTTCCATTTCATCTGTCCACTCATCGGCTTCCCAGTGCGAAATCGTATAATATGACATTGTGTTCTCCTCTCATGATGACAGTATGCAACATTAAAGTGCCGCTGCGTGTCAATAATTACGCTACGAAAAGAAACGTCTTATTGATAGGCGGTCAAAAGATATCGGCTTTCATTGACGCTTACGCCTTCATCAAAAAAGGCGCTCAGGTTGGGCAGTCGATTAAGCTATTGAAGCTCAGGCGTAAGCGTATTCTGTCTATGTTCGATAACCAGATTGGCAACAGCGGGGCCGGTTGTGCAAAGCGATCCTGCGCGCAACCCGCAAGCTGCACAAACTCAAAGCTATTCAAAGATCGATGGCCTGGTGGCGCTGGCAATGGCTCTTGGGCAATGAGCGCAGCAGATATAAGAATTTGACCAAGCCCGTGGGATGGCCCTCAGTTTAAGATGGTGGTTTAATCAACAATTGGCCTTGCGTGGACGTACCACTCTGTAATCTTGCCACCCGTTTTTTTGGCAAAAAAGAAACACTTGCTTCTCCAGTCGCCATCTTCGCTAGTACCCCATGCACTGTGCGTTCCCGCGATGCAATCATTGGTATCTTGAATTATTGTGTAATCTGCACAACCAGCGCAAAAATCAGTTTCCGACCACTCTAGACACTCCTGTCAGAATAAACTGTTTTGCCCGCAATGGATTCTATAATTAGCAATTTGGCTATGCCTAATCGAATTTCATCCCGCTATTTCAAAACCAGCCCAGAGATTATTGAGTTTCCATTTATCCCGTATGTGAGATTTTCACTTTCACCGCGGCTACCACTCAAAGGCGCTCTCGTTTTTTCTTTTGTATCCCTAAGTAGATCATTACCGATACTCGGAAGTATAAGAATAAGGTGCATGTAAGCTAGCCCACATAAATTACTTAGACGTTTTCGATGAAGCCTTACTAATCAGCAAAAAATACTGGTTAACAAACCTACATCTCACCTGACTGGCAAACCCAAGCATATATAAAGGGCACAGAGGGCGTGGCCGAGCAGGACAAAAGACTGTTCACTGAACCTTGTGTAACCGGTGTAAAGTAATTGGGCGTTTACTCTTAACGTAATTAACTCAGTGTAATGTATTGAATTATTAGAAAGAGGCCATGAAAATTTAGAGCGCGTTTAGGAACACTTTTTACAAAGAAAGAAAAATTGTGTTACGGTGCGACGTTGTATTAGTGTAATAGATCTCGACCGCTTTGAGAGAGAATAAAAAATGTCGGACATGTATGCTCCTCTTCTTACGGGAGTTTTCATTTCTTTGCTCGTACTATTGGGGGTTTTCATGATCTCCATATATAATAGTCTGATCACAAGAAATGAAGCTATCAAAGCAAATTGGACAGTACTAGACGGGCATTTGAAGCGACGCTTAAATTTAATCACAGAATTAACGACAATACTTAAACGCTATCCGCTGGAAGAACTTGACGCGCTGACAAAACTTACAAACCTTGATAACAACGAACCGTCAGCTGCTATCGGGCAGAGATCGATACAGGAAAGTAAGGTTTCTTTAGCGCTTCGAAACGTCATTGCCGAAGCGACAAATAATGACGAAGTAAATCACGACGAGAAATTCAGTAGACTTAAACAAGAGATATCTCAAATTGAATATGGGCTACAACGAGCTCGAAGAGCGTATAACAGACTCGTTGTGGATCATAATACGTCTATAAAGTGTTTTCCCCAAATAATCATTGCCAGTTGGTACGATCTAAGCGAAGCCAGCCTTTTCGAAGGTGACGATGAATTTATAGAGCAAACGAATGCCGTTTAATTTGAACGTAATTTCATCCATCGAGTTTCGCAAGCCTGCTACCGATACGGCTAAAAAGACATCAAAGAAATTTAGCTAGCGTTCAGGCCTCATATATTTGTTCAATAAAGCGGTTTGTAAAATAAATTTTTATATTCCATCACATCCATCTTTCGGATTTCAGCAGAAAATTTTGAAGCTAATTATTTACTTATTAGAAATTTGTGCCCACTGTGTCGTTATGTTCAGTCAGGAATTGGGTTTTCAAATTTTTCATGTCTCAAAAAATGCTACTTTGTGCAGTATAAAGCAACTTTTAAGGTAATTTTATGCGTCTTTGTTGGTTGTTTTTGTTATTGATACCTTGCGGCGTTTTAGCTCATGATAAGGACCTGAAGTGCTTTTGTAGGTGGAGTTATTCTGACGAAGAAGTCGTGATAAATTGCACAGGTTCTGGTCCCACAATCCTCGGTTCAACTCCGATTGCTAAAGTAACGATAAGCTCTGATAGGCGTAAAGATCAAACGTTTGAAACTTATCTTCCGCTGCTCGGTTTTGTAACTGATGAGCCGAGTAGAAATTATGGAGCCGCCTTAAAAACGGGTCACAAGCAAAGAAATTGGATTAAGTATTTTAATTTATTTTCAAAAACTTCATGCGAAATAGTTAACTAAAACCAATATCAGACATACATAAAAACCCTAATCACCAAACCCTCAGCTCACCCTACTGGCCTAGCGGACGTATATAAAATTGGTACAGAGGGTGCGGGCGAGGCGTGCACGTTGGAGTACGGTATCGTGCGCTGAGATAACTGCAACACTATAATGAATGCCTTCCGACACTATTGGCGACCCATAGTGCGCTCTGTAAAGGATTGAATTAAGTTCATCGCCATTCTTGGGCCCATTTCGTGAGCCCAAATTTCACCCTTTTGATTAAGTGCAATTCCTAGCGAATTTCTGTAGCTGACCGACCCAAATGATTTTGCCAATTCGCCTTTGTCTTTGAAAGGATTATCGTCTGGCATGGAGACATCTTCACTAAGCTGAATAATCTTTTCGCAAGCCTTATTCCAATGTTGCGCCAGCGTTTGCTCTTTTCTATCGCCGGAAGTTTTAAATATCTTCCCGAATTGTTCGCTGCCTTGCTGTCACAAGGTGATTTTGTGTGAGAAGTGACCTTTGCCAACTCTTTCGAGGTTTTGTTCCAAGCAGTTATAATATTTTCCAACTTTGGCGTATTGTTTATATCAAACGGAGCCCTCGCACGGATGGGGTATCGTGTTTCGCGGGCCTCATCTGAAGTGAAATAAAAGATATGGCGTCCCATTTTATATGACGACGGACAAGGAGTTTTATTGGTTATTCAACCAGGAGAACAAGGCTTAGACTATTCCATTGTTTGGACGCTTGTTGCATTGGTGGCTTTTTGTTTGAGGGACCTCCTCACTTGACCAACGCCACTTATTATTACAGCAAGCCCTGCTACCATTACTGTAGTATTTGCGCGTCCGTTTGCCTTAATTCGGGTTCTTATAATTTTTGCGCTAATATGCATGAGGAGATGTATCTTCCTGCTGATTTCAATTGGTTGGTGGTTGCATGCATGGTTGGTTTCGGATCAGTTGGTTATTTGTTGCTTATTACCTTCCTATGCATAGGGAAAATTTAAGCCATTATGCCATTAAGATATTCTCGCATCGTTATTCTTCTGATTTCAGGCATTGTGGTGACCGAAGAGCGCCCGAGCTTATCAATGTTATTCGGTTCTGCTTTGGTCACATTTTCTGGCCTTTACATAATTTGGCGCGAACAATTATTAGCTAAGCCTCCAGACCGGAAGTAATGTCAGCCTATGGGAAAAGATAACCTCACTAATGGCCCACTGGCCCTGCACTTTCGCGCTCTTGCATTGCCAGCAGCCTTTGGAATGCTTTTTGCAACGCTGTATAATATCGTAGACGTTTACTATGCGGGGCTTCTTTCAACAGATGCCCAAGCCGGGCTTGCCATCGGATATCAAGCAATTTTCATTCTGATGGCGTTGGGATTTGGGCTAAGTTCAGCCCTGAGTGCGCTGGTCAGTAACGCCAAAGGCAGTGGGGATAAGCAACAAACGCAGCGCTTCATTGCGCAGGGGCTTACATTCAGCGTTATAATCACGGCTACTTCCATGGTTCTCGGCTGGCTTTTGGGCCCAAAGCTTATCGAATTGGTATCCGAACCGGGGTCTTACCGAAACGCCGCTTTGGGGTATTTCGAATGGCTAATTTTTGCACTGCCCGGATTTTTAATCGCGTATGGTGGCAATGGTATTTTACAAGCACACGGGGATAGCCGCAGCATGCAACGCGCGCTTATGGTGGCTTTTGTCGCCAATATAGGCCTCAATCCGCTGTTGATGTTTGGTCTACCCAACATCTGGTCAGGAATGGGCTTTAATGGCATCGCAGCTGCAACAATTGTCAGCCAAACCGGCGTCATGGTCTATATCGCACTGCGCATTTTTCAATTGGAAATCATGCAATCTGTTCAACGTTCAGCCTTTAGACCGATAAAGGATAGTTTTAAACAAATCTTAGCTCTGCTTTTACCAGCAAGTTCTGCGCTGATGATCATGTTCGTGTCAGGCTTCGTTGTCCAATTTGCGTTGAAGGCATTTGGGGGGCACGCAGTCGCGGCCTATGGCATTGCGTTGCGTATAGAACAGATTTTATTACTTCCCGTGCTCGGAATGACCGGAGCTTTGCTGCCGATTGCAGGGCAGAACTTTGGAGCCCTTAAATTTGATCGCGTTCGCGCTGCTTTGAGGTATTGCTGGACTGTCGGTTTTGTAATGACGGCGGTGGCTGCCCCTCTTTTGATATTTGGTGGCCCTTTTGCGATTTCGCTCTTTAGCAGTGATCCAGACGTAATCGAGGCTGCAAGTAGCTATCTGCGCGTCGACGCCTTTTTATTCCCATTCTATATGATGCTTTTTGCAATAAACTCGTTATTGCAGGCGCTTAAACAGGCCATCTGGACATTATGGATTAGCATTTATCGACAGGGATTTGGTGTGGCTTTCTTTATCTGGGTTTTTATTTCATGCCTAGGTTACGACGTGCAGGGTGTTTGGTTTGGGATTGCATGTGCCGTTCTAACCGGTTGGATATTATCCTTAACTATAGTCACAAGGGTTGCCCGAAAAGAGATCGGTGGCTTGTTGTAAGAAGTACCATCCAGCCGATATTATTAAAAAACTTAATTCAATTACGTGTCCAAGAATTATAAATCGCGAGGTTTAAGCCGACTACTTAAAAATTGTTCGCCGTTACCTTCAGAGTTACTTTGCTGGTAGATATCAAACAACAGTTGAGCCATTTTTCCATAATCTTGCTCGGCTTCAAAAATATCGCGAATGTAAGAAAGATCTTTCAATGTGTTTGCTATGCTAAAAACATAGCTATCGTAATCGCCGTTTATCGCTTTGGGAGCAATACGATCAAGGCTCATTGAATGGCCCGACCCCTGAGAAGCTAATTTGTAGAATTTTTCCCAATCCACCTCACAATCGCGGGCTGCTTTCATAGCCTCGACAACAAGTGTGGCAGTTCCAAGAGCTAAAAAATTAGATATTAATTTTGCTTTTGCGCCTGACCCAATATCACCAAAACGTTCAATCGTTTGACAGCAGGGGCCCAGAACCGTTTTGATTTCCTCAAAATCTTCGCGCGCACAGCCCACGATTGCGCCCAGCGCGGCGGTTTCTGCTTGGAGCTGCCCGCCGGTTAAGGGTGCTTCTGCATATCTAAACCTACCTGAAACTGCACGGGCCTGAAACTGGTTTACCGCCTCTACGCTGTTCGTGGTACAATCAATCAGCAAAGTATCATTTTCTAGGTCTGAAATGATTTTTGTCAGAACCACCTTGACGGTCTCTGAATTGGGTAAGCACAAAATTACGATATCCGACTGGCGTGCAATGTCCTTTAGGGAATATAATTCTTTTGCGCCGCTTGAGACCAACCGGTCAATTGGTGCTCTATTTTTATGGGCTAAAATGTTTACGTCATACTCATTTAAAAGAAGATTGTGTACCATGCCGGTTCCCATGATACCCGTTCCAATAAATCCTATTATTTGCCGTTTTTTCAATATAAAGGCCCTTATTTATTAAAAAGAATTTGAATTCCGCACGAAGATTTTTGCATTTCATCATTCATATAAAACATCAACTTTTCAAGATCATTTGCAATAATGCTCTTGTAACCCTTACCCTTTTAGCCGTGTCCGCGTGGGTTAAATACCTTGAGTAAATTAGTTTTTTTCAGCGCTCCTCAGCGCAGAAATTCCCTCAAGCAAAGCTCGTTGGTAGATGGATGAATCGGTTCCATAGCAAATGAAATCATATTCTTTGGCTAAAACCGTTTTCCCTTCTGGGATGGAATTGATGAGTTGTCCCAAAGAGCGATTGTATTTCTTCGTCGCTTCACAAATGTGCGTGACGGCCTCAAGGTACGTAGGATGCTCAAACTGGCCTGGAATACCGAGAGAAGCTGACAAATCAAAGTGCCCAATCCAAAGACAATCAACACCTGGTGTGGCAGCAATTTCTTCAACGTTGTTTAAACCTTCTGATGTCTCAATGATTGCAAAGAAAGTTGTACGATCATTAGCTTCGTTCAATCTCTTTTCAACTGAGACAGTGCCTAAATTGAAATTATCATGCGCAGCGCCCAAGGCTACACCTCTTTTTCCAAATGGTGGATATTTCATATAGCTTACGATCTTAGCAGCCTCATCAGCACTGCTGATCATTGGCGCCATAATCCCTTCTGCCCCTGCATCACATAGGCGTGCGATACCGTCATAGTCTTTTGTGGGGGTGCGAGCGATGAGGGGTATCTTGGCTGCTTCAAAATAGCGTATCACTTGTTTGCACGTTTCAAATCCAAACCCAGAATGTTCCATATCAAAAAAGACGAAGTCGCAACCTGCAGAAGCCAGTAGATGCCCTATGCCAGGCGTCGCAAATTCACCCACATAATGGCCAAACTTTGGTTTTTTCGTACCTATAAACTCTGCAAGTACATTTTTCATCTTTTCCATGCCTCCTTCCCCATTGATAAATTAATAAAAACTTTCAAGGGCGTTTGATCTTTTGTCGTAATCGAAGCTTTTAGAAATGATATAACCAGTAAAATTAAAATCAATAATATCTAGTCACCCGGTTATTCAGGCACTCGCCAGCCGGCTGCTCTGGCTTTTGCCGCTAAACAAAACCAGCGTTCGCCCGTACCTTCATTAATCTTTGTCCTATGGTAGCAGTTTGATCCTGCAATTTGGTAAATTTTTTTGCTGCCGCTGATGTTTCATTTTATCAAACATCGTCCGCTCACTTCCGGTTACTTGTTTCTAGCCCTTCATCAATGAACGGACTTCTGCAAGCTCTTCAGCCTTGACACTTAATCTCACCCCAAGTTCGCCGCTGTTCCGCAGGACCGGATGTTTGCTCAGGTAGATTTCAACGGCTTCGATTACTTCATACGCCGCGCAGGCTGCAGTAATCCTTGTCATCAGCCTCTCTTGCGTATGATAATGCCCGTCGCTCGCGAGATGATCGATTTCGGCGATCAGTGGATCGTAATCGAAGACATGGTCCATGCAATCGGTATCGATAAAAACGAACTTTGGATCAATTGTAAGCTTGAGATGTAGGAGGTGAACGTCAGGAACGACATCATCTGGACCGTATGTTCCCAGAGATAGTTTAAGTTCCAAATTCTTGAGTTCGATTACGCTTTTCATGTTTTCACTCTCACTAATGCAAAATTAATCGTTGGGTTCGTACTCGCCGTCATAAGCCAGGCGCACGAGCTCATCCGTCATTCGTTTTTATATATCGACATTGCCGGCGGTGTGCCTTTGCCGCCGCGGCACGCCAGCCCTCACGCTTGTTCTGAACCATGTCGTCGAGATCGTCTGCAGTCTCAACCCGCTTTGTATCCTGTAGCGATGTTCGTTTTGGCATTCAAACACCTTCCTAAAAGGCTGCTCAAGTTCGCACGCGGCGTTTGCCGCGCCAAATCAGCGACTGGTTATTCAGCTGTTGAAGGTCTGCGCGACCCTCGGCGATCTCAAGGCACAGATCGACTGCGCGTCGCGCTTGTTCATGCGTTAGATTTTTGTAAGCAGGACGGTCTAGATATGCGTACCACACACCGCCACAAATAGTGTCCAAAACGATGCGCTGGAAACAGTGATCCTGGCGAACGGGCCAATCCTGCCCACCACTCTTCGCTAATGAGGGAAGAACTTCTTTCGTTAGTTGCAGGTATGCGTCTACCAAATTGCGCCTGTCTGTCGTTTCTGATTTCAAGCTCAAACGCGCTCCGTCATTCGTCTGGTTCATTCTAAGTCCCTTATCTAGGACAACGTATTGGAAGCTCAATCCTTCGAAAAGGTGATTGTTGGCCACCGACCTTAGCTCAATTCATCGCCCTCCAATTGGACAGACCGGCATTTCAGTTTACTTCTCCCTTGTTACGAGGAGGTGGAATCTATGCAGCTTGATCATCCCAACACAAAGCTCATGGCGCCAACACGAGCGGCTGGTGAGGCTACCCTTAGGGCATTCGCGCCGCGCATGGGCAAAGGGTATACCAACGGCCGTAATCATGATCGAGGGGCGGGCAAACACCGGGACGTGTCAATGCTCTCTCCATACTTGCGGCGGCGTCTTGTGTTAGAACAAGACGCAGTTGCCACCGCTGTGCTCGAGCATGGAGCTGAAGGTGCTGAGAAGTTCATTCAGGAGGTCATCTGGCGTGGTTACTTCAAAGGGTGGATGGAACGGCGACCAGTTGTGTGGGACCACTACCGAGAGGGCTTGATGCGGGATCTGATGGCTCTGGATCGCGATCGCGGCCTTCGCAGGCGTGTAGAATCTGCTGAGGCTTATCAAACCGGGCTCGACTATTTCGACAACTGGGCCGAGGAATTAGTAGAGACCGGCTACCTTCATAACCATGCCCGCATGTGGTTCGCCTCGATTTGGATCTTCACGCTTGAACTGCCTTGGCGATTGGGGGCGGACTTTTTTTACAGGCATCTCCTCGACGGCGATCCTGCGTCAAACACACTCGGATGGCGCTGGGTGGCCGGCCTTCACACGCGTGGAAAACCTTATTATGCGCAAGCTTGGAATATCGCAAAGTTCACTGACAAACGCTTTAATCCACGCCCAGCGGAGCTTGCCGAAGTCGTCGAGGGTCTTGAAAGCGAAGAACCAGAAGGCCTGCCAGGGGTCACACCGATCCGGACCGTGCAGGCCCCAGATCCAAACCGTCCCACGGTCCTACTCATCTCTGAAGAAGACTGCCGGCCGGAAGACTTTGACCTCTCCTCTTTGAACTTCGTCGGATGTGCGACACTTGCCGCAAGCCACTTGCGCTCGCCAAGACCCGTTGCTCCATTGGTCGAGGAATTTGAGCGAGGTGCGTTAATCGACACCGCCTCGCGCGTCGGTCTGGACGTAACAGAGCTGCGAGCAGGAGTGCCCACTGATCTAGCTCGTTGGGCCTCTCGCTTAGGCGTGACTCAAATCGCGACCTCTTATATTCCCACCGGTCCGCTGCGGGATTGGATATTTGAAGCTATGCCCTCTTTGGAGGAGGCTGGAATAGACTTGGTTGAATGGCGCCGGGATTGGGATAGCGCAATCTGGCGCCATGCCACGGCTGGGTTCTTCAAGGTCAAGAAACAGATCCCCGCCATTATGGAAGGCATCGGGCTGATCTGATCGGCGTTGTTGTTATTGGCGCAGGCATGTCAGGGATCAAGCATGAGGGGCTGTGGACATAAAACCAAGCAGCTTGGTCCTGCCCAACGTGTAACCTACCTGGGGCAATTGATAGTGATTTGGTAGTTTGTGGTCTTTGTTATCTTACTACACCTTGGAGTTGCCAAGTTGGCCAGACAATCCAGATGATGCGGTTCTTCAGATTTACTCTGAACAGCTTAAGTAAAAAACCAGCGCACGGCACCGCTGTCACTCTGATCGCAAATAAATTTTTCTAGGCAGAGGCTGCAATCTTCAAAACCGCGCTTTCGACCAGATCTGCCAGTTCGGTGATATTGCTATCTTCCATAATAAAGGGGGGGGCAAGCAGGAGGTGATCGCCAAATTCTCCGTCTCTGGTGCCGCGCATCGGATAACAAATTAGGCCATTTTGAAACGCATCTGCCTTCAGCTGCGCCGCAATATTGCGTTTCGGATGAAAGGGCTTTTTCAGGCCTTTATCTTCCACGATTTCTAGACCAATAAACAAGCCGCGGCCTCTGATATCGCCAATAAAAGGGTGCTGCGCGAAACGCGCGCGTAAGTCTGAAAATAAAAGCTCAGAGCTTCGTTGCACATTGACCAGCAGGTGGCGGTCTAAAATCGCGTTCAGCACGGCCAAGCCAGCCGCGCAGGCCATAGGATGCGCGTTATACGTATGGCCATGTTGAAACAATTTTGAACCCTGTTCCAGAACCGCATAGATGTTCTTGTGGCACAACATTGCTCCGATTGGCTGATAACCGGCCCCAAGGCCCTTCGCTATGCATAATATATCTGGGGTAACCCCATCTGCTTCGCAAGCAAACAGGTGGCCCGTGCGCCCCATTCCACACATTACCTCGTCAAAAATCAGCAAAACACCATAGC
>ERZ802827.943-NODE-943-length-14989-cov-10.4657_pt1 | contig 14989 bp, 11 predicted proteins | sample MGYA00345652_ERZ802827 | MGnify/ENA primary metagenome ERZ802827 (study PRJEB30503, sample SAMEA104212372) | marine metagenome | biome: Westerlies Biome; feature: [SRF] surface water layer (ENVO:00010504) within the epipelagic zone...; material: water... | reverse complement strand
AAGTACGCTGCATCTTCAGTGTCATTACCTTCACGATCTTTTAAGTAGGGAGGCCCCCAAGATCGAGTATCATCACCACACTTTGGACGCTCAATTTTAATGACATCAGCACCCAGATCGGCCAGTAACTGACCAGCCCAAGGACCCGCCAGAATTCTACTCATGTCGAGTACTTTAAGACCTGCCAGTGGACCTGCCATAGTTGTCCTTTTGACTAGTTTTAGCTAAATGCCTGAATACCTGTCTGCGCTCTACCCAGAATCAATGCATGGACATCGGCGGTTCCCTCGTAGGTATTAACTACCTCCAAGTTGACCATGTGTCGCATCACAGGATACTCATCAGAAATTCCATTACCGCCATGCATATCTCTTGCTAGCCGTGCAATCTCGAGTGCTTTTGTACAATTGTTACGCTTCAGTAGTGAGATTAATTCTGGCGCTAAATTACCTTCATCCTTCAATCGACCGGCCCGCAAAGATCCCTGCAGGCCAAGACTGATGTCAGTTTGCATATTGGCTAGTTTAAATTGAATAAGTTGATTCGCCGCCAAGGGCTTATCAAACTGCTTTCTATCGAGCGTGTATTGACGAGCCGCATGCCAGCACTGTTCTGCAGCCCCAAGCACACCCCAGCTAATACCATAGCGCGCGGAGTTTAGGCAGCCAAATGGACCTTTAAGTCCATGAATGTCGGGCATAAGTTGGGCTTCACTCACAAAGACCTCATCCATCACTATCTCGCCTGTGATTGATGCGCGAAGTGCGAGTTTCCCTTCAATTTTTGGGGTGGATAGGCCTTTCATTCCTTTTTCAAGAATAAAGCCACGAATTACACCATCATCGGTCTTAGCCCAAATAATAAATACATCTGCAATAGGCGAATTACTAATCCACATCTTGCTGCCCGATATTACGTATCCACCATCAACACTCTTTGCGCGTGTATTCATGCCACCTGGATCAGATCCTGCGTCAGGCTCTGTAAGTCCAAAGCAACCAACCCACTCACCGGTCGCTAATTTTGGCAGATATTTCTCTTTCTGCTCCTCAGTGCCATAGGAGTGAATTGGGTACATGACAAGACTTGACTGAACGCTCATCATCGAGCGGTAACCTGAATCAACTCGCTCAATCTCTCTCGCTATGAGTCCATAGCTAACATAACTTACTCCGGGGCACCCATAACCCTCGATCGTCGCACCTAATAACCCCAGTTCTCCCATTTCATTGAAGATTCGGCGATCAGTCTCTTCTTTACGAAATGCCTCGGTTACTCGTGGCGCCAGTTTTTCTTGAGCGAAGCTTGCTGCAGAGTCGCGAATTAATCGCTCCTCTTCTGTTAGCTGATCATTGAGATCAAACGGGTCTTCCCAGTTAAATTTACCCCATCCACTTGCCATCATTTATTCCTATACATCACTTAAGTTAGACTCTTGAAAAAGCAGTTTCCATCCAAGATTATACCTGACCAGCTCATCACTAGACCGAATAGTGTTCTGCCGTTTGATCTAGAGATTTTCTTGCCCTTGCGATTAAAAGATCGATTTCTAGGTAGCTACTTACAAATGGAGGCGAAATGATCATCGAATCTCCTACCGCCCTCATAATCAAACCATTCTCAACGCAGAACTCTCGACAGATTCCTCCCGATTTTTGATCTGGTTCTAGCCGCTCTCGAGTTTCTTTATCACGAACAAGCTCTATGGAGCCCAGCATACCAACTCCCCTTACGTGTCCTACAATTGGATGGTCCTCAAGGGCTGCCCACTGCTTTTGCAGATAGGGTCCAATATCATTTGCCACTCGCCCCACAAAGTCCTCGCGCTCCATAATAGCAAGGGTTGCTAGAGCCGCGGCACAGGCGATTGGGTGTCCCGAGTAAGTGAAGCCATGCCCAAATTCACCGCCATCACTGGTGATGACATCAGCAATTTTCTCACTCACCATGACGCCTCCCAGAGGCTGAAAGCCGTTGGTGACAGCTTTGGCGAACGTCAAGAGGTCTGGTTCCATGCCATAGGTTTCACAACCAAAAAGACTTCCCGTCCGACCAAATCCACAAATAACCTCGTCACTGACAAATAAAATATCTCTCTCATTTAAGATACGCCTTACCTCTGGCCAGTAACTGTCTGGAGGCACAATAACGCCTCCAGCGCCCTGAATAGGTTCAGCAATAAAAGCTGCTACGTTCTCTTCACCAAGCTCATCAATTCTTCTCTCTAATGCCCTAGCTGCATGCAGGCCAAATTCCTCAGGTGACAAGTCCTCTCCATTGTTGTACCAGTTTGGATCAATAATATGGTCTGCGTAGGGGAGAGTTTCGAATTGGTTATGGACAAATTCAAAGCCACCAAGGCTAGCCGCCGCAATGGTGCTCCCATGGTATGCATTGGTCCGCGCCAAAATGAACCGCTTCTTGGGTTGCTTTTTAATATCCCAGTAGCGGCGAATTAGTCTGATGTTAGTATCATTTGCCTCAGAACCTGAATTGGTAAAGAAGACATGAGTAAATTGTTCTGGCGTCATTCTTACCAGCTTGTCGGCTAATTCCACGGCTGGAGTATTGCTGCACTGGAAAAAATTATTGTAGTAAGGCAGCTGTTGGAACTGGGCTTGCACGGCTTCAGCTATCTCAGGTTGACTGTAGCCAAGGCTACAACACCAGAGTCCAGACATAGCATCAAGCATTTTCTTTCCATCAGTATCATAAATATAGATGTGCTCTGCACGTTCTATAATGCGGCCGTGATTTTTCTGGTAGTCATTAAAATCAGTGAATGGATGTAGGTGACGACTAGCGTCCATCTGTTTCCACTGCGCAGTTGTCCGATTATTACTCATAATAGATCTCTTATTTTCAGGCTCTTTAAGCTCGTACTATAGAGCGATTGCTGGCAATATATCACCCTTAAAAAGCAGATTGACTGTGACTTTACGCGAGCTATTTCAACATAGGATCGTGTCTAGGTCATCCACCCAAAGGGGTTGGAAAATTAGCCTTTAAAAGAGCTTAAGATGTAGATTGAACACAAGAAGGAATTATTATGAGTAAATCGCTGCCTATCATCGGTATTGCGTGCGACGTGATTAAAAATGGATTGCACCAGTTTCATGGGGCTGGTGAAAAGTATATCAACGCCGTAGCTCACGGAGCAGGAGCCATACCGATGCTACTTCCAGCTTTTGGCGATGGTAATGATATTACTGACTTAGGCAAGATTTATGATGTGTCCAGCTTAGTGAGCCGGCTCGATGGCCTATTTTTAACGGGCAGTCCCTCAAACATTCAACCTCATCACTTCAATGGAGAACCGCATGAAGATGGAACTCTTGAGGATAGGCAGCGAGATAGTCTCACCCTCCAATTGATCAAGGAATGTATTAGTCAATCTGTTCCCATACTGGCAGTTTGCAGAGGTTTGCAAGAGTTAAATGTTGCGCTGGGTGGGACTCTATATGCCAAAGTTCAGGAAGTTGAGGGTTTCTTTGACCATAGGGAAGACGCTACCAAAGATCGTGACGGTCAGTACGATCCATCTCACTCTGTTAGCTTCATAGAAGGAGGTTATCTTCATGGACTGACCGATGAGAGGCAATGCCAGGTCAATTCACTCCACAGTCAGGGAATCAAGAGACTTGCAGAGGATCTGGTAGTCGAGGCGGTTGCCGAGGATGGACTAGTAGAGGCGGTGAGCTTAAGCATGGAGTATGAGAATAGAGGTTGGGTACTTGGCGTCCAGTGGCACCCGGAATGGAAATTTGACTCAAATCCGATCTCTCGCAAGATATTTCACGAGTTTGGAGAGCAGGTAAGACGCTTCGTTTCATTGCGAGAGTGATTAAGAGTTTATAACTTAAGCCTGAGACTCAATTGATGTTGGCATTGACTATTTTGGCGAAGAGCTTTGCTGGTAAATTTCCACTCCATCAAACCAGGTAGCTAGGATCTGAGTATCAGAAATTTTGTCGCTGAAACCCTCATCCACAAGGCGCAACAAATCTTGATCTAGAATAACGAAGTCAGCTTTTTTGCCAACTTCTAAAGAGCCTGTTATATCCGCTTGATTCAGCATGACTGCTCCATTGATCGTATAGGCATCAAGGACATCTTGGATACTTAGCTGCTCGTCTCTATTATAGACCCGGTTTGTGACTTCATTTTTGCGTGTAACAGCCTTCTCAATATTTAGCATTGGCCTTGGATCTCTTGATTCCACTGGCGCATCGCTACCGGAAACTAAAAGTCCTCCCGCTTCTTTGACCGATGCTGCTGGGTATGTATTTTTGTAAACATATCCAGCGCTGTCGTATAGATCATCCTCTGAAAATATAGGTTCTATGAAGGGTGATACCATCATCTGATATTCACTAAATGGCTCTATCCATGAGTAGGTGAAGGCAATCGCTACGTCCAACTCTCCAATACGCTCAATATCATCCGGGTGAATGATTTGGGCATGAGCAATGGACACCCTCGCGGTGGATGTCGGACTAAATTTTTTCGCGGCTTCAAAAGTATCTAGGGTAATCCTCACGGCCCGATCCCCAATGGCGTGGCTGTGCACATTTATGCCAGCATCCACAAGTGCCAGGGTATAGTTGAGAATGAATTCGTATTCCTTTTCTAGGACACCATTACTCTGAAAGCACTGTGTGGCCAGAAATCCCTGTTCCTCGAAAAATGTTTGTTTAAAAATTGGAGAGACACTCTCAACCCCGCGCTCGCGAATAGCTCTACAAACCTCAGAAGATGTATCTACATAATCAATAACCTCCGGCAACTGTGTGGCCTCATTTATCGCAAATATTGGCTGCAAGTAATTATTGAGTAGAGCTGCATTTGGCAACATGGGTGGCATTGCATGGGGATCACCTTCAATAACACCATCGACAAATATCTTAGCTGTATCTATTTTTAGATTTTGAACGCCACTATGTCTAGCCTGTGTTTTTAAAAGATCAGCTAAAAGATTTGGTATATCAATGGGCTTATCATATGAGGGTCGATAGTTCTCAAACTCAGGATAAAAAGCGGCAGTCAAGCGATAGGTGAGGGGATGAGATTTTGCCCATTTAGCAAAGTTGTCAATATCCCCAATTCTCATCGCCGCATCCATGGTGGAGGTGATACCTGACGCCGCTAGACGCTCTGCGATCTTAAGATATACCATTAAATCTATCTCAGGATAACCCCAAAGATTAGGTAAGTTGACTAGCTTGCGCGCATCCTCATTAAGAACACCATTTGGCTCCCCAATACTATCCACGCCGATCAATGCCCTCATATCAGCGAACTCAGTAGTAATGGTGTTTTTATTTAATCCAATCGTGCGACCCTCTTTGTCAGTCGCTAAATCCAAGGCAGCACTATTAACTGCGCCATGGTGACCATCATCACCCAGCAAAACGATTGGATATTTGAGTGAAACTGCATCCAGTGCGGAGCGAATAGTTGGAAAGTCTGCAGATGGTTCGTTTCCCTGAGAATAACCCCACTGCTCAACAGTTAGCCACTCACCATCTGCAAGATTAAGCCGATTAAGGCACTGCTTTAGGCGAGGGACTAATTCGGCGAGTGTGTATGCTTGGCTATCTAAATCACAGTTATCTGTCTTAACGATACCTGGCAGATGAATATGTGAATCATGTAGGCCGGGAATGATCATTTTGCCATTAAGATCAATTATTTCTGTCTGATCATCAATGAAATCAGAGGTATCACTCATAGCACCCACAAAAACCAGGCGATCCTCGGCGATTCCCATTGCAGAGTGCACGGTTTGATCTTTGTCGGCGGTATATATGATGGAGTTAATGAATAATTTTTCTGCAATGATTTCATCATCATTGCTACATGAGCTAAGAAATAGAGCCAATGCGCTCATTAATATAGTCATTGATTTATGTGACATCGCTTGATCCCATCTTTAAACTAGTTCGAACAACTGCTAGCCTAGCCGTAGGGGATCCATTTGAGAAACGGAAGCCTCGGAGCAGATTTTATTATTCGGATACTATATCCGAATCACCTACTCAACGGATACAGAGATATAAATTTTATGACTTCAATCGATCAACTGGATCAGTTTCTATCTGAAAACCCTGATATAGAAATATTTGAGGTTCTTTTGCATGATCTTAATGGTGCTCAAAGAGGTAAGTGGCTTCCAAGGGATAAAATTCATAAGCTATTTAAAGGTGGCTTTAAAATGCCTCTGAGTAGTTGTTCACTAGATTATTGGGGCAGAGATCAAGATGAATTGATTGCAGTTACTGGCGATAGTGATGGGGTATGCGTGCCTCATCCTGAAACACTTGCTCGGGTGCCTTGGGCGGACAAACATACAGGCCAAATCATTGTTTCGATGACTAACGATATCACTGGGCAGCCTTATGATGGTGATTGTAGATCGGTACTTCAAAATATTGTTAATCGTTTCTCAAGTTTGGGATTGACCCCAGTTGTTGCGAGTGAAATGGAGTTCCACCTTTTGACCTTAGACAGAGATAAATTTGGAGTCCCAACGCACAGCCAGACTTCAATAAATGGTGATTTAGCGATAGGTGGCCAGACATATGGTATTGATACGATGCGTGAGACTGCGCCACTGATGGATGCCATAATTGACGCCGTAAAGCTTCAAAAGTTGCCTGTAGATACCCTGATAACTGAATTTGGGCCGTCTCAATTTGAAATTAACTTATACCATCAGGACTGCGCATTGCGCGCCTGTGATCAGGGCAGCATGCTAAAGAGAGCAATTCGTAGTGTCGCTCGACAGCACCATAAATTAGCTACCTTTATGGCTAAGCCTTTTGCAGGTGAGGTGGGCAATGGTATGCATGTTCATTTTAGTTTGTTAGATGAGGAGGGCATAAATGTATTTGATAATGGAAGTTCTATGGGAAGCCCTATACTAAAGCAAGCTATTGCAGGTTGTCTTGCAACTATGGCAGATAGCATGGCAATTTTTGCACCTAATATTAATTCGTATCGAAGGATGGTACCTGGTTGTTATGCGCCTCTAGCGCCAAATTGGGGTTATGAAAATAGAACGACAGCAATTCGTATCCCAGGTGGTGATCAACGAGCTATGAGAATTGAACATCGTGTTGCTGGAGCTGACGCTAATCCTTACCTGACGGTAGCAGCCATGTTAGCTGGGGCTTTATATGGCATCGAGCATAAGCTAGAGCCAACTGAGCCAGTTGAGGGTGATGCAGGGGATGTAATTCCAGAGCTACCACATTTTTGGAATGATGCTATCACCACTTTTGAAGAGTCTAGATTCATTAGGGACTACTTAGGCGCAGAACTTCAAGACAACTATGTTCGATGTAAGCGTCAAGAGAAGCATGAGTTCGATAGTCGTGTAACACTTATGGAATATGATGCCTTGTTATAGTGAGTTATAGCTCTCTCTTTAGCATCAGACTCTCTATACTATTTTGCGCTAGTTTAGCCCGCGCAGACGCCATTTTCGAGGTGTTCGCGAAGGGCCCGACTAGGACTCTGTGCCAGGTTTCTCCGTTTTTATTTTTGATGCTCTCACTCTCAGCGGCGAGGTTCATCAGGAGCAGGCTTACTTTTAAGTTTTCAGCCTCATCGCTACTCTTAAACGAACCCACTTGCAGGATGTATTGATAATCTTTACCTAATTTTTCATTGTCGGCATCAATGGATTCTGTTTCAGGAACGAGGATTTCGTTATCTTTGAGCAGTTCATAAAAATCAAATTGTAATTCTTGTACATTTGCTTTTTTAACAATATCACTTACAACATCGGACTTTAAATTTGGATTAGTTGCCAGCAAAGTTGGCAAGAAATACATGATTAGAGCGCCAATGAACAGCCCTGCAAGAAATGCTGGCCGTGAGGATTTTTCTCCATCACTTTGGTTTTTGCTACGGCGGCTAGCTGCATTTTTTGAATTATTGCGAGACATAGAGTGTTGCCTTAGGTTTAAGGGAATTGTAATTGGTATTTGCACTGTTAAGCAAAAGTTATCTTGGCTTTTGGAGTGAGTTTGATATTACCTCATAGCTCTTGGGGATCAACATCAATTGACCAACGTACTTTTCTGGCAGATCTATGGTTTTCTAGTGCGATTGATAACGAAGCAAGCAGGGGCTGAATCAATGATCTTTTGTCTGCAGAGATCTGAAGAGTATAACGATAACGTCCTGCTCTTTTTTCCATCATTGCTGGCAAGGGGCCTAGGTATTCTAATTTTTTACTCGGCATGACATGACTCTCTGCGATCTGTCGTGCAGTTCTCAATAACATTTCAGCTTCCCCTGATCTCTCAGATTCCGCGCGAACAAGGGCCATATAACGAAATGGTGGAAGTTGAAGAAGATCCCGTTCAGCCATTATTGTTTTCGCAAAAGACACATAGCTCTTGGTAGTGAGTATCTCTAGAAGAGGGTGCTGAGGTTGATGTGTTTGGATGTAAACTTGACCACGGACATCACCCCGCCCACTTCGACCGGCGACTTGAGTTAACAGTTGTCCCAAGCGCTCGTGACTTCTAAAGTCTGGGCTAAATAGACCACTATCTGCATCTAGGACGGCAACCAATGTCACGTTTGGAAAATGATGCCCTTTGGCAAGCATCTGTGTTCCTATCAGAATACATGGCTCACCACTATTGGCAGTGTCATATACTGCTTTCATAGCCCCTTTTTTTCTAGTGCTATCCCTGTCTACACGTAAAATTTTTGTGGTGGGAAAACACTTCGCAAGGTACTCCTCGCTACGCTCAGTTCCCTCTCCCACCGGCACTAGCTGTTGACTTTGGCATCCAGGACAAAGATGCGGAATCCCTTGCTGATACTCGCAGTGGTGGCAGATCAAGCGGTTGCGAGCTCGATGGACAGTCAGCCTAGAATCACAGCTTCGACAGTCCGCAGTCCAGCCACATTGATGGCAAATAATGGCGGGAGCAAAACCTCGACGGTTGAGAAAGACAAGAGCCTGATGGCCGTTTGAAATAGTCTGTTCAATAGCTAAAAGAGTTGATGCAGACACTCCGGCCTCACATTGCTCACTTTTCAAGTCGATAACGGACCAATCAGGTTGGACTGCTGAGCCAGCTCTATCAGCTAAAACAAGGTGTTTGTAGCGGCCTAGATCACAATTTCTCAAAGATTCTATTGACGGAGTCGCTGATCCAAGAATAATCGCGATTTCTTCCTTTCTTGCACGAATGACCGCGAGGTCTCTTGCTGAATATCTAAAGCCCTCCTGCTGCTTATAGGATTGATCATGTTCCTCATCGATGATGATTAGCCCGGGATCACATAGAGGAGTAAAGATTGCAGAGCGGGTTCCCAAAATAATTTTAGCTGCACCGGTCTTTGCCTTTGTCCACGCCAAAAGCCGCTGCTTATCAGTTAATCCAGAGTGAAGGGTGACAATTGGCGCATTGAAACGATCTCTAAATCTTTCTTCGGTCTGAGGAGTAAGACTTATCTCTGGAATAAGCACGAGCGCCTGACGGCCATAGCGAAGTGCTGTGTCAATGGCTTGGAGATAGATCTCGGTTTTCCCGCTTCCTGTGACACCATCTAACAAGTAACAGTTGAACCGATGTTGATCGATATTATTCAGCGCGCGGCTTTGTGAGTCATTGAGTGGCAATGGATCTTGTTTGAGAATATTTGTGAGCTCAATCCCCTCATCACTTTGTAGCGTCGATTCTACTAAGCCTTTCTTTTCTAGTGCCGCTAAAGCTGACCTAGAAAATTCTGTTGAGATGATGGAATCTGGAACCGATCCATTTTCTTTTAGTCGATCAAATAGAGCTTGTTGATTTGGAGCTCTCGCAAATACCTCATCATTTATTGGAGATTCTTTTTCAGTTAGTTGCCAGTAGCGAGTACTCAGATCAGGGAGTCCCTCACCCCTTCGTAATAGAGTGGGTAGAGTGCTGAATAAAGCATCACCTATGGGATACTGGTAATAATTTGCTGCCCAGTTGAATAGCTCAAATAACGAGGAGGGGATTAGGGGGACTGAGTCCAGAAGCTTGTTAATCGGTTTAAGCTTATCGATATCAATATCACTGGAATTCGTTATAGCGACGATAAGACCAACGACCTCTTGACGCCCAAAAGTAACGGCTACTCTGCATCCCACATCAGCACGACCACCATCATCTTTTTGCTGACTGTCTTGGGGCACAAGATAGTCAAAAAGGCGACGCAATGGGGAGGGCACCGCAACGCGAATAATATTTGGCGAATACTCAGCCATAAAAAAAAGAGTCCCTTAAATCAAAAGTTTCAGCAGAATTTGTTAATTTTAAGTATAAGGTCAAAAATGAAATTCACCCAGCCCTGAAATAGTTAGTGATACCTAATAGATATAAAAATGTAATCGAGGAAATTTTTGTTCAGTTTATCCAGGAAGGATACAATTGTATTGAAAAATCCTCTCATATAAGGAGCAGTGATGAATCAGACGGTTTTGGTGACAGGAAGTAGTCGAGGTATTGGTTTGGAGTTGTGTAAGCAACTTAACGAGCGCGGTGATCGGGTAATAGCAACCTGTCGTCAATCGACTGATGCTTTGGCAGCACTGGATGTTGAGGTACTAGAGAATGTTGATGTTTCCGATCCCCAGAGCCTCAAATTACTTTCTGCTAGTTTGAAGGAGCGAAAAATAGATTGGTTGGTCAATAACGCAGGAGTTTTGCAAAGCTTTGGTTTGGATGATCTTGATATGAACTGTATTGCAAACTTTAAAAAAATGTTTGATGTGAATAGTCTAGGACCTTTGTTAGCTACTAAATCGTTGTTAAAGCACCTAGGTTCAGGTTCCAAAGTTGGACTTATTACAAGCCGTATGGGCTCAATCGCAGACAATGACTCGGGAGGGAGCTATGGCTACCGAATGTCAAAAGCTGCTGCAAATGCCGCAGGTAAGTCGCTGGCTATTGACCTCAAGTCACAAGGAATTGCGGTCGGTATTCTACACCCTGGCTATGTGCGCACTGATATGACAGGTCATATTGGGTTGATGGACGCCGATGAATCGGTCATTGGCCTGATAGAGAGGATGGATAATCTTAATCTGACCAATACAGGATCATTTTGGCATACAAATGGCGACATACTCTCCTGGTGATTTGCTCAAGTAGTGACAAGAATTGCGTAACTACTAGTATGAGAGAAAAGGTCATTGAAATTTTGTAGGCGGGATTGGCTAGGGGTTACAATAGGCAATATTGAAGATGATTGGGGTGAGAAGTGCGGGGAATTTGGCTATTTATAAGATTTCTAATGGTTTTAGGTGTCGCGATGGTAGGTGCCTTTTTTGCCATGGAGAATAGTCAGCCTCTGGGGGTTAACTTCATTATGATGGATGGCCCGAGTCTTAGTGCTGGCGTTTGGCTAATAATATTTTTGGCAGTTGGGTGTATTCTTGGATTATTGGCAAGCTCCATAGTTATATTTTCATATCGACAGAAGTTAGCGCGTGCCGCTAAAAAGGATTAGTTTCAATGTCTTCTTGCTTATCTAAAATTATTATTGCACTAGATTATGATAATCCAGGGAGTGTCTTTCAGTTCACTGATCAATTAGATCCGCAGCATTGCCGATTAAAGGTAGGTAAGGAACTTTTTACTAGAGCGGGGCCTGGTTTAGTGCGAGAGTTGGTCGCACAAAAATTTGATGTTTTTTTGGATTTGAAATTTCATGATATCCCAAATACGGTCGCCAAAGCTGTCGCAGCAGCTGATGATTTAGGTGTTTGGATGACTAACGTCCATGCATCGGGTGGAAGCAGCATGATGAAAGCAGCAAGTGAAGCTCTAAAGGCTAAAAATAGTAGCATGTTGTTAATTGGAGTGACTGTGCTTACAAGCATGGATGAATCAGATTTAGTAGAGATCGGCGTTATTAATACCGCTGGGCAACAGGTTGAAAACCTTGCCAAGTTAGCTCAGCAATCGGGCCTTGATGGAGTGGTCTGCTCTGCTAAAGAGGCAGCAATGTTGAAGCAATCTCTAGGCGATAACTTTAAATTGATAACTCCTGGAATTCGTCTATCAAATTCAGTAGCCGATGATCAGAAGCGGGTTGTTACCCCGTTCGACGCGATAGCGTTTGGAAGTGACTACTTGGTGATTGGGCGCCCTATAACGCAGTCATCAAACCCTATGGCGACACTTAACGAAATAAATAAATCGATTGCCAGCTAGCGTGAGTTAAACTCATCAGACCATGCTAATTTGCCTGACTGATCATAGACTCGAACATAATCTATGAAAAAAGTACCTCTCTTAAATGAGGGGTCAATGTCTTTTTCTATCGCGAAATTTAGTAGAAGGTAATAATCTCGATCAAACGGCCATGTCTCAGAATTTTTGACAGGAGGACTATAGGTGTAGTGCTCCTCTCCATCTACGGAAAAAGTTAATTTCTCTTCATCCCAGTCAAGGCTATAGGTATGAAATTTAGATGACATTGTGGGGACTGGCTGACCGCCAAGATTGATTGTGTTGCCGAAGCTTGAACGGGTGTGGATGGCACTTTGCGCATAATTTTGATTTCTTCCCCAGTGCTCCAAGATATCGATCTCCCCAGAATCTGGCCATGAAACCTCTCCATAACCTTGCAAATCAAAATAAGCCCCCATCTCCTTAATATCTTTCGGTAGCATCCAAATAGCAGGCCAGGTGCCATGGCCCTCCGGAACTTGCGCTCTGACCTCAACTCGCCCATAAGTAAAAGCAAACTTGGAATTTAATCGCGCAGACGTAAATTGCTTGGTGACATCTTGGTCAGTAAACTCTTCTTTTTGCGCAGTTATTTCCAGATAGCCTCCATAGGTAGAGGCATTTATGGGTCGATCTGTGTAGTGCTGTTGTTCGTTGTTGTACCAGCTATCGCCATTTGGTAGGAATGTTTGGTGAAACCATTTGCTCTTATCCACATCTACAGGAGTGTCAGGCGTTTCAGCCTGACTTGTTAATGTCAGTAGACACAGAAGAGCCGTTGCCAAGGGGTGCTTTAAAAAATAATTAGCTTTCAGCATTGGTAAATTACCGCCTCTAAATTATCTATTTTCTGATGCTACTGGGCAGTAAACTTTATCCAGTTCAAATTCCAGTTGTTTCCGACCGACTCAATACGTAAGGTTTGCTCTCCCGCGTTCAAATTTACACTTGCTGAGTTGGTTACCCAGGACTGCCATCCGCCTGTATCTGAAACAGATTGTGAGTCTAATTGAATGCCATCAACAAGAGTTTGAAATCCATTACTACCCCCTTGGCTTGCCAGTCGATATTCCACCAAGTAATTTCCCATCTCCGCAACGTCGATAGAGAACTCTAACCAATCACCTGAGTCAATATAGCCAACATTGAATCCACCACCGGTATCAGTTGAAGCCTCTACCTGTATTCCAGACATATCGGAGTAGTCCTCGGCCTCGATTAATCCGGGGACTGGATGAGTCACAGCAGATTGACCTCCGGTGCTGCCATTTTCATCTTGGAAGACTCTGACATAATCGACAACCATGCGCTGAGGGAACACGGTTGCAGAGTTAGGGCTCCCCGGCCAATTACCTCCGACTGCAACATTAAATATGAGGAAGAACTGCTTTTTGAACGCGGCAAGTTCATCAGAGTTATCAATTGCCATCACATGATATTGGACGTCGTCAACATACCAGATCATTCGATTGCTAGTCCAAGCAATACTATATACGTGGAAGTTTTCAGATAAATTCTCTGGCATTGTTTTTGGAGTGCCAAAGCTTACTGGGTCGTATGAAGCACTTAGACCACCTTTATTCCAGTGCGCCGTGCCAACCACACGATTATCTCTACCACTTCCACCTCCTACCATTTCCATGATGTCGACCTCACCACAGTAGGGCCAACTCACTTGATTAATGTTTTCTCCCAGCATCCATAGTGCCGGCCACATACCCTGACCCTCTGGCATTCTGGCTCGGATATCTATTCGGCCATATTGGAAATTCTTTTTGCCTTGAGTTTTTATTCTAGATGACGTGTAGGACCGACCACCAAAGGTCTCCTCATCAGCTCTGATAACCAACAAACCATCCTTCAGGTACAGGTTACGATTTGTATAGTACTGGAGTTCGTTATTTCCCCACCCGCCATTTCCTGTTCCGATATCATAGCCCCAGTCAGAGCTATTGAGTTGACTACCATCAAACTCGTCTGACCATCCTAAGTCATAACCCTCATATGAATTAGGTGACTCATATCCAGAAAATGATGGAATAATCCAGCCATCATCACCATCTACGGGTTCCTCTGGGTCTGGTCCATCGCCGATATCTGTATCTTCCCAGTGAACATTATCTAATTGAAATACAGTACTTGTGTATTGGGTCGCCCATATTACAAACCCCGTGTCTACGGTAGCTAAAGAAAGACCGTCCTCAACAAGGTCATCAATCTCTATTGAGACGGTCTCCCAAGCTCCGTCTCCCCGAACGCCAATATTTTGATCACTGGATCCACAGGGGTAAACACAATCCACTTTCATGCTGTAGTTACTATTTCCACTAATGGTTTTAATATCGAAGACAAGCTGTGCACCCGAATAACCTGACAAGTTTTTACCCATGGACGTTTTGAAATAGAAGATTGCCTGTTGACCGGCAGAGCTATGTTCAACTTGAAGGACGCTCCCGCGGTCTGTGTCTTGAACGATTTCCCAAGAAATGTTTGGACAGTCATCTCCACCGTTATTACAAGAGCCCCAACTGATTCCAGAGTCTGCTGCATTGATGCCCTCATCCCAGATGGGGTCGACCTGGCCATTTGAAAACACATTAAGGACAAATTTGGAAGAACCAACGACGATGGTTCGAGCCAGCGATGATTTGTTTCCAGCACTATCTATGGCGCTATAGGTTAGGGTGTATGTCCCTGCGGCACTTGGGTCAACAGAGCCTGTCGTAACAACACGAACAGAACCATCCACCGCATCT
>ERZ802827.935-NODE-935-length-15080-cov-9.37531_pt1 | contig 15080 bp, 17 predicted proteins | sample MGYA00345652_ERZ802827 | MGnify/ENA primary metagenome ERZ802827 (study PRJEB30503, sample SAMEA104212372) | marine metagenome | biome: Westerlies Biome; feature: [SRF] surface water layer (ENVO:00010504) within the epipelagic zone...; material: water... | reverse complement strand
CTAATAGGTCTTCAGAAGATACCCTACACCATGTAAGGTGATCAAATGACGAGGTTCATCGGGTTGGCTTTCAATTTTTGCCCTAAGCTTAGATATATGGACATCAACGGTTCTTGTGTTGGTACTGTACTCATATCGCCAAACTTTTTCTAATAATTCGTCCCGTGATACTGGTTCACCACCTGCCTGTAGTAGGTAGCGGATGAGTTCGATTTCTCTAGCGGTAAGTTCATTGGTTTTGCCATCGGCGAAAATAGCTTTCGATTCTAGCAGATCTATCTTGGTAGTACCCAATTGCAAGACTTCGATGTTATTGGAAGAAGAATAGGTTCCAGCTCTTCGCAGGCGCGCCTGAATTCTAGCTAGTAGTTCTTTCACCCCAAACGGTTTGGTGATGTAATCATCGGCGCCTATATCCAAGCCCTTCACTTTATCCAACTCCTGATCTTTTGCGGTAAGCATGATAATGGGAAAAGTAAATTTTAGAGATCGTATTTCTTGGCAAATTTCATAGCCATTTTTGCCGGGAAGCATAATATCTAAAATCATAATGTCCGGCTTATGTTCCTGAGCCAATCCCACGGCTTGTTCGCCATCTTCACTTACAATCACCTCATATCCTTCGCTCTCTAATGTATCTCGTAAGGTAAAAATAAGACTGGGTTCATCTTCAACAAGTAATATTCGAATTTCTTTATTTGCCATAATTAAACGATTGTCTCCGATGCGAGGGTACTGGTTTCTCTGGTTGATGTCACTGCTACACCATCCCTTTGAGTGGGATTATTTATCTCCGTTGGTTGTACATTATACTCTGGAAAAAATAAGGTGAAGGTGCTGCCTTTTTGCCATTCACTTTTTACGGTGACGGTACCTTTATTTAATTCCATAAGTCCTTGTACAATACTAAGTCCTAGTCCGTGACCTTTGGTTTTTGCTGAAAGTGAATCCTCGACACGGTAGAATTTTTTGAAAATGTTTTTAATGTGAGATCGTGGGATACCAATGCCTTGATCCTTTACGTGTAAAATAAACCCATCATTAGTAACGGACAATTGTACATCTATAGTAGAAGGTCCGCTGGAATATTTTACTGCATTGTCTATTAAATTGGTAAGAATAACCTTGATGTGATCTGGGTCAACCAAGATGATAGCGTTATCCGTATCATAGGAGTAGTCAATAGAATGCCCTTTTTTCTTTGCTAATGGATGCTGCTGGTGGATAATATTTTTAACCAACAAATGTAGGTTATGCGGACTGGCGTGTATGAGGGTAGTACCGTAGTCCGAACGTGCGACATCCAAAAGCATTTCAATCATTTTGTTCAAACGAATAGATTCTTGGTAAATATGGGTGCCGTATTCCTTCAACCGCTTGGGTTGTGTTACTCTTCCATCGGCAATGTTTTCTCCCGCAGCTTGCATAACAGCTAAGGGTGTTTTTAGTTCATGGGTCACATTCGCTAAAAAGTCGGCTTGTTGTTGGACTATACTACGTTCTTTTTGAGCGGTGTAGAATATATAGAACAACGCACCTAACAATAGAATAACTGAAAAACCCAACACCACGATATTTTTTGTAAAGGTAGCGTGATATAGACTAACTGAGGCGTTATCTAAGAAGGCGATTTTCAGGTTCCAGTTTTCAAACATTCGCCCAAAATCTACACGCTGCTGAACCTCCTCTATTTGGAAGGGTATCTCGTTGTTGTTGGTTGCTAATACGACGTCATTTGCCCAATCATGTAACCAAACTACCGATGTGGTTTTACTAGAATCAAAATACTGTTGTATTTCAGGTGAAATAACTTCATTTATGAGGTAATCCCTATCTATGGTTGCTGTTAAGTATCCAATGACAGAGTTTTCATGTAAATTAATGAACCCAATATTCATTGAACGATGGGCATCAAACTCGGTATTGGTATTCCAGCGATAATCAAAGTTATTCAGCTCAATTCTAGCTTTAGTTCGCACCAAACCAACACCGTCACATAAATTCTGAGGATACTGGTTGGTGAGATTTAATAGGGACGTTTCGCGATCTAACACGTAAATTTGACTTCCCTCAGTGCAGGGATCTACATTCGCTGGAGTATAATAAACTCCACTAAAGACAGGACTCATAGCCACTTGGACTATTTTTTCTCGAACTTGTTCTGGAAATTGACCACGCTCTTCAATACTTCTTTCTATGGGCTCTAACTCAAGGGTGTTAAATCCTCTATAAGGTCGATAAATAGTTCTACGAACATTGAGTACTACTTCATCTAAAAGGGCTATTTGCTTTTTTTGCTCTCCCTGGATAAGTGTGTCCCGCACATCGTATAACATATATACGTTCATAGCGGTTAGAGTTAGAATAGCTATTAAACTCGTTGATAATAGACCCCATCTTATAACTTTATTTATAAGCATAATCTTTGCGTACTAATATGTATTGGCTTTTTCAATTCTAACGCGGCCAGTAGTAATTATAAATATTCTATAGATGACTATTATAAACATTATTTAATTTAACTAAAGACTAGTAAGAAACATTAAAACAAAATTTAACAACAGCTTTCAATGAGTTGTATAAAGAAATTAAATTCTTGATATAAACTTAGTTAAAATGTATATTTTTACCCTTTATTATAATAAATATACAGCTTGAAGGATAAGCAGAAAGAAATAAACGAAGTAATTGATCTTGCAAAAAGAGAGTTGCATGATTTCATATCTCCCTTAAACGCACTAGACTATTATATCGATAGTATAAGAGTTGGTAATGAAGATGATAAAAACTTTGAAGAGAAATATTTAAAGACACAAGAGTGTTTGGAGAGTTTGTATTCTAGAATTAATCGTTTGAATGAACTTTTAAGAAATATTTAAGTCTTTTGAATAGGTTAGGGCAAACATAACATAATGCTAAATTCATCCTTCAAAGTATTAGTATTATAGTGTAGTATACCATTGATGCTCTGACATAATATAGTTGCAAGTGTTAATCCTAAACCCATTCTATCTGCTTTTGAGCTGACAAATGGCTGAAAGAGATCATCTTTTATTTCCAAATCTTTGTCGATTTTGTTTGTTATTTGTAACCAATTATTATGTATTTCAACATGAATATTTTTTGAAATGTCACCATGAATAAGACAATTTTCGAGAAGTATTTTAATTATTAGATTAAGCTCATTTTTCTGATAAGTTCTAATGGCATCATTTTTCCTTGAATTAAGGATAATATTTGAATCTTCGAATTCATTGAATGTACTCAACATCGAATAAGTTGCAGCTTCTAAGTCTGTAACTTCCTCATTGATCTTAATATTATTGTCAATTTTTACTAACTCCTCAATTTCTTCCAAAAGATCAATAATTTTATTTATACCCAGTTCGACAGCATTAATTTTTTTTAATGCTGCTTCGTCATCAATATTTGTGGGTAGTAGTTCTAAGTAGCCACTTACTCCAGTTAGGGGCGATCTGAGTCTATGTAATATCATTGATACCATTCTTTTCCAACTAGATATCATTTCATCAGTGAATGGCGGTTTATATGGAATAAATTCGATTTGGTTTAAAGATCCAAGATAATTTTCTTTTAACCTGTACCATGAGTTATCCATCAACACTAATTTTACTCTCAAGTTTTTACTTGAAATAGTAAAAAAGCAATCCTCAAATTGTTTTTCACTGGACTTAGTTTTGAAATTAGGCAAATTATGATCGGCAATTTTACCGCTTATACTATCGATAATGACACTGGAATAATCACTTTTTTGATAAATCACATCAAAAACATTGTTTAGTCTAATTTTATTAAAGCCCTTTACATGGTCATTTAAAAAATTCACCTCCATCTCTGGTGGTGTGTAATATTTATATGCTACTTGTTTTAATGCCATTTGATCAAAGAATTTAATAGTGTATTACAGTTATCAGCAAAATATTTAAACACAATACCAAATTGCAATCTTTTCCTATTCGAGGCACTATTTTCCTCAAGACTATGAATTATGAATGCTCAAGTTTCTGCACGTTATTCTAATTTTAGGCTTATTGACTTAATCTGCCAGCAAAATGATTGGTGGCATAGGGTTTGCATTAATTGATGTGAAAACAATAAAATAATTGATATGGATACAGGATTAAGCAAACTTTCAACAGCATTAGATGCACTAGTATTGAGGCAAAATATAACTGCTTCAAACATTGCAAATATAGATACTGAAGGATACACCAAAAGAAAGGTAGAATTTGAAAAGCACCTACAAGAAGCAAAATTAAATGGTAACGATACAGATGTTAAACCATCAATTGAAGTGACCGACCAAAAAGTTGATCTTGATACTGAATTAATTGAAATGGCTGAAACCCAGATGAAAGTTCAATTTGTGACTAGAATGATTAGAAGCCAGTTAGAATTAACAAAAATGGGAATAACTGGTAATCCAAATTCTAGACTATAACGGAATAAAAATTATGTCAATGATAACCTCAAATAGTTTATTTCAAACAGCAGCAAGTGGCCTTGAAGTCCAAAAAAAACGATTAGAAGCTGCAGCACAAAATATTGCAAATTCTAGAGTCTCGTCAGCGCCAGGCTCAATTGGATATCAAATTAAATCAGTTTCCAGTAAGGGTCCTGACGATATAAATTTTTTAAACGTTTTTGAAAGTCAACTAGAAGGTGCATCAAACCTGCAGAATGAAATAAATTCTTCTTCAAATTTAGGACCAACTTCTGAAATTGTTGAAACAGCAAAATATAGATATGAATACGAGCCAAACCACCCGGATGCAGACGAAAATGGTATGGTACAATACCCTGATGTAGATATGGTTGGTGAAATGGCAGCAATGGTAAGCGCAAATAGATTGTATGAGGCAAATTTGAGCGTGATTGAAGCTGCTAAACAAATTATGAAAAGATCATTGGAGATATAATGAAAATAAATTTTAACATTCCCACTAGTTTTAATAAAAAAGATAATTTAGAGCAGCGAAATATTAATCCACCTAAAGATCTACCGGCTCTGACTAAAAATGAAAGTGAAACGATAGAAAAGTCGTTTAAAAATGATTTTGCTTACCAAAGTTATGATTACTCCGGAAGTAAAAGTACCAATACCAGCCAATCAGGTAGTTTACTTGATATTAGAGGTTAATTGTTAAATTTATCTTAAATAAATAATTAGATGATAATAAATAATATACCAACAATTGAATCCTCCCTAACTGGCGAAGTTTCAAAAGTAAAAAATGAACAAGAGTCAACTTACGGAGACGCCTTCGGTGATATGTTGTCAAATACTTTAGATACATTGAATGACAGTATAAATGCTGCAAATGAAGGTACTGAATCATTTTTATCAGGTGAAACAGAAAATGTACATGAGGTTATGCTGAAAATGCAAGATGCACATATTCAATTCCAGCTTATTACAGAAGTAAGGAATAAAATGGTAGAGGTTTATCAAGAAATTAGTCGCATGCAAATTTAATTTAATTTAGAGGATATTAATGGCAACTTCGGACAGTCAGATTCAAGAATTTTTTGGGGTAATGAATAGTGCCCAAAAAGTAATGTTTGGTTTACTACTAAGCTTAGTTATAATTATTTCAGGAGCGATTTTCTTTTGGGCTCAACAAGATGAGCAAGTTCTATTATTTGGGAATTTAAATTCAGATAATGCCAATGCAATAGTCCAAAAACTAGACGAAAAAAATATTGACTACCAAATTAGCAATGGTGGAAATGCGATATATGTACCAAGTGATAAGGTTCACGCACTTAGACTTGAATTAGCATCGTATGGAGGTGGAAATACTGATAGTAAAGGATATGAATTATTTGACTCACAATCGCTTGGTATGACTGACTTTATGCAACAAGTCAATCAGAAAAGAGCCTTAGAAGGAGAATTACAACGTTCAATAAATAGTTTAACTCAAGTTAAAAATTCAAGGATTCATTTAGTTTTACAGGAAAGATCGCCATTCGAAGAATCATCTGTTGAAGCTTCTGCTTCAGTTATATTAACATTAGAACCAGGAAATCGACTCTCTAACAATCAAACAGCAGGTATAGCCTCACTAATTTCTGGTAGTGTTGAAGGATTATCACCAAATAGTGTGGTTATTTTAGACCAACTGGGTAATCGGTTAAGTGACGATGCTGATCGAGACTCGGGTGGGGATATGGGTAATATTCAGATGCAAATTAAGCAAAAATCCGAAGCATATCTGACAGAGAAAGGGCAATCAATGCTAGATAGAGTGTTAGGAGCTGGTAATAGTATTGTACGGGTCTCAGTTGAACATGATTTCCAAAAAGTAATGAGAGAGATAGATTCCTTTGATCCAGATTCTAGAATAATTATTTCTGAAACAAATAGTGATCAAACAACAGAAGATATTGACAGAGAACAAATCAATGCAACTGACTACACACCTGTTGAATATATGGATGAGGCTTTGGTCATTGGGCAAAACAATATTGAGTCATCAACCCAATCTAGAAATTATGAAGTGAGTCGAGAAAAGGAGTATATAGAAGAAACTCAAGGTGAGATTATCGACATAACAGCTTCAATATTACTTAATCAAAAAGTAGAACAGTCATTAGATGGTAATGGTGAGCCTGTTTTAGATGGTAATGGTGAACCCGTTACAGTTCCTATCCCTTACACCGATATTCAATTAGAAGATTTTAGAAAACTACTAGCAATGGCTTTGGGCATAGTAGCTGATGATGGCGGTTCACTTGAAGATAAAATAGCTGTTTCACAAATAGAATTTGAATATAGTCCATATAGGGAAAATATTGATTATCAAAACAATCAACCTAGTGATTTTAGTGATATTATTAGGTGGTCATTAATTGCTGTTAGTATGTTGTTGGTAGCATTTTTAACAAATAATGTAAGAAAGAATTTTACTGGAACGGTCATGCAAACCACTAGTGATTTTCAAATGGCTAATAATGAAATAGGAGGAGCTCCTGATGTAGCATCATTGCCTGAACAGAATCTAGATCAACCTCAACAAATGGAACAACCAGCATTAGAAGGTGAGAGTCAAGTTTCAAAACAAAATACAGATGTAATCAAGGACGAAATAGAAAAACTCTTTGTTAGTCAACCATCAAAAGCTTCTGAAGTAGCTCGTATGATGTTTGAAAATGGATAAATAAAAATCATGAAAAATTTTAAATCCCTATCTGGTTCAGAAAAACTAGCCATTTTAGTAATGAGTATTGGCCTTGATGCTGCAAAAGAGGCACTTAAAGGGTTAAAACCAAAAGAAATATCTAAAATCATTGTCGATGTCTCAAGGCTAGGTAAGATTCCAAAAGAAGTAGTGGCTCAAGTTTTAGAAGAGTATTACAAACTTATGAATACATCAAATGAAACTGTTAAAGGTGGTTCTGAGCAAGCTCAGAAAATGATAGTTTCTTTAGGAGAAGATCATAATACAGATCAAATTAATACACTGATAAAAAAGGATACAGCATTATCAATATTTGATGAATTCCAACAGACCAAAGTAGCAAGTATTTCGGATTTTCTAAAAAATGAACATCCACAGGTAATTGCTCTAATTTTTTCACAATTAAAGTCTGATAAGGCTGCTCAATTACTATCAACTTTTGAAAAAGAAAAACAAGCTGATATAATGAATAGACTGGTTGTAATGAATGAAATATCACCAGATGTTATAGTAGAAATTAGTGAGGTAATTCAAGAAAACTTTGGATTTATGAATATTGAGGGTGAAGAAACCTTATCAGGTACCTCAATGGTTGCACAAATATTAAATAATACAGATCAAGATGTAGAAGAAAATATACTTGGTTCTATATCCAAATATGATGAGGATCTTTCAACTCAAGTTAGAGATCAAATGTTTTTATTTACTGATATTCTAAATATTGACAAAGATGCAATGCAAGCAATAAATCTTGAAATAGATAAAGCTGATTTAGCTAAGGCTCTAAAAGGTCAAGCTATAGAACTAGCAGACAAATTTTTCAATAATATGTCGGGCCGAGCTGCTGAGATGATAAAGGAGGATATGGAGAACTTAGGGCCTCTAAAGGCTGCCGATGTTAAAGAGGCGCAACAAAATATTATCCGGAAAATACGTGACTTAGAAGCTAAAGGTGAGATTGTATTAAATTCGGATGAGGAAGATTTTATAGAGTAATGAATTTAGAGTCAGATAAAAATATGACACACAAAAAAGATTCCTACGAGATTTTAAATTATCAGAAAATTTTTGACAAGGATAATCAATTAACAGAATTAAATCGTTTAAGAAATAACGAAAATGTAAACTTGATTATAGAGGAAGAGAAAATTAAATGGGAAAAAGATACATCAGTCAAAATTCAAGAAGCTTTTGAGAAAGGATATGAAAAGAGTTCTCTTGAAGGGAAATTAGAACTAGACGAACAATCTATTCTCTTCAAAAAAATGTACAATGAGTTGAATGATTATTGGTACAAAGATAAAGAAGAATTCACATCATTTTTGATGGAAGTAGCAATCAATTTGGCTCAAGAAATCGTGGGAACAATTGAAGTCTCCGATGAATATGTCGATGAACAAAATGATAAATTGATAGAAATTATTGATAAAGTTGAAAAAAATCTAAAACCTAACATTGAAGTATCTAGTAATGATATAGATTCGGTTAAAAGTTTAATCAATAATTCAGGATTAGAACATATGGTTTCATTAAGACCAAATTCAGAATTATTACCTGGAGAATTTGTGATTGATACCAATAAAGAGAGATGGATTAACACTAGAAAAGGCCTTTTAGAGGCATTTGGTAGAAAAGACTAAAAATGGTGAATAAATTAGAGCAAACACTTTCTGATTTGATTATTAAGAAGAAAGAAAAATTCGGAACCATTCTTCAAAAACCCTATAAAGTTGGTAAACTTCAGTCAATTGTTGGGACAGTTATAGAATGTATAGGTATCGATGCAACAGTTGGTGAGTTATTTGGTATCGAAAATATTGATGGAAATGTAATTAAAGCAGAGGCTATTGGAATTAAAGATGGTAAGGCACTTCTTCTTCCATTTGATAAGATAGTTGGTCTAAAGGAAGGTTGTATTGTATACTCATTGGGTAACTCTTTAACTATAAAGGTTGGTGAAGGGTTAATGGGCAGGGTATTAGATGCTAATGCTCAACCTATAGATGGTAAAGGTAAAATTGCAAAATCGGATGAAGAAGATTTATACAAAAATGCACCTACTCCATTAGAGCGAGAACCAATTCGAGACGTTTTTAATTCTGGAATAAGATCAATAGATGCTTTCAATACAATAGGAATAGGTCAAAGATTAGGTCTTTTTGCTGGATCTGGTGTTGGTAAAAGTGTTTTAATGGGCATGATCGCAAAAAATTCTTCTGCAGATATAAATATCATTGGTTTAATCGGTGAAAGGGGAAGAGAAGTCCAAGAATTTGTATCCGATACTCTTGGACCTGATGGGTTGAAGAAATCAGTTGTTATAGCTTCTACTTCCGATACTTCAGCAATGAGTAGAATTAAAGCAGTATTTACTGCTACAGCCATTGCGGAATATTATAGAGATAAAGGGTTAAATGTATTACTAATGATTGATTCTATTACTCGGGTTGCTATGGCCCAGCGTGAGATTGGTTTAGCTACAGGTGAACCACCTACAAGTAAAGGCTATACCCCTAGTGTATTTAGTCTTTTACCCAAACTACTTGAAAGGCCAGGAAAAACAAAGAAAGGTAGTATTACAGCGTTGTATACAGTATTGGTAGATAATGATGATATGAATGAGCCAATAGCAGATGCAGTCCGGTCTATTTTGGACGGTCATATCGTCTTATCAAGAAAATTAGCACACAAAAACCATTATCCAGCGATTGATATCTTGGAAAGTATTTCCAGAGTTATGGCAAATATTGTAACAAAGGATCAAAGAAATATAATGATGAAGGCGCGAAGTTTGCTTGCTATTTACCAAGAAGCAGAGGATTTAATCAATATAGGGGCATATGTTAGTGGATCTTCCAAAAAAATTGATGAAGCAGTTGAAAAAAACGAAAAATTGGTATCGTTTTTGATACAAGACATAGAAGAAATATACGATCAAAACGGATATTGGTCTAAACTTGAAGAAATAGTGTCCTAAGAGTGAAAAAATTCAAATACAAATTAGAAGCAGTTTTAGAGCATAAAAAACTCACACTAAATCGTGTGCAAAAAAAACAATCTGATTTACTTCGTGAAAAAGCATTGATTGACGAAGAATTAAATTTAATTGCACAAACAAAGAGTGAATTATCAGAAAAAAGCAAGTTTAAAAACATTAACGATCTTAAAATCCATGACAATAAATTGTCAGGCTACAGACGTAGAGAAAGAGAATTAATAGAAAAAAAATCTCTTACTGAACTTGAGATTATAAAAAGCTCTAATGCTTTAAAAAAGGCACACATTGCAAAAAGAAGTATTGAAATAGATAAAGAACGCAAACAGAATACATATACTGAGGCATCGAATAAAAAAATTGAATCTACTTTATCAGACTTAGCAATACAAAACTTTGTTAGACAGTAATACTAAAAATGAAATTCACAAAAAAGAAAATCATAATACTAGTCGTTGTATCACTGAGTGTACTTATACTGGGTGCTGTAGCATTTTATTTATTGTACCCAAAAATGAATCCAGAAAAATATGAAGAAACAGTGCAACAGGTAGAAGAAGAAAATGCACTGAATGCTACTCTAAATAGTTCAGAATCTGAAAGTAGTAATTTGGAAAATAATCTTGATTCAGCTGACTCATCAATTAGAATAAGTTCAGTTGTAAAAATGCAAAAGGCTCAAATTGATTCACTAGAGTCCATAATTAGTGACCTAGAACGTTTAAGAGATGAGCTAATGACAGATAAATCAGACTTGAACGAAGTAATAAAAAAATTAGATGAAGAAGTAAATCAAAAGGCAACATTTGAAGAAGAATTAAAGGGAATTTTTAGTTTGGACGATAAACAATTGACTCCTATTCTCGAAAAAATGGATGACATGAAAGTCGCAGACATGTATCAAGGCTCGACTGTCAATCAAAAACAGAAAATTTTACGTTGTCTAGATCCGGAAAAAGCAGCAAAACTATTGGAGGCAGTAATCAAATGAGCATATTAGGTTTTAATATTGATACTAGTAATGTTCCAAAAATGGAATCATTTCAAACAATTGGCGGAAAAATTCAAGAGGCCTCCAAAACGTTTAATGAATTTTTAAAAAGTAGTCCAGGAGATAAAAATACTCAGGAAGAATCTGTCAGTGAAGATAATAACTCAAATTTAGTTTTTGAAACTGCTGAAACTGCTGAAACAGAGAACTCTGAAAATATTGAAGAGACAGAGCAAATAGTAGGTGAAAATCTTTTGGTTGACAATCAAAATAAGATAATTACAAATCTATCTGAACAAAAGAGTAGTGTAAATGGACTGTCAGTAATGGCATCATCAGAGTTAAGTGATTCCATTTCACTTTCAAATGGTGTAGAAAAGAAACAATCATTAGATGCATTGAACAATTCTATATACAAAGGTGTCCTAATGGACGATCAAATTGATACTGACCAATTAGAATTAATAGATGAAGTAAACAACAAAAATATTAATGGGAATAAATTTCAAAATCACACCAATAAAGGTATTAAGAGTATCATGGGAGCTACTAATAAAGTTATTATAAATGACGAAATAACTTTAAATCCAACTACTGAAGGCACGCTCGAAGAGATAACAGCAGATTCTGAAATAAGTCAAGAAGATGTACAATTAAATATTGGAATTAAAGGGATTGAATCCAGTACTAAATCTAACAAAGGGTCAACATTTAATTTCAACTCAAACCAAAATAATCTTGAACAAATCAAGGAATTAGCAGCTGAGAGATTATCGACAAAGAATGAACTAATAGAAGAAAAATCTAAAGCTAATCTAGATGTAATTGCAGCCAAAGAATTAGGCAAAAATAACTTGAATCTGGACCAAATTATTTCATCCCCTCTTTTTCCAATTCAAATGGATCAACTTTCATGGAAAAATACTTCAAAAACTACAGAAAGTAACGATACAGTGGATCAAACATTTATCAACTCTACTTCTAAAGATTTGAATAATAATGTTCAAATGAATGAAATTTCGAAAGTGCAAAGAACCTCATTCAGTGAACATATAAGCAAGATTATGGATCAAAAAGAAATGATTTCAAAACTTTGGTCTAAATCTTATGTAGAATTTGAGAATGGCCAGAGAGTAGATGTATTTGCCAGAAAATATGAAAATGAGTTTCAGTTTAGAATTGAGACAAATCAATCTGAACTCCAGCAGAAAATTGAGAATGAAGTAGATAAAATTAAGGAAGGATTGCAGAGCAAATTTGAAACAGATATTAATTTCTTTTTTGGAAAAAATGATGATTCCCAATCGAATGAAGGTGCTAAGTCTACAACACAAAAATTAAATCCTATGAAAGATTCAGATCATACTAAAGACGAAGTTAGTAATGAAGGAATTAGTCAAAAAAGTCTTGGATATAACTCTAATGAATGGGTAGCGTAATGAATGTAAATGGAATACAAAGTACAAGCAATCCTTATGCGGGTAATAGCGCAGATAGGAATGCGATGGGTCAACAAGAATTTTTACAGTTGCTGGTTGCCCAAATGAAAAATCAAGATCCAATAAATCCAATGGATGGAACTGAATTCGCAAGTCAACTTGCTCAGTTTAACTCTGTAGAACAGTTGATAGGCGTTAATAGTGCACTTACAGATTTACAACAAAGTCAAAATATAATGAGTGCAGGGTTAACTAACTCAATGGCCGCATCATTGACAGGAAAAGAAGTTAAGGCCTTGTCCAATGAATTTAATTTGCAAGAAAATTCATCATTAGATTTTTCTTTTAAAATACCAAAAAGTGCTACTGAAGTTGAAATAGTTATAAAAGATGAGAATGGGAATCAAGTATTCACTGAAACTATGAAAGGAGTCCAAAAGGGTGAGCATGATTATTCTTGGGATGGCTCTAACGCTAACGGCGATAAAATGCCGAATGGCAAATATACTGTGGAAGTAAGACCAATGAGTGGTGACTCTCCCATGTCTGTTTTGACTTACACTAAAGGTATGGCTGAGAGAGTTAAATTTACCGGTTCAGGGGTATATCTTATTGTCAATGGACTTGAAGTAGCAATCGGTAATGTTGAAGAAATTGGTGTCAAAAACGACTAAAAGATTATAAATAAAACAAACAATAAAAAATAAATAATACTATGGCGTTACTAAAATCAATGAATTCTGGCGTAAGTGGCTTGAATGCATTTCAAAAAAAGATGGATGTAATTGGTAATAATATTGCTAATGTTGAAACAATTGGGTTTAAATCCTCAAGAGTTACTTTTTCACAATTAATGAGTAAAAATGAAGCAAGAAGTGGTGCAGGTTCAAACGCACCACAATTAACTGACCAAATTGGGTTAGGTGTGCGTGTTGGAAGTGTTGACAGGGATTTTTCTCAAGGAGCACTTCAATCAACAGGAATGAATACAGATTTAGCCATAGAAGGTGATGGTTTTTTTGTAGTTAATAATAATGGCCAAAATTATTACTCTCGTGCTGGAAATTTTTCTTTCAATAAGGATGGATTTTTAGTTTCAGGTGATGGAAACATGATTCAAGGTTTCATGGCTGATGCAAACGGAAATGTAAACACAGGTACTCTAGAAAATCTACAAGTAGATTTTGAAGGTACCGTACCACCAAAAAGGACAGAGACTGTAACAGTTGGTGGAAACTTAAATTCTGCTACCAGTACTTATAGAACCTTAAGGACCCAATCAAGTCTAAAAGTTAGTGGAACTTCTGCACAGAGTAGTGCACTACTCAATGACTTGGATCAAACTAGCACTCAATTTGTTGATGGAGATACGATTACTTTGGATATAGTATTACCTGATGGTACTAATCCAGTTACTCCTATAACATTTAACTTTGGGCCAACTGCTGAGGGTGTTACAATAGATGATATGGTCAACTCATTTAATAGCCAGCTCAATGGTTTGGATGTAAATGTTAGTATAGTTGATGGTATAATTAATGTTAAATCAACAGTTATGGGTGAAACTGAATTAGAAGTGTCGGGTTTGAATATCGCGGGATCTGGTAGTATGAATTTCCCAGTATTTAATACTATCAATGAAGGAAGTACAGGATCACATACAATAAGTACTACTGTTTTTGATACACTTGGCAATCAACATTCATTAATAGTAAGAATTATTCAAGAAGCTGAGGATTCATGGAGCTATGAAGCAAGTTTCCTAGACGGTGAAACAATTACAAGCGGAAAGACTGGTAATATTAATTTTTTAGATGGGGATGTAATAGAGTCTAATTTTGAGATATCTTATGAAAGCTCAAATGGTACTGAAAATACAATAACTATAGGACTTGGCGATCCTCAGGAAGGTATATCATTCAATCAATATGGCGGTTCAACAACCTTGAAAGCGTTATCTCAAGATGGTTATGGTCAAGGTAAACTGATGGATGTTGGTATATCCGGTGATGGGAAAGTAGAAGGTGTCTATGACAATGGTAATACGGTATCACTTGCATATTTAGCATTAGCAGATATTCAAAATGTAAATGGCTTAGAACAAGTTACAGGGGGACTATTCAAGGCATCCTCTGCAGCCGGTGAAATAATCACTGGTTTTGCAAATGAAATGGGTTCTTCTGTCGCTGCAGGGTTTTTAGAAACTTCTAACGTTGACTTGGCCCGAGAGTTCACTGAAATGATCACTTCACAGAGAGCTTATCAGTCTAATGCCCGAGTAATTACCACATCAGATGAAATGTTAGTTGAGGCAGTAAATCTGAAACGTTAAAGATAAGTTAACAGTTAATTATATGTGAACTACTTATTTTCAATTTTGTACCTTAAATTAATTAACACCTTACTAATTAATTATTTAATTAAGTGAGGTGTTTTTTTATATATACCTA
>ERZ802827.914-NODE-914-length-15316-cov-8.41898_pt1 | contig 15316 bp, 12 predicted proteins | sample MGYA00345652_ERZ802827 | MGnify/ENA primary metagenome ERZ802827 (study PRJEB30503, sample SAMEA104212372) | marine metagenome | biome: Westerlies Biome; feature: [SRF] surface water layer (ENVO:00010504) within the epipelagic zone...; material: water... | reverse complement strand
CCAACCATTGACCGCAATGATTTAAATGGGCACTTTGCGCCACAACTCGCTAACAAAAAGCAGTGGAACCTTTACAATAATATTGTAAAATGCTCCAAAGCAGTTTACCCTCTCAGAGTAGAAAGTTTTGATGAAGACCTTAAATATATTAATCAAAGTATGGGGTTTGAGGATTTCCTTCCGGAAAAAAAGAACTCCACTCGACTGCCGATTGAAGAATGGACATTTTCCGATCAGACTGAAGCGAGTGTCTTCACCCTGGCTGACTTGTGCAGTAAAAAACTTGTTCCGAAGAGTGCATCACTTAAGGAGCTGCTCACCACGAATTCAAACCTTCGGAAAAGATTCAAAAATACTTTTAAATTCGACTATCAACTAATTCAACATTTGAATCATTTAAGCAGTTCCCGATAGAGGAGTGCAGCTTCTCTGTAATCTCCTACTGACTCCAACCCATCAGCCAATGCCTGGATGACCTGTCTCTCCGATGGGTGCACTGCCCTCAGCTCTCGTAACAATTGGAGAGCTTCTTTCTGAATCAGTCCATCATTCTCACCTAATTTGAGGCCCTGATTGGCACACTTCAAGGCACGTTCAATGGGCACTGAATCCGGTAACTGTTCTAACCAGCTCCGATGAAGTTGTAGAGCGACTAACGGACGACCTGCCTTCCCTTCCGCCGAGGAGAGATTGCGGAACAACGCTGATCGTGACTTCTCATCAATCTGATCCAATCCTGCTGTCCAAACCCCTCGCAGGAACTCAAGAGCAGCATCCACATTCTGGTTGGCAAGGTGGGCAGCACCCACATTGATCTGTAGATCCAAGGATTGAGGGTCCTTAACGAGTGCTGCTTCAAAGCTCTTCAAGCTATCCGCAGGTTTTCCCAAAACCATCTGAGTCTTGCCCAGCAAGGCCAAGCCTGAAGCCGGTAGCTGGCCCTTGGTTTGATCAGCCAGCGCTTTCAAACCCGCCATCACCTGAAGGGCCGTCTTGGCCGACAACTCATCCGAAAGTTCAGCGATCTGAGCTTCCAGTTGATCTTGATCAACGGATGGAGACGCAGGTGCTGGAGATGCAGAGGGCTCGACAGGCTGCACTGCGGGTTCAGCAGCAACTGGCTTGTCAGTGAGCACGTCCGCCGCTTCCAGCAGACCGTGCAATGCGTCCTGGTCAGCGCTGCCTCTAAGAGCGGGAGAGACCGCACCACCTTGAAGCTGCTGTTGCAACGACTCACGTTCAGCCAGCAAGAGGGCCACCGCCTGGCGATAGAAGGGAACCGCCAGCTCCATGGCCCCCCGCTGATTCATCGACTCAGCCAGCTCGTAATAACGATCAGCCATCGCGCCACTGGGTTGGCTGGTTTGTTCGGCGTCAGAAGGCATCGGTGACACTTTGGAAGGAGTAGGTGAAGATTGAAAAGTATTGGTCTCAGCCTGAGATCTGCGACTGCGGCGCCGAACCCGTGTCACGGAAGACGGCGCAGAGGCCCGTTGAACAGCTCTGCGGCGCGATGAGCGTGGCATATCCAGCCGAAAATCCCAAGAATTCTCGCAGCCATCCGGCAGAGTGCTGTTTCGACCCAATCCGCCCTTGCGATGCCATCCGCCACCCCCAGCGTGTCCGTGGTGGTGCCAATGCGCGATGCAACTCCATGGCTGCCGAGTTTGCTGGCGGCACTTGTTCACGACTGGGACACGGGCTTCGAGTTGGTGGTGGTCGATGACGGAAGCCAAGACGGCAGTGCTGATCTCATTCGTCAGCTCTGTGCCCACTGGCCTACGGAACGTTGGCAACTGCTCGAGGGCAAAGGAGAAGGTGTTTCCTCAGCCCGCAACCAAGGCATCATGGCCAGCCGAGCCGACGTGATTGCCTTTCTCGACGCCGACGATCGCCCCTTCGCCGGACGACTCAGCAAGCCCTTGCATCACCTGGCGTCCAACCCCCATCTCAGCCATGTGCACGGGGGCTGGTGGCGCTGCAACGCCCAGGGTGAGCGGCAGCAACCCGTTCGCCCCTGGGACGAGGGGGCTGGATTCAGCTGGCACCAATTCATGGAACATAAGGCCGTTCTGCCAAGCGCCTGGACCGTCCGCCGATCCGCTCTCCTGCAGGTGGGAGGTTTCAATCCAGCCCTGCGCCACTCCGAAGATGTCGATCTGATCCTTCGCTTGGCAGCAGCAGGGCACCAAGGAGACTGGATTCATGAACCGCTTGTGCGTTATCGCATTCACTCAGGCAATGCCAGCGGTCGACTGGAACCCCAACTCAAGGGCCTTCTGTCGGTGATCGATCATCACCTCAACACCCTTCCGAATCCACAGGTGGGATGGGCCAAGGACCAGCGCTACAGCACAGCCACCTGGGCTGCATGGCAAGCCTGGCAAGCTGGAAACTCCAGCCTGGCACTGCAATTGCTTAAGGGTGCCATGGCGTCTTGCCCCTACCCGCTTGTGCGCCGTCCGGTGCACTTGATCGAAGCCATGCACCGCAGCAGCATGCGGATCGGCGCTCCATTCAATCGTGAGCACTTGTTAGCCAGCGCATTCTGGCGGCAGGCGGAATCTATGCTTTTGCAGCGATGAGCCCAACCCCGGAGACTGCTTCAAGCCTCCATGCCCAGGCCCTGGCCGACCTGGAAGCTGGACGACCGCTGGCCACCTTGAAAGCATGGCAAGCACTGCTCCAGCAGGACAGCGCAGCAGTGCATCGCCATCTGCAAGCCGCAGCTGCAACTCTGAAAACGGATCCCGTGGCCTCGATCAGTCGGCAGGCGATCCAACTGGCCCATGAGCTGCTGGTCCACACGCCGACAGACACAGAAGTGCACCAACTCGGAAGGCTGCTGCAGAGCTGGGGAGAAGTGGCACTGCCGGAAGTGCCCTCACGAGCTGTGCAATTGCTCGAACGGGCCTGGAGCTGTGGCCGCAACGACCGGCTCGATCAGATGCTCGCCGACCTGCATGCACGGCTTGGCTATGGAAGCGGGGCCCATTGGCTGGCGGCACCCAGCGATCCCCCGGAACCTTGGCCGATCGTGCCCTGTCAAGCCTCGGGATGCGTCGATTGCCAGGCGCTACCACCCCCTGAGGATCCTCCCCTTTATCTCCATACGATCCCAAACGGTCGCATCTGGGTGCAACGACATCGCAACGTCTGGTCGCACAGCCACGGTGTGGCCGTGATCAACCAAAACAGTTGCTACGAAACAAACCTCTGCCGCCATTACCCCTGGCCATGGCCTGGTTGTCGCCACCAGGAGGCCTTCGGACCGCTCAGTCTTCAGATGTTGCAAGCGGCGGAATCAACCCTGTCGAAAGCCCAAGTCGTTGACAGCCCCGTTCTCGCTGTCGCTGAACTTTCCGGAGAAATGTTCTTTCACTGGCAACTGGAGCTGCTTCCCAGATTGGGGCGCGTTTGGGGGGAAGCTCTCAAGCGCTGGCCCAACCTGCGTGTCTGGCATAACGGGGGGGACAAGTCGTATGTGAGAGATGGTCTGGAACGGCTGGGGATCGACCGCAGCCGCCTCCTTCCTCGTTGCGATCACCTGTCGGCGAGCACGCTGATCGTGCCTGGCTTTGCCAGCAGTTTCGGCAAACCTTCATCGGCGAACCTCGCCTGGCTGGAACGCTTCTGGGATCTCCCAGGTCCATCCAAAGCCACCAGAACGACGGCGGCGAAGGGCAGCACTCGCCTCTGGTTCGGCAGACCTGGAGCCTTGCACCGAACAGTGATCGGGGAACAACACTGGAGTACCAAGTTGCGTGCACCCTTCATGCAGCAAGGCAGCATCCGCGAACAGCAGGCTCAGGTGATGCAGACCGATCTCGTGATCGCACCTCATGGGGCTGGTATGGCCAATCTTTTGGCTGCTCCCGTTGGGAGTGAAGTGATTGAGCTGGTGAATCCCGCCTATCAACCGCCTTATTTCGACGGATTGATCGCCCGCCGACAGCTCCGACACCGCAAACTGGAGACAAGGCCTACCCCCTTGCCCCTGCAGGAATGGCTGTATGCAGGTCCTCTGGCTTTCCCCATTGATCTTGGAACTGAGTCAAGCCCTGCCGCAGAAGCTCTGGCATCATTGACTTCATGAGCAGTTCGAGGATTTCAGAAGAGTTGCGGCAGGCTCTGGCCCGCCTGGCTGAGGAGACAACTCCAGATCCAGTACTGCTCGAACGCATTGCCCGCTGGCGTCGAGCCTGCGGTGATGCCGAAACGGCCGCGCAGTGGCAAACCTGGAGTCTCCTGCCTCCCAGCTCCGAAGAACTGCGTCCTGCGCTCGCCAGACTTTTGGGAGCAATCGGTGAAAACAATCAGGCAGTACAACTGCTCTCAGACTCTGACCAACGCCACAGCTGGGAACGCCTGGCGGTTTTGCTTGAGCGCAAAAAATTCAAACAAGCCGCATCACTTCAGAAAAAACTGCTGAGCGACCCACCTGAATTGGCCGAAAATGATCTGGTCAAATTGCTGAATCAATGGCTGGAGGCTGAGCATTTCACGGAAGCCCTCAATCTGCTTCACCCGTTGCTCATAGCGATGCAAAAGCGAGGTGACACGCTGTCATCCCGGCTCTGCTGCTCCATGGCCGATCTGCTTGAAAAGCAAGAGCGCTTCAACGAAGCCCAGTCCTGGTGGACGCAAGCGCATACCCTGCAACCGCAACAGGTTTGGCCTCTGATGCGTCTGGGATACCAGGCCCTGCGTCAACAGCAACCAACACTTGCCTTTCACTACGCCAGGCAAACCCTGAAAAGAGATCCACAACACGCATTTGCTCCTGAGCTTCAACGCAAAGCGCTCCAGGCAATGCGCGCCGAACGCTCGCTCGCCCTGCTGGACGGTCAGGAACCACCCGCCTTACCGTCCTTTCAGGCCTGTTCCCCATTCCCCGATGAATGTGTTCTGAACTGCCGGACGCTTGTTTTGTTCTCCCTTGAGGATCCAAATGTCCTGAAGGTCTGGGCCGACCAGCTCGACTCGACAGCGGCGAGCCAAACACGCCTTTATCTCATCAACAGCCATGACCCTCTTTGGCTTGAGCAACAGGCCCAACGCCTCCTTCCCAACACGCGGATTGATCTCTGGCCCAGTTGGGACCCTGAACGCCATGGCGACGTTGATCTCGTTCTGACAGCCGATCCAGGTGAAAGGATTCCAAACACCAACGCTCAGATCTGGCGTTATGACCCACAAACAGAGAACTGGAACGCACAGTGACGAGTGACTCGTTGCCAGCGCTCTGGCCAATCTTGCGGCGCCAAGCCCGTCGTGGAAATCTCAATGCGTCACAGGTCTTCTCCCTACAGCGAGCGTTTCAGCAGAAACCCAACTGGAAACGACTGGATCGTTGGCTCAAGCCACTTCTCACTGAAGCTGTTCGCGCAGACGACAGGCAGACAGCGATTTTGCAGACAGGAATCTGGCTTCGCCAGATGCGCGAATTTGAACGGGCTCATCACTGCCTGGACCTCCTGAACTGGCGCAAAGCACGGGGTCAGGCCTTTCTGCAGCGCGGCCTTGTCCTGCAGCAACTGAATCAGATTGATGCAGCCCAAAAAGCCTTACGTCGCTCATGTCGTGATGGAAGCAGCTTTGCCGTTGCGAGTTATCACCTCGGCTTGCTTCATCGCTCCACAGGAGAGTTCGATCAAGCCGCACGCTGGCTGCTGCGCTCACTCAAACGGGATGCGAATCCCGCCCACGTGCACACCGTGCTCCAGTACTGCCGCTGCAGCGATGACATGCTGCGACCCATCGTGAGGTTCTATGAACAGCTTCATCGACGCCATCCAGAGCGCGCCTTGCCGCTCCAGCAACTGAGCTTGTACCAGCAGCGCCAGGGAGATCTCATCCAAGCGGGGAAAACAGCTCAAAGGTCTGTGCGCCTGGAGCTTGGACAAAGGACAAGCTTGTTAGCAGACGAAGACTTGGCACCGACCCCTCCCGACTTCCTCGTTTTGGGTGTACCCAAAGGAGGAACCACATCGCTCTTCGCCTGGTTACGCGAACACCCCCAGATTTGGGGACATCCGCGCAAGGAACTGCACTTCTTCGATGGCGATTACCACCTCGGAGAAGCGTGGTATTGCGCCCAATTTCCGCGCTTTCAAGACGGCAGCGGAATCTTGCGCGGAGAAGCCACACCCAATGTCTTCAGCCACCCAGAGGCCCCAGCGCGGGTCACCCAGTTGATCCCGGATGTCAAGACGATGGTGCTCCTCCGCGATCCTCTTGAGCGCGCTGTGAGCTGGGTCCAGCACCTACAACGCCTCGAGGGACTGGAAGGCAGCGTGGAGTCCTGGCTAAGCCAAGAGCTGGAATCATTGCAATCACTCGATGCCGACACCCTGGCCAGATCGGGGCGGATCGGCACTGGAGCGCTCCAGGACAGCCTTTACGACATCCACCTCCAGCGATGGCGATCATCTCTGCCGAGTTCCCAGCAGCTACTCGTGATCTCAAGCGAGCGGCTCTTCTCCCAGCCAAGCCCCCAGCTGAGTGAAGTACTGGGGTTTCTTGGCCTTGACTCCGATCCTGAGCCCTGGATGCAGGCGTGGGTAGCCCGCAACGTGAATCCTGGACGCAGGAGCACACTCCCGAAATCCCTGGAATCAGAGCTCAGAGCCTTCCTGCAAAGCCATTGTCAGCAATCCGCGACAGAAACCAAGGAATCACCAGTGGGATGGTTCGAGTAGTGCATACCAAGCGTTACAGAACCTGTGATTTCCTTTAATTTCGGACCGAAGCATTTCCCTCTTCAACGTGTCCATTTTCATTACGCCCGTTCCGGCTCTTAACGCCGCCGTGGCCGAAAATCCGGCAGCTGGGTCCTCCAGCACCGGTGTCTCCGGCGACAGTTTTGTAGTAACCGATCCCACCAGCGGCCCCATTGAAATCAATGGCCCTGGTGATGGCGGCGTCATCATCGCTGCCACAGGTGTTAACAACGCCAACGTCCTTCTTGACGGTACTCTCGGTGACGAGATTGTTATCTCCACAGCATTTGATGCTGCCGGAAACGCCCTTGATGGCTCAGGTTCAGCCTTCCAGGTTGCTGAAGATTTTGAAGGCGCTGTCATCGCTAATCTCGATGGTGCTATTACTACAGGCGCTAGCGTTGATCTGAGCATCGAAACTGAAGAAGGCACGATTGCTGACGCAGCAGGCGGCACGATCGAAGAAGGCGGACTCGGAGGTGACTTCGCCTACTACATCAATGGTGGTGCAGGCCCCGACCAGCTCGGTGGATCTGAAGGTAGCGACTTCATCCGCGGCGGCGCTGGCAACGACAGGATCAACGCAGGTGCTGGCGATGATCTGGTTCGTGTTGGCTCCGGCAGCGACTCCGTCACTCTGGGTGAAGGTGCCGACGTCGTGTACTGGACCGTTGACCAGTTCGAAGGTGATTCCGTCAACATCATCACCGACTTCACGTCCGGTGAAGACAAGATTGCCATCGAAGCTGATGTATTCAGCCGTATCGATGTTGAATTCGCTGAAGACGGTCAATCTTTCACCGTCACTCTTCTGAACGAGTCCGGCGAAGTCGAGGGAACCACTGAAGTCATCTCCGAAGGCGATGCATTCGAATTCCCCGATGATTTCCAGATCGTTTGATCTCAAACATCTACTATTACATTACTGATTAAAGTAATGCTTTTCAAGGGGGTGCCAAGGGCCCCCCTTTTTTATGTCTACAAAATGTAGCCGAAGGGCAATGACTATACACAACCAGGCGAGACTATTCAGAATCAATGATGCTCACCAACTCATTTGCCTCAAGCGAATGTTCTTTTTCACCATACTGATGCAAAGCAAACTCGAATAGCCTGAGGCTGCATTCACATTTGAGAAGATGAGGGCCGATCGATTTGGCTCCTATCACCCTTCAAACGGCTTCGCCTTCAACAATGCTTCAGACGGGATCATGCGCAAAGGCGCGGGTAGCAGCCTAGCTCCAAAGAAGCGCGGAAATGACCAGACAGCCCTTGCTAAGGGGATTTCGTCAATACCATCACTGATTTTACCTGCAGAGACGACCATCGATCTCAATGAAATATTGGCCGTGAATGTAGAATTGAATTCATTGAAGGGGATTAAGACTTCACCATCACTTCGCTCAACATCTCCGGCGATCCGATCAACCACTGAAGCCATCTCAGAATCAGTTTACCCGATATTCTCGCCAATTACGATTAAATCTATTCAGTATATTGACAAATAGTGCTCTTAATATATCAAACTTTGAGTAATCAGCATCACATTTACAAAGCAGTTTAGCGCAGATCAAGAGCATGATCTATCACTACAAATGAACAGCATCAAAGTCGCCACTCGCTCAACAAAATCGCTGTTTTCTCCGCTCATCCCGCAAAGCCGCTCACCGGTGGCCGCAGGTAATCCACCAATTCATCAGGATCCACCAGCGACACCTGCCCACCAGCCACCAGCAAGGGATCCAGCATCTGATTCACGTTGCTTTCCATCAGCCATCGCTTCAGAAAGGGGCAGCCATCTAACAGCAGAGGAATGGCCCAATAGTGAGCTGGCGATACGTAATTCAATGAACTCAAGCCGGTGCTCAGCAGCTGCTGCTGAATCCACTGGGACGCCTCCTTGGAACAGTGAAGCTGAAGCTGCTCCAAGAGATGGGCACTGGCCAGTTGGGCCCGGAGCCGACTCACTGGGTGAAGCGCCCGCAGGGCAACACCCTGATGAAGCAACAACTGAGACAAACCGATTTCGCCATCACGAATGGCAATGGTCATGCCTCCCCAGCCCGGATAGGTAGCCCAGTACGACTCCCACCAGGGTTGTTGCAAGATCGCCCCGGGCAGATTCAAGGCATAACTCTGCAAGTGATAGCCGTTCTGGAAGGAATCACTGAAACCCACCACCGACGCATCACGCGCGTCGAGAAACATCGGCCAGCTACTCCCCTCAAGGTCCACCACGGGGTAAACACTGTCATTGAGCATCACCAGTCGCTCGATGCTCTCCGAGAGACCACGGTGGCGCAACATCAGCCAACCATCCTGAAAAGCCCCGAAATCGCGTCCTTCATTCCGGCGTCGCAGCCAACCGATCTCCTGTGAATCACACCAGGCCAGTGCCGCTGCATCGAGATGGTCGCTGAGAAGCAAAACCTGCCAGCCGCGCCCCCGCAGATCCGCCAGTTCACGGCGAATGCAGCGCTGCAACCAACCCCTTGGATGGAAATGGGAAAACAAAACCAAGTGATCGAGCTTGGACGAATCCGTACCCGGTAACCGCACCTCCTGAATGCGATCGAGAGCATTGATCGAACGAAGGCGATCGCGATTGCGACGGGCCTGAATGGGGCCAATCATTCGCTCCCACGACGCCTGACTGCGGTTCAAACCCAGCCGCAGATTCCGTTTCAGAACGCTGCGAAACCCCATCAGATCGGCTCCTTGGTGAAGTAATGCCCCGGCAGAAAAGCCGTGCCTGTATTCAAACTGGTGGCATCCGTACGGAAGGCTTCGGTGGAAAAGCGCTCGGGAACAAAGCGGAAGTCAATGCTCGCCACCGAAACCCCTTCACGATTCAACGGACAGCCATGCAAGCGATCGATGTGGTCGAACAGGATTAATTCACCAGCATCAAGCTCGAGAGGGTCAAAACAGTGGCTGCCAGCATCTCGCTCCACATGCAAAGCAGCACTGCCCTTCATGACAGTGAGCGCACAAATGGCATTGAATTCGTAATTACTATGCCCAAAATCTGAATCACGATGATAATTGCCAACCCAACGATTCCCTGGCAAACCAAATCGATACGTGGGAATACGCTGCACAAAACAGGGCTCTCCGATGACCTCGACCACGCGTCGGCAGAGCGCTAGGTAAAGCTGCTCCTGTTCGGCATGTTGCGAATAAAACTGTTGGTGGGTCTCCGTGGTGTTATCCGAACCAGGCAGAAACAAGGGATAGGGACCGACGTGTTCATGCAAGGCCGCCAGTGGAAGACCAATAGAGCTGGCAACAGCCGTCGCGAACCGTGCCCCCTCAAGCGTCCCGGTGATGCGGTGCCGATGCAGGTCTCGACGGCGTTGCTCAGCAGACTCCCGTTGCGATTGCATCGTCAACCCCAGGTATTCATCGTCAGGTCATCGGTCAAATGACCCTCGTTTGGGCATTATCACGCATGGGTTTAGACCGAAGCCATGCACGTGCGTTTTTATGGCCACCTCCGCGCTGGCTTTGGGCTCGCCGGAGGAGCCCGGGCCACGGCCCGCTGCCTGCAGGCCGCAGGCTGCACCCTCGACTACGTGGATCTGGCACTGGCCAGTCACGCCGCAGTGCAAGCCATGCCGCAGGACACGTCATGCCTAGACCAGCAGCAGATCACCCCTCAAGTGGACCTGGTCCACACCAACCCCAACATCCTCGCCAGCAATCCTGAACTGCTCCAACGCCAACCCCTCAGCGCACCCCTGCGCATCGGTTACTGGGCCTGGGAGCTTGAAGCGTTTCCTGATGGATGGGAGCGCTTCTTTGGCGACTACGACGAAATCTGGTGCCCCAGCAGTTTCACGGCACAGTCCCTTGCTCTGCGATCACCGATTCCAGTGATCGCCTTACCCCATCTTCCCGACTGGTCGCACCTGGACGAACGCCGCCGACTGCGTCAGCAACAGCGCCGCCCACGCCAAGACCGCCTCCCTTTCACCTTTCTCACGCTCTTCGATTTCTGGAGCACTCCGGAGCGCAAAAACCCGGAAGCGGTGATCCGCGCCTTCCAAAAGGCCTTTCCCAGACATGCGCAGGATCAACCCTCGGTTCAGCTGCTGATCAAAGCCAGCAGCGCCGAACAGTTTCCGGAACAGGCCATGGCCATGGATGCCCTGACAGCGGGCGATCCGCGCATCCGCTGGATCAAGGCCTTGCTGAGCAATGAGCAGCTCGATGCGCTCTACGACGAAGCCGACGCCCTCGTCAGCCTGCACCGCGCCGAAGGATTCGGGCTCACTCTTGCCGAAGCGATGGCGTTGGGTATACCGGTGATCGCCACGGGCTACTCCGGCAACCTCGATTTCATGCCGCCGGGCAGTGCAGCACTGATTCCCTGGCAGCTCCAGCCTCTGGAACGGAGCTATGGCGACTACCTCGCTGGTTGCCACTGGGCTGAACCCGATCTCTCAGCTGCTGCAGCGGCCATGCGCCGCCTCGCCGGAAACCCCGGCCATGCAGAACAACTCGGGGATGCAGGCAGCCGATTGGTCAGGGAGCGGCTCAGCCCCCACCGCTTAGCTGCGGTGGTGAGGCAGCGCCTCGGCCGTTGGTGGCTGCCGAACGCGACAACGGCAAAAGATTCAAGCGCTTGAGGCGTTCTTGCAGTGCCTGTTCCCAGGCTGTCAGCCCTGCTGGCTGTGCCGCGGCCTCCCGCAGCAGATCGCAGACCTGATCGATGTCCATTCCGTAACAAGCCGCTTTCAGCAAACGCTGGCGACAGTCACCATCCGCCAACCCCCAGCTTTGCAGCGTTTGCACGAGCGCTGGACCTGGCACCAACAAAGCCGCTTGCCGGGCACCCTCCCAGGCCGCGTCCGGCATCCCTGTGGCCAGTTGCCGCCAACGCTTCAGCTCCCCCAGGGCCAACCGAGGATCCTGGCGATCCAACACTTGCAGCAGATTGCGAAAACTGAGCGGACTGTCGGAACCTTCCTGGAGCGAGAGGCGATAAGAGCGCACGGCATCATCGAGCTGATTCAGGCCCCGATAGGCATCACCAAGCTTGTGCTGCACCCAGAAACTGCGCTGAGGGTGGCTGGCAAACGGCTTCAAAACCTCCAGGCATCCCAGGTAATCTCCTTGCATCAGCAAGGTGAAACCGAGGTGGTCCCACACATCCACCCCTGCCGAAGGGTTGAGCTGGATGAGTCGACGCAGCAACCCTTCCGCCGCTTCCCAGTCAGCCTCTTGAATCGCCTCATACGCAGCCCTTCTGACTGCATCAACTCGGTTCTGCACGTCCAGCACTGAACCCATGAATCAGCCTTCCCCATCTCATCACATCTCATCAATCTCTCTGGAGTGGCCTAGTGCCGAAGTGCTTGATGCCCTTGAAAGCACCCAACTGCTCACCCTCTGGCTTGGACGCACCATCGAGCGTCTCATCGCCGTTGATTGCACCCTGGAGGAATGGCAGGTGGCCCACTTCTCCAATCAGGCCCACGATCAATTTCTCGAAAAAGGATCAGCGCTCGACCGATTCTGCTTCTCGGTGCTGCAAACCAAGGATGCCAATCTTGCGCAGGAGTGGGCCTTTCGGCTGCAAGAAGGCGATGTCAGTTTTGCCCAACTGGCTCCGCTATCGATTGGCCGTAGCCGTGAGACCGGTGGCCGACTTGGCCCACTGCGCCTCGAAGATCTGGACGCGCCTCTCGACCGGCTACTGCTGCGTATCACTCCGGGAGTGATTCAGCCACCCTTGCAGCTTGGTAACGGGCGCACGATTGTGCTTCGGCTCGATAGCCGCCAACCGGCTCAATGGGACGGGAATGACAGACTTGACCTGATTCTGCGGCTGTATCGCCGCTGGCTGACTGACACCATCAAATCGCTCCAGGCTGGGGAGCCCAAGCCGGGGTCTACCTGTTCCATTCCCCTGCCATGAGCGAAAACGTCACCGCACTGCCGATTCCTCTTCAGAACTTTCTGGCCTCCCAGCGGGCCAAGCTGGAATGGCTGAGATACCGCACCGGTCAACCACTGCTGCAGTCCGACAGACTTCCCCACCAGGTGATGTTCATCGCCGAAGGAGCTGTTCGTCTCATCGGTGACGACCCTGCAAGCGGACCCTTCACCCTGGCGCGTTTGTTCACCGGTGAGGCCATCGGTTGGTGCGGGCTGGTGCGCAACCGCCCCTGCGAAGCGGTGACCGCCATGGAGCCGACCGTCGTAGCGGCCCTGCCCGCGCGTCAGTTTCTCCAGCTCCTACCGAGTGATCCAACCCTTCAGAAGGGATGCCTGGAGCCGGCCAGAAGTGAGCTTGCGGAGCTGCTGATGGCATGGATCAGCCGCCAACCCCATCGCTACAGCGATCTCCCAGGACTGTTCACAGAACTCTGGCGCCCGGGTGCCCTCCAGTTGCTGAGCGGCGAAGCGCTGAGCAGCGCCTGCCCCCTGGATGACAACTGGCTCTGGCTTCCCAGTGCTCCTCTGACGCCCCGGGCACCCCTCGGTGTAGCCATCGAACACTGGTCCCCCTCCAAGGAGTCGCGCGAGTTACCACTCGGAGGCCGTCTGCTCGGCATCCGCCGAGACGCCTTGAACGAAGCCCTGGCCGTCCGGGCCACCCGACCGAGTACGAGCCGCGCCAGCTCGGGATCAGCGCCTGAACCGCTCTGGCAAAACGCCCGAGATGCCGAGGAGCTTCCCGATCCCATCGCCCCATCCAGCTTGGGGCTCACGGACTACACCCTGCGCATTCCTCAGATGCGCGGGCGTGCCGAAGGGAGTCTTGAAACTGCATTGATCTGCCTGCAGCGCCTCTCCAACCGCTACCGCTTCCCCTTTCCTCGTGAAACGGCGCGGATGCTGCTCAGCGACTGTGAATCACGGCTGGGTGGGATCACGCTTCTGCATCTGGGTCAGCTCCTGGAGAGTCTGGGCCTCGAGGTTCGCCCCCTCGCTGCACCCACCAACAGCCTGCACCGGCTGGAGACCCCGTCGTTGCTGAAGCTCGATGATCGCTTCGTTCTGGTGGAAGAAGCGAGTGCGCGCGGACTGGTGCTGGCCGACCCCACAGACGGCATCCGCAAACTCAGCCCAGCGCAACTGAAACAGTGGGGTGAAGGCCCGCTCCAGTTGATGCTGATCCGCCCTGCGGAATCCAGCGAAAACGATCAACTGGCCACGCAGTTCGACTTGAGCTGGTTCTGGGAAGTCATTCGCCCATACCGCCCACAGCTGCTGCTGATTTTCATCAGCGGATTTGTGCAGAAGGTGCTGGATACATTCTTCATCCTTCTGATCATGCAGATCATCGATGTGGTGATTATCACCAGAGATCTGGGCCTGCTCTGGCCGATCATCGGCGTCATGAGCCTTCTGATCGGTGTCAAGGCTGTGCTCGCCCTGTTGAACAACGTGCTGACCACCGACCTTTCAGACCGGATCGATACCAACCTCGGCGGTCAGATGGTGGGGCATCTGTTCCGCCTCCCGATGCGCTTCTTTGATCGGCGCACGGTCGGCGACCTCGCCAACCGCTTCAACGACCTGCGCAAGGTGCGGGCCTTTCTCACAGGCACCGTGATCGACACCGCCATTGATGTGCTTTTCATTCCAATGCTGGCGATCATCCTGCTGTCGATCTCACCCCTGATGACCTTGGTTGTGATGATCAAGGTTCCGTTGATGTTCTTCAACACCTGGTTCACTTCCAGAGTGATCAAACGCCTGATCAGCCGCCGCAATCGCGCCTGGTCGAAATCGCAGGGGTTCCTTGTGGAGTGCCTCACAGCCATCCGCACGCTGAAAACACAGAACTTCGCCACGCAGGCCCGCTGGCAATGGCTCAGCCGCTACCGAATCTTCACCGGTGAAGATTTCAAGCTTGGTCAAATGAAGACCATCTCCGGAGAAATCAACAAAATTATTCCCAAGGCGAGCCGCGTCGCCTTAATCCTGACCGGAGCTATTCTCACAATTAATGGTGAGGGATCTGTAGGGGCCATTTTCATTTTCATGATTCTGGGTTCAACCATCGCCGGCTCGATGGTGTCGTTATCAACCGTTTCAGATCAGTACCAAGAAGCACGTGCCGCCATGGACTCACTGGCCGATGTACTCAGTCAGAAAGCGGAAGATTCACTCGCCAGCGGCTCGATGCTGCCGCTGCCCTCCGTGACGGGTCGTGTTGATTTCGAAAAGGTGTCGTTCTCCTATGGCCTGAACGGACAGCGCCAAATGGATCATTTCGATGTGTCCATCGACGCGGGCCAAGTGGTCGGACTGGTGGGAACCAGCGGCAGCGGAAAAAGCACCTTGGTGCAGCTCCTTGATGGCCTCTACAAACCTGATGAAGGCCGGGTCTTCGTCGATGGCGTTGATATCAGCAAGGTTCAGATCGGCAGTCTGCGGCGCCAGCTGGGCTTCGTACCGCAGGAATCGATCCTGTTTGACGGCACGGTGATGGACAACCTGCGCCTGAACATGCCGGATGCGCCCTACGAGGCCGTGGTGCAAGCCGCCACCGTGGCCTGTGCTCACGAATTCATCATGACGCTGCCTGACGGCTACAACACCCAGGTGGGCGAACGCGGTGGCGGGCGCCGCGGCGG
>ERZ802827.913-NODE-913-length-15336-cov-10.6521_pt1 | contig 15336 bp, 20 predicted proteins | sample MGYA00345652_ERZ802827 | MGnify/ENA primary metagenome ERZ802827 (study PRJEB30503, sample SAMEA104212372) | marine metagenome | biome: Westerlies Biome; feature: [SRF] surface water layer (ENVO:00010504) within the epipelagic zone...; material: water... | reverse complement strand
AACCTACAACTACTAAACCTAAAGTTAAAGGCAAGCCTAAAAAACAAAGCTATCTTGAAAAATTATTTAAACCTCTTAGTAAAGATCAAAAAACTTCTAAAAGTGGTAGCCTAGCTCAAGCCTCTGTTATTAAAAGAGGTGCTGCAAAAGCTGCTGGTGGAGCTGCTGTTGGTTATGCAGCAGGTAAAGGTAGTAATAAAACTACTACTACTAAACCTACTAAAACTACAAAAGCTAAGTCTAAAAAAGTTTCTCCTAGTCAAACCCCTAAACAAGCAAAAGCTATGCTAGAAAGAAAAAGAGCAGCAGCTAAGAAAAGACTAGAAGATAAAAAAAGACTAGAGGCTAAGAAAAAATCTAACTCTACTAAAAGAAAAATGATAGATGGAAATCGTAGAAGAACAAATTACGATAAAGCAACTATGTATAAAAAGAAGTAGGGGTACAAGATGGCAATTTTTCGTGGTGATGGTGGAGCAGGTGATGCAAACACTGATGTAACAATTAACTCTGTTACAGAAAAAGCTAATGAAGCATCAACATCTGCATCAGAAGCAGCATCAAGTGCAACTTCAGCCAGTACATCAGCTAGTAATGCTAGCACATCAGAAACTAATGCTAGTAACTCAGCAACAGCAGCAGCATCTTCTGCTTCTGGTGCTTCTACTTCTGCAAGTAATGCAAGTACATCTGCATCTACTGCAAGTACACAAGCGACTAACGCTTCTAATTCAGCTACCGCAGCAGCAAGTTCAGCTACGGCAGCGGCAACCTCAGCAACAAGTGCAACAACAGCAAAGACTAATGCTGAAACAGCAGAAACTAATGCAGCAACTAGTGCTTCTACAGCTACTACTAAAGCTAGTGAGGCAGCTACATCAGCAACAAATGCAGCTACATCTGCTACAACAGCAACAACTAAGGCTTCTGAAGCTAATACATCTGCTACTAATGCAGCTACTTCAGCAACTACAGCTTCAACACAAGCAACCAACGCTAGTAACTCTGCTAGTGCAGCAAGTACAAGTGCAACAAACGCAGCTACAAGTGCCACAGCAGCAGCCAACTCTGCAACAGCAGCGGCAGCAGAACTATCAACAGCAGCACTCAAAGCAAACAACTTATCAGACCTAGCTAATGCTGGCACTGCAAGAACTAACTTAGGTTTAGGAACAGCAGCTACCACAGCAGCTTCAGCTTACGCTACAGCAGCACAAGGAACTACAGCAGACAATGCTTTAGCAGCGTCAGCAGTATCTACATTTGGTGGTACACTAATAGATGATGCAGATGCAAGTACAGCTAGAACTACACTAGGATTAGGAACTGCTGCAACTACAGCAAGTACAGATTACGCTACAAGCGCACAAGGAACTAAAGCAGATGATGCCTCTCCACTAGCAACTACTGTAACTAAAACCTCTAGTACAGGTGCAGGTTTATTACCTAGTGGTACTACAGCACAACGAGATGGTTCACCAGCAGCAGGATACATTAGGTTTAATTCTACCACAGGTTCTTTTGAAGGATATGATGGAAGTGCTTGGGGTGCTATAGGTGGTGGTGGTGGTGCATCAGCAGGTGGTGCAATATACGAGAACAGTAACGAGATAACTGCTGACTATACTTTAACTACTGACACTAATGGTATGAGTGTTAGCCCAATGACTATTGCAAGTGGTGTTACAGTAACAGTACCAAGTGGACAAAGATGGGTGGTATTATAATATGGCTATTACACTAGACGGAACTACTGGAATTACTACTGCTGATATAGCAGCTACTACCCTAACTGTTAATGCTGGATTTGGTTCTAATGCTACAGCATACGGAGTACGAGCATGGGTAAACTTCAATGGTACAAGCACAGTTGCAATAAGAGATAGTGAAAATGTTTCTAGTATTACTGACAATGGTACTGGAGATTATACAGTTAATTTTACAAATTCAATGCCTGATATAAACTATGTTACCAATGCCTTTGCCGCCTTTAATAATCACGTAGGGGGTAATGGGTGTCTTGGGTTTTACACTTCTAATCTAACAACAACATCAGCAAGGGGTGTGGTAGCTCGTTCCTTCAATAACACAGCGATTGATGCTACACATTTAGCATTATCAATAGTAAGATAAAGGATAAGTAATGGCTACAATAATTAATGCAGACACAAGTGATGGTTTAAAACTAACCTCTGATACCAGTGGTCAGATTGACTTCCAATCAGCAGGGTCTACTAAAGCTACAATAGATACCTCTGGTAACTTAAAGTTTAATTCTGGGTTTGGGTCTGTTGGTACAGCTTATGGTGTTAGGGCATGGGTAAATATTGATGGAGTAGGAACTGTTGGTATAAATGCTTCTGGTAATGTAAGTAGTATTACTGATGTTGGTACAGGGGCTTATAGAGTTAATTTTACAAATGCAATGCCAGATACTAATTTTGTTATTAGTGTAACAACAAGAGTACATAGTTACGACAGAACTCAGATTACTGCTAGAACCACTACTTCGTGTGACTTAGGTGGTTTTGCACTAGGTGGTTCTGGTGCTGATTATGATCCTGTTAATGTAATAGTAGTAAGATAAAGGAAAAATAGAATGAGAATAATATATGAAACAAGTGATGGTGGAGTGGCAGTTATTGTTCCTACACCTGAGTATTTATTAACCCACACTATGGAAGAACTAGCTGCTAAAGATGTACCAACAGGGGTTAACTACGAAATAGTAGAGGATAGTGTAGTACCATCAGATAGAGCATTTAGAGGTGCATGGACATGGGCATAACAGTAGACATAACTAAAGCTAAAGTCATTACTAAAGATAGACTTCGTGAAGAACGAAAGCCTTTACTTGAAGCACAAGATATTTTGTTTATGCAAGCACAAGAAGCTGGCACATCAACTTCAGCTATAGTCACAGAGAAACAAAGACTAAGAGATATTACTAATCAAGTAGATAGTATGACAACACTAGATGAGCTTAAAGGAGCAAGTGTGTAATGAGTTCAATAGTCCTTACAGGAGATACGAGCGGAACTGTTACTGTATCAGCACCAGCAGTAGCTGGAACAAATACTATTACTATGCCCGCAAGTTCGGGAACATTAGCTATAGGTGATTCTACTGGTTCAGTTATTGAAGAACTCCACTCACTTTGTAATGGAACAGATTTGCGTGGCAGAGCAACTATAACTAGTGTAACTGGTGTACAAGATTTGACAACAACTTATGCAGTTGCTACAGGTTCAGAAGTAACTAACTATACTCCTCCTGTTGGAACAACAATGGTTGTATATGAATGGAACTTTTATCTTTCACACGTTGATATAGGTGGAATATCTCATTGGAGATTTTATTATAGCACTGATGGTAACACATATATAGAAGCTGAAAGTTTTAGAAGAACTTATTTTTCTTATTATGCTGGTTCAAATCCAATTTTTCGTGTTCCTATAATACTTGGAGCAAGCACTGGTGTAGCAAATGATGCTATTCTTACTGATGTTAGACCTACACTTTATTTAAAATGGGAAGTAAGAGAATATGGTAGTGGTAATGAACAAAAACTTCATACAACAATTTACTTTGACGGAAGTTCTTCAGCAATTTTATCAAAACCACAAGTAATGATAAAAGCAATAGTATAAAGGATAACCACACTTATGTCTAACATGACAGATTACGAAGCAGGACAGTTAGTAGCAGTAGTTACTCAGCTTAATAATGAAATAAGTGAAATGAATAAAACTTGCATTGTGTTATCTGAACGAGTAAATGAATTAGAAAAACAAATGGTTAAAGGAAAGGGAATGTTTGCTGGAGCTATATTTATAGCAATGGGATTAGGTGGTATTGGTAGTACCATATTCTCTAAATGGTTTAATTAGGATACAAGATATGACTTACTTAGATATAGTTAATAACATTTTAAAACGATTAAGAGAGCGTACTGTATCAACAGTTAATGAATCTTCTTACTCTAGCTTGATAGCTGTACTTGTTAATGATGCAAAAGAATCAGTAGAAAATGCTTGGAACTGGAGTGCATTAAGAACTACATTAAGTGCTACTACAACCAGTGGTATTTTTAACTATGAACTAAATGGTTCTTTAAATGCCTTAACAGTATTAGATGCAACAAATGTAACAGATAACTTTTTCTTAGATTACAAAGCAGCACACGATTTTAATAAATTCTTTTTAAGTAATGATGTAGCAACAGGCTCACCTTATTACTATTCGTTTAACGGAGTTAGTGCTGATGGTGATACACAAGTAGACTTATATCCTATACCAGACAAAGCATACACAATTAGATTTAACTGTGTACTTAGGTCAGACGATTTAGTAAATGATGCTGATACACTAACTGTACCAACTAAACCAGTAGAGCTATTAGCTTACGCAATGGCAGTAGAAGAGCGTGGTGAAGATGGTGGTATTAACCCTGTTAGTGCTTATGCTAGAGCTACTAATGCTTTACAAGATGCAGTAACTTTAGATGGTAACAAACACCCAGAGGAGTTAGTGTGGTATGAAAGCTAGAACAGTCTTTGTAGAATCACTAGCATCATCACCAGCAGATGTATATACAGTACCTAATAATATGAGAGCAAAGTTAGTTCTTATTTTTGTATCTAATAGTTCAGGTTCTACTAGAGGTGATGTAAATGTAACTATTAACTTTGATTCTACAGAGATAACAGTATTAGGTGATAAGAGTTTAGGCTCTGGTGACTTTATAGAATTACAAATGAATGGTGGTTATGTAATGCTAGAAGCAGGTTATAAAATTAAAGGTTCATGTGCAGGTGGTACAGGAGTTTCTTGTATCCTTACAGTTGAAGAAGTACCATTTATTGTGAGTACAAACTAATATGGCAAAAGAATTAGTAACAGCATCACTGGTAGCACCAGCCTTTCTAGGTTTAAATACTCAAGAGTCTAGTTTGTCTAATGACCCTAGCTTTGCTCTTGATGCAAACAACTGTGTTATTGATGAGTTTGGTAGATTGGGTGCAAGAGAAGGTTGGTTTTATCGTACAACAGGTAGTGATGGTATTAACCTATTAAGTATGCACCCCTTCTTAGATGTAGCTGGTGTTAATACTTTTATATCATGGAACGCTACTACATTTAAAAAAGGTTTTGGTACACTTACTACAATAACACCTACTACAACTGATACTATATCAGCAGGTAACTGGCAAGGTGTAACCTTGAATGATAGAGCTTATTTCTTTCAAGCAGGTTACAAACCTTTGTACTACACTAATGAGTCTACTGCTGATGAGTTTAAAAGCATAGACCAACACGCTGATTATACAGGTACAGTACCTAGTGCAAACATAGTAATGAGTGCTTATGGTAGACTATGGGCAGCAGATACTTCCACTAACAAGACTACTGTATACTTCTCAGACCTCCTAGAAGGTACTAAATGGGGCAGTGGGAGTGCTGGTAGTATCAACATAGCAGGTGTGCTTCCAAAAGGCTCAGATGTCGTTACAGGGCTTGGTAGCCACAATGGTCATTTAATTATATTTTGTAAAAACAACATTATTATATTTAAAGACACTGATAGTTTTCAAGGTAGCTTTGATGTAAATACTTTACAATTAGTAGAAGTATTAGAAGGTGTAGGTTGTATTACTAGAGATACAATACAAAACACAGGAGCGGATATTTTATTTTTATCTGCTACAGGGTTAAGAAGTTTAGGTAGAACAATACAAGAAAAGTCAGCTAAGTTAAATGACTTATCTAAAAACATAAGAGATTCTTTCTTAGGTAATGTAAATAGAGAGTCTAACTTTAGTTTAATTAAGTCTTGTTACTTTCCTGAGAAAGCGTTTTATTTAATATTCTTACCAGAAGCAAAAACTATTTATGTATTTGATACTCGTAGACCACTAGAAGATGGTGCTTATAGAGTAACAACTTGGAATAACTTAGACCACACTGATTTTGTTTACGATAAAACAACTAAAGAAATGTATCTTACACAAGTTAATGGTATAGCAGAGTATGGTGGATTTACAGATAATTCTGTTCCTTACACTATGAGTTACTTTACTAATCACTTTGATTTAAATTATCCAAATCAAAACAAGTTATTAAAACGAGCTGCTGTAACTGTTATTGGTTCTACTGCACAACCATTTAATTTAAAGGCTGGTTTTGATTATTTAACAAGCTACTTTTCGTTTCCATTTACAATAAAAGATACACCAGTATCAGAGTACGGAACAGCAGAGTACGGAGCAAATGCAGCAAGTGTAGCAGAGTATCAAGCAGGTATATCATTAGATAGATTAGATTCATCTGTATCAGGTTCGGGAAGCATCTTTCAATTAGGTATAGAAGCAAAAATTGATGGTGGTTCTTTGAGTATACAAAAAGTAGATATTTACGGAAAACTAGGTAGGATTATATAAATGAGTAATTATTCAAAAACAACAGACTTTGCAGCTAAAGATGCCCTGACTACAGGTAACGCTAACAAAATTGTAAAAGGTACTGAGATTGATGATGAGTTTAGTGCTATACAAACAGCAGTTAATAGTAAGGCTAACACCAATAGTCCAGCCCTTACAGGTTCTCCTACAGCCCCAACAGCTAGCTCTGCTACAGACAATACTCAACTAGCTACAACAGCTTATGTAACAGCAGCAGTAACAGCAGCATTAGCTACCGCTGAAACTGCAAGACAAGCATTGTTCCCTGTAGGTACTATTTATACACAAGCAGGTGTAGCAACTAACCCAGCTACATTACTAGGGTTTGGTACATGGGAAGAATATGGTGCTGGTAAAGCAATCATTGGTGTTGATGCAAGTAATACTTTGTTTGATACTTTAGGTGAAACAGGTGGTGTAGCAGATATTACTATTTCTGGTACTACAGATTCACACACTTTGACACTAGCTCAAATACCAGCACACGACCATAATAATACTGGTACATACGATACTGGTGGTGGTGCATTAAACTACTTACCTAATGCGGGTAATCCTAACTTTACTTGGGGTGGTGGTGGACTAGGTGGTAGATATGGAGTTGAGCCTAATGGTGGTGGTCAAGGTCACACGCATGGTATTACATTTGATGGTACTAATGCTAACTACCAACCTTACATAACAGTTTATATGTGGAAGCGTACTGCGTAGTGAGTCCAAGAGGACTAACCTAATATGGATAAAGTTCCTGTAGTAGAGGATAAGGCTTTTACTTTGTACTTAGAAGAATACAACAATTTGTTATTTATTCACTGTGATGTATATAAGTGGTTAAAGAGTACAAGAAAGAAAATGGAAATACATTTAGATTTTTTATTAAAAAAATACAACAGACCTATTTTTGCAGCACAGATAGATAATGATAACAAACACAGGAAGTTTTTAGATATGTACGGATTTAAATATGTTGGAGTTATAAAAGACTTTAAAGGTAACGACAGAACAATCTTTGTTAAAGGAGTAAATAATAATGGGTAGTATTTTAGGTGGTGGAGGTAAAAAAGCCAAACCAGCACAGCCCTACGCTGCTGCACAATTTCAACCTTACACTTATACAAGCCAAGTAGGTACTACTACTGGTAAACCTGTTGGTTCTTATGGATATAATGTAGAATCTTCAATAGATCCAAGGCTTACAAGTTTAGGTTATGCTGGATTACAAGCAGCAGAGCCTATGTTTACTGGATACTTACAAGAAACTGGTAGGCAACTACCTATGTTTGGTGGTGTTGATGATGGTGAAAAAAGAGCAAGAGATATTTTTGCTACACAATCTGCACTACTTCAACCTGAGTTTGCTCAACAAAGACAACAACTACAATCTAACTTGTTTGGTAGTGGTAGATTAGGATTACAACTATCAGGTGAAACAGCAGGTGCAGGTGCAGGAACTGGTATGGTTCAACCAGATGCTTATGGATTAGGTTTAGCACAGTCTAGGGCTTTAGCTGAATTAAGTTCTAGTGCTAGGACACAAGCACAAGGAGAACAGTCACAAGCATACCAACAAGCACTACAAACTTTTGCTACTAATGAAGCTCAAAGACAACAACAAGCTAAGAATTTACTTGGTGGGTTTCAAGGTTCATTGGGTGGCTTTGCAAGTGTTATGGAACTTGAACAAGCTCTCGTTAATCAAGGTCTTAATATTGAAGCTGCTAGGTCTGCTGCACAACAAGCATCAGCAAGTAGTGGTGCTGCATTAGCTAAAGCAGGTACACCAGCATCTAGTGGTGGTGGTTTATTTAGTTCATTAATAAGTGGTGCTACATCTGCACTTGGTAACTCTGATCTTGGAGATATTGCTCGTTTATATGGAGCAATTTCAACAGGTGGTGCAACTGAGGCAGGAATTGCGGCTAGTGGAGGATTAACATAATGGCAAATTTAATAAAAAGTATTTTTGATTCAGAAAGTAATTATTACAAAGCACCTGAAAGTGATTTTTCTGGGTTTACTGCTTCATCAAGAGCAGCATCAAGACAACAAGATGAAACATATCTAAGTGATTATGCTAGGGAGCTTGGTAGAGAACCTACTGCTGGTGAAGCATTAGCTTTTAAAATTGGTCAAAAAGGTTTTGAAAAACTTGTGCCTGATGATGAAGCAAGAGAAAAAAAAGCTCTTGAAGCAGCTAGTGATGAGTATGAAGCAGAATTAGAAAAACAAAACCTAAGTCAGTTTGACCCTAAAAGAGATAAAATAAAAGCACAAATATTATTTAAGTATGGTTTTAGAAACGAAGCAGCAGCAGCTACTCAAGATTTTTTTAAACAGCAAGAGTATAATAATGCAATATCTAAACCAAAAGAGGTGACTAAAGACGATATTTCTTTTACAGAAGGTATCTTAGAAGATGCTGGTATTAAGTTTGGTGATTCAGATGAAGAAAAAAAAGAGGCTGCTAATTTTAAACAATATGTAGCATCTGAAGTTGCTATACTTGAAGGTCAAGAAATGTTAAAGAAATTTCAAGACCCTGACTACGAACCACTAAGTAAGTTTGATCTTATTAGACGAGTATCAAAAGAATCTATGGGTGGTAATCAAGAAGGTAAAGTGATCTGGGATAATAAAGAAAGTAAGTTTAATCCTTTTGCTATACCAGAAACTAAACCAGAGTCTGTAGTTCCAAAAGAAACAATGGAAGAGAGAGAAAAAAGATTACAAAAATATGAAAGGGCTGAAGGCTTAACAGGTAGTCAAAGACCTTCTTATAGTGAAGGTAGTGATAGTGAATTTGCTAGAAGGAAGCGTTCAAAAGAAAGTGCTAGAGAATCAAGAGAAGGTGGATTTTTTTCACGACTATTTAAATAAAGTATAGGATATATTTCATGGCTTTAAAAGAAGAACAAAATCCTCAAGACCTCTTATCTATAATAAATAAAAAAGATGAAGCTCTTGCTACAAGGAATGAAGCCTTATTAAGAGAAGAAGAAATAAGCAAAGGCTATAGAAAAAGAGAACTGCTACCAGAGCAAAAAGAACTAACACCAGAGCAAATTAAAGACGAAAAATTTAGACAGTACAGACCTAACTATGTAAATATTGAAGTACAAGATGAGGAGTCTGAGTTTTGGTATGGCTTTGATAGAAGTGAGAGCCTACTCAATAATGTCTCTTTAGCTTTTGAAGCTGCTGCTCCTGTGCTTGCTAATGTTTTTAGTGATGAAACCCCTGATGAGATATATGGAGAAGGGTTTACTGATTTAGATGTGGAAGGTAGAAGAAAAATACTTTTACAATATAGGAAAGATCAGTTAATAAAAGAATACCCTATACTGTCACAAGTTCCTCAAGATGAAGAATCTTTTGCTACAGCAGTTGGTGGTTTAATTGGTACGCTTTTTGACCCAACTACACTAACACCTGTTGGTACTGGATTAAAATCACTAGGTGCTGTTAGTGCTGTACTATCTGGTAGCTATAATCTAGCAGATCAATATGCAAATAAAGGTGAAGTAGACCCAGCAGAACTTGCTGCAATGACTGCTGCTGGTGGTGTTGGTGGTGTAGCTGTAGGTAAAGGTCTTCAAGTAGTTGGTAATAAAATTAAAGTTGCTAGGGCAGAAAAGAATACAGCAGAAAAAATGAAGAACGCTAGTGAAACTGTAGATGAAATAAATTATATAACTGCTAAAGGTGTATCTCAAGATTTAAATCAAAAACAAATTAATGCTGCAATTAAAAGTGAACTTGGTTTAAGCGAAGATGATGTATTAAAAGTTCTTACTAAAACAGACAAAAGAATTTCTTACCCTACTAAAGAACAAGCAAAAGGAATATTAGAGATTGGTAGGAAGGGAACTAGTGAAGGTTCAAGAGTTACTAACCCAATATTAGATCGTTTAATAGGTAATGTAAGCACTACGCTAGGAAAGATTGACCCAAGATTAAAGATGCTATTTAGAAACTTTGAGCTTAATGTTCATGTAATGAGAAACAATAGTGTTAAACAATTTAAACCACTAATAAGATTAATAAAAAAAGTACCTAAAGTAGAGAGGGCTGCTCTTAATACACACCTAGCTAATGGTGACTTTGAAGCTGCCAAAGCAATACTTAGAAAAGTAAGCTCTGAAAAAGCAGATAAGGCTTTAAATAAAACCCTTGCAGAACTAGATAATCTTTTTAAAATAAAAACTGGAAAAGGTGTTGGGTTTAAGATTGACAAGGTAGCTAATTATTTTCCTAGAGTAGTAAAAGATTTTGATGGTTTACAAGATGCCTTAGGAAGTAATAGGATTGTGCAAGGTGTTTATGATAAAGCATTAAAAGATTATGCTAAATCAAAAGGAAGAGAAGTAATAAATTTATCACAAAAAGAAAGAGAGGATATTATTGCTATAGTAAGTCAAGGTAAAAGATCAAAGTTTAATGGTAAAGGTAAACCTTTGAGTTGGTCTAAAGATAGAAAAATACCACAACTTACACAAGACCTTTCTAAATATTATGCAGATGCAACAGATGCTTTGTTCCGTCATGCTAACGATAGTGCTGATGCCATACAAAAAAGATTATTGTTTAAAGGTTCAGCAGTTGTTGATGACACTGGTAATGCACTAGATATTGCTCAGTCTACTACAAACTATATTAGCAAAAATTTACAAAATTTAAATCATAAAGAACAAAGTATTGTTCAAGATATATTTAATAGTAGGTTTAATCTTGGAGAACAAGCACCTCATAAATTTTGGAGAGGAGTAAGAGATTTAGGCTATGGAACTACACTAGCTAACCCTGTATCTGCTATTGTTCAAATTGGTGACATAGGCTTGTCTGCTTTTACACAAGGTTTAATGCCAACTGTAAGAGCAATCTTAGGTAAGAAACAAATTAGCATGAAAGATTTGGGTCTTGATAATCACATTGCTTCTGAGTTTAGTAATTCACTAGATGCTTCTAAAGCCTTGCATACAGTAATGACATGGGGTGGTTTCAGACATATAGATAGGTTTGGTAAAGATGTACTACTAAATGCAGCATTAAGGAATGGTCAAAAACTAGCTCAAAGTCAAAAGGGTATAGACAAACTAGCAAAGACTTATAAGAAAGCTATGGGTGAAGGAGAGTTTAAACAGTTAGTTAATGAACTAAAAGATTTAAAACAAGGGGCTAAAAGTCAAAGAATAAAAGAGTACCTGTGGTCAGAACTATCTGATGTACAACCTATATCATTAACAGAGATGCCACAACAGTTTCTTGATATGCCTAATGGTAGAATATTTTGGGCTTTAAAATCTTACTCTATTAAACAACTTGATTTAATTAGAAATAAAATTGTTAAAGAGTTTCAACAAGGTAATGTAGCAGAAGGTTCAAAACAGTTAGCAAGATACTTAGCTCTTGTTCCAGTAATCGGTGGCACTATAGATGAAACTAGAGACCTTGCTTTAGGTAGGGGGTTTAATGCAAAAGATATTTTACCTACATCAAGAGAAACACTAATGACTAACAACAGTGTTGAGATGCTATTAAAAACATTCGGTGGCAATAAGTATGTATTTGATAAAACCAAAAAGGAAGGCATAGCGTCTTATGCTATAGAGTCTATTAAACCACCTTTGGGTTATATAAATGATCTATCTCTTGATATAAATAATATTATATCAAAAGGTGGAGAAGAAAGTTTTAGAAGTGTTAAGAACCTACCTGTTGGTGGTAAGATTTGGTACAATTTTTTTGGTGATGGTTTAGATAAGTTTAAAGGTTACGAAGCAAAACAAGAAAGTAAACGAACCAAGGAAGCTCTTAATAAATATACACCCAAGAAAGAGAAAGTTCCAGAAAGAAGATACACACCAGACTTTTCAATTAAAGGTTTTGATTAACTATGGCTAAAGATTCTATTTTAAAACGAATAGGTGTATCAGGTTATAACAAGCCAAAGCGTACACCTAACCACCCTACTAAATCTCATGTAGTTGTAGCTATGTGTGATGGTAAGCCTAAGACTATTAGGTTTGGACAACAAGGTGCTAAGACTGCTGGTAAGGCTAAAGCTGGTGACTCTGCTAGAATGAAAGCTAAACGCAAATCATTTAAAGCAAGACACGCAAAGAACATAGCTAAAGGTAAATGTTCAGCAGCTTACTGGGCTGATAAAGTTAAGTGGTAACAAGGAGTTTATATGACTAGAGGATTGTACGCTAATATTAACGCAAGAAAAAAGAAAGGTACAAGCAGATCTAAAAAGAAATCAACAATCTCACCTGCGGCTTATGCAAATATGAAGGCTGGTTTTCCTAAAAAGAAAAGGAAAACAACAGTATGAGGAATGTTTCGCATTATAAAAAAGATGGTACTTTATTTACAGGTAATACACACAAGATGCCTAATGGTGATTTACACAGTAATAAAAGCCATACTAAAACCTCAGTAAAGCTATATCATTTTAAAGATTTAAGTAAGAAAGCTAAACTAAAAGCCAAAAGGAGTGTATGATGAAGAAGAAGAAGTCAAAACCTAAAGGGTACTAAATGTATCCTCCTACTACCCATTCAGCTCTAGCCCTTGCCCTGTCTACATTTAAGAGGTATGGGTAATATATGGCAAATAGGTAAAAATAAGGGGCTTAATTGCCCCTTTTCTTTATGCTCCTATATCTACAATCTCACAACTATTACCAGAACAGGCTAAAGTCTGTGAACCAACAGTAGTATCTTCTACTTCGTACTCAGATAGTTTCTCCCAATCAATATCTTTAGGCATCAACTTATTAAGTTCTTTGTATTCGTCTTGTTCTATCTCCTGATAGGGTGCTTGTTTGTAAGAGTGGTCACTGTGAGGAAGGAATGATACACCACTCATCTCATCAAAGTGTTTAAACACCCATGCTCCTACCTCTAGCCACTCATGCTCTCGTACAGTAATAGTAACACTTGGCTTATGTTCACACCAATGTCTTTGATACATCAACCATACTTCTAGTTGTTCAATAGCATTTAAGTCATCTCTAGTAACACAACCTCTAGGTGCTTTAGTAGGAAAGCTAAACACAGTAGTAGTGTCAGGCTTCATTACACATGGCTCTGCTGGTACACCACTGTCTATTAAGAATCTTGTGAGGGGGTCTTTGTTGTCACCTCTAACTGTCCGTATATAAAACTGGCTATGTCTAGTATGAATCCCGCTACTAGCATCAACAAGTTGGCTAACAGTACCAGAGGGCTTAACACAAGTAATAGCAGCAGATTGTGGAATCCCCAATCTTTTACTAAACTCTTTATTAGTTTGTATAGAAACATCTCTTAGTTGCTCCAATATTTCTTTAGCATCTTTACCTGTAGATACTAACTTGTTATCCATAATCCCTGTCATACTAACACCAAGCAACCTTTCTTCTTCAGTGTTTCGTTGCCATATCTTTCTGAGGTAAGGGAACTTAGTATAGGTAGCTTGTATTGTACCTAAGATAGTAGCTAGTCTTGTCTTATTAGTTAAGGTGTCAAGGTCATCATCATTCCTAACTACAACCTCTGTTAAATTGCAAAACTCGTTTGGTCGTAGCACTATCTCGCTGCAAGGATTCGTCCCAAACTCATGGTCAACCTCTCGTCTACCATTCTTAGCTGCTTGCTTCTTAGATGCAACACGAGAGAAGATACCACGCTCACCAGACTTAGATTCTACAAGAGCAGTCCACTCACGAAGGAATGTTTCCATATCAGGTTTCTCTGTGTAAGCAACACTGTTATTTGATAATGCCCTTTGAGGGTCTAAGACAAACCAATCACCTGATTTAGCATGACGCATTCTATCATCAGATAAGTTAGATAAAGAAATCATAGCTGACCTTCTAACACCACCTACTACCACTACTTCTCCAATCTTACACATCAAGTCATGGGATTGAATACTAGATAGCTTCTTACCTTTTGCTGCTACAAATGTTTCACAAGTAAACCTAAACAAATCTTCTAAAGGTTCAGCACCAGATGCTCTACCCCCAAAAGTTTTTAACTTAGCACCAGCAGGTCTTACTTTGTGTGTATCCCACTTAGGTATCTCCCCTGCATAGAGTAACGAGATTAGCTGTCTGAGGGCTTTAGCCCACCCTTCCTTACTATCACTAACCACTATGGTAGTATCGCTCTTATATAGCTCATCTGGTACTTCTGGTAGCTTACTAATGTACTGACGCTCAACACTGAAACCTACACCAGTGCCACACAATAATATAAACATTGCTTCATCAAAACATTTAGGGTCATCTACTGCTAAGTAGCTACAGTTGTAAGCACAAGTGTTATCTCGTTCCATTGCTGCACCAGCAGTCATCATTGCTCGCATACTTGGCATAACATTTAGATTGTAGATTGCATCTTCTAATTGCTTGTAAGTATCTTTACTTACTTTATCAGATACAACATTAGTCATGTATCTATCAACTGTTTCTTTCCAAGTCTCCCTTCTGTTTAGTTCTGGTATCCATCTTGCGTATCTTGATAGGGCTATGTACTGTTGGTACTGGTTCATCTTTTACTCCAAATATTTTATCGTAGTTATCGTCAAATCGTTTCTTATCTTTTACTCTTGACCAGCTTCCTTTTGTGGTGGGCATGGCACAGTCCTCGTGTAATCGTTCTCAATAATTTTATCTATGTAATGTCTAGCTTTCTTTAAATCTTCTAAACCATTCTTATCTTTGTATCTGGATACATACTTAACTACATTACCTTGAAAGTAATCTAGTTTGTTAGCAGCAATAAAATCCCATACTTGAATAGGTAGTTTTCTATAGTGATCTCCACCCCATTGAAAGTTGCTAACACCCTTAACAATCTTATTCATCTTATCCCCCGTATTTATTCTT
>ERZ802827.883-NODE-883-length-15630-cov-7.407_pt1 | contig 15630 bp, 13 predicted proteins | sample MGYA00345652_ERZ802827 | MGnify/ENA primary metagenome ERZ802827 (study PRJEB30503, sample SAMEA104212372) | marine metagenome | biome: Westerlies Biome; feature: [SRF] surface water layer (ENVO:00010504) within the epipelagic zone...; material: water (ENVO:00002006)... | reverse complement strand
GAGGCTGGTGGCCCAACGCAGTTTGGCGTCCATCTCGAAGTCCTGCGCCCGGGGTCAAACTCATCGCTGCGCCACTGGCACGAAACCGAAGATGAAATGATTTATATGCTCTCAGGCGAGGTGGTTCTAATCGAAGAAACTGAAACCCGCTTGTGCAAGGGCGATGCCGCCTGTTGGCCTGCAGGTGCGGCCATCGCCCATTGTCTTGAAAACCGCAGCGATGCCGATGCCAGCTATCTGACCATCGGCACCCGCAATCGATTAGATACAATTCATTATCCAGATCACAACCTGATCACCCACAAGGATGGAGCAGCGCGCCGCTACAGCCAAAGCGATGGCAGCGCCTACCCCGAGAGGACCTCAAAATGACAGATTTTACCCTCACCCAAGAGACCAATGGCATTGCAACAATCATTTGGGATTGCGAAGGCAAGGCGATGAACATCATGACCATAGATGCCTTACAGGCATTGAACGGTTTGATCGACACCGCCTTGGCCGATGATGCCATCAAAGGTATCATCATCACCAGTGCAAAACCCGATTTTGCCGCCGGTATGGACCTGAACGTACTGGGTTCGATGACGTCGCACGCCGGCCATGCGCCAGCACAAGCATTATTTTCAGCCATCTCGGGTATCCACGCGATGCTGCGCAAGATTGAACGCGCCGGTATGGATCCTAAAACAAACAAGGGCGGCAAACCGGTTGCCAGCGTCTTACCCGGCACGGCGCTTGGCATTGGCTATGAGCTGCCTTTGGCAACCCACAGAATTTTTGCCGCCACCAACCCAAAGGCCAAAATTGGCCTGCCTGAAATCTTGATTGGCATTTTTCCCGGGGCCGGCGGCACAACACGTTTGTCGCGAAAAATGGGTGCCATGGCCGCAGCCCCCTATCTTTTGGAGGGCAAGACATTATCACCCCAAAAGGCCAAATCGGCGGGATTGGTAGATGTGGTTTGCGACGACCCGATGGCCGAGGCCCGCGCCTGGGTGTTGCAGGCAAAAGACGCCGATCTGGTTAAGCCCTGGGATGCAAAGGGCTATAAAATGCCCGGTGGCACCCCCTATCATCCAGCAGGTTTCATGACATTCGTCGGGGCTTCTGCGATGATCAACGGCAAGACCCAAGGCGCGTTTCCCGCGGCCAAGGCCCTGTTGAGCACCGTCTATGAAGGCGCGCTGGTTGATTTTGATACCGCGCTAAAAATCGAGGCGCGGTGGTTCACCAATATTTTGATGAATCCAAGTTCCTCAGCGATGATCCGCAGTTTATTTGTTAATAAAACTGCGCTGGAAAAGGGCGCGGTGCGGCCACAGGGTATTGCCGATCAATCAGTCAAAACCGTGGGTGTATTGGGCGCGGGTATGATGGGAGCCGGTATTGCGCTGGTCTCGGCGATGGCAGGGATAAAGGTGATTTTGATCGATCAGCAACAACAGGCTGCCGATCGCGGCAAAGCCCATAGTGCCAACTATATGGACAAGGGCATCAAGCGCGGCAAAGCCACCGCCGAAAAGAAAGCCGCCGTGCTGGAGCTTATCACTGCAACAACCGATTACGCCGCGCTCAAAGACGCCGACCTGATTATCGAGGCGGTTTTCGAAGACCCCACAATCAAAGCCAGCGTCACCAAAGCGGTTGAAGAGGTTATCCCAGCCGATTGCATTTTTGCCTCGAACACCTCGACCCTGCCAATCAGCGACTTGGCCAAAGCCTCAGGCCGGCCAGATCAATTTATCGGCATCCATTTTTTCAGCCCCGTGGAACGCATGGCACTGGTCGAGATTATCAAAGGCAAACAAACCGGTGACCGAGCTGTTGCCAAAGCACTGGATTACGTCCGACAGATTCGCAAGACGCCCATCGTGGTCAATGATGCACGGTTTTTCTATGCCAACCGCTGCATTATACCCTATATAAACGAAGGCATTCGCATGGTGTCAGAAGGCGTCGCACCGGCGCTGATCGACAATGCAGCAAGAATGCTGGGCTTCCCTGTGGGACCATTGCAACTGGTCGATGAGACCTCGATCGATCTTGGCGCAAAAATCGCACGGGCCACCAAAGCGGCGATGGGCAATGCCTATCCTGACGGGGCGGTGGATGACGTGATTTTCAAAATGGAGGATCAGGGCCGTCTGGGGCGCAAAGTCAAAGCCGGTTTTTTTGCCTATGACGAGAATGGCAAAAGGCTGGGATACTGGGATGGTCTGGGCGATCACTATCCATTATCCGCCACGCAACCCGAATTGACCGATGTGCAGCACAGGCTGATGTTCGCGCAAGTTCTGGAAGCCGTCAAAGCGCTGGAAGAGGGCGTGTTGATGGATATCCGAGAAGGTGACGTCGGGGCGATTCTTGGCTGGGGCTTTGCCCCCTGGAGCGGTGGGCCGTTGTCTTGGTTGGACATGCTTGGCACCCCTTATGCCGCCGAGCGCTGTGATCAACTGCAAGCCGCCTTTGGGGACCGCTTTGGTTGCCCGTCTCTATTGCGCGAGATGGCCGCAAAAAATCAAAGCTTTTACGGTCGCTTTGGTACGGCTGACCAAGTCGCTTAAGCATCTTACAAACCGCCATCACATACAAAAATTTGGAATCAGTGGCTGGTTCGACTGACAGGGAATTTAAATGCCATATATGTCTATTTTACGAAATATGTCTGTTTTACGTTTTCGCTATTTTGTGTTTTCTCTGGCGCTTGGCTATTGGCTCTATCAATTTACCACCACCAATTATGACACTGTCGGGTGGCAGTTTCGCCATTTAACCTTTTGGGGGCTCACCGGCGCGGTCTATGTCGCGTGGTTAATGCTGTCGCTCAGCCGCAAAGGTCTGCCCCCCGCCCATAATTCTCTTGTCTCATCGGTGGCGGTACTCAATGCCATGGTTGTGTTTTTATATTGGAAGCTTTATTTTATTGATCCATCACTGGTGAATGGCAACGGACCCATTGTTTGGCATCAGGAATATTATCTACATCTTTGCGGCCCATTGCTTATGATCATAGATGCGCTGTTCCTGAACCGGTCTTTTAAGCACAGCCTGCGAGGCGTGTTGATGACCATTATGATTTGTATCGCCTATATTATATGGTCGGAAGCCATTGTGGGCCCCTTCAATATTGCGCCCGTTGGCAGCGTGACTTCGGGTTTGCCATATCCCTTTCTTAACGATATGATTTTCACGGAAAGGGCACTATTTTATGCCACTACAATCGCCACTGCCTTGATGATGTATGCAGGTTTCTGGCTGTTCAGCAAGCTGTTGCCCAGACTGATCGGTCAAAAATTTCTATGACCGTTTCAAACTGCAGAGGTTTAAATGCGCGTTCTTATATTGGGCGGGACAGGGTTAATCGGCGCCGCTGTGATCAGGGAATTGATCAAACATCGCCATAAAGTTCTGGCCCTGAGCCGCTCCACCAGATCAATGGCAATGCTAAAGGCGCTTGGCGCATCGCCATTACGCGGTGATTTACGTGCGCCAGATGCCTGGGTTCAATCCGTCAGGCGCGTCGGTGCTGTCATCCATGTCGCCGCAACCTTTACCGAAGACATGGGGCAGGTTGAAAGCAAGGCACTGGAGGCGATAATCCAAGCGCTAGGGCGCAAAAATGGCAAAATCCGCCTGATTTATACAGGGGGCGTTTGGCTCTATGGCGCGACCGGCAATTCGATTGCGAATGAGACCACCCAGTTTCAACCGATACCTTCCTTTTTTTGGATGGTAGAGACCAGCGAGAAATTGCTGCACACCCAAGCGTTTTCAACAGCTGTGATGCATCCCGCTATGGTCTACCATCAGAAGGGCGGGGCCTTCAGCCGGTTTATAGACTGTGCAAAGCAGCACAAACAGATCGAGATTTGGGGAGATAGAGCAACGCGCTGGCCGCTTATCCACCGCGATGATCTGGCAGTGGCGTACCGTCTTTTGCTTGAGCGACCCAAGTTGACGGGCCATTTCAATGCCAGTGCCCAAATTGGTGTTCGGGTTGACACAATCGCCAAGACAATTGCGCAAAAATACCGCAGCCCCAACGGTTTTAAAGTCGTACCCGCCGCCACTGTGCGTCAAAAATACGGGTTTTGGGCAGACGGGCCAATGCTGGATCAGCAAATGGAATCATCGCGGCTACAAACGCTTTGCGACTGGAAACCGGTCATCACCGACTTCGCAACCTGTCTGTAAGCAGACATACTAACGAAACCATGAAAAACAGATAAAAATCCCTCATCATAGGGCTTTTCTTACCCCGAAATGCAGGGCATTGTTCGGCCTCAACAGCGGGGCAACAACGCTATAATGAAGACGCAACACAAACAGGGAGCATGGCAATGGGATGGATGAAGGATGAGACCGGGTTGGAGAAATGCGCCGCAAACCATGTCCCCCTCACGCCGCTGTCACATCTACAGCGGGCGGCGAAAGTATTTCCGGACAAACTTGCAGTAAGCTATGGCAACCACCGCACAAACTATCGGGACTATCACGACCGTGTGACACGCCTTGCCTCGGCCCTCACCCAGCGTGGCATAAGATCGGGCGATGTGGTGGCCACCATGATCCCAAATCTGCCGGCTCAGGCTGAGGCGCATTTCGGCGTTCCAGCCTGCGGTGCGGTGCTGAACACAATCAATACCCGCCTTGATGTTGGCACGGTGACCTATATTCTTGGGCATGGCGGCGCCCGATTGGTACTGGCTGACACACAATTCATCGATCTGGCTGAGGCGGCCATCGCAGCGTTGGATGGCGAAAAGCCGCAGCTGATCGAAGTGGCCGACCCGCAAGCGGGATACCCCGCCACCGGGCGCCACCCCGAATATGAGGATCTGCTGCAAGAAGGCCGTGCAGATTTCGGTTGGATGATGCCAAAAGACGAATGGGAAAGTCTGGCTTTGAACTATACCTCCGGCACCACCGGGCGCCCTAAGGGCGTGGTATACCACCATCGCGGCGCATATTTGATGACCATGGGCACGGTGATCAGCTGGCGCATGGTGCTGAACCCGGTATTTCTGGCGATTGTGCCTTTGTTCCACTGCAACGGTTGGAACCACACTTGGATGATGCCCGTCCTTGGCGGCACAGTCGTGTGCTGCCGCGATATCAGCGCCAAGGCGATTTATGACGCCATTGCCGACCAAAGGGTCACGCATTTCGGCGGGGCGCCCATCGTGCTTAATCTTATTGTCAATGCAAAACCAGAAGACCGCCGCAGCTTTGACCATCAGGTCGAAGTATTCACCGCCGGTGCCCCCCCTGCCCCTGCCACATTGGCCAGTATTGAAACACTCGGCTTTAATGTCACGCAGGTCTACGGCTTGACCGAAACCTACGGCCATATTACCGAATGCTTGTGGGATGAGGCGTGGGACGTGTTGGCTCAAGCGGAAAAAGCCAACATTAAAGCGCGCCAAGGGGTGGCGATGCCAATGATGGAAGACGTCACAGTACTGGATGAAAACATGCAGCAAGTGCCGATGGATGGCACCACCCAAGGCGAGATCATGATCCGTGGGAACCCAGTAATGAAAGGGTATTTCAAAAACCCCGAGGCTACCTTGAAAGAGTTGTCAGGCGGGTATTTCCACTCAGGCGATCTGGCGGTTCAGCATCCCAACGGCTATATTCAGATTGCCGACAGGGCCAAAGATATTATTATTTCCGGAGGTGAAAACATCAGTTCTGTTGAGGTTGAAGGCGTTTTGATGGCACATCCCGCCGTATCACTTTGTGCTGTCGTTGCCAAACCAGATGACAAATGGGGGGAAGTGCCCTGCGCCTTTGTCGAGTTGAAAGACGATGCAACCGTCGCACATGATGATTTGGTTGCCCACGCCCGAAGCTTACTCGCAGGGTTCAAAACTCCCAAGACGATCATCTTTCAGGAGCTGCCAAAAACCTCTACCGGCAAAATTCAAAAATTCGAATTGCGTAATTTTGCGAAAACACTGTGATCACCTAGCTTGACTGGCGGCGTGATTGCCGCGGCCTAGGCGCCCGTGTATAGAGGGCCTAAGAAAAACCAGAACCCAGATAACTCTTTATGACAGCCCTGACGCAATATAGCAGACTTGAGGCAACCGCCCTCTGGCGTCCAACCTTAGACGCGCAACGGCGTGAAGTGATCGTCTCTATCGGCGACGCAACTTTAGTCATCGCAACCATCAATGATCAGGCTCTGACCCATTGGTCTTTGGCGGCAGTGGTGCGGGCCAATCCCGCCGTGTCTCCGGCAGTTTTCCACCCCGATGGCGACCCTAGTGAAACGCTGGAATTTTCGGATGACGCAGCCGAAATGGTCGAGGCCATTGAAAAGCTGCGCGCCAATATTGCCAAGAGACGGCCGCGCAAAGGCCGATTACGGGTTGGGATTTTGCTGCTGTCGCTTGTCACAGTTCTGGCTCTGGGCGTCTTCTGGCTGCCAAACGCCATATTGACCCATACTTTAAGCATCGTCCCCGAGGCAAAACGGGCGCAAATAGGCAATGCACTGCTGACCCATATCAAAACAATGACCGGAACCCCGTGTGACGACCCAGCCGGATTGACATCGCTTAATGTCTTATCAAAGCGCCTGTTCGGGCAGGCCGACGACCTCCGGCTGACCGTGGTGCCATCTTCTTTAGACGGAACGCTGCATCTGCCCGGGCGGCGCATATTGGTGGGCCGCGCCTTAACCGAAGATCCCGAAGTACCCGAAGTTCTGGCCGGGTATATTCTTGCCGAGGTCACCCGCATGGCACAAGAGGACCCACTCAGAAAGTTGCTAAAACATGCTGGTACGATCGAAACATTCAGATTGCTAACCACCGGCATGGTCGGAAATGCAAGCCTTAAAGCCTTTGCAGAATTCACCCTCACAGCCCCGCAGCGCGAGGCCAGCCAAGAGGCTTTATTGGCCAGTTTCAAAGCGGCCAAAGTCCATTCCTCCCCCTATGGCTATGCTTTGGACACAGCCGGAGACTTGAGCCTTGCCCTGATAGAGGCCGATCCATTTCACGGAACTAACACACCAACTGTGCTATCAGACGCCAACTGGGTTAGGGTGCAGAATATCTGTGGGTACTGAGCCGATCTACCCGGCGTAGGGGGTGTTACCGACGGGGAAAAGCATCTTTAAACCCGGCTTTCCGCGTGGTTTTCAGCGCTGCCATCAAACTAAGTTTCTTTTCAAACGGACCAGTTAAGACCACACAATATATCCGGCCCTTGATTTTACTTCTTTTGATCACAACCGGCAAACCCAAGGCTTTCAGTTTTGCGGCAGTCTGGTCAGCGTTAGCTTTAACGGCAAACGTCGCAACCTGAACAAATTTTAAAGTTCCCATTATTGCATTTCGAGAGCAGTTTGTCCCACAGGGTTGAATGGGTTGATCCTGCCAAGCGGTGGCATATCCCAATGGCATATTCCGAGACCCTGCCTCTGCCTTGACTTCAGGCTTTCGGGTGATCTCTGGGGTTTGGGCAATCGCCGGATTTTTGGTGCTCTCTGATTTTTCGGTTGTTTCTGGCTTTTCGTTTGTTTCTGGCTTTCCAGTTGTCGGGGGTGCCACTTGGGATACAACAGTCGCCTCAGAGAGAGGAGTCACACCAGTTTTCTTTTTTGAAACTGCAACATCCTGCAAGGTCGGTGCAGGGACCGGCATCACAGGATCAAGTCCCAGCAACTCTGCGGCTGGCTTGCCAAACGTCGGGGGAAGACCGCAAACCGGCACTCGGGTCTTTGCGACCCGAGGTGCCCAATGCAAGACGTCATCAAACACCACCCGGATGTATAAACATCCGCGGCTGTCGACATATGTATTGGCGCTAAAGTCTTCCGGCGGCAGTTCTGCCGGATTGCTGTCACCGGTTATGGCCACCGCAATATGACACCAAAGACAAAGCTGTAGTATCAAAAACGTCCGAAAGATTGCGCGCGCTAACGTCATTGCGACCCCAAAAAAATGCCTACAGGCTGCAACAAATCAGCCATTGTGTAAAGCTAAGACGCAATTATTTTGTGCCAAACATACGGTCACCAGCATCACCTAACCCCGGCACGATATAGCCTTTTTCATTCAGGTGCGAATCCAATGCCGCCGTCACGATGGGAACGTCGGGGTGGGCCTCAGCCATCCGCACCACACCTTCTGGCGAGGCCAATAAGCATAAAAACCGGATGTTTGTTGCACCAGATTGCTTGAGCAAATCCACCGCCGCCACTGAGGAATTGCCCGTCGCCAGCATCGGGTCCACCGCAATTACCAAACGGTCCTGCATCGATTCCGGCACCTTGAAATAATATTGCACCGGCTGCAGCGTCTCCTCATCGCGGTATAGACCAACAAACCCGACACGCGCCGAGGGCACCAATTCAAGCACGCCATCCAGCAAACCGTTGCCAGCCCTCAGAATAGAAATCAGCGCCAGCTTCTTGCCATCAAGCACCGGCGCGTCCATCTGCTCCATCGGAGTTTCAATGACCTTGGTGGTCATTGGTAAACCACGGGTCACCTCATAGGCTAGCAACTGGCTGATTTCACGCAGTAATTGCCGAAAAACCGCTGTTGATGTCTGTTTTTCGCGCATCAAGGTCAATTTATGCTGTACCAAAGGATGCGAAACGATTGTAAGATTTTCACTCATGGGAGCTCCAGTTTTTCAAGCACCCGACCGCGGGTCCCCTCATCGCAAAATGCAGCCGCGGCCGCTGTCGCATTCAAATCACGGAAATCGTCTGCCGTCCAGTCATACGCTTCGGCAAGGCTTTGGTATTCCTGCCGCATTGTCGTAGAGAAAAACGGGGGATCATCTGTCGATACCGTCACTTTGACACCAGCCTCGCGCAGCGCTCGGATGGGATGTGTTGCCAGTGTCTTTGTCACACCCAACGCCACATTCGACCCAGGGCAAACCTCAAGCACAATTCCACGGGCAACCAGTTCTTTCACCAATGCTGGATCTTCTATCGCCTGCACACCGTGCCCAATACGACCCACCTTGAGACCATCTATTGCCTGCCAAACTGACGCGGCGCCGCCCCATTCGCCCGCGTGGCTGGTCAAATGTAGCCCGGCCTCGTGCGCCATATCAAAGCTATAGGCAAAATCATCTTGCCGGCCTTGCATCTCGTCGCCGCCCATACCAAAGCCGACGATCCAATCGTCTGCTGTCTCTGCTGCGCACCGCGCTGTGAGCTTGGCGCGCTCAGGTCCGAGATGGCGGATACAGGTCGGAATGCCACGCATGAGGATGCCATGCTGCACCTCAGCTTGCGCAGCGGCCTCACGGATGGCTTGCAAATATTCGCGCCAAGCGGAAAGATCTCCGCCACCACAAAACTCCGGCGACAAAAAACTTTCGACATAGATCACGTCATTGGCCGCACATTCAGCCAAAACCGCTAAGGTCAAGCGGTGAAAATCCTCGGGGCTTTGCAACACCTGTGTCGCCGCTTCATAAACCGCAAGAAATTCGGTAAAACCACCAAAAGCATAGCGCCCATCAGGGGCGAAAATACCGCCGATATCAACTTTTTTTCATACGCCAACTGGCGGATAAACGCTGGGGGTGCGGCCCCTTCCAAATGCAGGTGCAATTCTACCTTAGCAAGGTGAGAAATATTCATAAAAAACTCTTTCCACCCCCCTGTGACGCGACCCCGAGGTGCGCTGCAATACTCGCCGCGACATCCTCAAAATTGACCAGACCGATGGCCGCGGCCGGCCGGCCAACCCCCAGTACCGGCACCCGTTCACGGGTGTGATCAGTGCCATGCCATGTGGGATCATTACCATGATCCGCGGTGATCAGCAAAAAATCGTCTCCACGCAGTCGAGGCAGCAGCGACCCCAGTTGCGTATCAAACCATTCCAGAGCTAGAGCATAGCCCGAAACGTCGCGCCGGTGTCCATAAAGGCTGTCAAACTCGACAAAGTTTGCAAAGGTCAATGACCCATCTTCGGCGCTTTCCACCGCCTGAAACAGATGCCGCATCAACGCCTGATCTGTGCCTGTGTGCAGCGTATCAATCCCGCTCATCGAAAAAATATCTCCAATTTTACCGATAGCATGGACCTGTCCGCCCGCCGCCTGCACCCAGTCCATCAAGGTCGGTGTGGGTGGTGCAATCCCATAATCACGCCGGTTACCAGTACGCTGGAAACCCGTCTCTACAGAGCCGGTGAAGGGGCGGGCAATCACCCGGCCGACATGCATTTGGTGCAGGCGTGGCGCCAGCGCAGCGCAAAGCGCGTGCAAACGCTTCAGACCAAACCTCTCCTCATGGGCCGCAATCTGAAACACGCTGTCGGCCGAGGTATAACAAATTGGCCATCCCGAATGCAGATGCTCGGCTCCGTGCTCGGCAATCATTTGCATGCCCGACCCATGACAGTTGCCCAGTATTCCTGCCGTGCCTGCCATCTCGCAGACTTGTGCCACGAGACCGGCACCAAAAGCAGGGATAGTATCGGGGAAATAGTGCCATGCCCAAGGAACTCTGAGCCCTGCCAGTTCCCAATGCCCGGTCGGGGTATCTTTGCCTGCCGAGTGCTCTGTTGCCGCGCCCCAAAGCCCCCTTGGCGAAACGGGCAACCCGGGCATGGCCTCCCCTGAGGCCATGCGCACTGCGGCCCCCAACCCCAATCCATCTAACGTTGGGACTGCCAGCGGCCCCCTGCGCCCAATATCGGCCTGTCCCGCGGCGCAGGCCTGCGCGATATGGGCCAGCGTATTGGCACCACTATCGGGATAAGACCCATTGAAATATTGATCCGCATCAGGGGCTCCGCCACAACCCACCGAATCCATCACCAGCAAAAATGCCCGGCTCACCGCATAATCCTGTCACAAATCAACGGTGCAAGTTCCGGCGCACCCGCGCTTAGGCGTATCGCGGCACGGATCCGGTCTGCCGTCACTTCGGCCTGTTCCAAACGCGCCGCATGAACCCGCGCTAAAACATCGCCCGGCGCAATTCGGCACCCCAAAGCCACGATGTCACTCAAGCCTGCAGCCGGATCGATCACATCGGTTTCAACCTGCCGGCCGCCACCAAGAGAGACGACCGCCAATCCCAAGGCCTCGCCATCAATTGCACTCACATAACCCGCGTCCGTGGCGGTTACTTCCAACACCACATCGGCCTGCGGCAGATAACGCGTGGCCTGCTCAACAAAGCCGGGTGGGCCCCCTTGGGCTGCAACCATGCGGCCAAACCGCTCTGCCGCCGCGCCACTGGTGATGGCCGCTGCAATCCGTTTGGTGCCTTCACTGGCCGAACCAACCATCCCGGCACCGGCCAGAACCTCACCGCCCACAGCCACCGACAGCTCAACAACCAAACCCTGCGCCCGGCCAGACAGCACATCTACGACATCGGCAACTTCCAACGCGTTGCCCACCGACGGAACCAACGGCTGGTCCATGTTGCTGATGAGCGCGCAGGTCGGGCAGCCTGCCGCGACCGCCGTCTCGACTAAAGCAGTGGCTAGCGCCTGCGCCTCGGTGCGTTGTTTCATAAATGCGCCACTGCCTAGCTTTACATCCAACACCAAGCCGTCAAGGCCTGCAGCCAACTTTTTGCTGAGGATCGAAGCCGTGATCAAGTCGATACTATCAATGGTCGCGCTGACATCGCGCACCGCATAGAGCCGCCGGTCTGCCGGTGCAATCTCAGCATTGGCGCTAAAAATCGCACATCCCGCCTGTGCCAGTACCGAAGCTGCCTTGGATTGCGACAGCGTAACCGACAATCCCGGAATTGCCTGCAATTTATCCAGCGTCCCGCCGGTGTGACCAAGACCGCGACCGGAAATCATCGGCACAAACGCCCCGCAGACCGCCAAGGCCGGTGCCAACACCAGCGAAACGCAGTCACCTACCCCGCCGGTAGAGTGTTTATCAAGGACCGGTCCCGCCACATCCCATTTCATCCGCGTGCCGCTGTCACACATCGCCCGGGTCAATGCCGCACGACCTGCCCCGCCCAAGCCTTTCAAACAAACCGCCATGGCAAAGGCCCCGGCTTGTGCATCACTGACCACGCCGCTTGCAAGCCCGTTTGCAAACCACTGCAATTCACCGTCTTCCAGCGGCTGCTGATGGCGAAGCTTTGCAATGATCACACGCGCATCCATCCCCGCTTATCGATCCATATGCCGCGGCGTGAACGCCCCCGGCAGTAAGTCTGCCACGGTGGTGATTTGCTGTGCGCCCGCGGTTGTGGCAAGCGTCACCACAACATCGCCATGACTGAATTCGGCCAGCTTTTGCCGGCAGCCGCCACAAGGCGGCACCGGATCGGGACAATCAGCAATCACGCAGATCTCGGAAATCCTTGTTTCACCCGCCGCTACCATGGCTGCAATGGCACCAGCTTCGGCACAGGTGCCTTCGGGATAGGCGGCATTTTCCACGTTGACACCAGTGTAGACCGTGCCCGATTGGGTGCGTAACGCCGCGCCGACCTTGAAGCCCGAATAGGGCGCATAGGCATTTTCGCGAACCGCCCGCGCCGACTGAAGTAGCGACATCTCCGCCTCTCTCTCGTTCACTTTAGTCCAGTTATGACCCTTGCTTGAAGCGGCTTCAAGGGTGATCAGCTGCGATAGACCACCCCAAACCTCACTGCGAAAGGATCGTTTCAAACACACCCGGCAAAGAAACCTCTAGCAATTCCAGATCAGCGCCCAATGGGCGGTAGCGCGTGGACATTCCCGGCGGAATGACAAAGGCATCTCCGGGCTGTAACTGGACAGCGTCGCGACCCTCGCCTTCCAACTCCATGCGTCCCTCCATGACAAAGGTGAACAGAATATCACATTTATGCTCGGTCCACTCCATCGTACCTGTGCCCGGGCGCACAACATGCACACCGGCGACATTTCCGGTATTATGGGCAATCGCGGTATCGCGACTTACAAATCCCGGCAAGCGGAACGGGTGCCACCGGGCCTGATCAGCTTTATGGTGCACAAAGCTCTGGCCCTGAAATTTACGGGCCGGATCAGCGGGCCCGTTCGGCAGGGTCATATCATGGTCAATTGTTGTTACATGCTCGGCGGGCACCCCGATTTCAATCACCTCGATATTATCGCTGGCATAAAGTACTTTGTGGCGAATTTCGGGCGGTTGGATCACACAATTGCCCGCCTCAAGGCGAAACGGGTCGCCCTGATCTTCATAGACAAGGTCAACCCAGCCGCGATAACAAAAGATCAACTGAAACCCCACGGTATGATAATGCACCATATCCGGCACCGGCCCACCATCAGGAATTCGGATATGGCTGGCAATAATCGACCCCCCCAACCGGTCCGGGATCAGGTCCCGGTAATGCATGCCAGCACGCCCAATTACCCAAGGAGCTTGATCTGACAGCCGACGCACCACAAAACTATGCTGGGTTTCCGGCATTACCATGGGTACATGCAGCGGTCGGATCTCGACTTTTGTACCGTTTGGGGCCACCAGATCGACATCGCCCGCGGCAAATATGCTCGGATCCTCACATAAAATGCGCAGCGTGACCGGTGCCTCAGACGCCCCGGTTTCAATCCGCACCCGGATACCATGCCCGGAGAATACTGCCACCTGTGGATCGTCGGCCGGATAGATCATATCCATGCGCATTTTAAGCGTTGAGGTAAAAAATGAAATATCCGCGCGCAAGTCCGACGTTGGAATTCTGATTTCGGCATGTATGGTCATGATACTACTCTCCCAGCCTACACTCTGCGACCTGTTTGCCCTAACTTCAAGCACCGTTGCATCGCCGCAAAATAAAACCTACACTTCCCGATAAGAAAAAAATAGTTTAACGCTAAACTAAATTCCGAAATGGGGCGTCCAATGTCTGAAAATCCACCTGAAACGCTGCGTAAAGCCGCCCTAGATTACCACCAATTTCCCAAACCCGGCAAATTGGAAATCAGGGCCACGAAATCGTTGGCCACAGGGCGTGATCTGGCGCGCGCTTATTCGCCCGGGGTCGCAGAGGCCTGCTTAGAGATCAAAGCCGACCCAAAAGCCGCACAGCTTTACACGGCTCGGGGCAATCTGGTTGCAGTGGTGACGAACGGGTCCGCCGTTCTTGGGTTGGGCAATATAGGAGCGTTGGCCTCAAAGCCGGTGATGGAAGGCAAGGCGGTTCTGTTTAAAAAATTTGCCAATATCGATTGCTTTGATATCGAACTGGATGAAACAGACCCCGAAAAACTGGCTGATATCGTCTGCGCGCTGCAACCGACATTCGGTGCGATCAATCTGGAAGATATTAAAGCGCCAGATTGTTTTATCGTCGAAAAAATTTGCCGCGAGCGGATGAACATTCCAGTGTTTCATGATGATCAACACGGCACAGCCATCGTCGTTGGGGCGGCGGCGACCAATGCGCTGAGGGTGGCGCAAAAGTCATTTTCAGAGGTTAAGATTGTCTCAACCGGGGGCGGTGCCGCAGGGATTGCCTGTTTAAACATGTTGCTTAAACTGGGGGTAAAGCGGGAAAATATTTGGCTCTGTGACATCCATGGTTTGGTCTATCAGGGCCGCAGCGTGGATATGAACCCGCAAAAAACAGCTTTTGCTCAAAACAGTGACCAACGCAGCCTCGATCAGGTCATAAATGACGCCGATCTGTTTCTAGGCCTGTCGGGACCAAACGTGCTGACCCCTGAAATGGTGGCGAAAATGGCAGCGCGGCCGATCATTTTTGCCCTGGCAAACCCGACGCCCGAGATTCAGCCCGATGCCGCACGCGCGGTCGCCCCAGATGCAATCATTGCCACCGGTCGCAGCGACGTTCCCAATCAGGTGAATAATGTGCTGTGCTTTCCGTTCATTTTTCGCGGCGCGCTTGATGTCGGTGCGACACAGATCAACGATGCCATGCAGATTGCCTGCGTTGATGCAATCGCAGAGTTGGCGCGCGCCAGCACCAGCGCCGAGGCCGCAGCAGCCTATCAGGGCGAACAAATGACATTTGGTCCCGATTACCTGATCCCAAAACCCTTTGATCCGCGCCTGTCCGGCGTCATTGCCAGCGCCGTTGCTAGCGCCGCTATGGAAACCGGGGTTGCGACGCGTGTGTTGGATAATATTGAAGCTTATAAAGCTGAACTTGACGCCTCGATCTTCAAATCGGCACTTTTGATGCGCCCCGTGTTCGAATCTGCGCGTCTGGCGCCGCGCAAAATCGTCTTTGCCGAAGGCGAAGATGAACGAGTTCTGCGCGCCGCACAGGCAGTTTTGGAAGAAACCACCGAACACCCCATCCTTATCGGCCGACCAGAGGTTATTTTACATCGATGCGAGCGGATCGGACTTGATATCAGACCAGACCGCGACTTTAGTATCGTCAATCCACAGAATGACCCCCGTTACCGGGATTATTGGGGCACTTATCATCAGCTCATGGCACGCGACGGCGTTACACCAGATCTCGCGAAGGCAATCATGCGCACCAATAGCACCGCGATCGCCGCCGTTATGGTACATCGGCAGGAAGCCGACAGTTTAATTTGCGGAACATTCGGCCAGTACAGATGGCACCTAAATTATATCAATCAGGTTCTGGGACAAAGACACCAACAACCCCACGGCGCCCTGTCGCTGGTTATTCTGGAAGACGGG
>ERZ802827.881-NODE-881-length-15639-cov-6.76887_pt1 | contig 15639 bp, 6 predicted proteins | sample MGYA00345652_ERZ802827 | MGnify/ENA primary metagenome ERZ802827 (study PRJEB30503, sample SAMEA104212372) | marine metagenome | biome: Westerlies Biome; feature: [SRF] surface water layer (ENVO:00010504) within the epipelagic zone...; material: water... | reverse complement strand
GCAACCAACTTTTAAAGGAACAAAACGCGCTGGATAAATTGGCCTCTGGTGGCTACTACAACATGGATATGGGCGAAGCTGGCCGTGGCGCTGATACTGGTTCTACTACTGGTTCTGCTGTCGGCAGCACCTACGACGAAGTTCCCGCTACCATTACGAGTGGACAAGACATTGCAGAATTGCAGGCTGATAACGCTGGTGTGGGTTCTTTAGATGCCGCGCAGCAAAGTAGCTTTGGGAGCAATGCTTTATTGCCCAGCGCCTCGAACACTGGCAGCACTTACGACGACGGCCCTATCAACGCAATGAACGACAACGCCGAGAACGCGTCCAGCGCCCCGAACACTGGCACGGGGTCTCTCGACGCAGCCGAGGAAAGCTCAGAACTGAACGCTGCCGAGAACGCTGGCAGTACCTACGATGAGGCTGGCCTAGCGGTTGGTGGAGATCAGGGCGCTAGGGATGATGCTGTTGATAAGATACTTGTCGAAAAGTACGGCTGGACTATGGGAGACGATGGGGATGCCTTGTCTCCGCAAATGCTGGCATCACAGAACGCTGCCGAGAACGCTGGCAGTACCTACGATGAGGGTCCTGTCGAGGCGATGAATGACCTAGCCGAAAACGACGGCAGCACTTACGATGAGGCTGGTCTAGCAGTTGGTGAAGATCAGGGCACTAGGGATGATGCCGTGGACAAAATTTTAGTTGAGAAATACGGCTGGACCATGGGAGACGATGGGGATGCTCTCGCACCCGGTGGCAGCACAGCTTCCGACGTTACGGGTGGTGACGACGTTACGGGTGGCGACGAAGTTGTAGGCGGTGGCGACGAAGTTGTAGGCGGTGGCGACGAAGTTGTAGGCGGTGGCGACGGCAACGACGTTGTAGGCGGTGGCGATATTGAAGTTGAGCCAGACAATGAATTTGAAGAAGGCTTCCCTGTTACTATCAACGGCGTTACTTACAACTCCCAAGCTGAACTAGACGCAGCATTTGCTAACGCAGGCGGTGGAGATGACGCAGGCGGTGGAGATGACGCAAGCGGTGTCGTAGATAGCACTGGCGGTGCGGCGGATGATGCTACGTTTGTCGATACCAACCAAGACGGCAAGATAACATCGCTTGAGCAAGAGATCGCAAATCTTCGTGCGCAGTTGGCAAACCTAACGGGTGAAAGCACGCAAACAACGTCGGGCATGACGCGAGAAGAAATTATCTCAGCTATCAACTCTGCAATGAAAAACAACTCAAGCGGCTACGACCCAATGAGCTTTATGAACGCCTTTGGATTTGCGATGAACCCGTCATACTTCGGCAACACTATTCCCACTTACATGAGTGAGAACGGGGTCTACACCCGTCGAGCCGTTAAGGACAAAGACACGGGCGAAACGCGCTACGTCAACGTTCCAATCGCCGACGGTGGTGGTCAAGGCATCGGTGCATACCGACAGAACCGACGCCGTGGGTTTGGCTCTTTAGTTTAAGGAATTTAACATGAGTGTACTTGGCGATATATGGGACGCAGCTACCGACAACCCCCTCGATACCATCGAGGGCATCCTAAAAATTCGCGGGGCTATCCAAGGTAACAAGGCTTCCGAAGCTGCTGCCGACGACTTGTCTGATCTTACTGCTTCTGAAATCGACCGTAACAATGAAGTTGCAGCCCTTTATTCCGAGGGCTCTACCGTTATGCAAGACAACTTGCAAAGGTTGCTGGACGAATACGGGTCATTCGGTCAGATCACACCAGAAATTGTAGACACTCTGACCAAATACTTTGCAGATGAAAGAAGCAAAGAAGAAAGTGCGAACATAGCCGAAGTCGATAATATGACTGAGATAGACGAAATACGTCTAAAGGGCTACGAGGGCGCGTTCAGAGAATACGCTAATGACAAAATTGCTGGCTCCGAAGACAAGGTGTACGGGCGAGATGCTATAGGTCGAGACAATGCGCCAGACAGCATGGATTTTGCGCGGCTGCAAGACAGCCTCACCAATAAGTTCTGGCAGATGCGTAGTCAAAATACTGCGCGTTCTTTGGACAACCAATACTCTCGGATTAACGCACGTATTCCCGAAGGCATGGAAAACTCCACATTGGCCGTGCAAATGGAGAGACAGTTTGCGGACTTATCTTCCGTTAAGGCAAACGAGGACATGCTCGCTGCCGTAGGTGATGCTCAGAACTACATTGCTGGTCTTCAAACGGCTGCATCAAACCAGCAAAACATGACCAACGCAGAGCGCAATATGGAACGCAATCTGCTTGACGACATTATGAACCGCACAACGCAGGGTTTAACCAACGAGATCAATAGCGGGCAATACGGTCAGAATTTCTCATCCAACATAAACTCTTTGCGCGGCAAAGCCGCATCTGAGGCAAGCGCTATTGATGGGATGAGAAATAACACGGCGATGCAAGACTACTACAACGGATTGTCTGGCGTTAGTGCGGAAAACAAGCTCGCCAATTCTTACCTCAGCCAAGTGCAGGGCTTGTCTACGGCTCCTTACACCTACGCAGCGGGGGGGATGAACACTGTAGACAACTCTAATGCGTTGGAAAGTCTTAGCACTTCTGCGACTAATGCGGCTGCGCTGGCTAGTGGCAATACGGCATCGGCAGGCAGATGGTATAACGATTTCAAATCCAACTACCTATAAGTTAGGATACTAAAATGATTTTTAATTTCGGCGCTTGGGATCAGGGCGTAGATAAGAGTAAGGCTGAGTTCAAAGCTAAGCGTGCTGAAAATGCCAATCTCTACGCAGATTACATCAATCAAAACCCGGACAGCACCGTGGAGCAAAGGTCTGCGTTTGCCCAGAACCTAGCGGGCAACAGCAACTTTTTGAAAAACGCCATGCCTACGCGCGACGTGATGATGCAGAACGTTGCACGCCGAAAGACACAGCTTGCTAACGCTGCCGCTGCACGTAAGCGCGCTGAGCTCAATAGCAACATAGCCTTAGCTAAGAACCTCGCGCCCATCTACAGCAGCGGCCTTCTCGCGGGCGGCGAAAAAGACGCCTTGTCTGCTATAACTGAAATATCTGGTGGCGTTCTCCCAGCAGCGGCTTTGCCACTTGTTCAACAGTTTGGAAGAGCCGAAGGCAAGAGGACATGTAAGGCCGCATTCCAGCCTACATGTGAAAACGGGAAGGCAGCGGGCGCGCGTCCCGAAGATAGAAAGCAGTGGGGCTCAGGTGTAAGCGAAGGCGCAAAGCCCTTTCTCAACGATTTTATCACCCAAGCTACGGCGACTATGCAGGGTATGTCTAATCGTCAATACTCAGCCGCACTCGATGCTGGAACACAAATAGCAAACGCAGGCGATCAAGTAGCTTTCGACAACTACTTGTCGAACTTGGCTAAGGTGAACCCGCACCTCGCGAACAACCCAGAAAAACTAAACGAGGTTTCAAGGTCTTTGACCGACGCGTTTAACGTTGGGCTAACGCTAAAGAACAAGAAACTAGACGCAGCCGTAAAGACAGGTACTACGGCAGCCGCTAATGCCTTCTCAAGTGGAACTTATAATTCCCCAGAGCAAGCATACAATGCAGTAATCGCTGAGGCTAGGTTAGTGGACCCCAACTTTGAGCTATCCACCGAACATAAAGTGGAAATAGATCAAGCGTGGGAAACTTACTTAAAGCAGCAAAACAGAGTTGAAGACCTACAGGAACAGGCAGAAGCCACACAAAAGGCGATGGGGCTAAATGAAAATCAATTTGTGGCATTTGATGGCAATCTAACCGATGCTTCAAAGAGTGTTGAAGTCTTTGCCCAAACTCTCGTGCCTGACGACGTTAAGAACCGTGAGCAAGCAGTTAGTCGTGTGCAGGCTAATATTGTTACGGAAATAAATAACTTCGCGGATGATTTCAGCGTGCCACTTAATGATGGAAACAACGGTACGTTCCAATCTCTAGCGCAAAAGCTCGCAGAAGCCGCAAGCGAATACGACGGTGACACTTCTCAAGTTTCGGACGAAATACTGCGCGCAGAAGCCAATCGAATTATGGACCAGCGAGCGACGAACCCCTCCGACTTGCAGGCTCAGGCGTTCAAGGCAGCATTGCGTGGAATGACACTGAATGAAATCGCCACAAAAAACATGATGCCTAACTTCAAATCTGATTACGAGCAGAGGTTAAGAGCGCTTACAGTTGCGTCTATCGACGTGCTGGAAGAAGCAACTTACAGCCCCTTAACTATCGGTGAGGAAATAACGGCTACGGCTGAACGGGCAAAAGAAGCTGTAGACACAGCGGTTGGTCCCGGTGCTGATGGCGTAGATTTAATCACAAGGGCAAATGCTCTTATCAATGAAGTCTACGGCGGCGGCCCCGGCACGGGCTCTACGGGCAGTCTTTCATTGCCAGAAATATCCTCGAAATCTGCTGACCAAGCGGGCCAATTGTCGAACGCCGCTAGAGAGCTTGTCATGGCGGGGCGGTCACTGGAAGAGCGCATCCGACGGGCGACGGCTCAGATCGAGCGCGACCAGTTCGCTGGACTTCCAGAGCAGACCAATGCCGTTCGAAAACAGATCGAGGCTATGAGGAAGCAAGAGGAAATGATCGGCGTGCAGCTTGGACAGATAAAGTCCCTACACTCAAATGTCATCGGTCAGACAATGCAGTTCACTGAGAAATCTCTTAGCCAGAACTCAGGCATAAAAGACTTAAACGCAATAGCCGATATTCTTGTGTTGAACTTTAAGCAAATGAAGGGCTCTTCGTCCCAGATCGAGAGCTTCTTAGAGACTAAGATTGATAACGCAATCGCCCCAGCTACTAATAATTTTTACGGGTCTCGTCGTGCTATGGCCGACGAAATCAAACGTGTTGTGATGGCGCGCATGTCGGGCAACGACAGAACTTCCTTTAACCAAGTCAAACTTGGTTTGGTGGCAAACCCAAGCGCCCGCTCGGTGCAAACCTATGATCCGTACAAGGGAGACCCAAGAACGGGTGCAGGACCAAATTGGGGTCAGGAATTTAACTCACAACCGCCACTTAATACAGAACGGACATCTGACAATAGGGTTGAAGAACCCACCGCATCAGGTAATCCGCAGTATTTTCTTCCGGGCGCTCGTGCACCTCAGCCTCAAGCGGGTTATCAGATCACAAATTTCTCAGAAAAAGAGCTTCGAGACGCTGGTTTTACTGAGGCAGAAATTAAAGAACAATTGGAAGCGCAAGCCATGAGTGGTGGTGAGCCACTTAGGATTGAGATACGTCCGAGCGATTAGTAAGGACGACAGCGTAGGGTGCTCCAAGTAATTTAGCCTTAATCAGGTTAAATGGAGTACCCGATGTCTAAGTATGACGAGTTTGATAACTATTTCGGCGCGAACAAATTTGAGTTCAACGACGACTACACCAACAAAACAGGCGTAGACCTCATCCAAGACCCGCAAGCGGTCGGTGATGTTCGCAGCTACTACGAGGCAAAGGGAGAAACCTTTTCTTCCGACAAAGACCTCTGGGATCGTTTTTACAAAGACCGTCGCTGGCGCGACACCAACTCTATTTCTATGGGCCTCGGTGCGGCTGAGTATGCGCTCGCGGGTGATAGCCAAAAGCTACAAGCACGTCTGTCAAAGATGTGGCGCAACGCGCCTGACCGAGGCGGCATCTTTGAAAAGGTTACGGACTACGGCTTAGCTGGTGTGCTTGACCCAATCAACCTGATTGGTGGCGCAGGCATGGCGAAGAAGGGTGCGCAGGCTTATAAAGCTGGTATCGCCGCGATGCAGACAACGGCTCAAGCAAGTAAGGCTGGAATGAAAGCTGGCGCGATACAAGGCGCCAAGACTGAGGCCGCCTTAAACGCAGGCGTAGGCGCAGGCTTTGACGCTGCATCCCAAGCTGCCGAAATCCAACAGGGCGTTTCTGACGAGTTTGATCCTGTGCGAACAGCTATGTCTGGTGCTCTCGACGCCACGATTGGTGGGGTAGTCGGTCTAGGAGTGGGCGCTTATCAAGGTAATAAGGCTGTCAAGGAACTACGCAATTGGCAGAAGAGTTCGCCCCTTGGGCAAAGCATGACTACCCGGACTGCAAGGCTCGAAAGCGAAATTGAAAAAATTTCAACGGACCTTGACCAAGCAACTAACGCGGGCGAGCGCGAAGATTTAACAGAAATCCTCACCTCACTGCGCACCGAACTAAACGACATAGAAAAGCTCGGCGTAGATATCGACGATATGGACGCAAAGCTCGATGGAATGGCGAGTGACTTCCAAGCTCTAGCGAAGACAGACCCGGAAGGCGCACGTAGGAAATTTGAGGCTGACTACCAAAAAATTCTGAAAGAGCGTGACGACAAAATTGCAGGCGCGGACCTCGATGATCTTGTTGACCCCGCCACGCCACCACGCCAAGGCCCGAAGCAAGAAGACGTAGACGTAGATGAGGCGACAGGCGACACGACACGACAATCAGGCGACAAGTCGCCTGCTGAGGCCGGGGCCGAGACGGCTACGACTGAGGTTGACGACCCCGCAACGGGCACGAAGACCACTACGAAAACGGAAGAGCCAGTTGCCGAAGCTGAGGTTGAGGCAGAAGAAAACGTTGCGCCGACACCCTATAAGTGGGGCGGCAAAAAGCCATCTAAAGCCCAGCAGTTAGAGAGTGAAGGTAAAATAACCGTAGACGAGGTTGGCCGCCTTGTAACTCAGGGCATCTTAGAAGTAACAGAAAACGGCAACATCAAGCAGCGCTACGGAAAAGGCGACACTGCTTACTCTCGTATTACTTCTTACATCAATAGGCGCGACGAAGGAGTGCAGGCTCCAAGTGCAGGCGTAGCACCAAAAGCAGAGCCAAAGGGTAACGCACCAGATAACGCGGCTACGGCTACGGCTGCTCCCAAGTCTACGCCTAAAGCCCCCGACGCTACGTCCGAAGAGCCTGATGCCCCGGCAGACGTAGATTTAGATAGCCAAGCCCGTGAGGCATTTGAGAACCTTTACGATCTTGGAATGGCGTCCGGCGGCGAGTGGTCGGTTATGGTCCCACGAATTTTGGGGTCAGTAAAAAAGACGTTACCGGGTCAGGTCTACCGACGTGTGGCTGAAAAGTTCGGTGCGGTTGTTGAACTAGAGAAGATGGGCAAACGCGCGCCTAACGCCAAGGAAGTTGACGCTCTGCGCACTGAGTTTTTGAACCGTGAAGTTACCACCCCAGACGTTGAGGGCGGCACAGTCCCACGTTCTGCTGATCGCTCAGCAAAAGCGGGCGAAGTCCTTGAGAAGGGCGACGTTGCCGCTGGCCGTGGGCCAGATGGGAAAATCCAAGGCATCTTGCGTCCCGGCTTTAAAGTCGGTGAGGACGCAACTGTCTCGAACAGGTCAGACGTTCCTCAAGCCTCGCTGTTTAATTCTCAAGCTGCCGTAGCGCGCGCAGCCGAAGACGCAAACATGGGCAAACAAAAACCAATTTACGAATTTACTGCTTCTGGTCGTGAAAGTCCGGGCAGGGTTGCAGATGGCAAGCGCCTAGAAAAAGGCCAGATTGCTTACTACGTCCCAAACGCTAAGAAGTATTTTACTAGCAAGAAGAACGCCGAAAAGGCGACGGGACTTCGTGGCGATAAGAAGCCAGAGCCAATATTCAACACTCCTACGGAAAAGGTAACGGCTCCGCAAATTTTAACTGATGCGCAGTTCGAGGCTGAGCGTGCGAAAATAACAAACGACTTTATTAACGATCCGTCCAAGACTACGGACGATCTTGATGAGGCGCTTCAAGGGCTGGATAGACGGACGCCAGCGGCAGCCGAAGCAGAAGCGCCGAGCAAGCCTGAGATTGCTAGTGCAGAGACAGACGTACCAGACGACTACACTACTATTCCCGCCACAAAGGGCAGCAAAGTTATTGCGCTGGTCCCACGTAGCGGCGACGGCGTAGTTCGGATTATGAGCCAATCGCAAATTGACAGCGGCAAGACTATTAAGAACTTGCTCGGCAAATCTAAAATTAGCGACTACTACGTTGGCTATCTTCCAACAAGCGCGCGGACTGCCAAGTCCAACATTGAGCGCTGGACAAATGAGCTAGAGCCTTGGGATGTATCCGATGCACCTGACACCCCAGAGGTGGAGGCTTTCAACGACAAGCTACCTCTTAGCCTATCCGAATTAGAAGGCATACGGATTGAGTTTGATGAACTAACCCAAGCGCAGAGGATGGCTTACTTTACGGCGCGCAAACTGGCACGGATGCCATTGGGCGATAACCCACAAGGCGGGCAAATAACAACGCTTCAACAAATGCAGGGCTCAATTCTGAACTTGAGAGAAGTGCACGCAGTGTATTGGAACGCTGACAATGCTGACTTGGGCGAAAAAATTACAGTCGCCGGGCAAGAGGTCGAGCTTACGGGTGAGCAAAGGGCTGCTACTATGGCTGGCTTAAACCAGATCATAGACACCTACGCGCCTAACGGCATCGAGTACCCGACCGACACCGTGAAGGAAAGCATAGATAAATTAAATAAAATCTATGCGCGCACTTCCGTTAAGCTACGTAAAAATCTCGAGAAAATGATGCGTGCGTTTGGCGGCGGCGACGAGAACGCGACGGCCCCTCTATTCGCTGGGTATAGCTCTCAAGGTGGCGCTGGATATTACCGAGGCAATAATAACGGCATTTACTTAAACCAAGAAATGCACAGCAAGACGGGCATTGCTGGCACAGGTCTTTTGGAAGGCACTTCTATTACCCCTGAGTTTGTCACCGCGCACGAGATGGGCCATTGGGCTTATGTGAACCTAATGACGCATAAAGAGCGTGCTGAATTTTGGGACGGCGTAGTAAAACAATATGCAAACGGAGACGGTAAATTCCGCGAGGCTGGAATTAAAAAATACCTTGAACGTATGCCGTTTGGTAAGGGCCAAGCAGATTGGAATAAGCCCAACGAATTGTTCGCTAACCAATTCGCACTGTTCTTACATCATAAGCACGATATTATGATGTACCCTGACAAAACTTATTGGGAGAAATTCACCAAAAGAGTTAGGGAAATATGGGGGAAAATGTCGAACAAGAAGTCAGTGTATGACGAAACGCTTACTCCAATGTTTAACAAGATGCTCTTGGGTCAGGAAGAGAAAACACGCGTAGCTTACGCCATGCCCGTATCCGAGCCCGCTACATCTTTGGGCAGGGTATTGCGAACACGATACTCTATGCTCTTTGACCATCGAACCGAAGCACTGTCTAGGTTGCAAGACGGTGACATGGAAAACTTTGCGGCGGCTATGGGCCGTATTGCCGACGAGTTTAATTCTATGGCTACCACTGAAAAAGGCGCGATGGCTATCGCTGCCAAAAGAGGCGAGCCGTACAACCCAGAATATACGGGCGTTCTAAACGCTGTGAAACCTATCGCAGGCAAGATGAGAAAAGCCGCACGCGTAATCAAAGGTGTTACTGGTCGTCATGCTGTCAACGTTGGTCAAAAAGGTGAAGCCGAAATATCTGGCTCAGCTTACTTCGAGAACTTTGAGGAAGAGCTAAAGATCGTAATGTCCGACGAGGGGATTATGAAAACGGTAGACGACGTAATGGAAACCCTCAACGAGGCATTCCAATCCGTAGAGTTCGGAGACATTCCAGAATACTCTGTAGGTAAAGAGACAGCAAACCTACGTCGCACCGTCGGAATGACAAAGATACTAAAGTCGCAGGCCATGAAGAAAGCCATGCGCGCCTTCTTTGCGGAGAAAGCTCGTAACAAAAAATTCGCTGGCAAGATGATCGAGGCGGCTAAGAAAAGAATAGAGAGCAGCGCCAGTGAAAAGACAGCCGGAACGCCAGACATCAACCCTGATGAGGTGGACGTTGATACAGCGATACGTCTGTTCCAAGATCAGATCGACGAGAAGGGCAACCTTACCAAGCTAGGGAAACGGCTCGCTGAGCGTGTAGTCTACCACCTAAACACAAGGGGCGTAGCAGAGTACCGCCGACGCACATATTCGGGCTTAAATAACGCAGAACTTTTCTTGCGCTATTCGCAGGCTGTGGAGAAATCAAACACTGAGCTTATGAAGAAGTTAGAGTTCGAAATCCAAATTCGCAACGCACCCATTGAAGTGGAAAGCGACGCAGTAAATATAGCCGCTCAGAATGAATTGCGTCTTAGCCAAGGCGTAAGCCCAGAGGTCGGTGTTCCAGCCAACTCACCTTACAAACTTCGTCAAGGTTTGATGGCTATAACACATCGGACAGATGGCGAGACAAAGGCTGCGCGGACAATGGCCTATCGTCAGGCTTTGTTGGGTCACGATTTTGGTGGCGACGTAGGTGGCCCGGAGTTCGAAAGTTTCCGAAAGGAAATTCGTCAACTCGCTTCCAACGTAACTAAGCGAGACGACATCACTCAAACCATTCGTAGCCTTACGCTACGTCTAATAAATTCAAAGGCCGTTTCGGCTGAGACTGTAGCTGACATCCGTAGATCGGCTGCTGAGTATGGCTACGAGGCAGATGAGTTTATCACTCGCGTAGTTCTCGAAGACGTAGACAGTCAATCGGACGGGGCGTTCACAAAGTCAGTTCTTGATGACGCCTACGAGATGAAGGGCACAGAGCTCGACGATGGCATAGCCTCTATACGTGCGGACATGCGAGAGGCTTTGTCCTACGTTCTTAACGGCCTTGTCCCAAGCGACGCTGCGCGCAGGCGGTTCTCTCCGCTCTTCGTGCATGGTGACATGATGGGTAAAACAAGTGCGTTTGACGCTAGTAGCCCAGCGCTTCGATTTGATAAAGACGTGCCTTCTGAGTTTGCCGAAGACTACGCGGCAGACGTAATAGAAAATATGTCGCCTGCTGGCCGTATGGCTGTGCAGAAATTTACTGGATCGACGGAGCCAACCCCGTTCTACATTGAGGCGAGCAACCGATCCGATCTTGATGGCATGGTCTTTGTATCGTCGCGACCGACGAGCTCTGTCTCTGAAATGCGCGACGGAATGGGTGGAAGTGAACAGATACAAGAAGTGCTGGACGGTCTCTCGTTCACTCGTAACCAGATCAAGAACCTTGCTTCTTCTGATGACGTAGTTGCGCAGCGGATACAGGCCGCCTACTCCACTGAGAAAGTCTTGCGCAAAGAGCTAGAGCGTCTAGATGGTACAGTCAACACACGAGTCACGCCTGTGTGCAGTCGGGACACACAGCCATTGCGGCCATCTAAAGACGGCATGATGCGCGATGATAACATTAAGGCGGTTTTGTCGGCCCTTAAAATCAAAGAGAACCCAGAGTTGCCGTCACGTGTGGCGCAGTTCGAAAGCCTTGGTGGCCTGCACGATCCTGAGAAAATGTTTGAAATGCTTAGCACGGCTGCTGGCGGTGTGCGCAAACTTCGATCAACACTCAGAGAGGCGGGTTACACGTCAATTGAGATTGGACGTACTAAGGTTGTCTTGCGCAGCGAGGACGCTAAGCCTGTGCGCTCTACGTTCTTCAACGAAGATAACCAAAACAATACGTCTGTCAGAGAGGGCGCAAGTAACATCAACGCCCACATGATGACCGAGATGATGACGGGCGATAACAACGCCCGCATAGCGTATGAAGAGGCGTCTCATTCTCTCGAATTGTCTGGTGTACCCTCGAAAGTTGTAGACGTTTTAGCTAAAGTCAAACGCGGAAGAACCATCGACGAGACTGACGGTAGGCAAATTCGCAAGGCTTCACGCATAGCCTTGATCCCCACCAATGCGCAGACAATGCGCAAAGCTCGTATGCCTTTCCTCGCTGATTTCTTCGAGCCCACAAAGGGTGGCGGCGGTCACTTCGAACGCGTGTCGAGCAACATGGGCAAGTTCATCATGCCATTGCAACGCAAGATGCGTGATCTCCCCGACGCTGGAAACTTCTTGCAGCGTTGGCTGAATGACGGCCTTATTCAAATGTTCGATGCAACGCCGGGATCGCAGTCGGCCAGAGGGTTTGCTTCTGCGATCATGGGTTCCACGCCTAACCGTAGGTCTAACCAGCCAATGTCTCACAGCCGTATATACCGGGCTTTGACTAACGAGGCGAGCGTAGGCAACATGAGGGCGAAAGAGCGTGACACCTATGATTTCATTCGCTCGTACCTCGATCAAGCCGTCACCAAGTTGCGGGCGGCTGGCGTCCAGATGGGCAACATTCAGAGAAACTACTTCCCGCAAGTCTGGCGTAAAGACTTGATCGAGAATGACCGTGAGGGTTTCATCGAGAAGCTCACTGAATATTTCATCGAGGAAGCCCGTGTTGACCATCGTAAGATTGGCAAAGAAGAGGCTGGCAAAAAGGCCAAGGACGTAGCCGACAGGCTGATAGCTAAAGACGGCATGGCAGACGAAGACAATCTCATACGCAGCAATGGTGCAGGCGTAGAGGACAACTTCGACTTCCAGCGTATGATCCGGCTTGATGAGCCTTGGGCTTCTAAGTTTAAAAACCCGCTGGAACCTACGACGAACCTGTCATCTTACTTGGAGCAAGACTTGCTCGCTGTGATGACCAAGTACAGCGACGCTCTTGAGCGCCGTCTCGACGTAGCCAAGCATCTTGGTGCGAACGGTCAGGCATATCACGACTACTTAAACATCCAAGCTGCTCGCTCACCGGGCGATGAAATCTCTAGGATGCTACGTGGTGATGTGGTTATGCGTCGTGAGCGTAACGAAATAAACGCAGAGGGTAAGAAGGTTACTCAGACAATGAAGGACGTAGCGTTCTTCGCTCCGTTTAAAGAAGAGTACGCAGCCGATAAGTTCACCGCTGAGCTTATGGAGATGGCACGCAAAGGTACGCCACAGGTTGAGCTTAGAGATAAGATCATGGCTCAACTCGACACAACTGGTGAGCCTTCTCAGAACTCCAAGAAGATGAAGGACAATTTCTATCACAGGGCCAACGCAATCTCGGCTGCTTTGTCAGACAGCGACGGCTTCCTTACAGCCAATGGCGACCGCATCGCGGTCAGTCGTCAGAACATCGAGCACGCAGAAGGTTTCTTCGACGCCTCGATGCGCCACAGCATTGACCCAGACAGTAAGAGTGGAAGCCTACGTGCCGCGTCGAAATGGCTACGGTCTATTAACGCTGTTACCCTGCTGGGCTTCACCACCCTGTCCTCAATGGGTGACTTGGTGCTGCCTCTTATTCGTAGCGGTGACTTCATGTCATTCCAAAAAGGACTGAGAAAGTTCATGCAAGACCCCGTTGCGGGCAGCGCGTATCGCGACATGATACGGAATGTGGGTGCTGCGTCTGAAAACATTGTTCATCAACGCATGACTAAGGCGTTTGGCGTAGACAACACTAAGTTCACGTCGGGCTTCTTTGCAACCACGCTTCTTACGGGTTGGACGGACATGATGCGTGACATATCTGCTGCCGTGGCCTACGAGCATTTCCGTTCACAATCTCGAATTGCAAGGGAAGCGCCCAACACAAGGCAGGGGCGCATCGCAAAGCAAATCCTCAATGAGGCTGGGCTTCAAGAGCTATACAAAAGCAACATGAACATCGAGAGCATCATGCGTAGCGGCGGGGAAAGCGAGCACCCGTACCGTGAGCAACTGGCTTCTTCGATTGTGAAGTTCACAAACCAAAGCATCTTTACGCCGAACGCAAACGATCAGCCATTGTGGGCCCAAACACCGGGCGGTCAGGTCATCTTCCAACTCAAATCATTCCCACTAATGATGACACGTTTGGGTAGGGACGTAGTTAAAGACGCGCTGAACAAGGGTTCGGAAGGTGAGCGCAGATTGGCTCCGCTGCTCTACTTCGCTGGCTTGGGCCCAATGTTCGGTTCGGGAGTGGTGTTTGCTAAAGACGTAGTGCAAGGTCGCGGCGGCGAAGAGAACCGTGAGTTCGCGGCGCGTGATCGCGCATTGACGGACAAGTTCACAATGGCAGAAGAGTTTGGTCTGAAAGAAAACGCTGACCAACTTCTAGGCTGGTACGTGGATGGCCTTATGCAAATGGGCGGCCTTGGTCTGATCGGTCAACTTATGTATGACAGTGCGGCTCAGATCGACAACGGCGCTTACGGTAAGTGGCGCGTAGCTGAGTTAATAGGCGGGCCTAGCTTGGGTCTGTTCTCAGATACGTTCGAGGTTGCGTCGGGTGCTGCTGATGCCACGTTCGATGCGTTTGGTGCGGAGAGCACCAACTCTAAAGAACGTTCGGCAGTGCGTGAGATACTTGGACGCGCACCGATACTCGGTGGCGTCACTGCCTTTAGAGAGGGTGGTACGGACTTGATTGCTGGTGAAGCAGAAAGCTAACGACGACCTCGTAGAACCTCGGACACCCGTCCGGGGTTCACTCCTACTGCATTAGCGATGTCTTGTTGGCTCAGATCAAGGTCTACGGCCTCATGGCCCAGCGCTCTAATCTTTCCTAAAATTTCATCCGTAATAGGGTTTGACTTTACGGAAGCCCTATTCGCCGGACTACTACGTGTCATATGATTTAGTGCCACACTAATGCGGTGCTTAACTTGGTGTGGCTCCAAGGCTTCTAGGTTTTCTATAACGTCATCTAAAATTTCACGAGCTTTCGGAATGTTCGATGCCATTCATAATCTCCATTGCTTCGTAGCCCGTACCCGCATAACCGCAGATGTCTATCCACGTGTCTGCCTTGTCTGGGCTGGTGGTCATTCTTGATAGCTTCACTGCCATCATCATCATTGCCACGTGTTCGACGCGTACCCTTGCGCCCGATTTTAGTATGGGTCGGATTAGAACCGTCATCATCTCTGCAATATCTCGAAAGTTCTCGACAGGTTCGCCGTATTCCTCATTGCGGTCAGAATTTATGAGCCTCTTGGCCTCGTCAAGCGGTTTGTTTCTTAGTGGTTCCATCAGTATTTACTCCAAGCCTGTAGGCGTAGTGTTTCTACGTCGATTTCTAACTCTGCGCATTTACACCGTAGCTCCACTAGACGTTCTTTCTCGTGACGAAACTTTGTCTTAGCTCGATGCAAGTCGTCTACGTCTGTTAAGTCTACCAGACGCTCAGAGATGCTTTCGATCTCAGCCTCTTTACGGATGATTTCAGTTCTCACCCGCCCTAAATCTTTTAACGTGTCCATTTCTACGCCTTCGGTGTGGTGGCAAATTGTTCAAACTTTGGACAAGGGTCCATGACTTCTTTGTTCGTAAGTTTGCATGTCCAGCCGCCGTTCTTGTTAGCGAAACTGTGGGTGCAAAATTGACAAGCAGGGGCTAACGGAGTTGGGTTCCAACAACTTTCCCTTTTGAAACAAAACTTGCAGTTCATATTCTCTGGGGCGTCCGCGACGCGCCCTGCTTGCCCATCGAGCGCAGCTTGTATTCTCACGTACATGCCATCCCATTCTTCTTGATCGAATGAGACAAGTTCAGCGTGATAGTCAGAGTTGTCTTTGTTGTAAGATACAAAAAAACTGCGCTCGATATTGAACATCGCCATCATCATAGTCATCTGGCGAAAGTATTTCTTGTGGGATGTGCGCACCCCATAAGTTTTAAACCTTTTAAAGTTGGCGTCGTTCATGGACTTGATCTCTAGGATCGCTGGCCCTGTGCCATCTTCAAAATC
>ERZ802827.874-NODE-874-length-15675-cov-8.76344_pt1 | contig 15675 bp, 15 predicted proteins | sample MGYA00345652_ERZ802827 | MGnify/ENA primary metagenome ERZ802827 (study PRJEB30503, sample SAMEA104212372) | marine metagenome | biome: Westerlies Biome; feature: [SRF] surface water layer (ENVO:00010504) within the epipelagic zone...; material: water... | reverse complement strand
GAGCTGTTGATCCACCACTTTCGGTAGAGCAGCCCGCACACTGCCGGCACCACTGGCCAAGGCCCCCCGCACTGCAAGGTGAGCCGCACCGCGATAACGCTCGCTGCCAGCGATCAACAGCAAACGTCCGCGTTCGTACTTCATCGCCGTGCTTTTCTCAGCAGGAACCGGCAGGGTCTTGAGGTCTGAAGCCCCCACCTGAAACACCAGGGGAGACGTCAGAGAGGCCATCAGCCGCGGCGGCACCCCTGGATCGATGCGATGCACCTTGCCGGCAAAGGGTAAAGCCGCGTCCTGGACCAGTCCTCGCTTGATCAGAGCCACGGTGAGGGTGTCAGAGGCCACGGCAACGGCGGTGCCCAGCGGAGTCCCTGAATCACTATCAAGACCTGCTGGGCAGTCCAGGCTGATCAACTGTCCGGGTGCGGAGAGCTGACGCTGTTGCAACAGTTGCGTCACCTGATCTGGGAGTGGTCGGGTCTGGCCAAGACCAAAGAGAGCGTCGATCCAAAGGGATGGATCGGCCGGGTCAGGCTCGAACTCCTGCACAGGCACCCCGAGCCACAGCAGGTGTCGCCAGTGCTCATGGGTCAGGGCCTGCCGCAGGGGCAACGGTGCCCAAAGACGCACGGCGATGCCTTTTTCCAACAACTTTCGCCCCAGGACAAGGCCATCGCCTCCGTTATGTCCGGGCCCCACAAGCACCAAAACCCCTTGAGCAAGACGATCAGGACGTTGCAGACACCACTCCGCCATCCTCTGGCCAACCGTTTCCATCAAGGCAGCGACGGGCAATCCACTGGACAGCCACTGCTGCTCCAGCTCCAGCATCTGGTCACTGCGAACCAGCAGATGATCAGCATCAACAGCTGGCCAATGCATGGAGGGGGCCCATGGGACCTCACTATGGAGAAAGAAGCCCATTCCTGTCCGTCAGCCCATGCCGGCCGCGTTTCCAGTCACAGCCGCCACGATCGCCGGAGCGGAGGCCCTGGATCGACTGCGCCATTGGCCAGGGGAGCACCGTGTTGCCGTCGGCCTCTCCGGTGGTGTGGACAGCTCACTGACCGCAGCGCTGCTTGTCGAGGCCGGCTGGGACGTAGAAGGCCTCACCCTGTGGTTGATGAGCGGAAAGGGAGCCTGTTGTGCGGAAGGACTTGTTGACGCTGCTGGGATCTGCGAGCAACTCGAGATTCCGCACCACGTGGTGGATTCACGCGAAACCTTTCAGCGCGAAATCGTGAATGGCTTGATTGAGGGCTACCAGGCCGGCATCACGCCCTTGCCCTGCTCACGCTGCAACCGGGCTGTGAAGTTCTCGCCAATGCTGCGCTGGGCCCAGGAGGAACGCGGTCTCGCCAGGATTGCCACCGGGCATTACGCCCGACTCCGTTTTGACGACAGCTCCAGCCGATGGCGACTGCTGCGCGGTCTCGATGCACGCAAGGATCAGAGCTACTTCCTCTACGACCTCACCCAGGAGGTGCTCGACCGCGTGGTGTTCCCCCTTGGAGAACTCACCAAGCCCGACACCCGTTTGGAGGCTGCTCGCCATGGACTGCGCACGGCGGCGAAACCGGAAAGCCAAGACCTCTGCCTTGCCGATCACCATGGATCGATGCGGGCCTTTCTGGATGCTTACCTGCCGCCGCGTCAGGGGGAAATTGTTCTCCAGGATGGAACGGTCGTCGGAGAGCATGACGGCATCGAGCACTTCACCATCGGGCAGCGCAAAGGACTCGGCATCGCCTGGAGCGAGCCCCTGCATGTGGTCCGCCTGGATGCCGCGATGAACCGCGTCGTCGTCGCCACTCGCAATCAGGCGGGTCGCGACCACTGCGTTGTGGGCGCCATCAACTGGGTCTCAATCGCTCCACCAGCACCAGGGCAGCGTCAAAAGGTGCACGTACAGGTGCGCTACCGCAGTGCTCCTGTTCCCGCCCAACTCACCACCATGGATGCGGAGGCATCGGATGCTGAAGCCGACCGCCCCCATCGCTGCAGGCTTGACTTTGACGAGCCCCAGTTTTCGATCACTCCTGGACAGGCGGCGGTGTTCTACGACGGTGACGCGGTTCTGGGGGGAGGACTAATCCAGACCGCGACTTGAACAGCGTTGCGGCGGCAATCAAAAGAAGACCCACCAAGGGCCATTCACGCAGTCGTGCGTAGGTGGTCATAACGGTGCTGGGCTCTACATGCACGGTCAGCACGCCAGGGCGCATCGCTGTCAAACGCGATGTGACCTGTCCATGAGCATTGATCGCAGCAGTAGGACCTGTATTGGCTGCCGACACCAGCGGTCGGGCCGTCTCCACACTGCGCAATTGCGCCAGAGCCAGAAACTGGTGCTGCAAGAGCAAGGGGTAAGGGTCCAGATTGGCCGCTGTGAGGATCCATTGCCCTCCGCCTGCCGCCGCCCGAGCGAGGGCCGTGCCGTTGGAGATCTCGTAACAGATCGCGACCTGGGCAGGCGGACCTCCCCAGCGCCAGAGCCTGGACGCCCCCCCAGGTTCAAGGCCTCCCACTGCTGAAAGCCCCGCAAGGCCTGGCAAGGCCGGAGTCCATTCCCCCAAGGGGACAAGACGATGCTTGTCGATCACAGCGGCAGGCGTTGCATCATCGCCTTGCAGCAACAGCAGAGCACTACGCTGACGGCCGGTCACCCAGCGAAAGCCACCGCTGATCAGAGGGACAGGCTCCGCCAGCAAGTTTCCCCGATCCAGCGGCAACGTTCCCTCCGGAGCGATCAGCAGATCAGCCCCATCAGCTTCAGCTCTGGTCAGTGCCGCGCGCAGCAGTCGAGGGAACTGACGCTGACGCTCCGCACTGAATTTCTCTCTGGTGGGAATCGCGGGCTGCCAGAGAGCCAGGTTCAGAGGATTCCTGGAGACATCAGGACGGTCGATCCCGACCAGTGCCGCAGCACCGAGAGCATGCAGGACGACCAAGCCAAGCACTCCAGCACCCAGCAGCCGCAAACGCTTGCGGTCGCAATCAGCGCTGGCGACCTGTGTCCATAAGCACCAGCCCAGAAACACCTGCAAGGCCGCCAGACCTCCGGCGCCACACCAGCGCGACAATCCGCCAAGGGCAGGGTCCGCGGGAAATACGCTCCCTCCTACGCCGATCCAGAACAGTGGACCTCGAGAGAGCAGGGTTTCTCCAAGGCCCCAGATCAGAGACAGAACAAGCGCTTGCATCGCACCACCCCGCCCTGGAAGCAGACGAACCAACAGACTCCAGCCGCTCAACAGCAACACCGCAGCCAGCACACAGCCCAGCCAAACCGCTGCAGCCAGAGGAAGACTGAGGAGTTCTGGCACCCCTAACCAGGTGAGTGGGTGCAGGGCAAGCAACCAGCGATGGCTGATCGCCACGGCAAGCCCCCCCCAGAGTGCTGCGGCCAGCGGGTTGAACGCCACAGACCACAGCAAGGCCAGCGCAGGCAGCATCCACCACAGCCCCGACAAGCTCAGACCGGTGCCCGCCAGCACACCTCCCAGCAAAGCCCGAAGCAGGATCTGGGATCGGTCATTGCCCATGGTGCCCCCCAGAGGTTGACGTCATCCTGAAGTCACAACGCTCAACATCCGTGATGGAGACCGCCAACCCTCTCCAACAGATACTGCTCCGAGGTCTTGGCACCACCACCCTGGTGGCCGAACGCCTGCGTGGCGTGACCCAGGACTGGGTAAGCAGTGGCCGTCTCGATGCCAGCCAAGCCTCGGCTCTGGTGGACGACGTTCTGAAAGCATTAAGGGGGGAAACCCCTGAACTCGAGCAGCAGATGGGGCGGAATCTGGAGCGCAACCGCGACAATTTTTTGCAAGATCTGGGCCTCCCCAGCCAGAAGGAAGTTGATGAGCTGCGCGGCCGGATCGACCGACTGGAGCAGCAACTCCGCCAGCGCGAACGCCAGGACTGAACCTGCCAGACTCTTTCTGAACAAAAGGAGCTCCAGTGCGAGACATTCTGATCAGTTCTGCCGTGTGTGTGGCGTGCCTGGTGGTGGCGCTGGTAAGTCAGATCGTGTCACCATCCACCGTGATTGCGGCACCACCCTCACCCACCGTTCAGGCGTCCGCCGCTCAGACCGCTGACGTGCAGGCCTCCGCAGCGATGGAACTGGACCCTGACGAGACCAACCCAACCCTCTTTGCCATGGCACCCGACTCCAACCAGGCTGATGCGTCCGCTCTCGGAGGCGCGATGAGTGCTGAAAAGCCTGAAATCACAGCCAGTGGACTGCGGATCACCAATCTCGTGGTGGGCACCGGAGCCGAAGCGACGTCAGGACAAACCGTCGTGGTGCATTACCGCGGGACTCTCGAAGACGGCAGTCAGTTCGACGCCAGCTACGACCGCGGCACCCCGTTCAGTTTCCCCCTCGGTGCCGGCCGTGTGATCAAGGGTTGGGACGAAGGTGTCCAGGGGATGAAGGTGGGCGGCAAGCGCAAGCTGGTGATTCCTCCCGATCTGGGCTACGGCGCCCGCGGAGCTGGTGGTGTCATCCCTCCCAACGCCACGCTGATTTTTGAAGTGGAGTTGCTTGAAGTGAAAGGCTGAGCACTCCAAGGGGGCAACAGCTGAAGCTCACGCACTGTCGTTAGGATCCCGCTGCTCGGTTGCCCTCCCCATGGCCCATACCCTCCCTGCGCTGCCCTACGCCCTCGATGCACTGGAGCCCCACATCTCCCGCTCCACACTCGAGTTTCACCACGGCAAGCACCACAACGGCTACGTCACCAACCTGAACAAGGCGATCGAGGGAACGGATCTCGATGGAAAAAGCCTGGAAGAGGTGATTGCAGCTGTTTCCAGTGATTCCAGCAAAGCCGGCGTGTTCAACAACGCAGCTCAGGTCTGGAACCACAGCTTCTACTGGCAGTGCATGAAGCCCGGTGGTGGTGGTCAGCCCACTGGTGCCCTTCTTGACAAGATCAATGCTGACTTCGGCAGCTACGACGCCTTCGTGGAGCAGTTCAAGGCCGCTGGCGCCACCCAGTTCGGCAGCGGCTGGGCCTGGCTGATCATCGAGGACGGCACTCTGAAGATCACCAAAACCGCCAACGCTGATCTCCCCCTCGCCCACGGCCAGAAGGCTCTGCTCACCATGGACGTGTGGGAGCACGCTTACTACCTCGACTATCAGAACCGCCGCCCCGATTACATCAGCACCTACCTAGACAAGCTGGTGAACTGGGATTTTGTAGCCGCCAACCTGGCAGCTTCCTGATCAGACGTTGATCCACCATCAAGCCCCCGTTCTGCGGGGGCTTTTTGATGCCTCGATCCAAGGAGTGGCATCAGCCTTTGATCAAATCGCGCAGAGCCTGTTCAACATTGTCTTGACGCATCAGCGCTTCTCCCACGAGCACCGCACCGGCACCGCTGCTTTGAACGCGATTCAAATCGGAACGAGCAAACAGACCTGATTCACTCACTAAAAGGGCACCTTGCTCGCGCAGGCGATCACCAAACCGTTCTGCAAGCGACTCCGTCGTAGCCAGATCCGTCTCAAAGCTGGTGAGGTCGCGATTGTTGATGCCAATGAGAGGGAAGCCTCCGAGGGTGAGAATTCGCTCCATCTCCTCAGCATCGTGCACTTCTACCAGCACGGTGAGACCGAGAGTGGCTGCCACCTTCTGCAGATAGGCGAGATCCTGATCCGAAAGAATGGCTGCAATGAGCAGAGCTGCATCAGCACCAGCAGCACGCGCCTGATAAAGCTGATGCGGACTGAGAATGAAGTCTTTGCATAACAGCGGCAAGTCCACGGCTTCGCGCACGGCCACCAGCACATCGAATCCGCCCTGGAAAAAGGTTCGATCTGTGAGCACGGACAGACAACTGGCCCCTCCAGCTGCATAGGCCTTGGCAATGGCGACGGGATCGAAATCCTCACGGATCACACCTTTGCTAGGACTCGCTTTCTTGATTTCAGCAATGACGGCAGGTGCCACAGGGGGCTGTCGCAAGGCTCCCAAGAAATCCAGCGGCGATGGCAGGTCTGCAACCTGTGCTTTCAGCTGCACCAGAGGCATACGCTGGCGGGCTGACTCAATCTCCCGATCCTTTTCCCAGACAATCTTCTCGAGAATATTGCGAGGTTCACCGTCTTGGTGGGGAATGGCGTACTCAAGATGGGCTACCTGAACCTTGGGGTTGGGCGGTCGGCGACGGATCTCCACAGAGGTTATCGGGCTGCGTAACGGAATCTTGAGATTTTATGCCCTTGACGAGACGACGAAGGAGTTAGTCAATGAATCAAACTTGTAACGGTTGCTTTTTCCATACAGTTCTTCAAGCTTAGAAACAGGCAGAAGAACTATCCGAAATAAGAGGCAACTGTACGGAAAGGGCAATCCCATAGCACTCAAGACAGAATCGATTCATCCACCACTAGGTTCGAAATGAGCAGAGAAAACCGAACGTTGCTCTGCGCGTACCGACGCCATAGCCCAATGACACATACGCACAAACACCAACCACGCAGCCTAAAAAGAACTGCATTGATCCCCCTGGACAGGCCAAGCTCACCGATGGCCGCGCTGATTCAACAACAGCATACATTTAAACAGATTGTGTCGTACTTCAAAGGGGATTACCTTGATTTAGACGATCAATAAAAGCTTGAAGAGAAAGATCAACTGCCCCCTTCGCACACCGAATCAATGCACTCAAATCACGCCGAAGCGGGCATTGATCATCCCGCAATTTCAATCAAAAACCTAAGCAAAAGCTACAAAAATACGCAGGCTCTTAACAATCTCTCCCTGAATATTCCTTTTGGCTGTTTTTATGCTCTCCTCGGGCCAAACGGAGCTGGCAAAAGTAGTTTAATCAGAATTCTTGCCACTCTAATGGGATCTGATTCAGGAGAAGTATGGATTAATGGCATTGACGCGCTCAAAAAACCCAGGGAAGCAAGAACGCAGATAGGCTATGTCGCTCAGGAAAGTAGTCTTGATAAAATACTCACCGGCTACGAGCACTTAATATTCACCGCTGATCTTCACCACCTACCGAGGAAAATAAAAAAAGAACGCATTGACGAGGTCATTGAGCAACTGAATATGAGTGAATGGGTCTATCGACGAACCAAAACTTATTCTGGAGGTATGCGCAGGAGACTTGAGCTTGGATGCGCACTATTACATAAGCCCAAAATATTTATATTAGATGAACCTAGTGTAGGCCTAGATCCCGAGAGCAGACAATTGATCTGGGAGGTTCTAAAAGCCTCAGTTGAGAATGGCCAAACCGTACTCTTAAGCACCCATCAACTCCAAGAAGTCGAGCAACTTGCCGACCAACTGGCAATTCTCGATCATGGGAAATTAATTGCGGCAGGAAAACCAAAAACATTAAAGGAAAAGATAGGAGGTCAAAAACTCACCTTACGAATCAGAGAGTTCAGCAACCAAACCGAAGCAAAAGCCACCAGTGATGCTTTGATCAGGCGCGCTGACATCGACAACATCATCATCAACCCTTCTCAGGGTTACTCATTGACATTGATCACTGCCAAAGAAGCCAATAGCGACGAGATTGTCAACGAGGTGCAAAAACAGGGATTCCCTATTTTTTCCTGCGCCAGAAGTAGTATTTCAATTGACGACATCTATCTCAAAGCTACGGGATCAACAATTGCAGATGCCGAACTTTCAGCATTAGGGGCAAGAGATCTACGCAAAGAGCGCAAAGAAGCAATGCGCTGAAAACCTTTAATTCTTTTATTAAAAGCCATGACAAGCATCGAAAACGCCTTTCAAAACCAAACGTGGCACGAAACACGTCGCCCACAGAGAGGATCCTTTGTTGCGACGTTAATGCAGCAATTGAGAGAAAGAGGGCAAGAAACAATGGCCCTTAGCAAGCGACAATTTCTCCAGCTGAAGCGCCGACCATCATCATTTGTCGTCGGAGTCGTCCAACCACTGATGTGGCTGATTCTTTTTAGCGCGCTATTCAGTAATGCGCCAAAAAACTTCTTACCAGCCGACCAAGGATACGGCAACTTTATAGCCGCAGGGCTAATCGTATTTACAGCATTCAGCGGTGCACTCAATGCCGGTTTAGCTGTCATGTTTGATCGTGAATTTGGCTTTTTAAACAGAATTTTAGTGGCCCCACTGAGATCGCGCAGCTCGGTTGTATTTGCGTCAGTTATACATATCTGGATGATCAGCCTTATTCAAAGCGTAGTCATCATGGCTGCCGCAGGATTACTGGGATACGGCTGGCCTGTCGGGAGCGGAATCATCATTGCCCTAACAACTTTATCGATGCTTATCCTTGGCGTCACTGCGATTAGCCTGGGCCTCGCCTTTACACTTCCAGGACATGTAGAGCTTCTGGCAGTTACCTTCTTGATCAATTTACCCTTGTTATTTGCAAGCACAGCACTAGCTCCGCTTTCTTTCATGCCAGCACCGATGCAATGGCTCGCTTCTCTTAATCCCCTCACATACGCGATTGAGCCAATACGAGCCAGCTATCTTGGCCACGCATCTCTTAACACAGTCGTTCTACAAGCACCTTTTGGCTCAGTCAACGTGGCTGGATGTCTGTGGATTCTATTCACCCTCACCATATCCACATTGATCCTCGTCAGACCAATGCTTCACCGCAAGCTCTCCTAGGCTAGTGACTATTTTTATCTATAACTGCTTTAAATATGGGCATCTGATTGGAATGTCAATCCTGATTGGCACCTTCGCATTAAACGTATCCCCTCTTAAAAAAAATCTTAGGAAGACACTTTTCCTTACGTCCTTCCTGTCTTTATTGACCGGAATAGCAATGGTCGGCCTCAGTGAAACCTACCTTGCCGGAGTGAATCCAGACTTTCCTCACTTAAAAATCGCGTTAAAGCTTATTTTGACACTGGCCATGATTTGGCTTGTTGCACGAGAAAAGAAGCCAACTGAATCGTCAATTAAGATCGTAGGCATTTTTTCTTTAGGCATCACTGCACTTGCTTTATTCTGGACATAATCAAAACGTGCCTTGATCATCTAATTGATCAGGCAATAGTAGATAAAGCTAATTTATAAGCAACTTCTACGACTTCACTCAACGTTGGGTGTGTGTGCACTTCATTGGCCAACTGACGTACGCTCTGACGACGTGCCACGGCATTGGCCACCTCCTGGATCAGATCAGCGGCATGCAACCCATAGATGTGCGCTCCTAACACCTCTCCTGAAACCTTGTTAAAGAGAAGCTTCATCAGTCCATCGCTATCCAATTCAGCGAGAGCCTTGGAATTGGCCTTGAAGTAACTGCGCACCACACCCAGCTCAAATCCCTGATCAGCCGCCAATTGCTTGGCATCGGCTTCACTGAGTCCCACTGAACTGATCTCTGGATGGGTGAAGGTGGCAGCTGGAATGCTGCGGTAATCGATCTCGCGGTTGTGGCCAAGGATGTTGTCGATGGCCACAGTTCCCTGGGCGGCAGCGGTGTGAGCAAGCATCAATTTTCCAGTGACATCACCAACCGCCCAAAGATGCGGAATCGGTTGACCATTGGCGAGCACCTGCATGCGATCGTTGATGGGCACAAACCCACGCTGGGTCTCCACTCCGAGCTTTTCAAGGTTGAGGGTTCGGCTGCTGGGAACACGACCGGTGGCAACCAGAACGGCATCCACCTCAAGGGTCTCAACAGGCTCACGGGTCTGCATGTCGACCAGTTCAATCTGAACCGGCGCACCCGGTTTGATCGATTGGGCCAGAACCCCTGCTCGTGCATCGATATCCCGTCCATCAATCAGGTGGCGCGCGGCGATCCTGCTGATATCGGGGTCAAAGGTCGGCATCACCCGATCAAGAGCCTCGATCATCGTGACCTCACAGCCCAGAGCGGTATAGACGTCTGCAAATTCAAGGCCGATATAACCACTGCCGATGATGGCGAGCCAGCGGGGAAGCCACTCCAGACTCACGGCCTCGTCGCTGGTGAACACGCTGCGACCATCGGTCTCGATACCCGGAGGAACGAAGGGATCTGATCCTGTCGCCAGAATCACATCCTTGGCCGTCAACACCCTGTCCACACCACTGATTTCCCGCACGCCCACGGCTTGAGCCGACTCCAGACGGCCGGAACCACGAATAATCGTCACCCCCGACCTCTCCAGCGTTTTGGTGAGGTTTCCGCGAATCGTGGCCACCAGTTGGTTGGCGTGATCAGCGATTTTCTGGCGTTCAAAGCGCACCGGGGCCGCATGAATTCCGAAACCCGCCAGATGCTCCGCATCCGCCAGCTCGCGGACACGACCTGAAGCGGCGAGCAGAGCCTTGGACGGAACGCAGCCACGATTCACACAGGTCCCGCCCATGTCGCGCGACTCGATAATCGCGACCTTCAGGCCATGCTCAGCGGCATGCTTCGCTGCATCGAAACCGCCGTAACCGGCACCGATCACGATCACATCGAAGTCGAAACTGGCTGCACTCACCCGGACTGCTGCATGGGAGCCGTCATTGTCGCTCGTCGTCGTTCCAAGAGAAGCGGAACAGCGGCAGCTGCCACATTCAAGGATTCCACTTTCCGGCCATGAGGCAGGGTGACCCCATGGCTGCAGCAGGCCAGCAAACGGGGATGCAAACCTGATCCCTCATTGCCGAGCACCAGCACAGTGGGACGACACCAGTCCAACTGCCAATACGGCTCCACCTGAAGACCTGTTGCAGCGTTTGGGACAAGGGTTGCCACCACCTGAAGTCCTCTGGTTCTGGCCTCCTTGAGGGCGGTTGCCAGTTGTTCAACCCCCTGTGCATCCGTCAAACCGAAGCGGCGCAACGGCAGCGTCAGAATCGCTCCCGCAGCAGACCGCACGACCTTCGAGCCGAGTGGATCAGCCCCTGCCCCCATCCAGACTTGTTCAACATCGGCTGCCAAGGCTGTTCTCAGCAGGGTTCCCACATTGCCTGGATCCTGCAGACGATCGAGGGCGAGAACGAAGTTTGGTTGGGGACCGGGTGAAGGCAAACGGTTGAACGGCCAAAGGCAGGCAACCCCATCGGGATGCACGGTGGACAGAGCGGCGCCGAGCGCTTCTGAACTCATCAACTGCAACTGAACTGGCCCTGGCAAGCCTGCAAGCAGAGCCTGATGGTTCTGAAACCACAACGGTGTGGCCAGAACCTGCAATGGATCCGTCCACGGCAGGGCCTGCGCGAGAAGTTCCTGCACCTGGTGCGTTCCCTCAAGCAGAACGCATTGTTCCTTCTCTCGGCCTGTTCTGCTTTGCAGAGAGCGAATCCGCTTGATCAGGGGATTGCGCCGACTTGAAATCGGTTCACCCTCAGCCCCTGAAATCGCCGACACGTCAGAAGGTTGTGTGCTTTCGCACCTTCAGTTCCCCATGAATGGAAAGATCCGTTCCTTCAATATCAAAACCTTTCACCGCGGCAATCTCACCCTTAAGTCCCTCTGCGGCAAGGTTCTCAACCATTTTTTTAATCACCTGATCCTCAACCGTTGATTGATCGATGGAATCCGGTGTCAAAAACTCAAGGAATTTGCCGACCTTCGACGCAACCACCTCGGAAGAGTTGGAAATCTTCAGCACGATCATGGTCAGCAGTTAAGAGCTCAAGCTCTAACAACATAGTGCGGATGGGGAGACTTGAACTCCCACGACATTGCTGCCACTAGTACCTGAAACTAGCGCGTCTACCAATTCCGCCACATCCGCTGGCGTTTGTCGCGTAGGCGACCAATTGACCATAAGCCATCGAAGGGCCGTCTCTCCAGGAGCTGTCAAGCCAGTTTGAGCGCCGGCCGTCTAGACGGTCTCACGCGATCTCGTCAAGATGGGCGCACATTTCGGTGAAAGCGAGGAATGACAACAGCGGCGCCTCCGTCTCAAGACATTCTCAAGCCGCATCTCGCCATCGCTGGGGGACACAAGCTTCAAGGTGAACTGAGGGTCAGCGGAGCTAAAAATTCGGCTCTGGTGCTGATGACAGCATCACTACTCACCTCAGAGCGTCTCACCCTCCATAACGTTCCACCCCTGACCGACATCGATGGGATGGAAAGCATCCTTGTGTCTCTCGGAGTGAAAGTTCGACGTCATTCGGAAACCATTGAGCTTCAAGCGTCCAGTCTCACGAGCGCTGAACCTCCTTATGAACTGGTGAATGGATTGAGAGCCAGCTTTTTTGCCATCGGCTCCATCCTCGGCAGAATGGGTTACGCCAAAGTGCCCCTTCCTGGCGGATGCCGCATCGGTGCACGACCAGTGGTCGAGCACATCCGGGGATTGAAAGCCTTGGGTGCTTTGGTGACTGTGGAACACGGGGTCGTGACAGCGGCAGTCCCCGGTGAGAGCAAGCGACTGAAAGGGGCCTCCATCGTGTTGGACTGCCCGAGCGTGGGCGCCACGGAAACGATCCTGATGGCAGCAACCCTGGCGGAAGGCATCAGCGTGATTGAAAACGCTGCTCAAGAACCCGAGGTTCAGGATCTTGCCAACCTGCTCAACGCCATGGGGGCCCGGATTACCGGCGCCGGTGGCCCCACGATCACGATCGAAGGAGTGGAAACCTTGCACGGGTGTGAGTACTCAGTGATTCCGGATCGAATTGAAGCTGGAACCTTTCTGCTTGCGGCGGCCATCACTCGCTCTCGCCTCCGTGTTGCACCGGTCGTTCCCGACCACCTGAGTGCCGTGCTTCAAAAACTGCGGGATTGCGGCTGTGCGCTCGAGATCGACGAGGAGGGCATCACGATCACCCCAGGAGAAATCAAGGGCGTCGACATCACCACCCAGCCATTTCCTGGCTTCCCGACCGATCTGCAAGCTCCGTTCATGGCTCTGCTGGCCACAGCCAATGGCACGAGCGTCATTACGGAGAAGATCTACGAAAACAGAATGCAACATGTGGCTGAGCTCCAGAGAATGGGCGCATCCATCCGCATCCAGGGAAACACCGCTGTCGTTGAAGGTGTTTCAAACCTCAGTGCCGCCCCTGTGAACGGAACTGATTTGAGAGCTGCAGCCGCCATGGTGCTTGCTGGCCTCGTCGCCAGAGGCAGCAGCCAGGTGCGTGGCCTCAATCATCTGGATCGGGGCTACGCCGGTATCGAAGCCAAACTGCGCGCCTGTGGTGCCGTGCTTGAAAGGCTCCTCTCCTGAGCGGGGGTTTGGGGTTGGTCGCTTAGGATCAATCACTAGGGGAGCGTGCCGGAATTGGTAGACGGACTCGACTCAAAATCGAGCGCCTTCGGGCATGTGGGTTCAAGTCCCACCGCTCCTACTTCACTTCCAGCGTGTGAGTACCCAGCCTGTGAATGCACGTCAGCTGGCGAAGACTCTCTATCAACCCCTAAAACACTGACCCGTTAACGCTCCCCTAGGGAGTATCAATGCCACAGCGTCATGGTGGAGCCCAAGGCTGATTCAATGTCCTCAGCGGTGATGGGCACCTACAACCGTTTTCCTTTGACGCTTGTGAGGGGTCGCGGTTGCTGGGTGTGGGATGACCAGAACCGACGACACCTTGACGCCGTTGCAGGAATCGCCACCTGCACCCTCGGGCACAGCGATCGCATCCTGCGGCGAGCCCTTTCCCGCCAGTTGAAAACGCTTCAGCACGTTTCCAACCTTTACAAAATCCCCGAACAAGAACAACTCGCTCAATGGCTGGTGGTCAACAGCTGCGCTGACAGCGTGTTCTTCTGCAATTCAGGAGCTGAAGCCAACGAAGCCGCGATCAAACTGGCACGAAAGCACGGCCACAGGCGCCGTGGGATCGAACGCCCGGTCATCATCACGGCCGCAGCCAGTTTTCATGGCCGGACGCTGGCAGCGGTGAGTGCCACCGGTCAACCGCGATACCACCAAGGGTTCGAGCCCATGGTGGAAGGATTCGAATTCTTTCCTTACAACGACGGCGACGCTTTCGAGCAGCTGCTGATACAGCTGGAACAGAACGGCCCCAGGGTGGCTGCTGTTCTGATCGAACCGCTTCAGGGCGAAGGCGGTGTGAACCCTGGCGATCCCGCTGTGATGCAGCGCATCCGCAAGCTCTGCAGCGAGCGCGACATCCTGCTGATCTTTGATGAAGTCCAGGTAGGCATGGGCCGCACGGGCACGCTCTGGGGATATCAACAACTCGGCGTCACACCGGATGCCATCACCCTGGCCAAAGGCCTTGGAGGAGGCCACGTGATCGGAGCCCTGCTGGTCAGTCAGCACGCCGACGTGTTTGAACCTGGTGATCACGCCAGCACCTTCGGCGGCAATCCCTTCGCCTGCCGTGCGGGGCTCACCGTGGCCAACGAATTGCTGCGACGCGATCTACTCAAAAACGTCCAGACGCGGGGAAAGCAATTGCATAAAGGACTGACCCACCTCGTGGAGCGCTATCCCGACCACCTAGCGGGGAGCCGCGGCTGGGGACTACTGCAGGGTCTGGTTCTCCAAGACAACTGCGGATTTTCAGCTGCTGATGTTGTGAAGGCCGCCCTTGAAGAGCAGCTGCTGCTGGTGCCTGCCGGCGCTGCGGTGGTGCGCATGGTGCCTCCCCTGGTGATTGGTCCCCGGGAAATCCAAACCCTGCTCACCCGACTGGATCGGGCTCTGCAGCACCTGATGTGAATCCCCTCCCCTCTGGATCCGGCAGAGATGATCTGAGTGATCTGCTGCCGCGCTTCGATCTCAGGGGGATGGACCTCTCCCTCGATCGCGTGCAGGAGGCCCTGGGGGAACTGCAGCAGCCGGCTGCCACGATCCCCGCGGTGCAGGTGGTGGGGACCAATGGCAAGGGATCCATCGCCTGCTTCATTCACCATGCACTGATGGCCGCGGGACTGCGCTCCGGCCTCACCATCTCGCCCCACCTCGTGAGCTGGTGCGAGCGCATCCGCGTGAACGAGCGTCTGATCACGATCGAAGAGCTTCGCTGCCTGCTCCAGACCCTGCAGTCGGTGGTGACCACCTACCGGCTCACCCCATTCGAGCAGCTGATCTGTGCAGCCCTGGTGCATTTTGAGGCCCAGCGCCCCGACTGGTTAGTCCTGGAGGCTGGCTTGGGAGGCCGGTTGGACGCCACCACAGCCCATCCACGTCGACGGCTGATTGCGGTGGGCTCGATCGGCCTGGACCACCGGGAACATCTCGGGGCGACCCTGGAAGCGATTGCCACTGAGAAAGCCGCGGCCATTCCACCAGGGAGCCATGTGGTGAGTGGGGCGCAGCTTCCGGAGGTGCAGCGGGTGCTGGAGCGCGCTGTTTCAGCCATGGACGCCAGCCTTCGCTGGGTGGAACCGCTTGCCAATGATTGGACGCTCGGCTTAACCGGAGATCTGCAGCGAAGCAATGCAGGCGTGGCCAGAGCTGCCCTGGAATGGATGGCTCGCGACGGCAAAGAAATCACGGTCGATGCCATGCGCGATGGCTTTGCGGCAGCCCGCTGGCCAGGCCGGCTGCAGTGGATGCAGTGGGAAGGACGACGCGTGCGCGTTGATGGAGCCCACAACCCACCGGCTGCAAAGGCATTAGCCAACGAACGTTGTCGCTGGATGGCCGCCGATCAACCGCAGATTTGGGTGCTGGCGATCCAGGCGCATAAACAGGCTCCGGCCATGCTGAAGCACCTGCTGCAGCCCAACGATCTGGCCTGGATCATTCCCGTTCCAGAGCACCGCAGC
>ERZ802827.871-NODE-871-length-15678-cov-11.1623_pt1 | contig 15678 bp, 18 predicted proteins | sample MGYA00345652_ERZ802827 | MGnify/ENA primary metagenome ERZ802827 (study PRJEB30503, sample SAMEA104212372) | marine metagenome | biome: Westerlies Biome; feature: [SRF] surface water layer (ENVO:00010504) within the epipelagic zone...; material: water... | reverse complement strand
GCGTCGTTGCCGAGGCGGAAATCCAGAACCGGTTGTTGCTGGCGATGGTTAATGAAGCGGCAGATATTCTGGCAGATGGCATCGCCGAAAACGCCGCTGATATTGATCTTGTGACCATCCATGGATACGGCTTTCCGCGCTGGCGTGGCGGCTTGATGCATTATGCTGATCAGATCGGTGTATCAGACATTCTGCGGCATTTGCGAACCTTGGCGGGTGAAGATCCGTTGGTGTGGCGTCCAAGCCCGGTGATTGTTGACTGCGCTGAAAAACATATCAGCCTAGCCGCATGGCATCGGGCTGAGTAGGCGTGGCTGGTGTTTTGTCGGTGACGACGCATTAGCTTCGATTGATATTTGATCATCCATATAGTATCAGTATTTTACCGAGATTTAGGGAGAAACCGGTATGAAAAAAGCTCTAACCATCGTCGCATTGGCTGCCGCTATTGGCATTGCACCGGCGCATGCAGACACTGTCAAAATTGGCTATATGACAACCCTTTCTGGCAGCGCCGGCATTATTGGCAAGCAGATGCAAAACGCTGTGGAACTGGCACTTGAACATAAGGGTGGCAAGCTCGGCGGTATGGATGCTGAGGTCATTTTTGCCGATGATCAACGCAAACCGGATGTGGCGAAACAGCTGGCCAATCGACTGATAAAAAGTGACCGCGTTGATGTGGTTGCCGGGGTGATCTGGTCGAATCTGCTGATGGCCGTGATGAAGCCGGTTACGCGCAGCGACACCTTGCTAATTGGTTCGAACGCCGGGCCATCGCCAATTGCCGGTGAACAATGCCATGAAAACTTTTTTTCGATGTCCTGGCAAAATGACCAAACGCCCGAAGCTATGGGCAAACATATGCAGGATGCTGGTGTCAAATCGGTTTATCTGATGGCACCAAATTATCAGGCTGGCAAGGATATGCTGTCTGGGTTTAAGCGCTATTTCAAAGGTGAGATTGCCGGTGAAGTCTATACCAAATTGGGGCAGAGCGATTTTCAGGCGGAGCTGTCGTCGTTGCGCGCTGCCGCACCGGAAACGACAATGGTTTTCCAGCCCGGTGGTATGGGGATAAATTTTGTCAAGCAATGGAAACAGTCTGGCCTCGATCAAGTTAGCAAACTCTATCAGGTGTTCAGTGTTGATGCGGTGTCATTGCCGGCACTCAAAGATGCGGCGCTAGGTATTTTGGGAACGCAAAGCTGGTCACCCGATCTCGACAACGACATCAACCGAAAATTTGTGGCTGACTACAAGGCCAAACATGGCAACTACCCGTCTTTTTACGCGGCTCAGGCTTATGATACCATTCTGGCCATTGACCATGCGATTGCCACATCCGGTAGCAAAGATACTGATCAAATGCGGGCGGTGCTGGCCAAAGGGAATATCCCAACAACCCGCGGTTTACTAAAAATGAACAGCAACCATTTTCCGGTGCAGAATTTCTATCTGCGAGACACGGTGAAGGATGCCGATGGTGTGGTCACCACAAAAGTGCTGTCAACAGTATTTGCCGACCATGCTGACTCATATGCGGCAAACTGCAAATTCTAGACAGCTTTATGCTGGCTGGCGGTGATGCGCTGCTGGCCAGATAGCTTTTTGCTGCTGACAACGCCGGTGTGACAGGGCCTTTTTGGATGACATCTACTCTTATCCTTGAGCAGACTTTTAACGGGCTTCAGGCAGGTGTCACGCTATTTCTGGTCGCTGCGGGTTTGACCCTTATTCTGGGGATTATGGATTTTGTCTTTCTGGCGCATGGTGCGCAGGTGATGATCGGCGCCTATTTTGCCGCTGCCATCACCGCGGCGAGTGGTAATTTTTATCTGGGTATATTGCTGGCGATCCCGCTGACATTTGCCAGTGGCTATGTTCTGGAATTTCTGGTCATCCGGCATTTATATCGGCGTGATCATATGGAACAGGTTTTGGCAACTTTTGGCCTGATCCTGTTTTTTAACGAGCTGATCCGCATCGGGTTTGGGCCGGCGGCGCTATATTCCGATCTGCCGCCATCGCTTTCGGGTTTTGTCGAAATTCTGCCGGATACGCCCTACCCGGCTTATCGTCTTGGGGTGATTGGGGTGGGGCTTGCCTGTGCGTTGGCGATTCATCTTTTTGTATCGCGCACCCGCATTGGTGCAATGGTGCGGGCGGGTGCCAACAACCCGGAAATGACAGCGGCGCTCGGCGTCAATATCAGAATTCTGTTTCGGTTGATTTTTGCCGCCGGTGCCTGTTTTGCCGGTGTCGCCGGGATGCTGCTGGGGCCGCTGACCGCAGTACAGCCGGGGATGGGCGAGCCGCTTTTAATTCTGTCACTGGTGGTGATTATCATTGGTGGCATCGGGTCGGTGCGCGGGGCGTTTATCGCGGCGATTATCGTCGGTCTTGTCGATACATTGGGGCGGGTGTTTTTGCCCGGCTTGTTGCGGCTTGTTTTTGATCAGGCGACGGCTGATGGTGCGGGCCCGGCACTGGCCTCGATGCTGGTCTATATATTGATGGCGGTTGTGCTTATTTTCCGCCCAACAGGCCTGTTTCCGGCAAAAGGATGATGCGGTAATGGGCGGGTTATCTTCAGTCATAAAACTTGCCTGTGATGGCATGCGTGACAATCGGCTGCTCTGGGCGCTGATCGCTGGATTTGCGCTGTTTCCGATTTACACGCATTTTGCCGATCTGCCATTTTGGAATGATGTGGCGATGCGGATTATGCTGCTTGGGATGGCGGCGATGGGGCTGAATCTGGTGCTGGGCTATGGCGGTATGGTGTCCTTTGGGCATGCTGCTTTTGTCGGTATTGGTGCCTATTGTGTGGCGATTAGTCAGGTCTATGGCATCAGCAATGGCTGGCTGCATCTTGCGTTTGCCATTGTCGCCTGCGGCGTTGCCGGGCTGGTTATTGGCTATCTGGCGCTGCGCACAAGCGGCATTTATTTCATCATGATCACGTTGGCCTTTGCGCAGATGCTGTTTTTCCTCTTTGTTTCGCTGGAAGCCTATGGCGGGGATGACGGCATGAGCATTGACCGGGCCGAATTCGGCATCATCGATCTATATGAGCCGTTGCGGTTATATTTTTTGATCTGGGCATGTCTGGCGATTGTTGCCATGCTGTTGATGTTTATTGTGCGCTCGCGTTTTGGGGTGACTTTGCGAGCTGTCAAAAGCAACGCTTCGCGGGTCGAGGCCATGGGGTTATCGCCGTTACGCTTCAAAATAACCGGTTATGTAATATCGGCGGTGATATGCGGTATTGCCGGCGGGCTGTTTGCCAGCTGGCAGGAATATGTGTCCCCCGACATCATGCATTGGACGCGGTCTGGCGAATTGATGATTATCATCATTCTGGGTGGACTGGGTACACTTGCCGGGCCGCTTTTAGGGGCGATTGCTTTTCTGCTTCTGGAAGAATTCCTGCCGGTGCTGCTGGGAAGTCTGGCACCGGCCTATGCCGAAAACTGGATGATATTGTTTGGCCCGCTATTAATCATGGTGGTGCTGTTCGGCCGCGGCGGGTTGAGCGGCATGATCGGGCGCTGGTATGTGGCGCGCAGTACCGCCGGTAAAGAGGCAGACCAGCGATGAGCAGGGCTGTTCTGGAATTGCAGAATCTGCATAAATCTTTTGGCGCGTTGCAGGCGACCCGTGATTTATCCTTTTGCGTCAATGCGGGTGAAATTCATGCGCTGATTGGGCCAAATGGTGCGGGCAAAACAACATTGATCCAGCAAATCTATGGTGCCCTGAAACCTGATACCGGAACGGTGCTGTTAAACGGGCGCGACATTACCGGTTTGTCGGTTGCTGATCGTGTGCAGGCTGGTATTGGCCGGTCATTCCAGATCAGTAATGTGCTGATGGATTTTACCGTTCTTGAAAATGCGATCATTGCCGAACAGGCGCGTCTTCAGCAAAGTTTCCGTTTTCTGCATCCGGCCTTTGATGACCCGGATCTGCAAATAGGTGCGCATCAAATTTTACGCCGGGTGGGTCTTGATGACCGCGCTGCGGCACGGGCCAGCGATCTGGCGCATGGCGAGCGGCGGATGCTGGAACTGGCGCTGGCGCTGGCCACCCGGCCGGATCTGTTGCTGTTGGACGAGCCGATGGCCGGGGCAGGCCCGCAGGAAAGCCAGCGTATGAGCCAGATTATCAATGATCTGCGCGGCACCGTCGCGATCCTGCTGATCGAACATGATATGGATGCGGTATTCCGCCTTGCTGACCGCATAACGGTTCTAGTTGAAGGGGCGGTCATCGCCACCGGTACGGCTGACCAGATCAGCCATGATGCGGCTGTGCGGGCTGCCTATCTGGGAAGCCAATAGCGATGCTGGAACTCGATCATATAGATGCTGGATATGGGGCCGGGCAGGTTCTGTTTGGCGTCTGCCTGACGGTTAATGCCGGTGCCTGCGTATCATTAATGGGGCGCAATGGCATGGGCAAAACAACGACCGTGCGCACCATCATGGGGCAATTGCCGCTGCTCGCCGGACGGATCAGCCGCTTTGGTGATGCGCGGCCGGCGCGCCCGTCATTTGACATTGCCCGGGCTGGCATTGGGCTGGTGCCTGAAGGCCGGCAGATTTTCTCAAATCTTACGGTGCGTGAAAATCTGCAGACATTTTTTCGGCCGCCGGCTGATCAGTCTGGCACCTCCTGGCATCTTGATCGGGTGCTTGATCTTTTCCCGCGCTTGGCGGAACGGCTGGATCATGCCGGCAATCATTTGTCTGGTGGCGAACAGCAAATGCTGGCCATTGGTCGCGCCTTGATGACCAATCCAAAGCTGCTGATCCTCGATGAAGCCACCGAAGGGCTGGCCCCGATCATTCGCAGCCAGATCTGGGATTGTCTGCAACGCCTGAAACAGGACGGCCAGTCGATTCTGATTATTGATAAGAATCTTGATGCGATCGCCAGACTCGCCGACCATCACTATATCCTCGATAAAGGCCGCGTGGTGTGGCATGGCGATTCAAAATCGCTGCTGGCCACGACTGATTTGAAATCACGCTATCTTGGTGTGTAGACTATAAGACAGCCGGGGTCTGAAAAATTGTCAGGGCCGGGTGAACAGACAGTCAGGACAGGACAAATGATGGACGCTTTTATTTGTGATGCAACCCGCACCCCGATTGGCCGGTTTGGCGGCGGCCTTGCTTCGGTGCGGCCGGATGATCTGGCAGCGCATGTAATACGCGCATTGCTGGCCCGCAATGCATCGCTCGACCCTGAGGCGATTGACGAGATCAGTTTTGGCTGTGCCAATCAGGCTGGTGAAGATAATCGTAATGTCGCGCGGATGGCGGCGCTTCTTGCCGGGGTGCCAGTCGGGGTGCCGGCCAGCACCATCAACCGGCTCTGTGCATCGGGCATGGACGCGGTGGCGATCGCCGGGCGGGGCATCCGGCTTGGTGACTACCAGCTTGCCATTGCTGGCGGTGTTGAAAGCATGAGCCGTGCCCCCCTTGTCATGTCAAAGGCCGAGCATGGCTATAGCCGTAGCCAGCAGATTTTTGATACGACAATTGGTTGGCGCTTTGTGAATCCGGCAATGCAGGCCATTCATGGCGTCGATTCAATGCCTGAAACAGCCGATAATGTGGCGCGGGATTATGCGGTCAGCCGGCAAGATCAGGATGCGTTTGCGCTGCGCTCGCAACAGCGTTGTGCCAGCGCACAAATGGCCGGTGTGTTTGCCGAAGAAATCACCCCGCTTGGCATCACGCAAAAATCTGGCGACACCGTTACGCTGGATCGTGATGAGCATCCGCGCGCTGGTGTCACATTGGACAAGCTGGCCCGGCTGCCCGGTGTCAATGGTGATGGATCGACGGTGACAGCCGGCAATGCGTCCGGGATCAATGATGGCGCGGCGGCGTTGTTGCTGGCGTCACAATCGGCGCTGGCAACGCATGGTCTGACGCCGCTTGCCCGCATCGTGGCAACGGCAACGGCGGGTGTATCGCCGCGTATTATGGGCATTGGCCCGGTGCCGGCAAGCCAAAAGGCGCTGGCCAAAGCCGGGCTGACCATTGATGATATGGATCTCATTGAAATAAACGAGGCCTTTGCCGCACAGGGGCTTGCCTGTCTGCGTGCATTAGGCGTGGCGGATGATGCGCCGCATGTGAATCCGAATGGCGGGGCGATTGCACTGGGGCATCCGCTTGGCATGTCGGGTGCGCGTTTGGTGATGACCGCGGCCTATGAATTACGCCGCCGCGGTGGTCGCTATGCGCTGTGTACCATGTGCATTGGTGTTGGTCAGGGCATGGCGCTGATCATTGAGGGCTGTTAGGCTGGTGCCGGGTCAATGAAAAAACCGCAATTATTTTGGTGCAGGATAATGGGAGCTGATGATGCGGGTTGAACAGGCGCTGCGGAACCGCAAGTCGTGTCGCGCATTTCTGGATCGTCCGGTTGATGCCGAAATCATCCGGTCAATCATCGCAGGCGCCGCACGGGCACCGTCAAATGGCAATTTACAGCCATGGCAGATCTATGTATTGACCGGCAATGCGCTGGCCTCGCTGAAACAGGCCACTCGCCAACATATCGACGATCAGGCACCAATGCCGACACCCGAATATCAGGTGTATCCAAAACCGCTAAAGGATGTGTATGACCAGCGCCGGCAGGCGATTGGTGAGGATCTGTATCGGGTGTTGGGCATCCCGCGCGAGGATAAACAAAAACGGCGCGGTCAATTTGCAAAAAATGCGCAGATGTTTAATGCGCCGGTCGGTCTGTTTGCCTATATCGACCGCTCGCTCAGCTATGGCCAATGGATGGATCTTGGCATGTATCTGCAAAGCGTGATGCTGCTTTGTGAAGAACATGGTCTGGCGACATGTGCGCAGGGATATTGGACATTTTTTCACGAAACGGTACGCCAGGCCACCGGCGCGCCCGACATGTTCATGCTGGCCTGTGGTCTGGCCATTGGATTTGAGGATCAATCCGCCCCGATCAATGAGGTGCATTCGGCGCGCGTGGCGATTGATGATTTTGCCGTATTTGTTGATTAGGGGCTGCTTTTATCAAATACCCTATTAGACACCAAGAGGCGCGCATGATGAAGACTGTTGTTACTGCCGATATTGCGGATACTGGTAAGCCTAAACAGGCTGTCATTGACCATATTGTTTTTGGCTGTGATCAGCTTGATAGCGGCACGGCATATCTTGAAGCTATGCTGGCTGCCAGCTTTTCCGCTGGTGGACAGCATCAGATGATGGCAACGCATAACAGGCTTTTACGGTTGCAAAACAGCATCTATCTCGAGGCCATTGCCATTGACCATGACGCGGCAGCCACAACAGGTGATATTGGCCGGCGCCGCTGGTTTTCACTTGATGATGACCGCACAAGGCAGAAACTGGCGATATCACCACAGCCATTATGCTGGGTTGTGGCGGTTGATGACATTCATCAGGCGACCGCAAAATGTGGTTATGATGCGGGGCGGATCACCAAGGTCACGCGCGATGATCTGGAATGGTGGCTGACCATTCCTGATGATGGCAGTCTTGCCGAGTCGGGATTGCTGCCCAGTTTTATTGAATGGCCAAATGGCCGCAACCCGGCGAACCGGCTGCCGGAAAATGGCACCACACTTCAAAATATTATTTTGCTGCATCCTAACCCGCAATTCATTGCCAGCTGTATTGATAGAATCGGAATTGAGGAGCCAATCGAGGTGCGGCAAGGCCAGAACGAATTGATTTTTCAACTAAAGACATCTTCTGGTGAATTGCTGTCACTTTCCAATATTGTGGCGCAATAAGAAGGCCGGTGGTGTGATGCTGTTCATATATTATGAAAAACCCGCCGTTTTTCAGCGCGTTCTGATTTTTGGAAAAGCCAGTTCTGGGGTGTAGTGGGCAAAGCTATCAAGGCTCTGGCAATTGCATTGTTGCTGCAAATCAGAATCGGGCCTGACTGCTGTGACACAGGCAAAGCGTTGGCGATAGCCAGCGGTTTTGTCATTCTCTTCCATGGCAATAGCCACCAGCCCAACTACCTCGCCAGCCTGGCGCTCGACTAGACGAATGGCACCGTCCATAGTGCCACCGGTTTCGATCCATTGGTCCACTAGTAGAACCTTTGTTCCGACGGCAAAAGCAGGCTGGCGCATTTCCATATCTTGCGTGCGGCCGGAATAGTTTGAAAAGCTGACGCTGTCAGTGTCGACACATAATTTGCCGGTTTTCCGGATCGGCAGAAAGCCTACACCAATCCGCGCGGCAAGCGCCGATCCAAGGACAAATCCCATGGCATCCAAGCCGGCAACAACATCGCATGTAACGCTGTCGAGGTCTGCCACGAGATCATCAAGCAAATCGTGAAATGCTTCGCCATTGATATAAATGGATGTTGGGTCAAGCCAGGCGAATTTTTCTCCCTTGGTATTGGGAGACATGATGCTAAGATACCATCTGTCTGGCTTTGCATGGCCATTGAGATTTATTTTTTTGCTGGTCATTGTTGGACTCCCATGGCTTCACATCTTAACATAAGCAAATCAAGTTTTGCCGGATCAATCGTGTAGAAATCATCGGTAATATTGATACCGGTTGCAACCATGAAGCAATCTATCATCGCATAATCAGCTGCATTTTCAGGCGTGATACCAGATGCCAGAGCAATCGGCGTTTCCGGCAGGGCGTTGCGGAATGTCGCAATTTTACTAATCTCGGCAGCGTTGCCTGTGGCGACTCCCGAGGTCGTCACCACATCCATATAGCCGCCAGCAATATGCGCGGCAGTTGCATAATCATCGGCATGTACCGGGCGTTGTTTTTTAAAGGCTGTGCCGCCAAAATACAGTCCTGTCCAGTTACTCTCATGCCGGATCTGTGAAATCCTTTCCGCTTCTGTTTGGAGGTTTTCGCGCTCATCAATGCGGGCGTCATCCGCCCAATAGGCATCAATCAAACAGCCAGCTTCCGCAAGCTCAGCGAGGATCGGAAAGGCATCACTCCCGTTGACCGCCAGAAAATTAACGCCAATCCAGAAATCCGGATATTGCGTGCGAATCGTTCGAATGATTGGCAGGAATGTCGCCACTTCAAAATCATGATTGATGAGAAAACATCCGTGGATTCCGGCAGCTATTAATTTGTCGATATTGCTGGCTGCCTGATCATGCGTCAGGACATGGATTACCGGTAAAATGATCGGCGCATCAGACCCAAAAAAATGATGAAATTCAGACCTGTTCACCCGTTAATCCTTTATTCCAGTGGGCCTTTATGTGATCTTTATGGATCCGGTCAATGGATGTGTGTGACCTGTTCGCGGTCCGTTTCAATGGTGTGCTGATCAGATTTTTGAATGATTCTTTTGCAATCATACTGGATCTGGTCAAAACTTAAAAGGCTGTAGATGAAAACAAAGGAAACTCGGGTCATGAAGAACAATTACAAATCAGTCTTAACATCAAGGTTGTCACGTCGGCGCATGCTGGCCTATGGTGCGGCCACAGCATTGTCTACCCCATTTATCTCACGCGCCTGGGCGGCTCCTGTTGAGATCAATATGCTGGCTTGGTATGGCCATGGTGAGCCAGATGTTGTCGCCGAATTTGAGGCCGCAAATAATGTGAAATTTAAGCCAAAATATTACGCAGGTGGCGATAACATGCTTGGCTTGATTGCGCAGTCTCCGGCTGGCACTTATGATGTTATTTTGTCGGATGGTGAATTTGTCCAGCAGCTGAATGCGGCCGGGTATATTGAAGAATTGAACGCCGCTGATTACCCGTTTGACGACATGCTCTATGAGGATTTTCAGAAATTTCCTGGTCATTGGAAAGATGATAAACTCTTTTCAATGATGGTGCGTTTTGGCCATCTTGGTGTGTCCTACAACAAGAATGCGATTTCGGCTGAAGAAGCCATGAGCTATGCCTGTTTCTGGAAAGATGAAGTCAAGGGAAAAGTCGGCCATTTTGACTGGCATTTGCCGAGCCTGGGCATGATGAGCCTGTATGATGGCAATGGCGCGGGTCTCTGGGATTTGTCCGATAGCCAGTGGAATAAGGTGCAGGATACAACCCTGTCTCTGCGTCCGCAGGTTGGTGGATATTTCGATTATGGCGGGACATTTAATTCACTGAAAAATGGTGAAATGCTGGCGATGTGTGGCATTGGTGACTGGATCACCGGCGTGCTTGAAAAGGATGGCGCACCGGTTGGATCTGTGGTGCCAAAAGAAGGTGGTATCCAGTGGACCGAGTCCTATTGTATCGGCAAAGGATCAGAAAAAGCTGATATCGTAAAGAAGTTCATCCAATATATGTTGTCGCCAGAAGGGCAGGTTAAATCTGCGCAGATGGCAGCCTATCCGGGTTTTGCGATCACCAAATCAGGCCGCGCCAAGCTCAATGAGGTTGACCGTAAAGAGGCTGAACGCACAGGCCAGGTTGATGGCATGGCAAATGATCCAATCAGCCTAGTGAAAGATGGTCGTATCCATTACCGTAACATTCCGGTGCAGCAAACGCTCGAGGACTGGAACGATTTCTGGTCTGAATATAAAAATGCATGATTACGCATAATTCAGATTATAAAGGACAGGGGATATCCCCTGTCCTGACTGCATATTCAAAATCATTTATCCCGGGATAACGGAAACTATGTCGGTCTCCGATCAATCACCACAGATGCCGTCGACCGGGCGCGCAACTGTAACGCCAGACAGGCGATTGCGGCTGTTTAAACACGCGCTGCGTTTACCCATCGTCGTGTGGCAGGGGCTTTTTTTTGTTGCCCCGTTATTTTTCCTTGTGGCGATGTCGTTCTTTATCGTGCGCAACTATCGCATGACCGAAGCGTTTGAGATGAAGAACTGGCTCAAGATGATGAGCCGCGATTATTTCTGGGACTCTTATGGGCTGACCATCGGGCTAGCGACGCTGGCAACGCTGGTGGTCATGACGGTGGCTTTTCCCGCGGCTTACACTCTGGCTTTCCGGGTGTCGGAAAACACCCGACGCTGGGCTGTGTTTTTGCTGATTATTCCGTTTTTCACAAGCTATCTTGTTCGGATATTTTCCTGGTATGTAATTTTGGCGGAAAGCGGCGTGATTAATGCCATGCTTGGCTATATCGGGCTTGGCCCCTTTATAATGCTGAATACGAAATTTGGTACCATCGTAGGATATATGACGCTGACATTGCCATTGGTTATTATTTTGCAGACATTTGCGCTGGCTAATATTGACCGGACGCTTGTTGAGGCGGCGCATAATCTTGGCTGTCGTCCCTGGCGTACGATTGTCCGGGTAGTTCTGCCACTCGCAAAAACCGGGTTTATCATTGCCGCTGTATTTTGTTTCATTCTATCGTTTGGTGACTTTGTCAGCCCCTATTATCTTGGTGGATCAAAACCACCAACCTTGCCCATTCTGATTATCGATACGGTGAAATCTGGACAGCAATGGCCACGCGCTGCGGTGGTGGCTGTGGTAATGATGGTCACCTTATTTATTGTGGCGTTTGGTGGCATTGCCGCGGCTTATCGGCGGAGGCTGTCATGAAGCGCAAGCGCTTGCTGAGAGGGTTTTTGTTTGGCTATCTTGCGCTTGTGCTGATTTTCATCTTTGCGCCAATAGTATTTAGCATCATTTTTTCATTTAATTCTGACCGCTTTCCAACCATACCTCTGGGCGGTTTTACGCTCAAATGGTACGAGACAATCTGGCACGATCCGGATGTATGGGAAGCGGCCAGAAACAGCCTGATAGTCTCTCTTTCGGTTGCCTCGATGGCCACATTTTTGGGGTTTGCAACCGCCTATACTGATTATCGGTACCGGTTTAAATTAAAGCCACTCTATCTGGCGTTGATCCTGTTGCCGCCAACAATCCCGCTGATCATCATGGCGTTGGCGATGCTGGCCTGGTTTGCCAAAATTGGTCTTGCCGGACAGGTGATATCGATCATTATTGCCCACACCGTGCTGACCGCGCCATTTGCCATGGCGATTATCCGGCTGCGGCTCAGCCAGATGGATGCAAGTCTTGAGGCGGCGGCATGGAACCTCGGCGCGGATCAGTGGCGCGCGCTCCGCCGCGTGATCATTCCGTTCTGTCGTCCGGCGATTATCTCGTCATTTTGTTTAACCGCAGCCGTCTCGTTCGATGAATTTGCGATTGCCTGGTTTATATCTGGATTGAATAAAACCATCCCGGTGGTCATTCTGGAAATTGTGACAGGTAATATCGACCCGCAGGTCAATGCGATTGGCAGTTTTGTATTTTTAACCTCGATAACGCTGGTTGTTATCGCGCAGGTGGTTTTGATGACACGAAATAAAAAAGAAAAGGCACATCATGGCTGATGCATTGGTGGAATTTGACTCTGTGGTAAAAAGATTCGGCGATTTTATCGCGGTGGAAAGGATGAACTTTACCATTGATGAAGGTGAGTTCATTGCCATTATGGGGCCCTCAGGGTGTGGCAAGACAACAACTTTGCGCATGCTTGCTGGGCTAGAGGTGCCATCTGAAGGTGAAATTCGGATGCAGGGCCGGGTGATGAATATGGTACCGCCGCATGAGCGTGACACCCCGATGGTATGGCAGTCGCTGGCATTATTTCCGTTTTTAAATGCCCGCGAAAACGTCGAATTTGGTCTGCAGATGCGTGGGGTTGACGCGGTCACCCGTAGAAACAAAGCCACTGAGTGGCTCGATCGTCTGGAGATTGGTGAATTTGCCGAACGGGATATTAACAGCCTTTCGGGTGGACAAAAACAGCGTGTGGCACTGGCCCGCTCGCTGGTGACCGAACCAAAAATCCTGCTGCTTGATGAGCCTCTCTCGGCGCTAGATGCCAACCTTGTTATTCGCATGCAGTCGATGTTGACCCGGCTTCAGCGTGAACTGGGCATTACTTTTGTCTATGTAACGCATTCGCAGTCCGAGGCGTTTGCCATGGCCGACCGGGTGGTGATTATGTCGCATGGTCATATCGCACAGATTGGCATGCCAAAGGATATCTACCGGGCCCCGCAAAACAGATTTGTCGCGGAATTTGTTGGCCGCAATAACATTATCAGTGGCCGTGTCAACTCAATCACTGGCAAGCTGGTCACCATTGATGCAGATCTGGGTCAGTTTAAAGTCCAGCTTGGTGCTGGTCAAAAGCCCGCTGCTGGCGATGCTGCAAGTTTTGTTATCGCGGCCGACCTCGTTCACCTGACTGCAGGCAAACCAAAAGCTGCAAATAGCATTGAATGTTCACTCATTTCAGAAGAATTTATTGGCTCAGTGGTTACACTTTTTCTGGAAACCCCGGATGGCAGTGAGTTCAAGGTACAGGTTCAAGAAAGGGAACTGACTGATATGGATTTAAAGCATATGGGCAGGGTTTTTTTGAGCTGGGCGCCGGAGCGCGCACATTTTATTGGTGACGCCTAAACGATGAGGACAGTGTGATGATCAGCAACCCCATTCCCTGGCCAAACGGCGCTCGCTGCGCCTGTGTGGTCTCTTTTGATATGGATGCTGACAGCCTAATCCATATTGCATGCCCGAAGGACTCGTTCGACCGGCTGTATCCTATCAGCATGGGACGATATGGGCCAACTGTTGCGGTGCCGCGTATTCTTGAAACCTATCGCAGGCTTGGCATCAAACAATCTTTCTTTGTTCCGGGCTGGTGCATTGAAACCTATCCAGACGCAGTTGAGGCTATTTTAGCTGGTGGGCATGAGATTGGTCATCACGGCTATTTGCACGAGGATCCGATCGACGCGCCGGATCAGCGCGCCTGGTTTGAAAAGGCGCTGGCGGCACATCAGAAATATTGTGGCGGAATACCGGCCGGGTATCGCGCGCCGGTCTATAACATCAATCAGCAGGTAGTCGATCTGCTGATTGAGCATGGATTCCGATATGATTCATCGATGATGGCGGATGATATTCCTTACCGACTTAAAACGGCTGCCGGCGGGCTATGGGAAATGCCGGTACATTGGGGCACTGACGACTGGCCGCCTTTCGCGCATTATGCGGAGATAGGCTATATGATGCCGGTGAAAGCGCCGTCATCAGGCCTGGCCGCATTTTGGGAAGAGTTTGACGCGGCATATGCAGCTGGCGGGTTTTTCATGCTGATTGTACATCCATTTCTGACCGGCCGTCTCGCCCGTTGGAAACAGGTTGAGAACTGGCTGGAAGAGACCTTAAATACAAAGGATGTTTGGTTTGCCAGACTAGATCAGATTGCTGACCATCTGGATGTTATCGTATCAACGGGGACTTACCAGCCGCGCTGTGAAAAATTGCCCTATTACAAAGCAGCTGTCGGCCCATCCGAATAAAAGGGAGATGCCATGCTTACCGATAATGACAAACAGCTTTTGAAGATTGCCTATGATGAAGCCAGATCAGGATTTGACTCCGGTGGCTGCCCGATTGGCTCGGTTCTGGCACGAGGCGGTCAGGAACTGTCGCGCGGCCATAACCAGCGAGTGCAGCAGGGTGACCCGATTGCGCATGGTGAGATGGATGCCTTGCGCAAGGCTGGTCGGCAACGGACATATCGTGATACAGTTCTCTATACGACGCTGAGCCCCTGCATGATGTGCAGTGGCACGATTGTCCAGTTTGGCATACCCAGAGTGGTGATCGGCGAGAATAAGACCTTTGGCGGTAATGAGGCGTTTTTACGCGATCGTGGCGTCGAAATTGTGATTGCTGATGACGCTGATTGTATCGCGTTGATGGAACGGTTTATCCGGGAAAAGCCAGAACTCTGGGCCGAAGATATAGCTGAGGATTAAACCATGACGCCATTCGTTTATGACCCGGCCGTCTATGACGGCACTAATGCTAGCTTAACAAGTGCAGTGTCTGACGATGGCACACCGCAGATCGGTGTGCGCTACCGCGTTCCGCCGCGCTGCGGGGTTGCGGTTCGGCTGAATGCCGGGCAGGTGCTGAGCATCGAAAACACACATGGGACGCAGGTGTGTGATTTTTGGGCTTATCTGTCCGCCGATATGAATCAATATCTGTCGATGTCGCATTGCCGGACGTGGTTGCAATCGGTCATTCCGAGAGTGGGCGACAGGCTTGTTACCAATCGGCGGCAGCCATTGTTGGAAATTGTTAAGGACACGTCCCCCGGGGTGCATGACACCGTCATGTCTTGTTGTGATTGGACGCGATATCAGCTCCTTGGTTCCGTCGATTATCATGACAATTGCGCGGATAATCTTCGGATGGCATTGGCGGCCATTGACCTGCCTGTGCCGCTGGTGCCTGACCCGTTTAATCTATGGATGAATATTCCAATTACCTCAGACGGTTCCACATCTTTTGAGCCAACCATATCATCTGCTGGTGACAATTTTGATATGCGAGCTTTGGCAGATTGCATTGCGGTCATGTCGGCTTGCCCTCAGGATAAAAACCCAATCAATGGACCTGATGCTATGCCCTCCGAGATTCACTTTAGTGTTGGGACTTGACAAAGAGTTGCAAGACTCAACAAAAATTAACGAAAGTAGGACCCAAAGAAAAAAAAGGGCCTTGATACTCAACGCTGCTGAGAGTGTTTTTGCCCGTCACGGTTTTTCTTGCTCGCGTTTAAAAGACATTGCTGAGGAAGCAGGGTTACCAAAAGCCAACATCCTGTA
>ERZ802827.868-NODE-868-length-15749-cov-8.99586_pt1 | contig 15749 bp, 13 predicted proteins | sample MGYA00345652_ERZ802827 | MGnify/ENA primary metagenome ERZ802827 (study PRJEB30503, sample SAMEA104212372) | marine metagenome | biome: Westerlies Biome; feature: [SRF] surface water layer (ENVO:00010504) within the epipelagic zone...; material: water... | reverse complement strand
TGGAAAATACAGGACGTTGGTAGGCAGATTCGTCGCCAGTTAAAAGGAGATGACCATGGCCTTTCAAACACATCAATTCCCCTATGGCGACGATAATTACGGGCTTTTGCTTCATTGCACCGAAAGCAACCTTACCGCCTGTGTTGATGCAGGAGACGCCGCAGCGGCCGAGGCGGCCTTGGTCGAAACCGGCTGGCAGCTAAACCATATTTTCATTACGCACCATCATGGTGATCACACGGCTGGCCTTGCCGAACTGAAACAGCGTCATGGCGCCACCGTTCTTGGTCCGGTCATTGATAGCGCTGCAAGCACACTTTATGATATCCGGCTTGGCGATGGTGATCATTTTGAATTTGCCAGTCGCCAGATCGATGTGATTTCGACGCCCGGTCACACACTTGATATGCTGAATTTCTATATCGCATCTGAATCCATAGTTTGCACCGGTGATACGCTATTTGTCATGGGATGTGGCCGCATTTTCGAAGGCGATGCCGACATGATGTGGGCATCACTTGAAAAGCTGTTAGCGCTTCCTGACCAAACTGTCGTTTATTGCAGCCATGAATATACGATTGCCAATGCCGCCTTTGCGCGGTCGGTTGATCCAGATAATGCCGCGCTTGCCGCACGCCAAGAAGCCATTACCGAATTGCGTGAAAACGGCTTTCCAACCGTGCCAACGCGCCTCGATCTTGAAAAGGCAACCAACCCGTTTTTACGCGTTGATAATGCCGCTATCCGCGCACATCTTGGCATGGAAACAGCCAGTAACGCTGCGGTTTTTGCCGAAATACGCAAACGCAAAGATCATTTTTAGCAGATGCCATTTTTAGCAAAGGCTAGTTGCCTAAAATACATTTTTGGCTTTTACCAAAAATGGCAGGCAAGATGCGCCAGAATTGATAATTTTCCAAGGCCAGAAACAGACCTTTATACGGTGAAGCGTTTCATCATTATCGCCTAACTGTTTGGAGAATAATTTTTGGAGGTGCCTTGCCTTGGTGAATATCCAGAAAGGACTGCACCCCCGCATCAAGATGCCGAATTTCAGCCCAGCCCTTACCACTAATCTTGCCGCTGGTCAGCAAGGCCAAGGCTTCGGCAAAGTCGTCTTTACGATAGCAATAGGTGCCTTGAAAATTAATCTCCTGTAAGGTGATGCGGCGCGTATCAAGGCCGGGTTCATTATCCTGCAATCCAATATGAACGATAACCCCACCCGGTCGGACAAGCGTACTTGCCGCACGGCGTGTCGCCCCTGATCCAACGGCATCAATGATAATATCAACCCGGCCAGGGGCAGGCGTTTGGCAAAGCGGATCATAGGCCCGCATGACGCCAATCTTTTCCAGCATGTCGCGGCGAAGCGCATTGGTTTCGGCAATCTGGATATTGCCATATCCATAGGCCTCGAACACCAGTGCGGCCAATAGACCAATCGCCCCACCACCAAGAACAACAATGGCTGCATCACGATTATCACCAGCAAGCTGGCAGGCAAGCCGCACCGCATGAACCGAGCAGGCCAACGGCTCGGCAAGCGCCGCTTCGGCAAATGGCAAATCATCATCAATCACGGTTAGATTACCAGCATCAATCGCCAGCTTTTCAGCAAAGGCACCTGGAACGCGCATGCCAATTAATTCACGACTTGCGCAAAGATGCTCGTCGCCACTATTGCAAAAATCGCAATCACCACAGGTCATCAGCGGGTTAATGGCCACCCGCTTTCCCGCAAGCGGGCCGGTTAGAACAATACCAACCGCCTCATGCCCAAGCACCAATGGCGGCACACGCCGTTCATCATGCCCATGCCACGCATGCATATCCGATCCACAAATGCCGCAAAATGCCAGATCAACCAAAACCTGATTATCGCCCACAACCGGTACGTCAACATCACGAATTTCCGACATTTGCGTGCCGGTATAAACAAGCGCCTTCATTTCGCTGTAAACCCTCCATCAACGGCAATCGACTGGCCGGTGACATAGCCGCTAGCATCCGATGCCAAAAACAGCAATGGCCCGCGCATATCCTCAAGCGCGCCATTCCGACCAATCGCCGTTGCCTCCGCCAGCCTTTGCGCTGCTGCCTGATCAGCAAATAACGGTGCGGTTAATTCGGTTGGAAAAAATCCGGGCGCAAGCGCATTGGCGGTAATGCCATATCGTGACCATGCTTCAGCCATTGCGCGGGTTAGCTGCAAAATACCACCTTTAGCCGCACCATATGAAATGCCATTTTCAAAAGCGCGTGTTGATTGAAGTGACGCAATATTAATGATGCGTCCCCACCCACTCTGCTTCATATAGGGCACAAATTTCTGGCTAACCAAAAACGGTACATTCAAATTTAGATCAACCGAATAATGCCAGTCAGATTCAGAGATGTCATCAGCATGGCGCCGCGGATTTATCCCCGCGGCATTGACTATGATGTCGGGTTGCTTATCCATTGCCAAAACCATGTCAAACAAATGATCAGTCGCCCCACGTTCAACTAGATCAAGCGCAAATATAGCGCCGTCATGGTCGCCAAGACTGGCAGATAGCCGGTCTTCACGGCGGCCAACAAGATAGACCCGCACTCCAGCCTCGGCTAAAGCTTTTGCCATGAACTGGCCGAGACCGCTGCCACCGCCAGTGATCAATGCGGTTTTTCCAGCAACATCAAAAAGGTTCATGTCGGCATTAGCCAAGGTTCTCTCCAGGGAAATATTTGCGCAACCTTACATCGGCTGCGCGCGCATGGCCTTCCATTCCCTCAAGGCGTGAAATGCGCGCCGCTGCCTGTCCAACCTCACGATTGGCCTCTTTGGTCATGCGCTGCGTTGTTACGATTTTCAGGAATTTATGAACTGAAAGGCCGCCGGTATAATGCGCCGCACCTTTGGTTGGCAGAATATGGTTTGTCCCCGAACATTTATCACCGTAAGTCACGGTGGTTTCTTCACCGATGAATAATGAGCCATAATTTTTCAGACGCGCAGTATACCACTCATCCTTATTTGTATGAATTTCCAGATGTTCAGGTGCATATTCATCCGACACTTGCGCTGCTTCTTCATCAGTATCGCATAAAATCACCTCGCCATAATCTCGCCACGCAACGGTTGCGGCATTGCGAGCGGTTTCGGGCAAGGCATTAATGTGACGGTCCATCTGCGCCATAACATCATCGGCAAGCTGACGAGATGTTGTGATTAGCCAAGCTGGTGAATCGGGGCCATGTTCGGCCTGACTGACCAGATCTTCGGCAACGACAGCCGCGTCGGCGGCTTCATCGGCAATCACGGCAATTTCGGTTGGACCTGCAAACATATCAATGCCAACACGGCCATAAAGCATACGTTTGGCCTCAGCAACAAAACGGTTACCCGGCCCAACCAATAAGCGGGCAGGCTTGCCGGTAAATAGACCAAAGGCCATCGACGCAATGCCCTGAACCCCGCCAAGTGACAAGATCGTATCGGCACCGCATAAACTCATCGCATAGATAATCGCTGGATTTGGGCCTTCAGCGCCATGTGGCGCGGTGCAGGCAACCACATGGTCAACACCAGCCACCTTGGCTGTTGCGATTGACATGATTGCTGACGCCACGTGCGCATACCGCCCACCAGGAACATAACATCCCGCTGTTTCGATCGGGATCAATTTCTGGCCCGCCCACAACCCTGGTGACAGCTCAGTTTCAAATTCATTGACTGAGGCCAATTGCGCTTTAGCGAACTTGGTTACGCGGTCATAAGCAAATTGGATATCATCCTTCAGTTGCGGCGACACTGTTGCCGATGCAGCAGCAATCATCTCGTCACTGACAATCACACCGCCAGAATAGCCATCAAGATCACGACCATAGGCAAGCGCCACTTCTTCTCCGCCAGCCTCAATTTTTGCTAACATATCTGCCACAATATTGCGCGTTTCATCACTACCAGTTTGTGGTGTTTTTTCTGCCTTTTTTAAATATTTAATTGTCATTTCAATTCCTGTTGACCATGAGAATAAGTTAAAAGCCACAATGCAATTTGTGGGAATAAAAAGACCTTTGCAAGGTCAATCATTGACACCATCATGATTTGCGTCGTGAGGTGACAGGTATCCCTTGTATTCCATCCAAGCACGGCACCTCTCGAGAAATAGGCACATTTTTTCTTCCGAGACCTTAAAATTAAGTTTCTGACGAGGGCTGATGATGGCCCAGTCAAATACCAGCTTAACCTCTGAATAGAATCAACTAGTAAATTTATTTATTTTTTGATACTTTTAGTCTCTTTTATGATAAAAATATGCATGAAATCACGCTCCATTCAAGTAGAATGTGATTTTTGTTATAATTTTTTTGTTCAAAACTGGGCTACTAATGGGACCAACAATGACCAACTCAACAGCGCCGAACTTAAGAATTTTGAGAATTTTTGAAGTAATTGCCGATGCGGGCCAGCCAATGACCCCAACCGAAATCAACGAGCAGCTTGATTGGCCAAAACAGAGCCTGCACCGATTATGTCAAACCCTAATTGCCGAGGGCTATCTGGTTAAACAGGCTCGTCGCCTGCATCCAACAAAACGGCTTCTCGGGCTTGCAGCAGGATTGACTCAACATGCCGCCGGCCAAACTACACGCCATCAAATTTTGCAGAATATCGCTCGCGAAACAGGCGAGACAGTCAATTTTGTTAGGCCCGAAATCAAAGGGATGATTTATGCCGACCGCGTTGAAACCAATTGGCCCTTCAGGGTTTTGCTTCCGGTGGGAACGCATGTGCCATTTCATTGCACGGCAAGTGGAAAAACCTATCTTGCCAGTCTTCCAGCGGCAAAGCGGCGCACCCTTTTGGCAAGTTTGGATTTACGCGCCTACACCAGTTGCACCCATAGCAGCATTGATACGCTTGAGGATGAATTACAGCGGGTCAGCAAAAATGGCTATGCGCTCGATATGGAAGAATTTCATGAGGGCATGATCGCCATCGCTGTTCCGGTTCTGGATTCGCGTCGTCGCTATGTTGCGGCGCTTGGTATGCATGGGCCAAAACAGCGATTCGATCTTGATGATGCGCTCGCACGGCGCAGCCTTTTGGTCGAGTCGGCCAAGGTTATCTCACAAACATTTGGCTATTGACAGCGGCTAGCTACGGCGCGCCTCACCCGCACTGGCAATCAATGCGGCAAAGCGATACAGCCCATGGACAAATTTTGAAAATGGCAAAATCAAGAAAAAGCCGTAGACAACGCCAAGGTGAATTGCAAGCGTCACGCCCATAAAGCTGGTCTCGCGTACCACCAGCAACAATAAGCCAGTTAAGCTGACAAAAAACAGTGAAACAATAAATGCGTAATCCATGCCGAGCCCTTCATTATACCGAACCGCCGTATGCAAGCGCCTCTTTTCAACAAACAGGCCAGCAGTACCAATGCATAAAATGATCCCGCCAATTGTGCCTAAAACCACCGGCAGCTCGAAATAGCCATATGGCGCCTCACGGCCAAAGCCATAATGATAAATCGTGCCAACCGACGTTGCGGCAAAACACAGCAAAAACCCATACATCGTCAATTGATGATAAATGCGCCGCGCATTGCTTGACCCGTCATCGCCTGTTGGACAACCCGGCCCAGACAAAATTCTGCTAGAAGTATCACCGCCAAGATGGCGAAGCGTTGCCGAAGCCTTGACCGCATCGACAAGATCGGGGAACCCGCCCCATTTCGCCCCTGTATGACTCCAGTAACGCCGCCAACCCATAATAAATGAAACCAAAACAAATGCCGAGATTGCCAATGGCACTGCGGCCATCATCGTATGGGGCATGATTCGGTAAAAAGCGCCCTCACCTAAATGAATGCCCCAGAAAAGCTGTGGCGCAATCATCGCAAGCATCAGACCAACCGTTAACGCCAAACCGGCAGACACGCCAAGCGTAACAAACAGTCCATTGCGTCTGAACAGACCTGCCAAAGGCGCCGGCCAAGCATAGGCTGCATAGCTGTCATTTCGGGCAGCAGCAAGCGCTTGCGGCACATTCACGCCAAATTCATGTGGCGGCGCATATTGGCACGCATGATAGCAAGCCCCGCAATTATGGCATAGATTGGCAAGATAGCTGACATCTCCCTCGTCAAATTGCCGCCGGCGGGTCATTGCCGGGAACACAGCGCAGAACCCCTCACAATAACGACATGCATTGCAAATTTGCATTACCCGGATGACTTCGCCAGCTGCTTCTGGGTCAAGAAGCGCCTTGAGGTCAAACCCATCAGTTTCGATATTATCGGTTAAGGACACGCGCTGCCTCCGCTCCTGCAATCCGGCCAAAAACACCGCCAATTGTCATTCCAACTCCCCCCAGATAGCCCTGGCCAAGAATATTACCTGCCATAATTTCTCCCGCGGCAAATAAATTTGCAGCTGGCTTGCCATCTTGCATCAAAACCTGTGCCCGATCATTTACTGCAACACCCATATAGGTAAAGGTAATGCCTGGCCGCAAAGGATATCCATAAAAAGGTGGTTTGCTAATTGGAGCTGACCAGTTAGTTTTTTCAGGCGTTAAGCCATTAGTTGCTTTACCATCAAGACTCATTTGATTTATTGGGCCATCAGGACAGGCCGCATTAAACACATCAACGGTCTTTTTTGCTAATTTTGGATTAAGCCCAAGCTGATTTGCCAAACCTTCGATGCTGTTGTCTGTGATTGCGGTAAATACCGATGGCATAAAGCGTTTCACCCCATCCGAATCAATGATCGCATAGGCAATCTGATCAGGCTGCCCCGCCACGAGCCGTCCCCAAATCGCATAGCGTTTTGGCCAAAAATCTTCACCCTCATCATAAAATCGTTCAGCATTCTTATTCAACACAATGGCAAATGGTACTGCATCAACACGGCTGGCAATGCCACCATCATATTTTGGGGCCCGTGCATCAATGGCCACCGCATGACATTGATCTAGCGCGCCAACCGGCTGCGCACCGCGATCAAGCAAAACCCGCAACACCTTGCCCTTGTTATAAGGTGTACCTCGCACCAAAAAATTTTTCGCAGCGTCACCCCAGCCTTCAGCAAGCCAATCAAGATCAGCTTCAAAACCACCAGCAGCGGTGATGAGCTGTTTACAATTCAGTTGCAACACTTGCCCTTGCCATTCGACATCAATCGCCTCGCAAAACCCATTCTCAAACTCGATATCGGTAACCTCAGCATCATAGATGAAGGTGATGCCAATCGTTTCGGCATGACGGCAAAGCGCATTCAACATGGCCCGCCCACCGCCAAGAAAAAAGGCGTTTGTATGACTAAGATTCAAGGTGCCAGACAGTGCTGCCTGAAATCTAACACCGCGTTCACCCAACCAATTCATAAGAGTTTGCGAGCTCTTCAATGTGATCTCAGCAAGATGCTCATTTGTTACACCCTTGGTAACTCTCATGAGATCTTCCCAATATTCCTCAAAACTGTAACGCCCGGTCATAACGTCGGTTGGCTCATCATGCATCACACGCAAATTACGCGTGTGGCGTGTATTGCCACCACGCATATCACGCGGCGCCGAGTCTATCACCAACACCGAACAGCCGCGTTCGGCAGCCGTGATGGCCGCACAAACCCCGGAATTGCCGCCGCCAATTACGATAATATCCCAGCTTTTTTCAATAATGGATTTCGTGATTTCATTGGGCATAAGACTGCCTTGATCTACTGCATACAATTGCATACAATATAGGAAAAAGGAGGCGTTCATGTCAACCGACTGGGCGGCACATAACCTAACAGTCCATAATCATCATGGTGGCAATCTGGCAGCAACATCGCGAATCAGGCATGTTCTGATTACAGCCATTACCGCTGGCGATATTGCGCCCGGCGCCCGGCTAAAGGAAATTGACCTTGGCCAACAGCTCGGCGTTAGCCGCACACCGCTTCGCGAGGCCATGTCAGCATTAAAAGCCGAAGGGATTTTATCTATTGGTGATGATGGTGGGCTTCGTGTTCGCACCCTTGGTTATCAGGACATTCACGCACTTTATCAATTGCGCGCCAAGCTGGAATCAATGGCGGCTGAATTGGCGGCTGCGCAAGCAAGCCCTGCCGAACGCGAATTCATTGCCGAAATCCGCGCCAAAGAGTCAATTCTCGTTAATGATGGCACCAGCCCTGCAACCCTTGCCAAGCTGAATGGCCAATTTCATCAATCCATCGCCCTTGCTAGCCACAATTCCTTTCTGGTCGAGACCTTGCAACGCCTTAGCACCTTGATGGTGCTTCTTGGTCCAACCGCCTATAGCCTTGCTGAGCGGGTTTGCGAAATTGGTGCCGAACATGACGCGATCAACAATGCCATCCAGGCGCACGACCCCATCGCCGCCAAACAGGCCGCCAGCACCCATCTTCAAAATGCGGTCAAAGCGCGGTTACAAATCATCGCATCTGGGCATAAGGACAATATGGACTAGCCAATTTCATGCCCAAAACTAACTGGGGGCTGCCATCATCCCAATCCACCCCACCTGTAGGAGTTCCCATGCGGCCCGTGCTTTCGGATATCCAAAACATTTTTGTCACTTCTAGCATCGCCTTTGTTACCGGCTATGTTTTTCAGATTTTTGGCCTGCCAGCGCCCTTTCTGCTCGGCAGCTTGTTTGGCGTTTGGATTATTGCCGGGATCATTCCGCCCATTCGTTCGCGCGTTGGCATTCCGCGCTGGGTTTTTGTGCCGGTTATTCTTGGGCTTGGCACGCTTATTGGTGCCAATTTCCGACCCGATATCCTTGTCCATATCGGATCGTCAGGCATTACCGTTGCCGCCATGTTCCTGGCCACGATTTTGGCAACGCTTGTTGGTCTTTTCTATTTAATGCGAATCCGCAAATATAGTTTCATCATGGCGCTGCTAAGCTGTATTCCGGGTGGGCAGGCCGAAGTGCTCACCATCAGCCGCGATCTGGTGGAAAAAGATTATGTTGTGGCCTTGTTCCATCTGGTTCGTGTTGCGCTGGTATTTTGTTCAACGCCGTTCATTCTGGCCTTGGTTGAGGGTCAGGCCGCTGTCGCCGCGTCAAATTTGGCGCTGCAAAGCATGCCAAGTATTGTCAACCTTGATATCAAAACCCTTTTATCCTTTATCGCAATTGCGATTTGCGGCTTGCCGGTCGCGCGGCTATTACGCATCCCGATGCCGCAACTAATTGGGCCATTAATGATCAGCTCAGCGCTACATATCCTGGGCTTTGTCGAGATACCCCGTATTAGTGAATTTGTGATTCTGGCACAGGTTGCCATCGGCGGATCGGTTGGCGCGCGTCTTGCCCGCGTGCCATTTGTCGAACTGGCGGTCTATTTGCGTGACGCGCTTGTCAATTCCTTCATCGTTCTTGGCACTTATAGCATCACAGCCTACGGATTATCGGAATTAACTGGTGTCGATTTCATCAAAATGCTTTTGGCTTTTGTCCCGGGCGGCCTTTACGAGGTGACTTTACTAGCTTTGATTTTCGGATTTGATGTTGCCTTTGTTGCCTTTCATCACACCATCAGGGTGATGCTGGTATTCCTTGGGCTTCCGTTTGTGATTGCCTTTGCCAAAAAGCACAATCTCATAACCGACAATGTCAAACCATCGCAGTGACCATTTCAAACCGAAAAACCAAAAGGATCAAAACCATGAAAATAGCAATTTTGGATGATTGGCTCGAATGCGCCTTGGACAGTTGTGACTGGAACCGGCTTGGGGTCGACGTGACCATTGATACATTCCATGACACCATTGCCGGCACCGCCCTTGTCGAGAGGTTACAGCCCTATGACATCATCTGCATGATGCGCGAACGCACGCCCATTGATGCTGCGCTGATGGATGAGTTACCAAATTTGAAAGGCATTGTAACAAGCGGTATGCGAAACGCCGCGCTTGATATTGACGCTGCCAAATCGCGCGGCTTGATGGTTAGCGGCACCGGTTCGCCGGGTCACGCTACATCCGAACTTGCCTTCACCTTGATCGCAATGCAGGCACGACAAATTTTTGCCAGCGCAACAGCGATGCGTGACGGCGGCTGGCAAACGCATCTTGGCCGTGATCTTCGTGGTGCACGACTTGGCATTTTGGGGCTGGGCAGGCTTGGCGCGCAATTGGCTGGCTATGCCAAGGCCTTTGGCATGGAAATTCAGGCCTGGTCGCAAAACCTGACTGAAGAAAGATGTGATGAGGTTGGGGTTTCTTATGTTGATCGTGACACGCTTTTCCGCAGTTCTGATTTTATTTCGATCCATCTAAAACTATCGGCGCGTGTTCGCCAGCTTGTTGGCGCAGAGGAAATAGCCATGATGAAACCCGATGCCTATCTGGTCAACACATCGCGTGCGCCCATTATTGACATGGAGGCTTTAACCAATGCGCTGGTGAAACGACAAATTGCCGGGGCCGCGATTGATGTTTATGATCATGAGCCTGTTCCCCCTACCGACCCGATTCGAAACACACAAAATCTTTTGATGACACCACACATCGGCTATGTCACCCGCGAAACGATGGATATTTTCTATGGCGAAACGTTAGACGCTGTCGAAGCGATGATCGCTGGCACCCCAATTCGCGAGCTGATGCCATAATCCTTATCACGGCAGATTATCGTTGATTTACCAGCCAGCCTATTATGGCAATTTGCCGTCTACCACCCATTGCCAATAAATCTGGTAAACCGAATTTGTTTAGGCCATGCCTAAAATAGATATGAATGGCTATTTCAGACAATGTCTGTGCTTTAGCGGATCTTATTTCTAAGAATTTGGTTTTTTGTTGGTGAAACACAAAATTGCTGCTGGCATCGCACCCTAAAACTGCTATCTTTTGGTCTATATTGGTCATGTTTACAGGGAATCCGCTGCGTATGCGACCCAACGCGTCTCAATCGACAGATTTGCACCCAATATTTTCCTTTGCAAATGGGGAATTGGGGATGGTTTCTAACCATTTCATCAGATCGATTGAAAAAATCACTGGACAGCCTCGCATCCGTAAAATCTATTTTGACTATGTAGATGATGATTTGCCGCCACAGAATTTCTGGTCAGATGCGCTTGGACGGCTCGATATTTCAATTGATCTTAAGCGAAAGTATCAGGATGGCATTGCTGCTTCAATTCCGGCCACTGGGCGTGTGCTTGCCATTGCAAACCACCCTTATGGTGTGATTGACGGTCTAGTGCTTTGCGCATTAATGGCCGAAGTTCGCCAGGATTACAAAATCATCACACATCGCGTCCTTCGTCAGGCTCCCGCTGTTATGGACAAAATTCTCCCTATTGATTTTGACGAAACTGAAGCGGCATTGGCCAATAATTTAAAAACAAGAGCCGATGCCGCAAAACATTTGAAAAATGGTGGCGCGGTAATCGTTTTTCCAGCTGGCGCAATTTCGCTGGCGCCTAACCTTGTTGGCAATGCCATTGATACTGAATGGAAAACGTTTGCCGCCAAGCTGGCGCAGGTTCCCGACACAACAACCATCCCATTTTATTTTGATGGGCGGAATTCGCTGTTATATCAAATGGCGCGCCGGATCAGCGTAACGCTCGGCTATTCCTTGATGTTCCGCGAAATCTGCAAAAAGATGGGCCATACAATTTCTTTGGAGATGCGCCAGCCTGTTCATGCCAGCACCCTTACCCAATTTAGCACCCGAACCGAAGTAACCGAATATTTGCGCAAATGCACCTATGGATCTTAATCCAAGGCTGTGATTTACAAATATTTATAGCTAGTATGGCTGGCGGTAAAAATAGATAGGGCTTGTCCAGCATAGAGTGCCATCTTCCAGCGTAACCCGAACAAAGATTGGATTATCACCTTGCAGCTGCAATGAAATGCTGCGTTCAAACTGCATTGATTGATGCGGGTTGACTGTCGGCAGGCGGAACAGCTTTAGATAGCGCGGCAAAACCCCGCTATTATCGAAAACCTCATCCTCAAATCCAATATCTTCCAAGGGCACACCAGCCTTAATCAATGGTGTTTCGATTTTCAATGTACCGCTGTAAGGGTCAGCAATAATCATGTCGAAACCGCCAATATTGCCGGTGGTCAAAGCACGCCAGTTCAATTCAACAGGTGACGGCTGGTTCAGCGTTTTATCCTTATTGAAAAAATTGATTGGGCTTGCCGATATGATTTCATTTTCAGACAGAAAAGCCGAACCATCCCAAATCACCTGCCGGAAACGCCCTCTATATTCAGCACCTTCCCAAACCACTCGGATACGGCTACCAAGATCCTCTTTTGCATAAGGGCGGATCGTTTCAATCAGGTTTAATCCATTGAAAATATCAACCCGTTCGATAGCCACACTGGCGCGGATATCAACCTTAATTGACACATCACCTGAAGGCAGATGAACGATATCACCCATGATCGCCTGATTGGCCGCCATACCCTTGTCGCTGCCATGCCGCGGATCATCATGAAACTTTTTGCCACCTTGTGGAAAATCCGCATCAAGCGTGATTAACGGGCGACCATTTTCACCGCCGGTGGTGGCGTAATGGTGGCGTTTGCGGATTGCCTCTAAAATCGTTTCACGGCTTAAACTGTCAATCAAAAAACAAGTCAGCCCGCCAACTGCGCCAAACAGCGCGGCGCCCGGATAGCTGGCTCCGGGGCGTCCCTTATGCCCATCCGAATTGGCGACAATCCCAACGCGATAGCCAAGCCGAAAAGCGTCTTGCACCAGCCATTCAAAACTGCCCCAGCTTGAATGAATTTCCATGGCTTTTTCAAACCGGCCATCATGTGCCAGTTCAATATCGGCATAACGTCCACCACAATGCGCAAACACAACCACATCATCTTCGCCATGCTCGGCAAAGGCGGCGAATAACTCTTCGGCCGAATTGCAATCAGTGTCGATATCCGAATGGTCGCTTACCAGCGCGTGTGATGACCGCCGGATGGTTCGCCCTTCATTTGGGAAATAGATATTCCGATCACCACCAAGCCCGGTATTGCCTGACCATTCATAGCCCGGAATGGCAACAAATTTTCCATCTTCGTTAAATTGCTGGCAAAGCTGGTCAAGCTTTGACCAGAAATCACCTGTAATTTGAAAATCATTGCCTTGATGACCCGTCGCATCCACAAATGCGTAATCGCGGGCAAAGGCAAAATAGGCCTCGGCACTGCCAGTACCAATGGTTTCTTCTGACTGGCCGTGAAGATCACCCCAGAAATGGCGTGATAGTGGCGCAGACTCGATTCTGATCGGATTTGTCCGGCACATCAACGCACCAGCATCATCTAGAAAATCAATATGCAAATCCGCAGCATCGGCAACCGACAGCCCATCAATCACGCCAAAAAATTCACCCGGTTTCAGGCTGATCATATCGGGCAGGTTCTTCACCGGATGGCTTGCGCGCGGATAAAGCTTTATATCGCATTGATCTGATGGATTGCCCCATTTATCCTCGCCTTTGAATTTGATCGAAAAGCTCTCGTCAATCGCGCGAATTGTCGGCGCCACCGCCAAATAGCGGTCGGGCTTGCCAGGAATGATTTTAATCACGGGTTGCACCGGCATGGGCTGGTAGCAATAGGTTGCAATCGGGTCGATCAGCGTATGGAATTCATAACTATCTTCACAAAATGTTTGCAACCGCATACCAGGTGACCCGCCTGACCGATCGCCAAAGGTAATGGTGATCTTGTCACCTTCGCGCAGAAAGCCACGAACGACTTTGATATAAAGCGTCCTGTCCCACGGTCGTACATTGCCTTTTGGATCATAATGATAGGTGAGAACCGCATTATTTGATGCCTCGATCGTGGTATAGTTTGGTCCTTTTGGGTCCTCGAATTGCGGGCGGGTTTGATCACTGGCAAACCGAAAACAGACCCGCATTGATCCAGAATCATCTATCCCAAATTTGCCAGCTACATAGGTCAGAACAAATGTTTGGTAGCTGCCAGCCTCAAAGGAACCATTGGGGACAATTGAGACAGCACCAAGCTCTTCAGCCGGAATTGGAAATGCCATTGGCGAGCTTGTCGTACCACCGGTACCACCGCCAGCTAAAACATCATCACGGCTTCCCATTGGCACTTCACTCATAATCATTCCCTTCCATATTTTAGCAGATTTGCGGCATGATCATGCCTGTGAAAAAATGATAAAAAAATGCCAATAATCCCTATGTAGGAGACATATTAGCAATGAGTTCGCGTCCCAAAAGCACAAGGCCTGAGGCAAATATCAACAGTATCAGTAATCGCTGAAACTGTCGATCATTCAACCGGCGAAAAACAAAAATACCCGTTTGCGTGCCAATCACCGAAAAAGGAAAGGCCAACGCAACAATAATCCACATGCGCGAATCAATAATCCCGCGCCATATCATCAGAGCTAAAACAGTGCCAAGAACAATCATATTAAATGGTTGGACTAGTGCGCGGCGGCGCGCCTTACTCCAATCATAAAGCGAACAACCCATCGTCAATATTGCACCCGACATGCCCGCCATCATGCCAAATAGTCCGCCAACAAACCCGACAAAAACATCAGTAGCAAGATAACGTTTTGTCAGTTTTGGCAGCGTCTTTCGAAAGGTGAAAAAGCCGCCAAACAGGATCAGTAAACTACCCACCAACAGCTTTAGCATTATGATATTAACCGCATCTAAATACAGAAAACCAAGCATAATGCCCATCAAAGCTGGTACCAAAAATCGCAACTGCTCGCCAAAATCAATAGCGTTGCGAACCGCATAAAGTCCCTGTACACCGCCGACAAGAGACATTATCACGACCGTAATCACCGCATCGAGCGGCGGCATTGCCGCCAACCACCAGCCAAGCGCGAAAAGCCCCGTGCCAAATCCGGCAAGGCCATTGGCGAAACCGCCAGCAAACGCACCGGCAATGATTAGCACGACCACATCAGCGTCCATTACAATATAATCCAGAAATAACGATCTGTGATCATCGACAACTTTCACGATTTACGCATGACCTGCAAATGAACATTCGCCATGAAGTGGCGCAAACCCAGCTGTTTTTCAACATCCAAAGATGGCGACAATCCGGTTTTTGCCCCATCTTACTCAAGGTGTCTAACGCTACGCATCTTTTTCTAATGTGACAAGCCTTTTCATGCTAGGTGTTGCCAAGTAAACCTAGCAAAGAAATCGCCAAACGTGACGTGAAAGCCTTTCTTGATCATCCTTAAAACAGCGCCACATATCCGCCGATTAAATCTCTGTCTATTTTGCGGCCATATCAAGAATGTTATATTATGATCTGCACCATCCAGTTAAACCTGCTCCACTTTCAAAGGCAATCATGCATCCCCTATTCTGGGTGGTTTGGTAAGGACAGCTCTGAAAAGAGTGAGTGGCGATGATCATTGATAGTCTTTTATCCTTTAATGGTCTGACTGTTTTGATGGCTGTACTACTTGGCTGTTTTGTCAAAGGCGCATTGGGGTTTGGCCTGCCGTTGATTGCTACGCCAATCATGCTGTTTGTGCTACCCCTTCCCGAAATTGTGGCCATTCTTGCCTTGCCAATTACCATTGCGAATGTCCAGCAGATCTGGCTAAACCGGCATCAATGGCAAATTTTGAAACGCTTTTGGCCATTAGTCGCCATAGCAGTCATTATTATGCTTGTTGGCGCGCCATTGATGGTCGCAATTGATAGCCGTCTTCTTGGCATTTTGATTGGGCTGATGATCGCGCTTCACG
>ERZ802827.865-NODE-865-length-15769-cov-9.86534_pt1 | contig 15769 bp, 22 predicted proteins | sample MGYA00345652_ERZ802827 | MGnify/ENA primary metagenome ERZ802827 (study PRJEB30503, sample SAMEA104212372) | marine metagenome | biome: Westerlies Biome; feature: [SRF] surface water layer (ENVO:00010504) within the epipelagic zone...; material: water... | reverse complement strand
TTACGCTGCAGCGTTCCAGTTTTTCACGTAGGTGTGAACTTTGTCTTGCATCATTTCGAGCCCACACTCTGTGAGGTACTCGTGCTTGACCGCATCCTCGTCCGCGCTCTGACGATCACGTAGAAGCGCCGTGTCACGACCTTCCATGTAACGGTACTTGAGATACGGGAAGTCAATAATGACAGCAGCATTTTCCATGCCCGGAACCTGACGGAATTGCGGGTGCAAATGCACCATCAAATCACCAGCGAACGTGGAGTATTGCGTCAAGTTTACGCCGTAGCTTCCCTGCACAGTTTCGGGAGACCAACGGTCCTTACCGAATTGCTGCAAGTGGCCTGCTACTTTAGCACCACAGAACATGATCTTCTGCTTGGAGCCGAAAGCAAAAACGTTTTCGATCAATTGACGATCAAAAGTGTCTTCGTTCATAACACCAGAAGCAGTAGAGCGGTCGATCACGTTGGAAATCTGAGTAGTCAGACCGCCTGTGAAGCGACGTGGTTGAGCCGTAGAGCCATTGCTCTCATGCAGCTTGCCAAAGAACATAGCGCGTTCGATGTCTTGCATGTGCATCTTGAGAGCTTTAGTCGCCATCTCATCTTCTTTATCGCCTGTACGCAGATTAGTCGCACGTAGCGTTTCGGTAACTTTGAAAGCTGTCCGAAAAATCTGTGTATAGTTCGATGCTACTGACGCGTCGAATGATACGCCTGTAGGAGATGATGCCCCTTCTTCAAAGGCTGAGCCTGAGATGAAGAGATTAGCGTCGTCAGCAATAGTGTGTGACGTGCCGCCAATGTTACGCTCAACAGTCAGAGCCGTAGCGGTACTATCAGCAGTACAGCGCATGACTTCGCCTGTTGTTGCATTTACCAAGATGGTCCCTGCGACAGCAAACAAGTTGTCGTTCCCAGCAGACACAGTGATAGAAGTCGTAGAGGTAGATGATACCGCTCCGTCAACAATCAGTTTGCGCTCGGGGAGTTCGTCGCGAAAGTTCTTGAATTCTGGGTCATCAGTGGCTTCCGAAGAAGTCATTGATAGCAAAGCGTTCAGCGGTGCATTGCCATTTGGTTCGAGCAGCGAATATAATTCGCGGTAGTTTTTGGGGCGAAAGTCCACGCCAAACGTGCCTGTGCCCCGAAGTCCTTGAATACCAGCCATTGTGCTAGTCCTTTCTGGAAGGGTTACAATTTGTCGAGGGTCATCAAACGTAGCGCCGGAATGTCACGTCGTTGCATCTTTAGTCCCGTTGTACCCGACGCTTCCGAGCCGTAGCGCTGGCCGAGTAACTTAATTATGCACACGGGAAAGCTCTACGTCGTCCCGCGTGCATAAATTTCTTAACCGAAGTTATTATTCTTATTCAGAGTAGCCGCCGTCAGCCTTGCAAGAGTTTGATCCCCGGCTGGTTTTGACGCTTGAGATGCGGGTCCGCCCGACTGAGACTTGAGGAAAGCCTCTCTACGTGACGCCATCTGCTGTAGGCGCGCGAACTCTGGCGTATTCTTCTGGTTCTTGAAATCACCGACAACTTTCTGAGCCAGCCCTGCATCCGCGAAATCCTCGATGGTGTAACCGCGTTCGCCCGCGTAGCGCATAAAGTTCTTACCATCCTCGTCTGGAAGGCCAGCCGCTTGTTGCGCGCGATCCAAGTTGTTCGAGATCGTTTGCTGGATTACTTGGCCGCGATCATTGGATGCGCCTTGAGCCATCTGCTTGCCTTGCGCCGCACTTTGAGCCGCAGACTTCAAGACGTTATTCATTACGCCCATCTGTTGCTGTAGCTGTTGCTCCATACGCTGAATACGATCCATGCCCTCGCGGTAGCCGGGTGGTAATGAGATGGCGTTGTCATCTTCGTACTTCGCAAACTCAGAGTTCATATCTGGCTGCGTTGCATTGTTGGATGGAACCTCTGGCTTGGCTACGTTCTGTTGCGCTGGGCGCTTGTTGCCCATTGTTGTGTTTTTAGAAAAGGCGCCAACCGCTGCTTCCATTAGCTTAGCGATTTGCTCAGGACTTCCACCAGATGTTTGGATTAACTTTTCAGCAAAGTTATTGATCGGCTTCATCTGAGCGTTCTTGTAGTTCAAGTCCTTATAGCGATCAAACGTAGACGAGATTTGCTGAGGCGTAAGTTGGCGGTCGCCAACCTTGTAGACCATAGGTTCCTCATTCATGCGGTCGCCATCTGTCTGAGGGCCAGCCTTAGCGGACTTCTCCATTGGCGTAGTTGGCGCATCCTTTGGCTTTGGTGCTGGCGCGGGTGCTGCCTGTTGTGGGGCGGCCTGCTGTGGTGGCTGTGCTCCACCTGATAAAGCGTTAGCGGCCATGCGCTGTAGTTGTTCTTCCATTAGTCTGTCCTTTCAGTCGGGCCTTGGCGCGACGGTGCTTCTTCAAATGAAAGTTCGCCTTCCATCTTGTGTATCAACTTGACGGGCATGTTCAGCATTTGCTCAGCAGCCCAGATTGCCCCTCGATTGAAGTCCACCTCTTGCGAGGACATCTCCTTGGAACGTGCCATCAACAATGCAAGAGAAACGATCTCGTCTTTCATTGTTGAGTTTAAAGTCGCCCACCCTCTACTTTCAGATAATTCGATGAGGTCTTTAATTTGAGATTTGAGGCTCATAGGTTGAGGGGTCTACTTCTTCTTGCCGCCCTTTTTGAGGATCGGCTTACCCGGCATTACAGTTGTGCAAGCCTTCTTCATCAATGGAGACTTCGCCATATCAGTATCCTTTCTTCTTCTTGACGGGCTTACCTGTTTTCACAGCAGCCTTTTTCGCGGCAGCCTTTCCGGCCTTGGTGTACGGAAACTTCTTCTTCCCAACTGTCGGCATTACTTCTTCCCTTTCGCAGTTTTGGCTGCGCGCTTAAAGTTTGCAGCCGTGGGGGCACCCTTGGTGCCCGGTTTGCGCATCTTCTCGCTGGAACCAGCCTTGATGCGTTTGCGCTTTGCGTGAATGTTCGCGTAGAGACCCTTAGCCATTACCACTTCACCTTATCTGCCCAATACGCGGCGCTCATCTTGCCCTTCTTGATGTTCGCCTCGTGGCGCGCCTTGAAGGACTTGCGACGCTTCTTTTCCGCTTCCGATGATGGGGATTTGCCCGCGCCCTTCACACCCTGCTGGCCGAAGCGAATGAGCCTCTCTTTGCCGCCCTCGCACGCCTTTACGACGTGCGACTTCTTTGGGTGTGACGGAGTACGCCGTGGCTTGTTGCACGGCATATCCTTTTTGTTGACCCGTTTAGCTGGCATGGCATAATCCTTTTGAGTAGTATCTTTATTTTTCAGCTAAGTGTCGTCCTCTTTCAGAACGTGCATTCCTCAAAAACCACATTGCAACTAAGGATAATTCTATCCTCGTCAGCCATATGGGGGTTGGTGAAGTGAGCCATGTGCGCAGGGAAAACAACGAGCATACCCTTCTCAGGGTGCAGCGTGTACTTATCGTTCCAAAGGGAAAACCCGTTACCATAGATCATATTGTACGAAGATGCGGCAGGATTTCTGAACACAATCTCGCCAGTGCCCTCGCTTGTCGCGCCATAGAAAACACATGCCAAGTGAGCGAAGCCGTGTATGTGTTCGGGCGCAAAATGCCCCTTGCCATAAATAGATACCCAAGAGTTTGTCAGGTAAAATCGAGGGTCTGTATTTAAGTGTGCTGTGTACTTCTGGACTTGAGACACAATAGCGTTGTGTATGGGATCAAAACGCTTATCCTCAGAAAGCCTGAAAGCCCCGTGGCTTGTGTAGCCGTGTTCTTCATAGTCCTCTGGGGATTTGGCGCGGTCAAACTTATGCCACGCATGGCTAATGAGCTTGCCGTTTGGGTCATTGTCGCGCAAGTCGTAAGATAGATCGCAAATATCGTCAGCAAGAGCTTCCCCATTTTCAATTTTTTCATGGAAAATAGGGAAGCCAAAAGGGTTGGCGAATGTCATTGTAAAGCCCCCTACAAGTCGAGGGCTTTACTTACACGATCCCATACAACGTGAGCAGGTTCTTTGGAAATCACATAACCACCCACCTTAGTTGCGAGACAAATTCGCGTTCCCATTATGGGGAACACGCCATTCTCGTCTGGGCTACCCAAAGGGAAGGTTTCTGTGAACATGATGTTAGAAACATCTACATGGTGTTCGATGTCATGTTCGTCAATGTAAGGGATGAATTTCATTTTTAATCCTCAGTTGAGAGTGCTTCTGTTTCCACTGGTGAAAGTGGCATAGCGGGTACATTCGAGTAATCATCTTCAATTGTATCAGGAACCGTTGAAGGAAGGTTGCGAAGAGCATCGCGGTATGTTGCCCAATCGGTGCGAGCCGTTGAGAACGCCGCAAAACTAGCAGCGTCCTCTATTGCACGAAGCATACCCACATCACTTATGGCTAACTTCTCGTCGCGGGTTGCCCGCATGTTTTTTATAAGGAGATCACGATCTACAGACATTAGGCTTCTCCATTGTATTTCATGGATGGTTTTTCTGAACAGTAGGTGTACGGGAAGCTGCGATCAGTCCCGTCTGCGCCAACACCCCAGATGATACGGACGCCACCACATGCGCCATTCCCACCTCCCGCGCTTGTGCCTGATCCACCACCGCCGCCGCCGTGCAGACCTCCGACCCTAACGCGTTGGCCGCCACTTCTCTCTTCACGGCCAGTGAACTGATTTTCGCCATACGCGCCTCGCGTACCGCCAGAACCGCCGCCACCGCCGCCGTAGTAGTTGGGTGAGCCAAAGTTGTACGAAGTCCAGTTACCTTGACTGCCGCCGTAGCCACTGCCAGCGTCTACATCACTTCTAGCCCCGCCATTTGAATGTGCGCCCTGCGCACCTTGACCGTCTAGGCCAACGCCGCCGCCACCCCCCTCGCCCCAAGTGGATGAATATTCGTAGCCAGAACCGCCGCCACCGCGACGCCCGTGGTCAGAGTTACCAGAAGTTTGCTGATTTCCACGATAGCCTGCGGCGGCGCCGCCTTCGCGACTGCCAGACGTGGCGTGACCAGCACCACCGCCATAGTGCCATGTATTTCCAGCACCATCGGAAACAGCGCGACCTTCATCTGTACGGACGCCCCAGCCGCCAGCATCACGGGCGTTATTCCCAGAGTAGCCGTTACCAATGTCCCAATGGGTAAGTCCAGTAATGGTTTCACCACCTGTTAAATTTGTGGATTGGTTGTTTGGACTGCTGTTTTGGAAGCCCGTCCAACCACCACCAGATGCGTAAAGGAGGCAGTGAGTGTTAGAACCGCCAGAATATCGACGTATCCAGCTAGGCCCACCGCCGAAGGAGCTGTTGCTACTCTCACTGTAACGACCAATGCCCCAGCACCACTGCAAAATCTCACCGGGAGTTACCGAAATGCCATTCAGCCAAGCAAGGCCACCGCCCCCGCCGCCATCCTGCGCCCATGTATAACTTCCAGGTCCACCTGAGCCAACAACTACGGCAGCGATTTCGGTCACACCCGCAGGGACTTCCCAATAACCCTTAACGTATTGGTGATTGTTGCTTGAACACATATAGTCATTATTTTGAGGGCGAATAAACATAGTGCCATTAGCTTGATAGCCACTGTTCGCAGAGTAAGATGCGGAACCCGGAATATGATAATCGTCACCGTGACAGCCGTAGCCATCATTCTCCATATAGGGGGATGTGTCTTGTCGCACGTTCCAAATTCTACGCAAAGCACCAGTGTTCTTGTTAGGGTGATGGTAATTGTCAGTCTGCCCTATGGGTATCGCTAAGCTATTGTTCACATTCTGCGAGAAATTGGCAGGGCCAAAGTACCGCGAACCATACGGATCGCCGTATCCAACACTACCACTAAATGCCTGCGTGAACGTGCCAATCTCAGAGCCGAGGTCAGCAGTTACAGTAAAGGCGTGAACGGATGTAGCTTGTGTAATGTCGCCAACACCAGTGACAACAACTTGCCCTGTCGCAGCGTCAATAGTTGGTACAACCCCTGTCGCAAAGCCGCTTACGTTTGAGAGCCTGTAAGTAGCATCTGCGTAAGTTGTTGTAGGTCCAGCCGCTAATACCTGATCGCCAGCTAGGTTACGAATAATCCTATCGGGTAAAGTGGTGTTACTCCAAACTGGGGTCGTGCCAGCAGCAAAACGCTTGATCGTGTAAGTAATTTCTACTTGCTCGGAAGTATCGCCTTGATTGTAAAAAGCTTTGATCTTAAACGAGTTGGTTCCTTCGGTTGAAGGTGTGCCGTTGAACCCACCATAGCCAAGGTTAGAACCTTCGTCGTCGTTGCTATGGGACCAGCTCATACCCGCTGGTAGCGCGCTGTCGCCATTCATAAATTCGTAAGTGAACGTACCAGTGCTAGTATCGAAGGCGTTGTCAAAGTAGATGTACTTATCTTTTTGTGGGATATCCGTACCAGCATCAAGTTTGACCGTTACAGTATCGCCACTGGAAAGAAAGCCATCATGGTCTGCGCTGTTTGTGTTCATACTTCCCTTAGCAATTTTGACAAAACCGCCAGCGGCCGTACTAGATGTAGTGCCACCACCGAAGGTGTACTCTGAGCCGTTGATTGTCTTTGGTCTGCGAATACGTGCCATGTGTGATTATTCCTCAATCCCGTGAACGCGAACTACAATGCTGTCCTCGCTCGTCGTTACAATTACTTGCTCGCCTTCTGAGGCCATGATTGCTGTGCGCTCAAGAATTTCGCCGCTTGCGATTTCAGTAAGCTCGTACTTGTCTACGAGAGGCAGAGCGTAGAAGCGTTTTTCACGCATGAATGCGTTGCCCTCGAAAGTAAGGTCGTAACGTCGATCAGCGTCACCATTGTTAGCGTTGTAGATGTTGACCGTAGCAAGAGCGGTTTGCGTGTCGTGTGGCGCAACCGTGTCTTCATCTACGACTGAAATCGCGTAGCCCATATTAGTGTGGTTCGGGCAGTAGAAGTACAACGTGTTAGGAGTAGAGCTATCAACCGTCCACTCTATTATACGGGCTTGGCCGTTGTAGGTAGCGTGGTTGCTAACCCAATCTGCATTGGTTGTGGTAGTGACCGCGAACGAACCTGTCGCTGTCGGATTGCCCAGCATAAACGTCATGCCTGTTGAGTAGGGCGTGCCGTTTGAATGTGGCCCACCAGAAACTTCGGAGAGTTGAAGCGGATGGCCGTTGTTTGATGTCGCAAGCTGGTGCAAGCGATATGTGCGCCCACGAACAAAGGTAAGCTCGGTTACGTTAGTTGTAAGGTCATCGTTGACGAACTTGTTTTGACCGCTGATTGATGAAACCGCAATGCCGATTGGCTGGGCCGCGTAGCTCTTAGCTACAGTCCAAGTCACGCCAAGATCAGATGAACTCTGCTTCTCGCCTGTCGATGTGACGATAACCAAGCTCGAACCTTCTGCGCGGATATCAATCACGTTGTCGTATGTGACGCCCGCCGGGAAGTCGAACACGCTGTAGCCAGTGACAGGGAATGGAGCCGCCGCAGTGTACGCTGCATACGCAACCTTGTTTCCTGAGTAAGCGATGTAAAGGTTGCCTTCGTTTACAGTGGAACCCTCAATAGCTGCCGCGCCAATCATGTAACCAGAAATGCCTGTTGGCGGTGACATGGTGTTTGATTGGAACTCAGCCTGAGTTTCTGGCGTGTCATCGTTAGACATATAGTTGAAGCCAGTGGTCGTACCGATGATGAAGCGTTCCTCGGCAGTCTTGACGCCAGCAATCTTGCTGATCGCGCCCAAGCCCCATGTGAAGGCTGAGCCGTAGGCGGCTGCTGTAGAGCGGTAGTCTGCAATAGAGTTTACAACTGAGCCTGCGCCGCCGGGAACACCTTGGACGTAGGACAGAGCAAACGCGCCATCTTGGTTCGTAGCCCAAAGAATGTTGTCCGTAGCCGTCTGCCCGTAGCTTGAAGAAGCCGTAGCTGCCGCACCACCGCTGAAATAATTATTGAATGTGTAGACGCTGCCGTCAGGCGCAGAACGGACATAAAGCTCGCCGCCATTGTAGAATGGGAGCGGGTTTCCCACCGCCGATGGGTTGCTCACTAAGAAGTGATTGCCATCAGCATTTGCTGTTTGAAGGGTCTCAATCTTTTTTCCAGCGATGGGGCTCGATGCCGTGTTCGCGGATACTGGCTCAACAGGTGTGGTCTTTAGAGCGGTCATCATTTTAGATGTACTCTTGCCAATCAAGCCGAGGGTGTTGTCTGTATCAGCCGAGACCCATGTCTTGTTGTAGGCTAAGGGGTCGAGGTAATCCTCAAAATCTCGTGTTTGATATACCTTGTCCGAAACGTACACGTTTACAGTAGCAGCGTTACTACCGTTGTTCAGTACGTTGAGGTTGAATGTCGAGGTACGAGAAGCTGGAACGGTATAGACTACTTCCGTATCCCGCGCGTTTACGACCTTCTTGCCTAATAATCCGTTTGCCATTTTTATTTCTCTCTACGATTGTGACAGGAAAAAGACCTTAGACGGTGACATCTGATAGGCGTTGAGCGCCGATTGGATGCTTGTCTGTAGGCCGTTAAGAGCCGCTTGCTCTGTAAGTGATGCGTTCTGCACCGCCGTAACTTGTGTCGAACCTTCTAGCTGTATCTCGCCAACTTCGGTGTCACCCTGCGCAGTTACAGCATTGATCTGAGTAGTACCCTCAGCGGAAACAGCGCTAAGGTTCGCAGCGCCGTTGAAAATTTCGATCATCCTCGTGAGGTACACAAGGTCCGCGTTAGGTGTGGAAGCACCTAAACCTTGCAAACGGTTCGACAGTTCGTTCGCTAGTGACTGCTGGTCAGCTACACTGATGTTAGGCATTTAGACTACTCCCGTTGAATAGGCTGCCAAACAACTGCGAGATGAGAATGTTCTCACCGATAGTTGTCGGCGTGGTGGCAAAGGCTTGGTTGGCATAGGTCAAGGAAAGGTCACGAGCCGCCTCGGCTGCTGTTTGGGCGGCCTCTGATGCGCCCTTCGCTGCTAGTGCAGAGTTCTCGCTCGCAAGGGCGTTCGTCTCTGAAAGAGCGGCAGCATCTTGCTTGACCCCCATGTCTGACAGGGCAGTCGTCTTAAAGTTGTTGAGGTCAGCGAAGAGTTGCGTGAACGAGGCGATTTCGGTTGTTACGCCGTCCTCACCAATTTTAAGGTTCATCTTCTCGGCGCCAGCCGTGTTGTCATATGTAAAGGTGAAGGCGTCTATCTCACCTGTGGCAGCATCAAACAACTTGTTCATAAGGACAGATAGCGCGAGGCCACCCATCTCTGCGTCTTCGAGATACGTGTCGAGAAGCGAAGTGCCTGTGTTAGCACTACGGAAATTTAGCTGTTCACTGGGTACGCGTGTGCGTGCCATTTCTAATCCTCACTTGCCAACTGAGCCAGCTTTGCAATTCGAGATGTGGACATACTCAGTAGGTCTTCTACGTCGTTTACTCGTGCCGTTAGTTGGCCTACGTCTGACTGTCCGCTCTCACGTATGCTTAATAATGCACCGCGAAGTGCGGCCACGTCGTCCCTTAGCGGTTTTATTTCTTCATTTAAAAAAGCGCTGATATACTCGCGCACTACAGGCTGTACTTGGGTAGCCCATACTTTGCTGCTTGGTTGCGTCATTTGCCTGCCCTCATTGGTACTAGGTTGCCCTTCTTGACCTCATCGTCAATCTGACCTTGAGGCTGTACGGATGCACCGCGCGCCTTCTCCGCAATCATCATCTGTTGAGATGGCGTTGGGCCTTCGGCCTGTTGCTCTTTGTTGATCTTGAACTGGTCAAGGTCAGAGACGCCCATGCTACGGATAGCCTCTTCGACTATCTTGCCGGAGTTGTATTCCATAGCTAGGCCAGTGTCGTTGAGCGTGCGAAGCATGTTGATCCATGTCTCGGCATTGCGAGTGGGCTCTAGTGGAAGAGTGCCATCGACGACGAGGTAGTCAATCTCGCCTTGGATGTCTTGGAGATTGAAGTCGAGGTAGCCGTCTTTAATCATATTCTTAACGTCAGTGGCGTTGTCGTTGTCGCCAATGCGGATAGACCCCTCAGGGGAAAAGAAGTCTTGGATGTTCGAGACCATCATGCGCGCCATTGGACGTACTGATGTAGCAGAGATCACACGGCTCAATACGCCGAGACGCTGAGAACCCAATTGGGTGAGGCGCTGAATTTCTGTTGCAGTACGCACGCCGCCTTCGGCGGTAGGCATACCCTGTTGGGCGTCCGATGCAGCAGATAGTCGCTGTTTCATTTCAGACATAGCACCAATGTCGTTCCAGTGGCCGCGTGTTACGTCTGGGACTTGGGCAATGAATACGCCGTCTCCGGGCTTAACACCGGGCATTGTCCGCACGATGCCGTGAGGGTTGCGGTCTACGAGATCGTTGATGGCGACCTGTGTGGGGTCAGCAAAGATCAAGTTGGACAGAGCAGCCTGCACGTTGTCGATGCGGCTGCGAAGCAGCCACGTAGCTATGTCATGTAGCGGCAGCATGAGGTCGTAAAGAGATTGGCCGTAGCTCTTGTGAGCGTCGTGGTAGAGGCCACCTATGACCGTAGGGAATTGACGCCCGTAAGGGTTAAGCTGGGCCCGTATGATTACGCCCTCGTCGAGGACTGTGACGACCATGTAAAGGTGGTCGAGTTGGGGTAGATTAATCTCGTAGCCCGCAAGCCGTATCCAGCATTCGTCTACTACACGGCTGTCGCCCAAGGTGAAGTAGGCGCCGTCACTGCCGCGACGGTTCCGCTCCATAGGATCAATGCTTAATCCGCGTCCAGCTTCTTGATGCCATTTGTGTCCGTCCCACCCACCAGCCGGAGGTGTGAGGCGGTTGCGGAGCGCGGGGAACTCAGTGAGCTTGGGGTACATGCCCGTCTGTAGTAGAGCGTCGTAAGATGAGAAATCAGAGAAGATGATGTACTGCATCCGCTCCCAATCTCCCCACTGGACGCGGGGGTCGTGGAATACGCGACGCGGGTCGAAGTTGGTAATCTCGTTTGTTCGGTTGCTTGCGTTCCAAGTAACTTTCGTTGGCGCGTAGCCATATCTAATGCAGTCAAGAAGGTGTTGTGCAATTCGGGCCTCTCCCGCCGTGCGGCGCATCTGTTGGTGGAGTAGGCGCTCGATGATCTGAGATGACTTGCGAGACCCACGGTTCAAACCTTCGAGTTGGAACATAGGGTTCCGTCCCGTCAGTGCAGCCATGAGGTAAGTTTGTACTGTGTCAGCTATGGCGCGGGTGTCCGCGATTACAGCCTTCTCTTTAAATTTAGTTGCTCCCGGCTTCACGTAAACGTCGTGCGCCCTGTCCGCTTCTGTCCAATGGTCGTAGCGCTTAGAGATGCGGTCGTAGGACATCTGCATTGCAGACTTGACGTAGTTGACTAGGCGTTGCTCCTGATCGTCCGTCAGGCGAGAAGATATGTCCTCATAGGACATAAGCGCGTCAGCGTGCTCACTCAAATCAACAACGATACCGTCGTCGATGGGTGTGAACTCTGCGCGATAATTGGTCATGTTGGCACTCATAGGATCATTTATCCCCCTTCACAGAGCCGCGTCGTCCTTATTCACCCCAACCACTCCATCGAGACCCAGAGGCATTAAGGTCAGACTGTACTGAAAAGAGAGAACTCCTGTCGTCCTTGAAACCGATTGGTGGCGGGACGTAGTAATCACCATGTGACGGCGTGCGCGCGAGCACGTCGAGACCAATAGACAGAGCGTCAACCATGTCGTCGTGCGTACCTGATGGGAATGTTTGGCACTCGTCGTAGAAAGCGTCGAGCCACGGCGCTTGATCGGGTATGAAGACACGCCCACCCTCAATGAGAGGTAACACAGAAGACAGACGCGTGACCTTATCGCTGCCGACCTTGTAGGGAACGACCGATATGCCGCTCTCACGCCTTAATTCTTGGATAAGCGACTGCCCACTAGCCTTGTCCTCGATATAGATGCCGCGTAGGCCGCGACCACGCCACTGATTGTTCAGCATAATCATGCGACGCTTGAGGTCTGGGAACTCAAACCGCTCGCGGACTGCATCTACGACGTACATATCACCCGTAGCGTCAAGGCCCATCACCATCATTACGGAGTAGTCGCTCGTTTGCTTGGCTTTGAAGGCCGTATCAGCAGCGATAATGAGGGAATTAAAGCGTTCGGGGCGCATGTCAGCCGGGTATGTGCGCCACCAGTGGGACTTAATTAAGTTACCGCCTTGGATGTAGGGGGATTGCTGGTAGAGGCTGGCAAATTCGCGGGGGTTTAGACGTTCGCGGCGCTCTAAGTCGTCAAGGGTGAAGCGTTCGGGCCACAAGGCCGCACGCTCTACCTTGCGGACGTAGCGCTTAGACGGGCTGATCTTTGATGCCTCGTTGGGCGCCAGATATTCCGGGTCGTCTTTGGGTAAAGATGTGCGGCTCGTCTTGCCGTGCTCACCCTTGATCTGCTTTTCCTCGATGGCCGGGAAATTGATGTGAAGCCAGCGCCCCTCTTTCCAATCTTCCGTCTGCATAAGGCGACCCGCCGGGTCGTCGGGATGCCAACGGGTGAGGATAACGATCTGGGCGGGCGGTACGTTGTCTACGTCGGGTTGAAGGCGGGTTGATAGGGCAGAGACGTAGTAGTTCCATATCTTGTTGCGCTGGGTGGCGCTCTCGGCTTCCTCGCGGGACTTGAGCGGGTCATCTAGGAGTAGGAGATTAGCAGCACGTCCAGAAGTTGTACCCCCGACGCCGATGAAATAGGCCGCCCCACCCTGAGTGGTGCGCCACTGATCTACGGCTCGGCTGTCGGCAGACATTTCGAAGTCTGGAAAGATTTGTGAGGTGATGGGCTCGTTGGAAAGGTCTCTGACTTGGCGTCCGAAGTCGGTGGCGAGTTGAGAGTTGTAAGATGTGGACATCATAAAGCGCGTCGGCTTCTTCGCCATGAAGTAAGACGGGAATATGACGGAGCCGTAGGTGGATTTGCCGTGGCGCGGCGGCATTGTGATGAGAAGATTGCGGACGTTGACCTTTTCAGTGCGACGGCGCTGGGCCTCGTCGAGCCCGAAGTGGGACGTGAGAGTGTTCTTCTCTAATCTGTCGAGCGCGTCGATCATCTTGAGGTGGAAGTCGGGCAAATCCCAATTTGGGTACTGCATCTTAACGTAGCCGAGGAAACTCTCTTCCGCTTTGCGTAACTTTAAGAGGTGTTTGGCGGCGTCTTGGGGTGTGAGGCTCATTCTTCTTCCTCGTTTACTTCCTCAGCGTCGATGATGTTGGACATTGTAGAGGCGATTGCTTCGAGCTCGGCGCGAGACATCTTCTCAGGGTTGTCAGAGATGTTGTGCTCGTGCTGCACGAAGTTGGCAGTGAGGTCTGGCATGACTTTGTTGAGCATTGTGGCGAATACACGGGCCTGTGTGGGCGACCAGTGCTTTTGGCCCATGACTACTGCGTGAGCTTCTCCCACTTGGTTGTCTACGTTCTCGAATAAGCGGCGGCGTAGCTGCGAAACTTGCTGTGGTGTCAAAGGTTGGGTGTCGTTTTTGCCCAGCCTTGACAGAGCGGTGGAATTTCTTGCTGTTTTCATTGAATTTCATCCTGACGTTTTCAAATTTGCTCAGATTGTTCGGGTAGCCGGAGATGGCAATTGCTGGATTTCGACTTTGGGGGTCGGGGTAGTGCCCCCCGTAGCGGATTTTCGTCACCATCTCGTCACCAATCGCGCTATGATGTTGATTTTGCGCGGATTTCTGTCCCGTAGGAAGGGACTTTGCAGGGTTTCACGTGCGCGGACGTTTTGAGCTTTGCTGAGCTCACGGCTCAAAATTGGGTTCGCATGTCATGTCTGCATGTTACGTGCGCATGTTTCATGCGTCGTCCCGTGCGCCTGCGAAAGTAGGAACCTACTAGGATCAAGTTGTGGTGTCGGCTGTTGCTGACTGCTTCTCGGTTTTCGGGAAGTATCACCGCGCTTTGAAAGGCGCACATGAAAGGACGACACCATGACAAAATTCAACGCACAAGCATACGCATCTGGCCTCACCGTAGCAACCTTCAACGCAGACCTCGACGCAGGCACGATCACGAAGGCGCAGGCCAAGGCCACGGTCGCAGCGAAGCTGAGCCGCGACAGCATGAAGCCTAGCGCACGTAAGCGCTGGACACGCGTGGCCGACATGCTCGAAACCGCCGGAACGATCAACACCCACGTAGCGTTCCGAGGCGCGCAGGCTGACGCGAAGCCCAACGCAGAGCAGCGCGCCATCGCACAGGTCGAGCGTGACGTGAGCGTGTTGGACCGTGCACGTGAGTTGCTGGGCAAGAAAATCCTGAGCAAGGGCGACAAGCGCGAGTTCGACGCGATCCTGACCGCATACGTTCGCGGCTAATCACCCACACACATTGAAGCACATCTCAGAGCCTCGCAACGCGCAAGCGTTGTGGGGCTTTTTTGTGCGCTTCTGCACGTCAACGCATGGAAGGAGACAAACATGCACCCAAGAGAAACACACCCGATCCTAACGCCTGCACACGCCAACGACGACCCCTGCGATACGTGGGAGGGCATTGGCGACATACTACGCCGCGACGAACGCCTCACACGCGTCTTGGAGCAGCAGCACGCCTTGCAGGACTTCTGCGACGCCTACGACGACGCACGTTTCGTCACCACCTACACCCGGTTCGGAGGATAACCCACATGACGTTCACATCCATACAATCGCGGCGCCGCCTTGAGCTACGCGTCGAGATCACCCGCATCATCGCAACTACGTTGGCAGGCTGTTTCGGTGGCCTGCTCATCGCATGGCTCGGCATCAACGCGATCACAGGTTGCGGCGAAGTCACCCGCACCGTGGACGGCACGTACCTCAAAGGCGAGTGCGTGCTCGTGCCTTGGGTCAATCCTGACCTCTACGACCACTACGTCGAATAACCCAACCCAACCCATAAGGAGAACATAATCATGTATTCAATCGTAGAAATTCTACCCGCACATTGGGCATCAGCCATCGTCTACGGCGACGAGACAGGCATGGACGACGCAGACCGCGCATCGTTCAACGCATGGATTGATTGGTTCCAAGCCGAGTGCGGAACGATCATCACGTGCAGCGTGTTCAGCGACGAGCCTCAGTTCGTCAAATATCACGGCGCGACACGTCAAGGCGTGTTGGCCGCCATGTGTCACCAGTACGCGTTCACGACTGACACAAGCGTCAACGAAGCAGCATAGCCGCATCGGTGTCGAGCGTTGAGGCGCTCGCATCCCATGCGACTGAACGCATGACAACCCAGACATTAAGGAGAATTACATATGTCTACTAACGCACTTATCTACATCGTCGAGCAAGGCGATGTCATCGACCGCCCTGACAAAACATACGCAATCTACAAGCATTGGGATGGATACCCGTCAGGTGTGCAGTCCATGATCGAGGACGCCTTGAAGATTGCTTGGCCCCTGCCACGCTTCGAGGTGGACGAGTTCGCAGCGTCGTTCGTTGCCGCCAACAAGAAAGGCAGCGGCGACGTGAGGCTCATGCACCCATACGACGCAAGCAACACGTGGTTCGATTTCGTCTACGTCATTCGCCACAGGGAGGGCAGCGACAAGCTCAACGTAACCGTCGGTCACTGCACAGGCTACGACGAGTTGGATCGCAACAAGTTCGAGATGAGGTGGATAGGCTACCACGACCGTGTGGCAGAAGCATACGCAGACGAAGGTGCATATGCAAAGACAGGAGACGCAGCATGA
>ERZ802827.862-NODE-862-length-15813-cov-11.5269_pt1 | contig 15813 bp, 18 predicted proteins | sample MGYA00345652_ERZ802827 | MGnify/ENA primary metagenome ERZ802827 (study PRJEB30503, sample SAMEA104212372) | marine metagenome | biome: Westerlies Biome; feature: [SRF] surface water layer (ENVO:00010504) within the epipelagic zone...; material: water... | reverse complement strand
TAACTTCAGTTTCTGATAAACGAGAAATTGGGATTAACTCATTTTTTTCAAAGGTCGGCTTCTATATCTCTTTATTAAAACCAAGAGTTATGTCTCTTTCCATTTTCACTAGCTTTGTAGGTATGATAATTGCTCCAGGATTTATAACTATTTATGAAGGAGCTCTAATAATTTTAGCTATTTCAATTGGATCAGGGGCATCCGGCGCCCTAAACATGTGGTATGAAAGAAAAACAGACCTCTTGATGGAGAGAACTAAGAATAGAGTATTGCCTATGGGGCTTATTAGTTCTAATGGAGCTCTTATATATGGAATTACTTTGTCAGTATTTTCAATTTATCTTTTGTACTATGTTGCAAATTTTCTGTCTGCCTCAATTCTTCTTGTAACTATTCTCTATTATATTTTTGTCTATACAGTATGGCTAAAGAAAAGAACTCCACAGAATATTGTTATCGGTGGAGCTGCTGGAGCGTTCCCTCCAATTATTGGATGGACAGCTGTTACTGGCAGTATATCACCAGAAATCAGTCTGCTTTTTATTTTAATTTTTTTATGGACCCCGCCTCATTTTTGGGCTCTCGCACTGTATAAGTCTGATGACTACAAAAAGGCTGGAATTCCAATGATGCCACTAGTCGTTGGAAATAAAAAAACAGTTAGTTTAATTATCGCTTATTCACTAACACTCTTACCTGTAACACTTCTAATGAGTTACTACTATTCATTATTCTTTGGAACTTTGTCATCTATTATGGGTATCTGTTTCATTTATCTAGCATTAGATCTCAGAAAATATGTAGATCACAGTAAGTTATTAGAAAAAAAAGCACAAACTCTATTTTTCTTTTCCATTATTTATCTCTTTAATATTTTTGCAATTCTTCTTATTGATAATTTATTATGGAATATATTATGATTAATAAAAAAATAAAAAGAAGGAACTTAATTACAGCATTAATACTTGTTTTTTTTGTTGCTTCATTCTTCACGTATACAATTTACAGGTTAAGTCTCATATAAATGAACTTTTTTAATTTTAAATATAGCTCGAATGCTTCTTTAGCTGCAGGCCTGCTAGGAGTTGCTATTTCAATGGTAATATTAGCTTATGCATCTGTACCACTATATAATTACTTTTGTAAAGTTACAGGTTTTGGAGGTACTCCAAAAATTTATTCTCAAGAAAGTATTTATATAACTGAATCTCTAATAGATGTAAGGCTTGACTCAAACGTTGGATCAACTTTGAACTGGGATTTTTTCCCTGAGCAAAGAACACATCAAATCCAAATTGGCGAAAATAAATTAATCAACTACGTTATAATCAACAACACAAATCAAGCATTGAATGGAACAGCGGTATACAATGTTACCCCAGCTGAGGCAGCAAAATACTTTAACAAAATAGAATGTTTTTGTTTTCAAAATACTGAATTAAAAGCTAATGAGAAAAAAATTATGCCTGTTTCTTTTTATATCGACCCTGAAATTAAAAATGATCAATACGTAGCAGATCTATCCGAAGTTACTTTGTCCTATACCTTTTACGAAAACAGTGATACATAATTCCTATGAGTTCACGTAATCCAAATTCTCATGAGTATCATTTAGTAGAACCAAGTCCTTGGCCACTTTTAGCCTCAATTGGTGCGCTCATCTTGTGTATTGGGGCTGTAATTTATTTTAGAACTGATGACTTATGGCTAATGCTTATTGGATTAGCTATTGTAGTTTATGTCACATACATGTGGTTCAGAGATATTATTATTGAAGGAGAACACCAAGGGCATCATACGCCTGTAGTACAGATTGGACTGAGGTATGGCATGACATTGTTTATCGCCTCAGAAGTTATGTTCTTTGTTGCTTGGTTTTGGGCTTATTTCAATGCAAGTTTATTCCCGACAGAACAAATAGGATCTGTTTGGCCTCCTGCAGAAATCCATTTAATGGATCCTTGGCATATACCACTAATAAATACACTTATACTTTTGCTGTCAGGCACAACCGTGACCTGGGCGCACCACGCTTTAACTGAGGGAAACAGAAAAGAGCTGATCCAAGGTCTCTGGTGCACAGTAGGTCTTGGCATAATTTTTACGGGCTTCCAAGTTTATGAGTATATGCATGCTGATTTCGCTTTTTCAGGACATATTTATGGAGCAACTTTCTATATGGCAACTGGTTTCCATGGCTTCCATGTATTGATGGGTACAGTGATGCTTATTGTCTGCTTAGGAAGATCAATTGCAGGGCACTTTAAGGCCGACCATCACTTTGGTTTTGAAGCAGCTGCATGGTACTGGCACTTTGTAGATGTTGTATGGCTATTCCTATTCGCTGCAATATATGTCTGGGGCTATTATTAAACTTAATCTATCTATTGATTAAAAATTTCTCTTTCCATTTTATTTTTTTAGTAACAATTTGTTTTCTTTTACTGCTTGGTTATTGGCAAACCCAAAGATTAGAGTGGAAGACGAACATAATTAATTCAGTTGAAAAAAATTACATGCTCAAACTGGAAAAATTTCCTTTTGAAGGTGGCATAGATAAAGAATTTGAATTTATGCAAGTAGAGTTAAAAGGTTTTTTTATAAAAGAAAAACTTATGTATTTTTTTAAATCAAATTTAAACGGTATGTCAGGGTTTGAAATTGTATTACCTTTAAAAACTGAAGATGCAAAATATGTTTATGTGATCTTGGGATGGATACCTTATGACTTTAAGGAAAAATTTAATCTCGATTTTATAGATGCAAATAAGGAGTTTATTGTTAATGGAGCATTAATTTATTCTAAAGAGAGAAAACCTTTAATACCTGACAATGAATATTCAGCAAGCATATGGTACCTCCTAAATACTGACGAGATGGATAATTTTCATAAAATTGAGTCAAGTGCATACATTCTTAAAATTACCGATCAAAATAAATTTGAGAATCTTTTAATTGAATTTGAGCCTTCAAACATAAGAAATAATCACTTGCAATATGCAGTTACATGGTTCTTGCTATCAATTGTTATATTGATCATGTATATCTATTATATAAGGCAAGGAAATACTGAAAATGAAGTATAGAAGCACAAGAGGAACTAATGAGGAGACGTTCAAGAAAGTTCTTTTTGCTGGTTTAGCAGAGGATGGTGGACTTTACGTACCAATGAATTGGCCTCAAATAGACGTTAATAAAATAGATAAGAATATAAGCTACAAAGACCTTACAAAATTAATACTTTATCCATTTGTTAAGGATTTTATTTCTATAATTGAACTGGAAAATATTATTAATATTTCCTATTCAAAGCAGTTCTCATCGGAAAACCTAGTATCATTTAAAGAATTGAGTGATAACGAAATACTGGTTGAGTTATTTAATGGTCCTACACTTGCTTTCAAAGATTTTGCAATGCAATTACTTATTCCTTTATTTGATCATTTTTTAGAAAAAGAAAATAAGAAAATAAATTTGATTGTCGCTACTTCTGGTGATACTGGATCTGCAGCAATTAATGCAGTAAAGCAAAGTAAGAACATAAGTATATTTTGTTTATATCCTAGTAAGAGAATTTCAGATTTTCAAAGACGTCAAATGTCGACTGTGACAGAAAGTAGTATCTTTTTGTGTGAAATTGACGGTACATTTGACGACTGTCAAAAAATTGTAAAAGATATTCTTAAGGATACTCAATACAGTTCTGAAAATAATATATCTGCAGTCAATTCGATTAATTGGGCGCGAATATTAATTCAATGCGTGTACTATTATTATACATATATAAATTATTTTGATGCATCTAGACCAACAGTTAACTTCTCTGTTCCTACAGGTAATTTTGGTGATATTTATGCAGGATATGTAGCCTATAAGATGGGACTACCAATAAATAAATTAATAATTGCTACAAATGAAAATGATATCTTACACAGATTTATAAATACAGGAATCTACCAGACAGAAAGTGTAAAAAAAACAACAAGCCCAAGTATGGATATACAAATAGCAAGTAATTTTGAAAGACTTTTGTTTGATATCATGAGTCAGTCAAATGAAAAAACAGCATCAGCAATGAATTTATTTGAAGAAAAGGGAAAATTAACAGTAGAGCGACAGGACTTAAATATTATTTCAAATATCTTTGCATCTGAAAGCACACATCAAGAAGATGTTAACAAAATAATATCAAATGTTCATGAAATTCATTCATACCTCATTGATCCTCATACAGCGACCGGCATAAATGCCTCAAGAAAGACAAATGATAGTGATCGCATGAATTTCACATTATCAACTGCTCATCCTGTAAAGTTTTCAGAGACAGTTGAAATGGCTGTTGGAAAAAATCTTGATTTATTAAGTAATTACAAGGATTTATTTAGTAAAGATGAAAAAATTCACTCCATCCAAAACAATACGGATGAAGTGAAAAAATTTATTTTAGAGAATAAAAATTAAATGTCCTTTTTAACTACATATTACCCAAAGAGAATTGAATTTGAGCTAAAAGGCAAAAATGTTTTTTTAAGACCTCCCGAGTATAAGGATTGGAAAGCTTGGTCATCATTAAAAGAAAAAAATAAATTTTATCTCAAACCGTGGGAACCTCTTTGGTCACCGTCAGAACTTGAAAGAAGTTCATTTGTAAAAAGAGTTAGATTTTTCGAGAAGCTAGCTTTAGATGACAGTGCTTACTCTTTTTTAATTTTTGAAAGCAAAACTAAAAATTTAATAGGTGAAATAAATATCAACAATGTTCAAAGAAGCGTTGTGCAGTCATGTTCAATAGGATATTGGATTTGTGAAGAAAAAATGGGTCAAGGTCTAATGAGTGAAGCAATAAATTTAATTAAAAAGTTCATATTTGATGAATTAGATCTTCATCGGTTAGAGGCTGCATGTTTGCCAGTCAATAAGCGATCTCTTAGAACACTTAAAAATAATGGCTTTGCTATTGAAGGACTTGTAAGAAAGTATTTGAAGATAAATGGCAATTGGGAAGATCACCTCCTTTTATCTTGTATTAAAGATGAAAGTTTATAGTATGCGCCTATGGTAGATCTTATAGGAAACAAAATTCCAGATATTAAGCTTGTAAAAATGGATAGTGAAAAAGGCCCACAACCTCTTTCTGTGTTAGACTATTGTAAAGACAAGAAAGTAGTAATGTTTGGTGTTCCTGGCGCTTTCACACCGACTTGCTCTAGGAATCATTTGCCTGGATTCATAGATAAAGCTGATGAAATGAAAGCTAGAGGAATCGATGAAGTTATTTGCTTTGCTACAAATGATATATTCACATTGTCTGCTTGGGAAGAAATGTCAGGCTCCATTGGAAAGATTCTATTTTTATCAGACAGCAAGGCAAAATTCTCGAAATCTATTGGAACTGATTTTCCTGATAGCTTTGGCACATCAACAAAAACTCAAAGATGTTCGATATTAATCAATGATGGCACGGTAGAGAAATTTTTTGTTGAAGACGAAGATGGACAAGTAAGCGTTAGTAGTGCAGATAATATGCTCGAAAATATCTAATTTGATATTGCGGAAGTAGCTAATTTATCAGCTATTTCATTTCCAAAGTCACCAGAATGACCCTTAACCCATATCCAGTCGATATTATGTAGCTCAACAAGTTCATCAAGATCCATCCAAAGATCTTTATTTTTGACATCTTTTTTGTTTGCAGTTTTCCAATCATTTGTTTTCCATTTTAAGATCCATTCTTGGATACCTTGCATTACGTATTTTGAATCTGTAAAAAGTTTTATTTTTGAATTCTGATCAACGTACCGAAGAGCTTGAATAACAGCTACTAATTCCATTCTATTATTGGTCGTGTCTTCATCAGATCCATTTAACTCAATTTTCTCAATACCTTTTTCAATATAAACCCCCCAACCACCTCGTCCGGGATTTCCAGAGCAAGCTCCATCTGTGTATATATGTAAAATATCAGAGTCCATATTCACTGGCTTTTCTTACTGACTGGTGGAACCTCAACTTAGAAATATACTCATTTGGATCTTTTTTTAAAATTAAATCACTGTCTTCATGAGAATAAAAATCAAGAAGTCTTGTTAGCAAATATCTTAATGCGGATGCTCTTGCCAAGAGAGGCAGGGCTTCAACTTCTTCATTAGAAAATTTTCGTTCTTGGTTATAACTTCCTAATAGGTACTTAGCTTTGGTTGGATTGAATTCATTATTACTATCCTCAAAACACCAGGCATTGAGACAAATAGCAATCTCATATGCATAAAAATCATTACACGAAAAATAAAAGTCAATAATACCTGTTAGATTATTTTCTTCAAAAAAAATATTATCAGGAAATAAGTCTGCATGAATTATACCTGATGGTAAGTCTTTACTTATTTCTCTTGATAAAAATAAGAATTCATCTTCTATGAATTTTAGTTTTTCATCATCAATATGCTTTTTATAAGTCTTTAACTTTTCAATAATAATACCAAGCTTATCGAAACCAAGCTCATTTTCTCTTTTTATATTAAGTTTTTCAGAGGCATTATGCATTTTGGCGATGGTTAGGCCTAGATTAGAACAATGAATAGGTTTTATTTTCTCTAAAGAACTGCCTGTTAGGAATGAAGTAATAACAGCATGCTTTTGTTTAATAGAATTTGAGAAATTACCCTGTTTATCCTTAATGACCTCAGGACATTTGATATCATGGGCATTGAGATGATTCATTAAATCAAAATAAAATGGAAGATTCTCTTGATTTGTTCTTTCCTCAAAAATAGTCAGGATAAATTTTTTATTATCTGCAGTGAGTAAGTAGTTTGAATTTGAGGTTCCACCTTTGATACCACTAAACTCATTTATATTATCAATGTTATATTTGCTCAAAAAAACATTGAGTTCATCAATTGATATTTGTGTATATACAGCCATTAACTATATTTATAGCTCAGAATAAGTTAATTAAGTAATGATTTATGTCTTGAGTTTATTTATCTGGCTTATTGATTGCTCAACTAATTTTTTTGAGCTCTGTTCATTAATATTTTCAATGATAATTTTTTCAGCAATATTGACCGAATTCGCTACTATCTCCTCATTTACTTTAGAAATCGCTACTTTTTCTGCTCTTGATATTTTATCGATTGCTTGCTGCTCAGCTCTTTTTATAAATTCTTCTGCTTTAGCTTTAGAGGTTTCCTCATGATTCTTTGCAATTTCTTTAGCCTGATTAATGATGTTGTTTGCTTCTTCATCTGCTGACTGAACTTTTCTTTCGTATTCAGCAACGAGAGAATTCGCTTCTTCCTTTAGTTTTCTTGCATTATCTAATTCAGATTTAATATTTTCAATTTCACCATCAAGAAGCTTTGCTATCATTGACGGCGCTTTTATGAAAAGTGCGACTGCTATAAAAATTAGAAACGCTACAAATACCCAAAACGAAGGATCAGAAAATAAATATGACATTAGTTATAAATTTCCATATCAATTAAGCTTTTTTGAGATTTCATCATCACTAGGAACAGTCTCAACATACTTAGAAACGATAGATTTAATAGTGTCTATAGTAGCTTTTTTAATTTCCTGTTCAGACTGTTGTTTTTGTTGATGAATTTTCTTTTCAGACTCTGTAATCATTGCATTAATCTTGATTTCATTATCTTTTTTTAATTTATCTAAGTATTCATTCATAGTGGCTTTTGAACTTGAGACTATTTCATTTGACTCAAGAGATGCAGAATTCATTTTATCATCATAATTTTCTAAAATTTTACTTGCTTCAGAATTAAGATTTTCAGCATCGTTAATATCATTAGAAATTTTATCTTTTCTTTCTTCTATTGTTGTGCTCAGCCTTGGGATCACAAATTTCCACATGAATAAATACAAAGCTGTAAAAGTAACTATCAGCCAGAATAATTGTGATGGGAAAGTTGAAATATCCATTTGCGGAAGGCCAGCAGATTTCTGACCTTCAGCATAAGCTTCAGATAAGGGCAAAACAAAAATAAAAATTTTAAGAAAAAATTTCATTATGTTTTAACCAAAAAGAATTAGGAATGCTATTACGAGAGCAAATAGTGCGATTGCTTCAACGAGTGCAAATCCTAAAAGTACTTGTCCAAATGCTTGTGGTGCTGCTGATGGATTTCTAAATATACCTGAAACGTATGCTCCAAATACTGTTCCTATACCAGCTCCAGATCCTGCAACGCCAATTGTTGCTAATCCTGCTCCTATAAGTTTTGCTGCTTCTACTTCCATTTTTGTTATCCTTTCTTTGTTTATTAAAATTTAATGATCCGGATGAAGGGCATCATTTAAATAGATACAAGTTAAAATAGTAAATATGTATGCTTGAAGAGCTGCAATTAATGTTTCAAGTGCATATAAAACTACAAGAAAAATTAATGGAGCAAAGCCAAGAAAGCCAAGCATCACGATAAATCCTGCAAAGATTTTTAATATACTGTGACCCGCAAGCATGTTTGCGCACAATCTTACGGATAAACTGATTGGCTTAGATAAATAAGATATGATTTCTATTGGAACAATTAAAGGTGCTAGAAATATTGGAATACCTGATGGATAGAATATTCTAAGATAACCAAGGCCGTTCTTCATGAAACCAATTATGGTTACCGCTAGAAAAATTAAACCAGCAAATGCAAAGGTAACAATAAGATGACTTGTTACTGTGAATGTATAAGGAATAAGGCCTATAAAATTACAAAAGAAAATAAACATGAACAAAGAAAAAATAAATGGGAAATAAGCTCTCCCTTGATCTCCGACCTGATCACGCAACATGTTGGCGATAAAATTGTATGATAACTCGGATAGCATTTGCATTCTATTTGGAATGATGGACCGTTTTGATAAGCCTAATATAAAAAGAGTCATCGTGGCTGCTATCGCGAAGACCATGAATAGAGATGAATTGGTAAATGAAATATCTATGCCTGCTATTTGCATCTCAGCAATTTTAGAGATTTCAAACTGATGTATTGGATCTATAGGATTATCTGCAGCCATTGAGTTATTTTTTAGTTATTTTGAAGGCTTTTTGCAACCCTAAAAACATTAAGAATTCCCGCTGCGCTGCCCAACAGGAAGAAGATAATTATAAATAAGGGTCGCGTCTCAAAATAATTGTCTGCCAAGATCCCTATGCCAAGGCCAACGGCCATTGCTGCGACAATTTCTACCACCACTTTCATGATTTTTCCTATGGGTTTTGGAGTATTTGGAGCGTCTGGTGAGGATGACTTTTTAGCTGCTTGAATTTTTTCTTGCAGGTTACGAATGTCATTCTGATCAGATGACATTTAAGCAACAGCCCCAATTTCCTCAGCTTTCTTAAGATCTACGGAGACTATTTGACTAACTCCTCGCTCAGCCATCGTAACACCAAATAGTCTGTCCATTCTAGACATGGTCAGGGCATGGTGTGTTATTATTAAAAACTTAGTATTGGTCTTGTCTGTTATGCTGTCTAACAGGCCACAGAATCTTTCTACGTTAGCGTCATCCAGTGGAGCATCAACCTCATCAAGTACACATATCGGTGATGGGTTGGTAAGAAAAACTGCAAATATTAATGATAGTGCAGTAAGAGCTTGCTCTCCACCTGAAAGAAGAGACATAGATTGCAATTTTTTACCTGGCGGACTGACCATCATTTCTAATCCAGCTTCTAACGGATCATCCGAGTCAATAAGTTCAAGATGAGCCTTGCCTCCATTGAATAATTTTACGAATACATCTTTAAAGTGACTATTTACAGTATCGAAAGCTTTCAATAACCTTGTTCTACCTTCTTTATTTAAATCCTCAATTGAGATTCTCATTTTTTTAATTGCACTTTCGAGATCTTCTTTTTCTTTTGTCATGTTCTCTAATTCATCATCGATTTCTTTTGTTTCTAAATCAGCTCTTAAATTTACGGCACCCATTGTTTCACGTTGTTGCTTTAATCTGTCTAATCTCATTTCAGTTCTATCTGCATTAGTTTTCATCGTATCTAGATCCTCGGCAATATTTAAAACACTTACGATGTCATGCGGTACACAATTAAACTTTTCTTTTGACTCATCTTCTAGCTCTTTCAATCTGGATTCTGCTAATTCTTTTGTAGCCTCTGTTCTTCCTTTTGACTCTCTAATATTAGCTAGATCATTTTGTGCTTTTCGAAGTTTGGCCTCAATTTTTTTGAGCTCATTATCTGCTTCAGCAAGTCTATCGGCAGCAAACTGCCTTTCTGTTTCTGCAAACCCTTTTGTTTCAATCAATTGCCCTCTTCGTTGAGCAATTTCTTCAGGCCTATTTGAAATTTTTTTCAATTCTTCTTCGGATTTTATTTTTCTTGATGCTAATTTTTCTATCTGCTCTTTGGACGATCTAATTGTTTTACTTAATCTTTGATATTCGTAGGTCCAATCACTTTGCTTTTGTTCAACATCTTTTTGTCTGAGTTGTTCTCTCAGTTCCAATGACAAGGTTGCAGCTTTTTTAGCTTCATTACTCGACCTATCGTAGACATTTCTTGCTTCTTGAGATGCCTGATTTGCGCTTATTACCTTTTCAGTTATCTCTTTTAAGTGGAAGTAGAATTTCTCCTTAAACTTAGATGTCCAATTATGTGGATCATCATAGCCTTCAACCTCTTTAAGAGTTGACTCTCGTGATTTTAAGTTTTCTGAAGTTATGAGTGTATCTTGCCATTCATCTCTTTTAGAATTTTTTATTTGATTGTACTGTTCTATCTCTTGATCGAGATCTAGAATTTTTGCTTCTAATTTTTCTTTTTCTACTTTTAGCTGGTCTATTGTTTCGTTGCTTATTTCATCTGTATTTTGACCATTATCTTCTGTATCCCTTCTAGATTTTAATGCCTCAAGATCTTTGATTGCATCCTCAAGCTGAAATTGCTCTCTTTCATTGTCACTAATTATTTGTTGTATCGAATTTTCGAGGTTTTTCTTTTCATCTTTTATTCTTTCCTCTTCTTGATCAAGAGTGTCTCTCTCAAGATTAATTCGATTAAGCTTAGCAGCGGCTTCAATCTCTTTTTCTCTTAGAGGCTTTATCTTCTCATTAGATTTTAGTTGCTCGTTAGTTGCTTGGGTAACCTCTAGAGTAAATTTTTGAATTTGTGATTCACTTGTTTTCAAATCCTCATCAGACTTTTCGAAAGACTCCTTTAATGAGGTCCATTTTAAAAACAGCACTATGCCCTCTAATTTACTGATTTCAGAGGAGATGGATCGGTAAGTTTCAGCTTGTTCTGCTTGTTTTTTCAGATTGTTTATTTGAGTATTCAGTTGTTTCATCAAGTCTTTAACTCGCTGGAGATTATTTTCAGCACCTTTGAGTTTTAGTTCTGCCTCATGTCTTCTTGAGTGAAGACCAGAAATCCCAGCCGCTTCTTCCAATACTGACCTTCTGTCTATTGGTTTTGCATTTATTAGAGCCCCAACTCGTCCTTGGCTAATAAGAGAAGGTGAGTGAGCTCCAGTAGAAAGGTCTGCAAACAGTCTCTGCACGTCTCTTGCTCTAACATCTTTGCCGTTAATTTTGTAATCAGAACCTCTTTCTACCTCAATTTTCCTTTTTACTTGAATTTCTGTTTGATCATTAAATTCTGATGGCGCCTTTCTATCTTCATTATCTAAATAAATTGTGACTTCAGCATTATTTCTTGATGGTCTATCTGCAGTGCCTGAGAAAATCACATCTTCCATTCCCGAGCCCCTCATACTTTTTGCTGATGTTTCTCCCATACACCATCTTAACGATTCAACTACATTAGATTTACCGCATCCATTAGGGCCTACAATCCCAGTAAGACCTTGTTCAATATTTAACTCAGTTGGGTCAACAAAAGATTTAAAGCCTAAGATTTTAATTTTTTTAAATTTCATTAATTAATTTTTTTCTCAATTATCTTTTCAAACTCTGAAAAAGACATATTTCCCGAATAGAGGTCTCCATCTATGATAAAGGATGGGGTAGAGGAAACATCATAATCCTCAACGGCATCTATTCTCATTGTCAAAATAAAATCTGTTATTTCTTCATTTTCCATACAGGAATTGAATTCGTCCTCAGAAATGCTGAATAATGTAGAATATGTTCTTAATGCATCTGTGCTGTTTTCTAACACTCGGTCACTTTGTTTTGTAACAATCCACTTTTTTTGATCCTGAAATAAAAGTTTTTCCATAGCAAAAAAATCTTTTTCGTCTGTGCAGTGTAGTAGTTTAAAAGCATTTAAATCAATTGCATTCAACGCAAAGGGTCTGACCTCAAATTTAATTTTTCCCGTATCAATATATTTCTCTTTAATTTCCGGAAAAATATTATTGCTGAAATCTGCACAGTGACTACAAGTTAAAGAACGGTACTCAACAATAGTCAATGGAGCAGCATCATCTCCAAGCTGCATTCCTGTTAATGTGCTACTTATGGCTAGCGATTGATAAGACACCAAGAGTGACACAAGAAAGATAGAGAATTTATGAATACTTTTCATTTTTAATAACTATAGCCTACATTTTGTATACAATGACTAAAACAATACACAACATGTTGAATATACTCAATTTTTACCAATTTTAATAGGTTTTATTGTACAATTCTAAGTACAAAAAGAATTTGTCAAAATTTCGTCTTAGAAATTTTTGAAGCAATTTTTTCAAAGCTTTTTTTTAGTTCAGGAAAATCTGATAGCTCTTCATATGTCTTATTTTTCTCTTTAATTTCACTATCTAATTGATTGAAATTAATATCTTTTCTGGATTTTTTATTTTTTAAATTGATTTGAATTATTTCAATCTTCTCAACCGCATTGTAGCCAAAAAATAAATTTATTTTATCTACAATTTTTTTATGCTCATGTTCAAAAGCAAAAGATATACTTCTATCAACTTTAACCACAAGTTTGCCCTTTCCTTTAGGGCTCGAGTTCGATGTTTTGATTTTAGTTGGGTAGGACAATTTATTAAAACTTGTACCAACAATTTTCTCCCAATTTGAAAGTAGTTCTAGTTCAAAAAATCCTCTGTTTTTTAATAATTTCTTTGCGTCATTTGGTAGAAGATTTGATAGAATTTGAGGTCCACTAAGTTTTTTATAAGACATATTAGAAATTAGCATGAAAACTCATAATAAAGATAAATATTTTTCAGAAAATTTGATCTTATGGTTTAAAAAAAACAAAAGAAATTTACCTTGGCGAAGATCTGTATCACATAAAGACTATCCGTACAGGGTACTCGTGAGTGAGTTCATGTTGCAGCAAACTACTGTTTCTACAGTCATACCTTATTTTAATAAGTTTCTGAAGATCTGGCCGAATATAAAAACTTTGTCCAAAGCTAATATTGATGATGTATTAATTCAATGGCAAGGATTGGGGTACTATTCAAGAGCAAGAAATTTGCTTAAGACTGCAGAAATAATCATGCTTAAACATCAGGGTGATATTCCTAGAAGTGAAAATGAACTTAAAAGTTTACCTGGTATTGGAGAATATGCTTCTGCGGCGATCCGATCAATAGCATTTAACAAGAAAGCGTCAGCAGTAGATGGAAATGTAAAAAGAGTAATAGCAAGATTTTATGGCCTAACGGGAACCCTTGACGAAAATAAAAAAAGAATTGATGAAATTGCTAATAGGATTTGTCCCAACAAAAATAATAGAGATTATACACAAGCAATTATGGAAATAGGTGCATTAGTGTGTAAGGCAAAAAAAATTAATTGCGATGTTTGCTGCATATCCCAAAAATGTACTGCATATAATAAGAAGCTAGTTCATTCTATTCCTGAACCTAAAGTGAAAGTTAAAAAGAGAAAACTGAACTGCATTTCATTTATTTCAATTTTTAATGACAGATTTGTGTTATTGAAAAAAAGATCAAGTGAGGGAATTCTTTCTAATCAATGGGAGTTGCCATCAACAGCATGGAAAGCAAAATCTATTAAGTTTTCAAGAAAAGAAACTCCATTTCCAAATGCACATTGGGAAAAGACAGCCATAAATTTTAAGCATTCTTTTAGCCATATGGATATTCAAAACATTGCTTATTACGCCAGGAATAATAATAAATGCTTATCAAGCAACTCTTCTAATTTGAAGTGGGTTAATGTTGATAAATTAAGTGATTATGCTGTAACCACAATGAGCAAGAAAACATTGAAAAAGTTTAATTTAATTCCGATCTAAGTTTTTGCCTTAGAATATCGATTGGTTTTAATTCACCTTCAACATCAAAATGCCAGAAAGTCCATCCGTTACATGCTGATGCCGATTGAACTTCAGCGCCAATTTGATGAATAGAGCCTGTGTTGTTAGAGCTAATAACAGAACCATCGGCTCTAACTTTAGCTTTAAATTTTCTCTTATTGTCATATAGCACGGTACCTGGCTCAATTAATTTTCTTTCTATTAACCACCCAAAAGGTATTCTAGGCTCCGCCTTCTTTGACTGACTTATATTTAACGATTCAATTTCATACGAATTAATTTTACCTATGCGTTTTTTTGCGGAATTTACATAGTACTTATCCTTTTCAATACCAATATATTTTCTTGATAATCTTTTCGCTACGGCTCCTGTAGTTCCTGTTCCAAAAAAAGGATCCAATATAACTTCACCCTTATTTGTTGAAGAAATAATAATTCGGTGCAAAAGTCCCTCTGGTTTTTGTGTAGGATGCAGCTTTTTACCCTCATCATTTTTTAGCCTTTCATGACCACTACATATTGGAAGATACCAATCTGAGCGCATTTGCATATTTTCATTGAGTGACTTCATAGCATCGTAATTAAAAGTATATTTTTTAGAATTTTTATCTTTGCTCGCCCAAATTAGAGTTTCATGAGCGTTAGTGAAACGCTTACCTCTAAAATTAGGCATTGGATTTGCTTTCTGCCATATAACATCATTGAGTATCCAATAACCTAAGTTCTGCATGATATAACCAATCCTAAAAATATTATGATAGGAACCAATAACCCAAATTGTACCTGTTGGCTTTAATACACGTTGTGCTTCTTTAAGCCAGGCATGAGAAAACTTATCATATTCTTCAAAGCTCTCAAATTGATCCCATTCATCGTCTACGGCATCAACTTTTGAATTGTTTGGTCTGTATAGATTTTGATCAAGTTGTAAGTTATATGGAGGATCTGCAAATACTAAATCAATACTATTGTCAGGAAGATTCTTTAGCTCTTCAATTGTCTCACCACAGATAATGTTGTCAGAATTTACTGCCGTATTTTCAAGGACCGTTTTCATAGCGGGTAATATGATTCAAAATAGAATCCAGGTCAATAGTATTTAGAATCAATAACTTAAATAATCTTCTTAATTCAATATATTGTGTACTGGTTTAAAAGATTTCCGATGTATTGGGGTAATTCCATAGTTTTTTAGAGCTGAAAGGTGCTCTTTTGTTCCATAACCTGAATTGGTTTGAAAGCCATATTCTGGAAATTGCTTTGAATATTTAAGCATAATTTCGTCTCTATAAACTTTAGCAAGAATAGATGCTGCGGCAATCGAAACAGACTTACTATCTCCTTTAATAATACTAATGGTGTTGTTTTTTATATCTGGTTTGAAATTACCATCGATAAGTGTTGTTTTCGGAACGACTGATAGTCCATCACTTGCTCTTTTCATTGCTAATAATGAAGCTTGTAAGATATTGATCTCATCGATTTCTATCTCGGATGCGGCTCCATAGGCATAAATACTATTCTTTTTTATCTTCTCCGCTAACAATATTCTCTTAGCTTTAGGAATC
>ERZ802827.861-NODE-861-length-15829-cov-18.4409_pt1 | contig 15829 bp, 1 predicted proteins | sample MGYA00345652_ERZ802827 | MGnify/ENA primary metagenome ERZ802827 (study PRJEB30503, sample SAMEA104212372) | marine metagenome | biome: Westerlies Biome; feature: [SRF] surface water layer (ENVO:00010504) within the epipelagic zone...; material: water... | reverse complement strand
TTTGAGGAGATTCCGATTGCCAGTCGTCATCCCCCCTCGACCCCCTATCTGGGGGGGCCGAGCTATCCGGGATCTAGATGGAGGGAGTCCTCCTCTTCATTACTGGCCACTTCCTGGTTTCCTTCTGCTTGGCCCATTTGTTCCCGGGTCGAAGACGTATTCGAGGCTCTGTCGTGCAGAGTCTTCTTCGATGTCCCGGGGCACGAACTGCTATGCCTTGCTTCCGTATTGCGCCAAAAAACGCCCGATGTCCTTGCGTTGACCGCCGAATCCTCCATCACTCGGTATCTACCATTCCGTCGGTTAGGGTCCGCCATCTCCCGGGTAATAATTTCACCTCTTCTCGGTAGGAATCCTGACTTCCTTCCACTAGTGCCGCCTGCTCGGGGATTCTCCTTTGTAATAAATCTGCCTTCCCGTATTACCACCACCGCTCCTCTGCTCCTCGTCTTGGGTCTTCTTTTCTCCTGCTTCCTCGTCTCGTTCTCCTCGGCGTCTTCTTCTTCTTCTTCTTCTTCTTTCTCCTCGTCTCCACCGCTCGTGCCAGGTTCTTCATCTCGTGCTGCGTCATCTCTTCTTGCCTCTATTTCCCCCGGGGAGGTCGCCCTACCCCTTATACCTCCTCCCGAGGACACAGTTTGCTTTTTAGAGCCCGTTTCACCCCTTCGCCTACCACCAATTTTCCCTTTGCCGCTGCGCTTCTCCGAATATCTACCTTTCCTAAGTTTAATGCGACCTATATCCTTTGAGGTTCCTTTCTTTGCTATCGCACCACTACTCTGGCCCTCCTCTAGCTCCCCCTTGTCCCTAAGGTTCGCATTAGACCCTTTATATAGCACCGACCAATCCACCGTGGTGCTGCTCATGGGTGGATATCTTTCCGGAATTGTAGAGACACCTTCCCTTCTGCTTTTATGAATGTCTCCTTCGCATGTATGTTCAAATGTTATGCCACCCTCCTGGGTAATGGCATCTCCCCATAGGTCCGTGTCCTGATATAGGCCCTCAATGAAACGTGGGCTACTTAGGTTTCCTTTCACGACTTTCGGAATCTTATCACCCGCCTCAACTTGCTGATTCTGCCCCTTATCCTTCGGGGGACCTCCTTTTGTAGATCTACCCTGCGTAGTTCTTTCCTTTCCCCCAATCTCCTCTGACATAATTCCATCTTCATCTTCTCCTCCGCTGACGTCCAGGCCCTCATTCCCTGTGTCCCCCATTACACTTCCTTCTATGGGACTATATTTTATTTCCCTGTCCCCTTCCTGGTGCCTTATCCATGCATCCCCTACCCACTCATGCACTTCACCCGTTTCTTCATCCGACTTTTCCTCATCCTCCCTGTCTGTGTCCGGTCCGCACTCCATCCCATCCCTATATTCCTCCTTGGAATATTCTTCAAAGCATTTGTCCAAGTCCGACCACGAGGGGGGGGCCTCCCCTCCCTCCTTATCCTCTACGGCCGATCCCTCCATAGATGTGTCATGACCCGTAACCAAATTTCCCTGTGCCAGGGCATTTTTGTTTGGGACAGCATCCTCTGTTCCCCCCAACCCCAACGGCCCATTTTTGCCACTCATATATCTCTGCCATTCTTTTTCCGCCCAGTCATGTAGGTTACTTCCATTATTACTTGTTAGACGTTCTCCTCCGATTTCTTCTCCTGCAGATAAATGCCTATTCTCCTCTCCTCCAGATCTATACTCCGTGTATTGCACTAAACCCCCCTGTCCTTGGGAGGGCTCCTCCCAACTCCAATCCACCTGCCCTTCCATTTGTGAGGGAAATATTTGGGAACTATTCTGCCAGACACCATGTCGATCATTAAATGACTCACATGCAATTTCCCCTAGGCTGTATCCATAGCCTTCCTTCCCATTCTGCCATTCGTAACCTTCTTCTGCTCCATAACTTACTCCTGATATTTCCTGGCTCAGGGCATATCCTAAAAGGCGTGCCTCCAGGGCTCCTTCCGCCTCCAAGCTTACTCCCGCTTGGCTCCCCACCAAGTCCCTACCATTGACCCCATACTCCCCTTGGTCGTGATGAGCAGCCCATCCCTGACTGGGTCCGGTCAAATTCTGCATCCTATCCCCAGTAGTGTCCCTTCTGTTTCTTTGCCCTACGTGCCAACCTGCCACCGCGCCTGGGGTATGCCCTGGAATGTAGCCTCCCGCAGTTCCTTCCTCATAAAGTTCTTGTGATTCCTCCTGTTGTTCCATCTGGGCCTCTGTGGGCAAGGAGGGGTTCAAAACCCAGACCTTCGACCTCACCTGTATCCCATTCCTATCTTCCACCGTCTCTACCCATCTTCCTTTTGACCCATTATCCTCCTGGTTGGGAGTCTCTTCTATGTTGTGCAAGGCCCTACTGCATTCTTCCCCGGAGGCCTCCTGCATCACTTCTGGACTTTCCATCCCTTCTCCTGGATCTGGGATCCCTTCTTCTGCCAACCTATCTACGTTATGATTTCCAGCACTTCTTCTAATTTCCCCCGTCATACAAATGCTCCTCTGTGACTGCCCTTCCCTCGCCTGGACCATAGCTCTCAACTCCCAGTTCCCTGGGGTTACCAGCCTAAACCTGGGATTTATCCCTCCATATGCCTGCCTCACCACTTGCTCCTGATCCGGACTACCTTCCAACATTGAGTTCATCATGTCGTATGAAGGAATGCCCCTAGTTTCATTAGCGTTGACGTTGGTTCCGTCTTCCCCCACCTGTACTTGTCTCCTTATGTCCGCATTCTGGCCAATTATTTCCACCATTTTATCTTTCGTGAATTCGTAGTGTGTCCTACATTCCGACAAGTTTTCCCTACTAAGATCGCTAAAGAAAACCCTCGGCTTGTGCACGTACAGAGCCCTCCTCCAGTCCCTTGGGGCCCCCGGGGGGATGTAATATTTACGGGACCTGTGTCTTCTCCCTTGGCTGAAGGGCGTAGTTTCGTTAAATTCAATCAAAGGGTGCCCAAGGTTTGCTTCCAGGAACCTCTGACGCCTCTTATCAATCCTAGTCATAATTGAGGAATCCTTGAAGTATCCTAACATGTCCGCCTTACTCGTCTCCTTACGCAGCCCGTAGCAGCACCTTATGGCTCCAAACTCTACACTTAACAGTTTTTTAGCCAAAACCTCGTTGATGCCCTCGTAGAATACCTCCGACCCATACGTTAGTATAGGTTCTATGGCTGCCTTATATACATTATATAATTTGTCTCCGTCGATGGCCTTATTGAACCTCCACAGGGCTCTAACCCTGGCATTCGCCAATTTCACCTTACTGTATATGTGTGGTGCAAACGACCCAGATTCATGAAACAGGACCCCTAGCAGGACGGCCTGACCCCTCCAGGAGATCTCCTCTTGCTTATCCTCGTCCATAAATATATGCAGGGCTTTCACCTTGTTTCTGGATTGCTTGTTAGCGTGCGTGACCATTGCCATGGTTTTTTCTTGAGTAAAAACCAACCTCTTTCGTCTAATCCATTGGACCAAGTTCTTTATTTCCTCATTTACTATTCTAATAAGTGTCCTATAGCTGGGGTGGGACACCCATAACGCTACGTCGTCTGCATATAGTGCTGAAAACGCGTGAGGACTAATGGTGGCCGGGCAATCCCCCAGCCAATAATTCCACAGCAGGGGCGAGATCACCGATCCTTGGGGTACCCCCGACTTTAAGGGAATATTCCTACTATATTCCCTTCCTATGCGAACCTTAAGCATTCTGCCCAGCAACCAGTTACCCACAAATCTGATGACTTTAGCCGGTACTCCATCCTTAGCCATTTTCACTATCAATCCTTCATGCCACACCGTATCAAATGCTTTCTTTGCATCAAAAAATACTGAAACTGTAGGCCTTTTCTGTACCCCTATAGTGGATTGAAAATATGAGTTGGAGAATAACCTCCTCAGGTTAATTGAGGTCGAGTGCCCCTTCCTAAATCCCGTTTGGAAATCAGGGATAAGCTTTCTTTCCATGAAGTATCTCTCCAACCTGGGGTGTACCAGAGATTCCAGAACCTTACCCATGATGGGTAACAACGAGATCGGGCGATAAGACAATGGGTCACCCGCAACCTTGCCCTTTTTCATGATTGGCACTAAGATGGCCTTTTTCCATACCTCCGGGTATGATCCACTCTCCCATATTTCATTATACAGTTCAAGAACTACCTTTTTCGATGACGCATGCAAGTCTTTAAGCTGGTTTATAAATATACCATCGTTACCCGGAGCCTTCCTTTTTGTATTGCTAAGCACAGTTAACAATTCCCCCATGTCAAACTCCGCCTCTACTTCCCTCTTGAGACGTTTCAGCTGGTCCGTGTTATGGATGTCTATTAAGTTCCTGTTAATGCGCAAATCCAGAGGTTCAAGGTTAGGCAAGGGTTTCTTTTGCCCCAGGTATAGCTTCCTGTCAATCAGTTGTGGGTTATTCTTTTTCATGGCCTTCGTTGGCCTTGGCGGTTTTGCTTTCCCTACCAGTAAGTTCCTCTTCCCTTTCCTAAGCACTGTGTCCTTTACTGTCATTTGAACCACTTTGTCCTCATTTACTATCTCCGGGAGTTCCCAAGCGCTTCTCACCCTATCCGCTTGCGCCGTAGTTTCCTTTATTAATTCTTGGTCAAAAGCTTCATTAACCTGTGGCTTATAGGTGTCTTCATAGAAGTTCGCGAACGTTTCCGCAATTTCCTTGTGTCCTGTTGCCGTGACACCCTTATATGTTATATAGCTAGGCGTCTCTGCTTTAGACCCTTTGCCGCTAAGCCTAGTAATTGTCTTCCAAAATTCCTTACAAGCCTTTCTAGGATCTAGCTGACTTAACCCCGTTAATGCCTCCTTCCAATTATCCGCTCTTAGTTCTGAAAAAGCTTCGTTAATTTCCATAGAGAGTACCGATATCTTTGCCCTGTAGCTCGACTCTTTTGCCTTGTGTGCCTCCAGCTCCTCCGAGGTCCACTTTAGTTTCCCCTTTGGTTTCTTCCCTATATCCAGCCTTAGTTCTATCCTCTTGTTAGTTTCACTTTCTATCGTGCTCAACAATACACGGCTTTCCCTGCGCTCTTTTATCAGGAGTAGCAGGGCCTGCGGAAGCGGGTTCTTCCTGGTAGACCTCTTTTTCCTCACCGTAGATTCCTCTACACACGCCTTAATTATATCTTGCAACCTAGTTGCTTTCTCATTTAAGGACAGCTCCTTCCACTCCCCGGAATTCTTAAGGTTCTGAATCGCCTCACAGGACATAGCTCTAAACTGGATTTCATTATATGAATCCCAATCTATTTCCTCATTGAAGTATATGTATTTTTCTTTAGGGCGGAAAATGTCTGGACAGTAGATAGCTACTGCTTTGTGGTCAGAGAGTAGGCTATCGTCATAGATGAACTTGTCTACTGTGTCTATTATATTTGGGTGCGAGAATATCAAGTCCAATTGGACCCATTTCCCATCTATCGCTCTAGAGTATACGTTCGGGCTATTGACGTTGTGGCAATATAGTTTAGACTCTTGTTCAAATGCGTTATCCCCGAATAGGTAACCGTATAGTGTATCTCCGTTCCTATTCGAGTCCTTCACCTGTGTATGCGTAAGGAAATCTCTATGTTTTGCATTAAAGTCCCCTATACAGAAAGTCCTACTCCCAAAATTTTCCATGATCGATAGCTGTGTATAAGTTAAAAGCCCATCCCTACAATACACATTTATTACCCTAAATTTCCCCGCTGGAGTTTCAACTTGTACGAACTCATGCGGGAGGTCTAACATGGTTTCAATGTATCCCGACTCCAGTATCTTTATATCTTCCCTTACCAAAATAGCCGTATCCATGCTTGCCGAGACCGTCGTATATCCTTGAACAACCAATTTCCTCTTCAATTTTCTTTTATCCTCTGATCTAATCTCCTGGAGTCCCACCACCGCTGGCTTCTTCTCTTTGCAGTAGGTTTTAACCTTGTGTATATTTTTTGCCCCATTGCAATTGAAACTTACTATATATGAGGAGGACTCCTTAAGCTCAATTCTAAACGTATTATCCCCCTTCTTATCTTTCATTTTCAGGAAGTCCTCTGATACCTGGTGTCCATGCCTTCTACGCGACAATTTGAAATAATCTAGGTGCAAGTGGAAGTGCCTTGCTACTGCTGTAAATATAATCATATTCCTATTTTCATGAAAATTAAATTTTAGATTTATTTTCGCCTCACTCTCGCATATCTCTGAACAGAAGTTCAAGGAGATCCCCTCGTTCAGTATAATTTCCTCGGGGCAGCAACTTAAGTCCATCATACATACTGCACACTTAGTTCCCGTATTGATTTCATCTAAAACATCTGCCATATTCTCCGGCAGTCGCCTAATTAACTGCTGAGTCCTTCTAGCCCTGCTTTTTCTGGCTTTCAAACTATTGACCTTTTTGTCCTCCAACTGCGCTTTTAAATTCCCAAAGTCCACCGAGTTTATTAGACAAACTTTATTGCTCATGTGTGTCACACAGCTAAATGGGAAGCTAGTTTTGTTCACAAATAGAATGTTCCACCCCCTTAGGATACTAATTTTAAAGGCGTGATAGTCCCCTGCATTATCCCGAAATTTATCTAACAGAGCCTGTTCGCATAAATCCGAGCATGTTGTACCTTCCACCAGGTTGTCCCTTGCCCCCTTGGCGTTTTGTAAACATATCATACAAACCCCTCCTTTTAATATTGAGTTGAAAAGTTTTATCACCTGACCGCTTACCACCGGCGTTCTACAGAAAATTTTTGCTAGTTCCTTATAGCATTCCAGCCCCGAGGAAAACTCCTTATTCCTCTCGCAGTTGCAATGAAAGACTGCATTGGATAATCTTTTGGCCAGTTCCCCTTTAAATCTTCTGTTGGCTAACACCGCCTTAAAAGTTAGTTTATTTTCTCTGTATCTCTCTTGAATTATCTCCTCCCATCTTGTCCCTCCCTGGGATGGATCAAATGGCTCCCTATCCCTTATCAACTCTGGGTCGTCATCTTCGAACCCCGGGTATTGGGTCTCCTCCAATGTTAAGTCCTCCTGACCCCAGACTTCCTCTACCCCTTTGGTATTCCTGTCCAAGTTAGGGTCTTTTGCCTTATCGGTATTACCCCTTTCGCAGTATTCCGCCGGGGCCTCCAGCTGACTAATATCCCTTTTCCCCAACGGGGCTGCCCTATCCGGACCCGGGTTTGTTTCGATATCCCCTGCTAGATAAAGGAGTTCTCCTGCCAAGATCCCCCCTTTTTTATTGCCTTTTTCCGGAGGCCTCCCTACGCCTTCCCTATAGTATGAACGGCCCACCTTGTTATTCTTGGGTCCCTCCCTCTCTTCTCTATCGATATGATTGGGTGTTACAAGAGCATTTATTAAATGTAAACATCTATCTTTCACATGTGGTGTAAATAAAGTAATATTAACAACTATAATACAGTACAGGAGTTCATAAACGAGTTTAATATAGATAGGTTTTATTAATAGGCAAGTCTCACTTGTATGTATAGATCTAGTCCTTCCCGGCCTATTCTCGGCCCTGCAGCTCAGTATTTTCCTTGACCCCTTCATTGGGTTTCTCCTCAGACTCCCTGTCAGCCTCACCATCTGAAAGATTTCCAATAGTAAGTACGGGTATCGAAATTTATTATACCATGTGCATGTGTCTTGTTCCCCCAATACTAAGAGGCCCCTTTTAGTTAAACGATCGGCTTTTGTTACACCAGCGAACACCCCTTTGCTGCTTTTCGTTTTTAATAATGTTAAGATAATCCTCACAACCCCTGACCTTTCAATGTTATCTGAAAACTCACCGTAGTTAAACAGGATGTAATTATATCCGTCGTGCTCTTTGTCCACCGCCTCCAATAGCGCTGGGAGCTCTTGTAGTAGTATCCCAACCGCGTTCATCAGGTTCTTGGCACGACATGCTGCTTGCTCGTTATGGTATACCCTATTCTCCACTGCTTGTAGCAGGCTTATCATTGTCTGCAATCTTTTATTGACCGGGATGCCTTTCTTCAGTAACTTCGCCTTGGATGAAATCTTTTTGATCTCAAATGAGGGTACAAATCTTGGCATGTTGCTGCTGTCGAGGCAGGTAGTCAACTGGCCACGCTGTGCCGGCCCGACACTGTTTTTGAATGTCGTCTTCTGTCGGCCCCGACGGAGGGCTCCTATATCAGCCCTTCTTACGGCCCCCCACGATTTTATGGCCTGTCTTCTGCCCTGTTGGTGGATTCCATACTTTATTATTGCCACAATATCCATAGATACATTGTAATCCCCTTCTTTGCTATCCCCCATTAGATAGGAAATCATCCGACCTATTGATACCACTGCCTCTATACTCGTAAATAGTACAACACGGACATTTAGGTGGGACATATTTATTTTATCTTTTATATGACATAAAATAAAAGTATCGAGGACTTTGGTATGCGCAAGTCCCAGCCCGCTTGGTTCTCTCGGGAATCTCCTCTTCTTGGTAGTAGCTCCTTTTACAGCAGATAATCTAAACATGTTTGAGTCAGTGTGCTTATCCAAGAAGGGTGTCACCTTAAACGCACCGCTTTCGCTTTTTTCCTTCTGTTTTGATCCTGACTTTCCCCCACTAATCTTATTAAAACAACGGCCGTGGGTATTTATTTTTATTCCTTCCGGAGATCTCCTATTAGACCTGCTTCCCAAAACCCCTTTTTTGTCACGTATATCTTTAATGATTGCCTTTCCTTGCCATCTATTTGGGACAAAAAAATCGACTCTACCTGGCATCATTGCCCGAAGCTGCTCGTGGAAGTCACCCAACTCTTCATGTTTGTTGTAGAATGCGTTGAGCGCCTCCTTGGATGTCGCCGCCATTCTCCTGCTTTGTAGGTACGGCTGAAAGTCCTGCCCCCTGGAGGCGATGACTTTAGCAAGCGTTGTCTCAAAGGCCTTATTAACAGAGGCTTGCCTGATCCATCTCAGTTTGTGGTCTTCCTCCGACCTATTCCTGAATGACTGGCAGTACAGGGGGTCCATTGGCTTGTGTCCCGAAGGGAGTCCTCCCTGCTCGCATCCCTCGCATTTGGGGTCTCCTTTTACGCAGTCCTCCACATGTCCGCCATAGAGAAACGCCGCCTGTCCCTTTCCACAGACCGGGCATGTCCCTCTGTGGGGGCATATTAGCACCTTCTCTACCTGGCCCTTTGGTTTTACCAAGGTCTCCATTGCATAGTGTCCATCCTGGCTCTGGCAAAGTTCACAGGGCGCGTGTTGTTCCAGTGCATAATCCTCGAAGGAGAGCCAGAAAACGTCGGGTGCCTTTCTGTCCAAAGCCACTGTGCCCGTACCCGCGTATTGTACGGCCATGGCCATGCAGATCTTGGTGTGGAATGCCTTGAGGTGTCGTTCCACCTTGTTTCCTCCTTGATCCACTGTTGTAACTCGCTTTACCCCCGCCTTCCAGGCTTCCAACTGAGCCCCCGCCAGCTGGGGGAAGCTTCGGAACACCATGTCTTGAAATGCCTTGGCATCACTTGCCTTGGGGCAGATTACCGATATGTAGACTCCCGGAGCATCCACACATGCCGGGTTGAATAGCTTCACAAAATCGAACATAAATCTCGGCGCGCCCTGTACCTTGCTGCTCTGGGTTATGGCCAATTTTGCGTTGCCCACAATTCCACATTCCTCCGTCGTTCTCGGGAGGCTGAACATGATCTCTAGGACCCTGTCACCGTTGACCACTGCCTCATCAATCTTCAGATTCATCGCCTTGGACTGGCCAATCCTTTCTCTAACAAAGATCCTGACTCCCGCCCTGAAGTTCTTCAGGTTTCTCGGGTTGGTTGAGTCCCATATAGCTCTAAACCCGAAGCCAGCGTAGCAGGCATCAGGAACCTTCTCTAGTCTCACGGCCTTCAACTCCTGAGATCCTCCTAGATTGCTTGGTTGCATAAGGGTCAAGGCTATATCTTCAAGCATCCCCTCCCCCGCTTTCTCCGGGGTGTATGCGTCCAGGAAAGCCGACAGCCTAGCCTCCTGTCTCCTGTATTCGGTTCCCGCATCTTTACCGAAAATCCTGTCCCATTGGGACCCCACTCTTCCGAACAGGTGGAGGTTGAACAGTGTCATCCTTTCTGAAATCAGACCAAAAATTAGAAAGGGCCAGCTATATACTCTTGAATTAATTTTCCAATGTATCACAATAGGAGGGCTAGTTAGCCCTATGCACATATATCGTGTACTTAAATCATATATGGTTATACCTGGACCTAAAGGGCCCCCCCGGAGGATCCCTTTTACAGATTCTACTTGTTTGCTAATACCGAAACATATATATTGGGCGAGCCTCCGCTGGAGCCCTCCATACGCCCAATAAAAACAATAAACTGAATTTTTGACTATAACGAGAGTACAATTATCACTAGTTTCTCCCGCTTTGCCGCGCGCAAGCGGCTTATCTTCCTCTTTCCTGGCTTTATAAGCAATAGTGTTGTGCTTTGACCAGCTTTGTCGTAATCTTGCTGAACTACATATATTGTTATCAGGATTAATTGGTAGGAAGCAGTGGGGTTTATCCCTTCTTCTTATAGAATTTAAGTCTTTTGCCTTCACAGGGCCCGAATTGGCTACAGTTTGGCCTCTTTCAAATCGTTTCTTCGCTTCAATTTTCTCTACAGGAGACTCACCAGGTACTTCCTGTAGGATTCCAGGACCGGAACCATGTAGCCTATCTGAACCGCCTCTAAAAGTCAAGTTTGCTTTGTGTCTAATAGGAGGTCTCCTTAAAACATAGGATTTAATGTCCCCCCGCTTTCCATACCACCTTATTGATACGGATATAGTTGGATCAGCACTTATTCTTACCGTTAGCGCCTTTAACTTTGCCTTATTATTGTCTTTATCCATACTCAAATTACTTCCCCTCTTATTATCATTATATCTCCGATCTGTCAATAGACATCGAGCAAACTTTCCTAGAGAGTCTCTGAAGAACAGGGCCCAGAACTGTCGGGACAGAAGGTCTACCTTCACCGTGGTTATTCTGCCCGGGGGTGTAGTGTATGCTACTCCTAGTATAGCAGGTAAGAGAGCCACCCGGTTATCTGCCCCGTCGTACCCGAAGGGGAAGGATCTTGGATTCCTTACTCTGAGGTAGTTCGCACCTTCTCTAAGGATCGTTCTGTAGGCTCCTAGATCCTTGTGAAGCCTCTTTGCTCCGTCCCACTGGAGGTCCACAATGTAATCACGAATATACTCTATATGCGAAATTATTCTCAGGATCTGACACACTTTTGCCTCCCTGGATTCCGCTCCCAGTTCAGCTATTTCTATTACCAGTAGATCCGACATTACGTCTGAAAAAAAATAATATGATGTCATCATTCGCCCAAGTGTGCAAAAACCGGAGGGCTCCTTTACAAGACATACAAGTTTATTTGAAATGAAAGTACGGCACTCAGCCCTAAAGTGGGCTCTACGAGGTAAATTAGCCCCCCCACTAATACGGATACAGGGAGCCTCTCCCTCTGTCCTAGTTATGTCAAAATCTATACATGTAATGTTAATGCCTTCCATGTTTACTACTAATATTCGCTCAAGTATACAAGAACCGGAAGGCTCCTTTACAAGATATACAGGTTTATTTGATATGAAAATACGGCAATCACCCCTGCAGTGGGCTCCACGAGGTAAATTCGCCCCCCCGCCTATACGGATACAGGGAGCCTCTCCCTCTGTCCTAGTTATGTCAAAGTCTATACATGTAATGTTAATGCCTTCCATGTTTACTACTATTAGTTTAACGACTGTACGAGTGCTGGTTGCAGTAATTTCCACCCTCCTTTTTGTGTACTTGCGGTACAATCTCACATGTGGGCCGCCTTTGAGCTCCACCGCGGGATTCCGAATGTTCTGATCGAGGCATCTAGAGTTCTTCATCTGTGCTGTCCGCCCAGCAGTCCTCATTCTCCTATTATTCCAGCCTTTAAGCTTAACTCTAATCATGATACTCACTTTGTTCCTATCCCAGCTTTGTATCCCCTTAAGATATGCCCCCTCTAATATCCTAGCTAAAATTGGGCTAAACGCCCTTCCATCATCGCCGGCTATCATTCTTAGCAATATACTATTCTCACACCATTTACTTAAAGGCTTTTCCTGAATGATCCCCAGCTTCATTAGGAACCTCCTGCTGCTAGCCATCTGGCTCCTTGCCTTCTCTAGTAGCTCCTCGACCGCCCCCTGGTGATCTTTCAGGCTCACTACGAATGGCTCATCGGCTTGTCCTTTAAGGGTCTTTTCATGGAAAGATCTCTTTGGGAAGTCTCCGATCGGCACTACCACGTTCTTTATGGTCTCCTTGTCCTTAAAGCTGGTGGCGTCCGTGCATGCCGCAAAAAAGCTCCCTGTCTGGCTTGAGGGCAGCGTTACAAAAATTCTGTCCGGAATATTCTCCACCGTTAGCCCACACGCCTCCATCAAAAACGGTCTCCAAATCAGAAGAACCATGTTCAGAGGTCCAAGTAGATTTCTGTCACCCGTGTTTGCTTCGATAATCATAATTTTGTGGTGGAGGAGGTTCAAGGGAGGAAAGATCATCCTCTGCCTTACTCCTAATCCAGTCATGCCAGCCAGTATCTTGAACAATTTGAAGATTAGACCTGCTGCTGCCGTCTTAGTGGCCTCCGGTTTCTCCTTACAGAACTGCAATGTGACGCCACATCCTTCCAGTGTTCCCAACGCACCCTTAGCTCCCGCCACGTGTAGTCCTGCCACTAACGATCTGTCTTTGAGGGAAAATTCGCTAAGCCCGCACTCCGGGATTCTCCTCTCCCAGCAAGGGCACCTATCCTGCCTCTGAGTCTCGGGAACGATTTCATCGATATGCACTGCTTGGACCAACACTTGCGACTCACACTTAAGGGTGCGAGCCTCAATCCTCGTCCGCAGTATCTCCACCAACTCCTTCTGCATGCTCGAACAGTCCGTGAACAGATATTCTGAGCACCACGCGATGACCTTCTTCCTGACCTCTCCCGGTGGGAAGCCTTTAGAACATGCCTCACTAATGAGGTTACCGATCTTCGCCGTCAGGTCGCTCATTTTCCAAGATCTGAAACAATCAAGATTAACCTGTGGCACATTATTTTCGTGTATAGGAGTCCTCCCCCATATGGTGGGGAGACTGACCGCGAACATATAGCCACTTCTTCTTGGGCAGGTCTTCACAGGAGTCCTTCCAAGAAACTCTTGTATGAATCCAGAACTGGCATCATCGTGTCTTGCTGGAGGATAGTATCTGAACCATAGGTGTTGTTCTGTATCCTTTACCTCATTTACTTTCATTAATGTTAGCCTTAGGAGCCCTCCCCACCTGGTAACCTGTGTTCCCTTTTTTTGATCATATGTCCAATCCACGCATGTTTTATATTTACCCCTTTCTTTTTTTACTACAGCTTTCCCCTCTTGCAGCACCCTACCTCTGCAATGTTCATACATGCTAAAATTATGTGCGGTAAAAGAAGTTATACAATATTTCGAACAGCACCTTCCTTGTGCCTCATTGAAGAAGGACGACCAGAACTCCTGCATCAGCAGTGCCACCACCATATCCACCATCTCCGCCGGGGATTTACTATCCGCCACCACGAGGGTGCAAGGCAATAGTGCCGAATCCGTTCCTTTGTACGTGTGCGCATAAGGAAACGAGAGCATGTTCTTGCCCTCTAAGTACTTAGCACCTTCGTTCAGAACTGTCTTGTAAGCACTGACGTCGTTCGCCACTCGTTTGGCTCCATCCCATGCCAGCTCCTTTAGGTCATTGTCCCCTTGACTTTTTGATATATTCTTCTTTAACTCACTAACATATCCCTGAATCTTCTCTATATTGGCGTTGAGAGTCTTAATCTGCCGTAGCTTCACTTCTTTCGGAACTTCCTTATTCTCGATCAGCTCTACAATCAGGGTGTCCGACATTCTTTCTGAAACACGGACAAAGTTGAACGGAGGCCTCCTATCCCTACTTCTCTTCCTTATCCTAGATTTATGAGTTCCTTGCCATGTGTATTTCATATAAAGGCCTTTCCCTTTATGTTTTATTATTACTAATACCTTGGCCCAAAGTTTGGTCCCCAGAATTTTTACAGGGGATCCCCTTTTACTTTCAATATACCACTGCGTTTCCATTCTTTCCTCCCGTTGCGATAACGATCTAGGGGCCCCCCCTGAATTATCACATAGTACCATATATTCAATATACCATTTTGGACAAGGAACTCTACCCGTTGCTGTCTCGAAGGTGCTGACAATGTAGGCCCAGTATTCCAGAGCTCTTTGCCTTCCCATTTCGTCTCCGCACTTCGCGAATGATTCAAGGAGCATGTCCTCGTAGAGATTGATCTGAGTCTCATGAATCCTCATGCCACCTGTGTCCGGGTCTACTTCCTTTATCATGGGAAATACCGGGCTCTCCGTTGGCATGTTCCATCCCATTGAAACCACCCACACGAGTTTCCTGACGCCGTAGTCCCATAGTTTGCCGTAGTTAGGTCCTCCTGCCGCCTTTGCTGCAAACGATCCTCCTTTCTCCTTGGCTATCTTTACCAGAGCCAGCAGCTCCAAGTAACTTGCTACTTTGACGTCCCCTCTTCCTTTATTTAGGGCCTCTATAACTTTTACTATAGAGTCACGCACCGGCTCTCTTTTAATCATAAGGGACTCCTTCCTTGGCTCGAGCTGCCCTGCCTCCTGCTGCTTTGGCTTCCTCTTTAGCCTTGATCTGAAGAAGTTGGGGCGCGTGCCGCCCTGCTGTTCCTGCTTAGTATCCACCTTTACCTCCTTGACCGGGGAGGCCTCCTTCACCACAAAAATCGGGGAGAACATGCCGCCCACTATGTCCATAGCCAGCATCAATTGCTCCACTCTAGCTGCAATCCATTCCATGCGAAATGTGGTAGGAATCTTCCAGTCAAGCCTCTCCTCCTGTACCGCCCCTAGCTGGGAAACCGGCGGGAATAAGCCATCCCCCAGAGAATCCATGCGGGGGAGCGGTAACTCCTCATGACGCAGTTCGCCTTCCTCCATCTCCTTTGAGTTCTGTGGGGTTCCCACTATCATCTCCTCGTCTCCTTCCTTCAGACCCACTTTGATTGGGGTCGCTGGTAATTCCTCGAAAGACGCCAGATCTTCAAGCAGCTGTTGAGTTGATGCTGCCACCTCGGATCTCTCCGCTTCGGAGATCTCCGGACTGTTCTTCTTCTTAGCGCTTCTTTGGCTAGCTTTGTCCGGCGTGTCTTCAAACAGACGTTTTGCCTTATCCTTATTCTTGCCCATCTTCTTCTGAAACACAACATGGGTTATAACTGGGTGCCTATGGCCCCATATCATCTTACTGGCCCTACTACTTATCATGACCAGATACTTGATCACTTTAGAACGTGGCTTAACGAGCCTCCGGCAAAACTTATTAATATACCCTTTTATACAATTTGCGCATATAACTTTATCCACCTTAAAGCAAGACTCAGCCTGATTTATCTTTAAATTAGGTAAAAGCACTGTTGTGCGCCTACTTATATCGGATCCACGATTTCGGTACCTACTTTTATATTTCCAATTACTAATCATCTGATCTTTCCCGATTCCCCATTTTTTTTGAGCCTTATATCGGTAATTATCTATCTTGAAGCCCACCCTAAGCTGGCTGACCACATTTTTTATCATATTGTAGTGATACCTATCAAGTAGTTCTAATTGTGCCGGAGGCCTCCCCTCCCGCCTTTATTACTCCATTAGTCCCTCCCACTCCATGTTGAACTTCGTAGAAACACTTCCCT
>ERZ802827.859-NODE-859-length-15835-cov-15.0384_pt1 | contig 15835 bp, 12 predicted proteins | sample MGYA00345652_ERZ802827 | MGnify/ENA primary metagenome ERZ802827 (study PRJEB30503, sample SAMEA104212372) | marine metagenome | biome: Westerlies Biome; feature: [SRF] surface water layer (ENVO:00010504) within the epipelagic zone...; material: water... | reverse complement strand
ATTTTTGATTCAATTTTTATTACTTCAGCACCATGGTCTGCAAGTATTTGAGTTGCGTATGGCCCCCCAAGAACCCTTGTAAGGTCTAAAACTTTTATGCCATTTAAAGCAGAAACGATAATATTGTTTTGATATGTCATTTATTCACTTTTTTTATTTAATATGATTTTGGTAATCCGAGCACACGTTCTGAAATATAGTTCAAAATCATTTGAGCGCTTACAGGAGCTAATTTTGGAATTAAAGATTCTCTTAATAATCTTTCCACATGATATTCTTTTGCATAACCCATTCCTCCAAGAGTGATCACTGCTTGAGTGGCGGCCTTAAAACCAGCTTCAGCTGCAAAGAATTTTGCAGCATTTGCCATTCCACCTGCATTTTGTCCATTATCGTATTGGTGTGCAGCTTTTGCAATAAGTAGTTCTGCCGCTTCTAACTCAATCCAGTTTTCTGCTAATGGATGTTGAATACTTTGATTTTTGCCAATAGGTCTGTCAAAGACAATTCTGTCACTTGCATATTTTACAGCTCTTGATAAAGCATTTTTTCCTATACCTAATGCCTCAGCAGCAATTAATATTCTTTCTGGATTAAGACTATCAAGTATATATTTAAATCCCTTGCCTTCTTCACCTATTCTATCAAAATCAGGGACCTCTAGATTATCAATAAATATTTGGTTACTATCTACGGCTGCTCGGCCCATTTTTGAGATTTCTTTAACCTCAATTTTTTTTCTATCTAATTCAGTATAAAATAAAGTCAGACCATCAGTGTTCTTTTTGCATTCCTCAACGGGAATAGTTCGTGCCAATAAGAGGATTTTATCAGCAATTTTAGCTGTTGATGTCCAAATCTTTTGTCCATTAACCAGATATCCGTCATTAATTTTTTTTGCAAATGTTTTTAATTTACCTGTGTCTAATCCAGCGTCTGGTTCGGTTACTCCAAAACAAGTTTTTTCTTTTCCTGAAATTAAAGGGGGAAGCCATTTCTCTTTTTGCTCATTATTACCATGGACCACAATTGGATGTGGTCCAAAAATATTTATATGTATCGAAGAGGCCGCTGCCATGCCACCACCAGTTTCAGAAATTTTTTGCATAAAAATAGATGCATCACTTACACCTAACGCAGTACCACCAAACTGCTTGGGCATACATATACCTAACCATCCTCCACTAGCTATCTCTTCATAAAATTTATGAGGAAATTTATTTTCTTTATCACATTGAAGCCAGTAATCATCATCAAAGTTTTTCATAATATTTTGAACTGAATCAATAATTGATAACTGTGTTTGGTTTAGATTAAAGGACATAAAATTTATCTTGCTATATTATGATAGTTATCGTTGGGCTCCATTTCAGTTGCAGAAGCTAATCTATTAGTCATGTTAAACAAACCAACTATAGCGCTTATATCCCAAATATCTCTATCAGTATATCCTACTTCTCTTAACTTTGTTCTATCGCTTTCAGATATCTCTGATGGGTCTCTAGTTAACTTTTTAGTAAAATTGAGCAATTCAAGTTGTTTCTCTGGTAGTTCTGCAGATCTAAAATTTGCAGCTATTCGTTCTCCTAATTGGGGATCATTTGAAAGTTCTCTAACTGCAGATCCATGTGCTACCAAACAGTAGAAACAATGGTTTTCTGACGAGACTGTAACTGCAATCATTTCTCTTTCTAATTTTGTTAAACCAGACTCACCTAACATTAAAGAATTATATAATTTAGTAAAACCCTCAAATTGTTTTGGAAATTTTGCAAATGCAGCAAGTACGTTTGGTATAAAACCGATTTTCTCATTAACAATATTTAAATAATTTTCGACTTGGTCTTCACCATCCTTCTCACCGTTGTACTCAAGATTTAATTTTGTTAAATTTTGTTTTTGGCCTTGTTTTAATATATTAGCCATTTATTTCTCCATTATCCAATTTGGTTTTCTTTTCTCAAAGAATGCATTAATACCTTCAATAGATTCTGGATTTTCCCATACATCTGCTAGGGCTTCAACTGTAAATTTAATAGTATTTTCGTCAATTTTAGACGATAAGTTTCTTACAAGATTTTTTGACGCTGTTACTGCCGAGGGACCATTGATGAGAATAGAATCTGCTTCTTCGTTAATAATGTTGTCTATACTTTCTTCGTTACAAAAAGATTTGATTAATCCAATATTTTTTGCTTCTGAAGGATAAAAGGTACGGGCACTTGTAAATAAATCTATGCCATTACTTGATCCAACTTTCGAAATAACATAAGGACTAATTGTAGCTGGTATTAATCCAAGCTTCGCTTCTGTTAAAGCTAACTTAATATTTTCTATAGATATAGCAACATCACAAACAGAAATAATACCTATTCCTCCACCAAACGCGTTTCCTTCTACTTTTGCTATGAGAGGTTTAGGAAATTGGTACATTTTGTATAATAAATCGGCCAATTTTCGAGCTTCTTCAATTCTTGTTTTTCTGTCTGAAAATATTTGTTCCTTCATCCAGTCTAAATCACCACCAGCGCAAAAAGATTTGCCTTTCGCAGATATAATCAAAACTTTTGTATTGGGGTCTTCTTTTAATTCATCAAAGCTTTCTGAGAGTTCTCTAATCATCATAGGTGATAAAGCATTATGTTTTTCTGGTTGATTTAATATTATTTTAGAAACGCCATTATCATTTTTTTCTATAATGATTGTTTGTTTTTTATTTTTATTCATAGCTTCCGTGCTCTTTAAGGTTTAACGCAATTTTATTACATTCTTTAATTTTTGTGATATTAAGATTAGTCTCATATCCCATTGATAGTAATAAATCATTTACTTTTTCTGTGGAAACATTGCCTTTCGCACCTGGTGAATATGGACATCCACCTAGACCACCAACTGAAGAATCAAAAGTTTTAATTCCGTATTCTAAAGAAATTTTTACGTTATTTAATGCATTTTGAAATGTATCATGAAAATGACCAGCTAATTTATCAGGTGTTAAAAATTGCAAACATTCTGCAATAACTTTTGATGTTTGTTCAGAACTTCCTTTTCCAGTTGTGTCTCCAAGAGAAACTTCATAACAACCCATTTTTATTAATTTATTAGCTATTTCTCCAACTTTTTTTGGATCAACATAATTTTCATATGGACAATGAGAAATGCAACTAATGTAACCTCTAACAGGAACTTTATTTATCTTAGCTTTTTGGATAATTGGCTTAAATCGATTTAGGCTTGTATTAATATCACAATTAGTATTTTTTTTGTTAAATGTCTCTGAAGCGGCGGTAAAAATCGCTACTTCATCCACTTTTGCTTCTAAAGCATTGTCAAATCCTTTCTCGTTAGGAGTTAACGCGGTATATTTTATTTCCTCTGCTCTATTGATACCCCTGAAAACTTTTGATGCATCAGATAATTGAGGAACCCATTTAGGACTAACAAAGCTAGATGTTTCTATTTTTTTAAAACCACAACTAGATAGTTTATTTATAAATTTTATTTTATCTTCAGTAGAAATGAAATTCTTTTCATTTTGAAGCCCATCTCGGGGACTCATTTCAAAAATATTAATAAAATTGCTCATTTTTTTAACCGTTGAAATAGTTTATTTTTTTAAACTTAAAAGTTTCATTTTTTCAGTAACCTGTTGGCCATTTTTAACATAAATTTTATTTATGACACCATCACGTGGTGAATTAAGTGAATACTCCATTTTCATTGCTTCTAAATTTAACAAAACGTCACCTTTTTTCACCTTTGAGTTTTCTCTAATTTTATTAAATTTTATTAGTCCATGCATTGGAGCTATTATATCATCTTCTGAAAATTCTTCGTTGTTTTCTCTAGGCCTTAAAGAATCTAAGACAATAACTTCATAGGTAATGTCTTTAGCGAATATTGTAAAAAATTTATTATTAGTATGTTTATCTATAATTAATTTATAATTAATATCTAAATTTTGACCATTTAATTTAGCTTTAAGTGAAGATTTATTTATCTTTACAGAAGTGAATAAATACTTGAGGTTGTTTATCTTAATTTCATACTCATTCATGTTTCTCTGACAAATTTTTAATTGTTGGATTCTATCTTGAATAGTTATATCTAGTGGGTACTCACTTGGTTTCCACATATACCAATTTGATTGTTGTCTAGATATAGTTTCATTAAAAACAACAAGCCCAGCAAGAGCTACGTAATATGGATCAGTCTCATTATCAATAAAGTCCTTTATATTATTTTCTACAAATTTAGTATCAATATTTCCTTTAATGAAATTTTTATTGGTAATTAATTTTTTAAGTAAATTTAAATTTGTTCTTATACCTCCAATTTCAACATCAATAAGAAAATTCTCAAGGTATTTGATCGCTTCATTTCTATCTTTTCCAAATGAAATAATTTTTGCAATCATTGGGTCATAAAATGGAGTAATACAATCTCCTTCTTGCGTACCTGTTTCTACAATACAGTTTGGATGTTTCAACATTTTAGGAAAATTAAGATGATGTATTAAGCCGCTTTGAGGTAAAAAATTATTATTTACATTTTCTGCATATAATCTTGCTTCAATGGACCATCCCTTTAAAATTATATCTTTTTGTGATTTAGAGATTTTGTTGCCGTTAGCAATTTCAAGTTGCCATGTAATTAAGTCAGTTGAAGTTACAGCCTCAGTGACTGAGTGTTCAACTTGAATTCTTGTATTCATTTCCATAAAATAGATTTTATTTTTATCGATGCCGTTTTCAATATCAGCAATAAACTCTATGGTCCCTGCTCCTTCATATTTAATTGATCTAGCTGCTTTCACAGATAAATCACCTAAAAAGGTTCTAATATCATTATTTAATTCTGGACAAGGGGCTTCTTCTATTATTTTTTGTTGGCGTCTTTGTAATGAACAATCTCTGTCAAATAGATGAATTACATTACCATACTTGTCACCAAAAATTTGTATCTCAATATGACGTGCCTTTGAAATATACTTTTCAAGCAAACAGTTTTTATCCTTAAAATTTGTTTTTGCCTCACTGGTAGCTTCTTCTAGTGCAGACAAAAATTTATTTGAAGTTTCAGCTACCCTCATGCCTCTACCACCACCACCGGCACGGGCTTTTATTAATATTGGATAACCAATTTTTTTAGCAGTTTGCTCTAGAAAGTTTTTGTCTTGAATTTTCCCGTGGTATCCTGGAACAACTGGAACTCCTGCTTTTTCCATAATTAATTTAGCTTTATCCTTTTCACCCATATTTCTTACAATTTTGCTGCTAGGGCCTATAAAGATAAGGTTATTACTTTCAACCATTTTTACAAAATCAGCATTCTCAGAAAGAAGGCCGTAACCTGGATGAATTGCGTTAATTTTATACTTTTTGCAAATTTTAATAATTACGTCACTATTCATATATGTTTCAGAAACTTGCGATCCTGGTATGTTGATTGCTTCATCTGCGAGCTTTGCATGTAAACAGTTGACATCTTCGTCTGAATAAATTGCAACAGTAGGAATCTTCATTTTTCTTGCACATCTTATAATTTTACAGGCAATTTCACCTCGATTTGCAATTAATAGTTTTTTTATTTTTGGAATAGGCATTTTGTATCTTACTACATTCTAAAAATACCAAATTTGGTGTCTTCAATACTTTGATTCATTGTAACTTTTATACTCGCAGCTAAAATATCACGAGTTTTGGTAGGATCTATAATCCCATCATCCCACATACGAGCAGAGGCATATAAAGGGTGTGACTGATTATTAAATTGTTCTAAGATTGGCTGTTTAAATTTATCTTCAATTTTTTTATTCCATTCACCATTATTTTTAAGTGTATTATTCTTTTTTAATTGAGCTAAAACACTTGCAGCTTGCTCGCCACCCATTACTGATATTCTTGAACAAGGCCACGTCCATAAAAATCTTGGTGCAAAAGCTCTGCCACACATTCCATAATTACCTGCTCCAAAGCTACCTCCTATTAAGAGTGTAACTTTAGGAACTTTAGAAGTTGCAACTGCATTAACTAGTTTCGCCCCATTTTTTGCAATTCCTCCATGTTCTGCATTTTCTCCTACCATGAAGCCTGTGATATTTTGTAAAAAAATTAATGGAACTTTTCTTTGACTACATAATGAAATAAAGTGTGTACCTTTAAGAGCACTGTCAGAAAACAAAACTCCGTTATTAGCTATAATACCACAGGTTTGCCCTTTTAATTTTGCAAAACCAGTTACTAAAGTTTTACCAAAATTATGTTTAAATTCGTCAAATTCAGATCCATCAAAAATTCTCATTATTATTTCTTTAACGTCATAAGATGTTTTGTTATCTGCGGGGACTATTCCTAGAAGTTCTTGAGGGTCATAAAGTGGTAGTTCAAAATTTGAAAGATTTTCATTCTTCTTTTTTATATTTAAGTTTTTTACACATTGTCTAGCTATAGCTAGAGCATGTTCATCATTATCAGCAAGATAATCGGCAACACCAGAAATTTTTGTATGAACCTCGCCTCCACCAAGACTTTCTGCATTGGTTAATTCGCCTGTTGCAGCTTTAACTAATGGTGGGCCTGCTAAAAAAATAGTTCCTTGATTTTTTACGATTATAGTTTCGTCTGACATTGCCGGGACATAGGCTCCACCTGCTGTACAACTTCCCATAACAACTGCAATTTGAGGTATACTTTTTGAGGACATGTTGGCTTGATTAAAAAAAATTCTTCCAAAATGTTCTCTATCAGCAAAAACTTCATCTTGGTTTGGTAGGTTTGCCCCGCCAGAATCAACCAAGTAAATACAAGGTAATTTATTTTCCAGAGCTACTTCTTGAGCCCGAAGATGTTTTTTTACAGTTATAGGATAGTAGGTTCCGCCCTTAACAGTTGAGTCATTACATATAACCATTACGTCTATACCATGAATTTGACCTACTCCAGTTATTATTCCACCAGAAGGACAAGCATTATCGTACATATTATAACTTGCAGTTAACCCTATTTCTAAAAATGAACTTCCTGGATCTAAAAGCTTTGATACCCTATGTCTAGGTAACATTTTCCCCCGTTTTTGATGGCGCTCATTTAATTTGTGACCACCACCGTTCATTGCAAAATCAACAGCTTCTCGGGTTAATTTAAGATCAACTTCGAGTCTTTTTTTATTTTTTTGAAAGTTTGTACCTTTTACGTTTATTTGAGATTTTAGTCTTGTCATCTAATAGTTTCCGAAAACAATTCTCTACCAATCAACATCCTTCTAATTTCGGAAGTCCCTGCTCCAATTTCGTACAATTTAGCGTCCCTAAGCAATCTTCCAGCTGAAAAATCATTAGTATATCCATTTCCGCCTAGTGCCTGAATTGCTTCAAGAGCGATTTGAGTGGCTTTTTCTGCAGAATACAAAATACAACCAGCAGCATCTTTTCTAGTAGTTTCTCCTCTGTCACATGCTTTAGCCACTTCATAAACATAAGATCTACAAGCGTTCATAGTCGTATACATGTCAGCTATTTTACCTTGCATTATTTGAAATTCACCAATTGACTTTCCAAATTGTTTTCTTTCATGAATATATGGAACAACTACATCCATTGCCGCTGCCATAATTCCTAAAGGTCCTGCAGCAAGAACAACCCTTTCATAGTCTAAGCCGCTCATTAAAACAGCTGCTCCATTTCCTTCATCGCCTAGAATATTTTCTTCAGGAACAGGACAGTTTTCAAAAATAAGTTCAGCAGTATTAGAACCCCTCATGCCTAATTTATCTAATTTTTTTCCAGTAGAAAAACCTGTCATTGTTTTTTCTATTATAAAAGCTGTTATACCTTTTGACCCTTTTGAGGGATTAGTTTTTGCATATACCACTAAAGTATCAGCATCAGGTCCATTGGTAATCCACATTTTGGATCCATTAAGTAAATACGTTTTATTACCTTGTTTCTCTGCATGAAGAGACATTGAAACAACGTCAGACCCAGATCCACTTTCACTCATAGCTAAGGCTCCAACCTTTTCGCCAGAACAAAGCTCAGGTAAATATTTTTGTTTTTGTTCCTCATTTCCATTTCTATTAATTTGATTTACACATAAGTTTGAAAAAGCGCCATAAGACAGACCTACCGAAGCACTTGCTCTACTTATTTCTTCTATGGCAATACAATGGGCTAAATAACTCATGTCACTTCCACCATAATCTGATGATGCAGTAATTCCTAATAAGCCAAGGTCACCAAACTTTTTCCACAGATGATTAGGAAAAGAGTTTTCTTTATCAATTTGATTTGCAATTGGAGCTATTTCATTTTGTGCAAACTTATAAACAGTATCTCTTAATACTTCATTATCCTTACCAATAGAAAAGTTCATTGAATGAAAAAACATATAAATAAAGCCCCTTTAACAGATTCTATTAGATTAAAACATAACTTTATTTTATTCACACGTATAAATTTTATTTAAATTGATTTGATGCTCTTTCTTTTGCTTCAGCACTTTCTATACCAGAAATATATAAAAGACCGTTCATACGACGCATTAGATTGGCTTCAAAATCATCAATAACTCCATCTGACAATATTACTCCCCACATCATTTCTATTACTTCAATTCTTTCATTGTGGTCCATTTCATTTAAAATTACTTTTATTTGAGAAAATATTTCAACTCGTTCATTACTATTTTCTAGAGCTTTTTTAATGTTTTCCTCAGCCTCAATTTGTGTGAAGTTAAATTTATTAATTAATAAATTTGTGATGTAACCGATTTCAACTTTATCAGTCTCTCCGTCAATTTGACACGCTTCCAGTAACAAGACTATTACTGCTTGAATATCTTCTCCTAGGTATTCATCTACTTTTGTATCTTTAGAAGTAACTTTTTGAATTGCAGCTTTTAAATTTGAAAACATTTTCTTTCCTAACTATCAGAATCCTATTTAGGTATTTATATTTTTATACAAGATTTTAAAATGAATAAAATTTAATTTTTTTCAAGTTTAAAATAGCTAAGTCTTACTCCTTTTAACTTTTTTCTTTTTATGTAAAGGTTATTTCTGGGTTTTTATATATTCTTTAAACTTAGTAAGGGGGCAATCCGCAAGGGTTGAAAAAATAATGGCCAGCGATGCATTTCTAAATTCAATTGAAGTTAATTTTAAAAAAGCAACTCGATATATTCAAAAAATTGACGGTTCAGATGCTTTTTCTGAAGATTTAGCTAATCAAATAATGCTTGCTAATGCTACTTACGTAGTAAGATTTGGCGTAAGGTTAAGAGGTACAGTTCATACATTCACTGGTTTTCGTTCAGTTCACTCTGATCACTTTGAACCTGTAAAAGGCGGTATAAGATACGACTTAGCTGTAAATCAAGAAGAGGTTGAGGCTTTAGCTGCATTGATGACCTATAAATGCGCTTTAGTTGAAGTTCCTTTTGGTGGCTCTAAAGGTGGCCTTATAATTAACATAAAAAAATGGTCCGAAGAAGAGCTGGAAAGAATAACAAGACGGTTCACCCAAGAATTAGCTAAAAGAGACTTAATACACCCATCCCAAAACGTACCTGCTCCTGATGTTGGTACTGGAGAACGTGAAATGGCGTGGATGGCAGATGAGTTTCGTAGACTAAATCCAACAGATCTTAATGCATGGGCTTGCGTTACTGGAAAGCCTGTAAATAAAGGAGGTATTTCTGGAAGAACTGAAGCCACAGGAAGGGGGGTGAAGTTTGCTCTGAAAGCATTTTTTCAAAACGATAATGATGTCAAAAAAACAGGTTTGACTCCTGGATTAAAAGGGAAAAGAATAATTGTACAAGGTCTAGGGAACGTTGGGTATTATGCAGCAAAATTTTTGTCTGATGAGGATGGTGCAAAAGTTACACACGTAATTGAACGCGACGGATCAATTGTTAATCATGAAGGAATAGACATTTCATCTTTGAAAAGATATCTTCTTGAAAAAGGTACAATCAAGGGTTTTAATGGTTTTATTGAAGCTGGAGCTGAAATACTAGAGGAAGAAGCAGATATTTTAATACCGGCAGCTATGGAATTAGTTATTAATGAAGAAAATGCTAATCGTATCAAAGTACCCCTTATTGTAGAAGCTGCGAATGGCCCCGTATCATCAAGTGCAGATGAGATACTAAATCAACGAGGTGTAATAATCATACCAGATTTATACGCTAATGCAGGAGGTGTTACAGTAAGCTATTTTGAATGGATTAAAAATTTGAGCAGAATAAGGTTGGGGAGATTGCAAAGAAGGGCTCAAGAAAATCAGGTTTCTGCACTTATCAATGGAATTGAAAGAATGACAGGAAAAGAATTTCCTTCAGAATTTAAATCAAAATCTATTCAGGGCTTATCTGAATTAGATCTAGTTCGATCTGGATTAGAAGATACTATGATTGAAACATATAATGTAATTAGTAATGTATGGAACTCTAATAAAAAAATACCAGATCTAAGAACGTCCGCTATGATTGTTTCCATTAAAAGGATAGCACAGAGTTATGGATCGTTGGGAATATAAAAAGGAGGAATTGCTTCCTCCTTTTTTTAAATAATTATAATTTTATTTTTTAAAGTCCGGATATGCTTCCATACCGACTTCTGCTAAATCTACACCTTCAAGTTCTTCTTCCTCAGAAACCCGAATACCTACAGTAAATTTAATAATGTACCAAACTATACCGGACGCAATTATTGTAAATGCTCCAATTGCAAATATTCCATATAATTGTGCACCTAAAGTTGCATCTGAGTTTGATAATATTACGGCTATAGTTCCCCAGATACCTGCAAATAGGTGAACAGGTATAGCGCCTACTACATCATCTATTTTCAACTTGTCGAGTAATGGGATAGTTAACACAACTATAACGCCACCAACAGCCCCAATAAATATAGCCAACATTGGGGATGGAGCTAAAGGCTCTGCTGTAATTGCAACTAAACCACCTAATGCGCCGTTTAACGCCATAGTCAAATCAGTTTTTTTATAAAACATCATTGTGAGTATAAGTGCTACCACTACACCACCAGCCGCAGCTAAGTTAGTGTTTATATAAATATTAGAAATAGCAGCAACATCAGCACCACTTCCCATGGCTAGTTGAGAACCGCCATTAAAACCAAACCAACCAAACCATAAGATAAATGTACCTAATGTAGCTAGTGGTAAATTAGAACCAGGCATAGGGTTAACACTACCATCATCTGAATATTTACCTTTTCTTGCACCTAGTATGATTGCGCCAGTCAATGCAGCCCAACCTCCAACACCATGAACAATTGATGAACCAGCGAAATCAAGGAAACCTGCTTCACTTAAATATCCTCCACCCCAGGACCAAGATCCTTGGATTGGATAAATAAACCCGCAGAGAACAACCACAAATATCAAAAATGCTTTTAACTTAACTCTTTCAGCAACCGCACCACTAACGATTGAAGCAGCAGTTGCGCAGAAAACCATTTGAAACCACCAATCTGAACCCGATGAGTATGTTGCATCATTTTCTCCACCAAAAGTTTCACCATCACCTGGACCCCAGATTGCAAATGACCCCATAAAACCAGACACATCCATATACATTAGGTTATAACCAACTACTGCAAACATAATACCAGCTATTGAATATAAACCTATGTTTTTGGCACATTGAACAACAGCATTTTTAGCTCTAACTAATCCAGTTTCAAGCATGCAGAAACCAGCGGCCATAAGCATTACTAGAAAGCCATGGACAAGAAAAGAGAATGAATTAAAAATATATGCTGTTTCGGCATCAGGAGCCGCTGATGCTACACCCATGAAACCTATAATTGTTGCAGGTATTAATAAAAATAACCTGAATATATTAGACATATTAAATCTCCATTTTGTTTTTAATCTTTCGATTACACTAATTAAAAGTCTTCTAGAAAATTAGGAATAGTAATTAGCAATAGCCACTTACAAAAAAGATTAAAAAATAAACATATTTTAATGATAATGGGCTATATGCATAAATTTTAGGCATAAAATATTGAATTTATTTAGTTAAAAAACTAATATTATTTAATTAATTTAGATTCTAGAATTTGATTTAATAATTTAAATATTTCAATTTTACCTTGATTTATCAATGATTTTAACGAACCTAAATCTTTTACATTAACTTCTTTTATTAATGTGTTAACTGCGTCATTAGGTAGATGACTTTGTTTTTTATCAAAAAAACAAATATTAACTATCTGATCAGTTTTAAAAAAAACATTTTCCATTTTTTTGCAAAATAATTTGTTTTTTTCAATTTCATATCTTGGAATTAAATCTGTTTCGTTTCTATAAAAATACATCAAAAATTCTAAATCTCTCTGTCCGCCACCAACGTATTTAGTCTCAAACCAATTGGGGGAACTATTTTTTTTGAAATCATTTGATATGCTCTCACCTTCATTTTTATTAATTCTCATTTTATGTATTTCTTCAGTTATATCGCTGTCTGAAATAGGTAATGCAATTAATTTATCTAATAAGTTTCTAACTTTTTTACTAAATGTACCATCATTAATTACTCTTGCTTTTTTGAGAGCAATCTTTTCCCAAGCGAATGATTCTATTTGGTGATATTTTTTGAAGCTTTCATAAGTACATGCTACTGGACCAAATTTACCTGAAGGTTTTAACTTAGTATCAACCTCGTATATATAACCTTCTGTAGTTTTTGTAGATAAAATTTTAATGAGCTGTTTAAAAATACTTATATATATATTCTTCTTGAATTTGCCTCCGTATACAAACACTAAATCAACATCAGAATTAGCAGTCATTGAATTAGTTCCAAATCTACCATATGCAATAATACTAAAGTCTTTACAAACTATGTTATGCTCAATTAAATTCTTTTTGTTTATTACTTTTAATGAAAAGTCTATAGTAGCTTCTGCTAGTAATGAAAACTCTGTAGCAGCTCTTTTGACATCTATGTCATTATTAATTATAGCAAACAAAATTTGAAACTTTAGTATCCTGTGAGTTCTTCTGAGCGTATCTAGTAAAACTTCTTCATTAGAATTACTTGTGTCTATTTTTTCAAAACTATTTTTATAAAACGTCTTATTACCATTTAGTCTAAAGCCATAATCTGGCTGAAGAATTTCTAAAAGTTTTACATCTTTAGAAACTACATTGGTTATATGACCTGAGAACGATAAAACTTTTGACAAATTTTCATATATAAACATGTTAGTTTTTAAAGTATCAATATACGAAAAATTAAAAACAATGTTGTCAATCAATCTTAAAAGTTGGTAAAGCCCTTCATTTGTATGTTTTGATAAAAAAATTATAGGAATAATTTTTTTTAGAAAAAAATTTAAATTATTTTTTATATATTTAGAGGTTTTTTTGCTAAAAAAGTCTTCATACAATTTTAAAGTGGATTTTGCTCCAATTTTATTACAGCTTTGAATACTTTTAATAAGGTTCGTGATAGTTTCGTCTACTTCAATGTCATCATTTAAAGTTAATGGAAGGTTAATAGGTATATGCAGTTTTTTTTGAAGCATTCACAAACCAATTATAAATAACTATCTTTGAATTAACTTACATATAATTTTAGTTTGTTTCAATATATATGCATTAGAGTTTAAAAAATTATTAGGGAGTGTTACCAAAATGTTTTTGAACGATTATTTATCAAAAAATTGTGAAGAAAAAGATTTAGTATTAGTTTTAAAAAATCTTGCAAAAGCTGCAATACAAATATCAAAAACTATAAAAAAAGTTAAGAAAAATGGAACTGAATCAGCTATTTTTAAAACTAAAAATACTGATGGAGACATTCAAAAACCTTTAGATATTTTATCTGATGAAATACTCGTAAATTTTATGAAAATGTCACCGGTTTCAGCTTATGCCTCGGAAGAACAAGAAGGATATCTTAATTTTAAAAACAAAAATAACTTAATTGTTTTCGCAGATCCACTTGACGGTTCTAGTAATATCGACGTTAACGTATCCATAGGAACGATTTTCTCAATAATGTCAAAAAATAATTTGCCTTTAGATAGCGCTTTTAGCCAAGAAGGCAAAAAACAAAAATCATCTGGATTTTTTGTTTATGGGCCACAAACAACTTTATTTATAACAGTTGGAAAGGGTACAGCTCTCTTCGCCTTAGATGAAAGTAACAAGATTTTTACATTAATAGATGAAAAAATAATAATTCCTAAAACCACTTCTGAGTTTGCCATTAATAGTGCTTATAAAAGATTTTGGGATCCTCGTACGTCAAAATATATTCAAAATTGTCAGGAAGGAGATGATGGCCCAAGGAAAAAGAATTTTGGAATGAGATGGGTAGGGTCTTTAGTTGCTGATGCAAGTAGAATTTTAATAAGGGGTGGAATATTTTTATATCCAGCTGATAGACGAATCAAGTACAAAGAAGGTAGGCTTCGTCTAACTTATGAAGCAAACCCAGTAGCTTTTTTAGTCGAACAGGCAGGCGGCAAAGCTATTAATGGCGAAGATAACATTTTAAATGTAAAAGTTAAGAATGTTCATCAGAGATCTCCCTTAATTTTTGGTTCTTCTGAAGAAGTTTTAGAATTTAAAAATTCCTAAAAGATTTTCACTAAATTTTTAAAACTTTTATGTAATTTTTTACATATAAATGTTATTGATATTTAAATTATTTTATCTAAATTTTTTAGGAGTAAATTAAATGCAAAGTCAGGTAAAATCTAATGAAAAAAAAATCACCCAAATGGCTGATGCAATTAGATTTTTATCTATGGACGCAGTACAGGCAGCAAATTCGGGTCACCCTGGAATGCCTATGGGCATGGCAGATGTCGCAACTATACTTTTTAAAGATTTCATAAATATTTATCCTAAAAAACCAGACTGGCCAGATAGAGACAGGTTCGTTTTATCAGCTGGTCATGGATCAATGCTTCTTTACGCTCTTCATTATCTTTTAGGATATGAAGATATGCCTATAGAGAATATCAAAAACTTTAGGCAGTTAAATTATAATACTGCAGGTCATCCTGAGTTTGGACATGCAAAAGGTATAGAGACAACAACTGGACCATTAGGACAAGGCTTAGCCACTGCCGTAGGTATGGCTCTAAGTGAAAAATTATTATCTTCTAGGTTTGGTTCAAATTTAGTAAATCATTATACATACGTAATTGCTGGAGATGGTTGCCTTCAGGAAGGTATCAGTCATGAAGCAATTGAGTTTTCAGGGCACTTAAAACTTTCAAAGCTAGTTGTACTTTGGGATGATAATAATATTTCAATTGATGGTTCTACAAACTTATCTAATTCTGCTAACCAAATTTCAAGATTTAAGGCTGCGGGTTGGCATACTCAGGTAATAGATGGTCATAACCATAATGAAATTAAAATAGCTCTTGTTAATGCAAAAAAATCAAGAAAACCATCGCTGATTGCTTGTAAAACAACAATTGGATATGGTGCACCAAGTTTGGCTGGAACCTCCAAAACACATGGAGCACCTCTAGGTGTAGATGAAGTCAATGCTACGAGAAAAGCATTAGGGTGGGCAAATAAACCGTTTGAAATACCCTCCGAAATCTTAAATGAATGGGAAAAAACTGCAGCAAGGTCTCATGAGCTATTTAAAAGTTGGACAAAAAAATTTGAAAATAGTCCCAAAAGGAATAGATTTGAAACATTTATGAGTGGGACTCTTTCAATTTCTTATGATAAAAAACTAAATTCATTCATAAAACAAATGAAAAAAGAAATGCCCAAGCTAGCTACCAGACAATCTAGCCAAAAAACTCTTGAAATTATAAATCAAGT
>ERZ802827.858-NODE-858-length-15840-cov-13.5468_pt1 | contig 15840 bp, 17 predicted proteins | sample MGYA00345652_ERZ802827 | MGnify/ENA primary metagenome ERZ802827 (study PRJEB30503, sample SAMEA104212372) | marine metagenome | biome: Westerlies Biome; feature: [SRF] surface water layer (ENVO:00010504) within the epipelagic zone...; material: water... | reverse complement strand
AATTAGGACGTCCAATAAAGTTTATTGCAGATAGATTAGAGAGTTTTACAACTGACATTCATGCACGTTGTCATAAAATAAGTGGAAAGTTAGGAGTTGATAAAGAAGGTAAAATCTTAGCGATGGAAATAAATGACTTGAGTGGTATAGGTCCATTTAGCATGTATCCAAGAACGTCTGCTATTGAAACAAATCAAGTTTTGAATTTATCTGGTGCTCCGTATGTTATTCCAAATTATAAAGCAGTAGGGACAGTTGTTTTTCAAAACAAGACTCCAATGTGTCAATATAGAGCAGTTGGTCATCCTATTGCTGTCGCTATTACAGAAGCGTTGATAGACAAGGCTGCAAATAAAATTGACATTGGTCTTTCTGAAATAAGAAAGAAGAATTTTATTCCTGATAATGCTTATCCAAATAAAACTCCATCTGGAGTACCTTTAGAAGATTTATCACATCAAGCTTCGATGGATAAATTATTAACTATGATGAATATACAGGAAATAGAAAAAGAAAAGATAGCAAACTTAGATAAAAATGTACTTTCTGGTTATGGTGTAATTAGTATGTGTGAAGTTACTAACCCTAGTCCTTTATTTTATGGTGTTGGAGGTGCTCATATATCTTCTCAAGACGGAGCATCAATAAGACTAGAAGGTTCTGGTGCAATTCATCTGTCTTCATCTATTACAGAACAAGGGCAGGGTACCGAGGCCATTATGAAACAAATAGCTGCGGACCAACTAGGCGTTTCCATGGACTCTGTAAGGGTTACTTTAGGTGATACTGATGCAACTCCCTATGGTGGTGGTACATGGGCATCAAGAGGAGCAGGAATTGGCGGTGAGGCAGTACTAAAGGCAGCAAGAACTCTTAAAGACAATATATTAGATATTGCAGCTGCAATTATGCAAACTGATAAAAATTCATTGGATGTTGAAAATAATACTGTGATTAGAAAAAATGGAGGTGAAGGCATAACTCTTCAACAATTAGCTGAGACAGTATATTATAGAGGCCATGAACTTCCTAAGGGAACTAACCCTGAATTGTTGGCTACTGCCAGTTTTCTTATAGAGGGAATTCCTTTTGTTTTCACTAACAGTGCCATGGGTTGTAAGGTTTCTATTGATCAGGACACTGGCATTATAAAAATAGATAAATTTTGGGCTGTTGAAGATTGTGGTACACAAATTAATCCAAAGTTAGTTGAAGAACAAATTAGGGGTGGTGTTATTCAAGGAATAGGTGGCGCTCTTTTTGAAGAGTGTGTCTATGATGACCAAGGTAATATGCAAAATGCAACTATGGCTGATTATTTAGTCCCAATGGCATATGAAATGCCTGATATCATCGTTGATCATGTAACAACTAATTCTGGAAGAAGTATTATTGGAGCTAAGGGTGCAGGAGAGGCAGGTACAGGAGGGGCTCCCGCTGTTATAATGAACGCTGTTAACAATGCCTTAAAACATCATGGAACTGAGGTTTTATCTCAGCCAATTACCCCAGAAAAAATATTAAAGGCCTTAGGAAAAATATAATTAAAGCATATATTTAAAATTATTTATTAATTTAAATATTTAATTTTTCTTAATATCGTTTAAGCTTATTGCAGTATCTTTTAGTACATCTGTTACATCAGGCATTACTAAGATTTCATTTTTTTCTGGTTCCGAGAGATATCGACCTAACAATCTACTTCTATTTACAAGAAACTTACCACTTTCAACCCTAGACGCCTCCCAATTAATTAATTCTTCTAAATATCCTTCATTTTGAAGATAATCAGACAAAGTAAAAGCGTCTAAAGCTGCTTTTGTTACACCCATACCTATATGTGGCCTTGCTGTAAATGCTGCGTCACCAATAGTAATTACTCTTTTGTTTAACATCTTATCGCTTTCAAGATCAAAAATTGGCTGAATTAAGGGCTGTGAAGTTTTTAATACTAATTCGGTTAATTGAGGTGGAAGTTTGTTTTCGGCTTCCTTAAACAAATCTTGGACTATCTCATCACGTATTTCATTTGGAGGAATACCATCTACAAATTGTTGACCAGATTTACCTAACAATAAGGTATTTAATTTTTTTGTATTTGCAGGTTTGTACCATATCCAATTAATTCTTCTATTCCCTATCTTGAACGGATCTTTGCCTTCTCCTGCAATAGGGTAAGCTGCAATTTGCTGGTTATTAGGTAAAACTACAATAAAATAGTTGGAAAGCATTTCTAAAGACTTTTTAGATAGTTGATCTTCATATACTACGCCTCGCCATCCAACATATCCCGCATACTGAGGAGATGCTGTGCTATCAACATAGTGTCTGAGTTCTGACTTAATCCCATTAGCAATTATTACTAAATCAGACTGTTTTTCTTTTTTATTATTAAAAACTGCAGTTACTTTTTCTTTTCCGTGATGAATCTCAGTACAGTCGTCACCCATAAAATAATTTTTATTATCAATTTTTTCTCTGAGTATAGAAAATAAATATTGCCAACTTGTATAGACTTGTGGGTAGTCGTAACTAGCTATAATTTTACCTTTTTGGTCCAATGAAATTCTTGACTTTGCACTAGTACCCAAAACATTATTATTGCCAGTAGATTTAAAAACTAAGTCAGCTAACTCGTCATATGTAGCTATTCCAGCTCCTCGCCCTGATAATGGAACAGGGACCTTTTCATGAATAGAAATATCCCATCCTTTTTTACGTAAAGCATTACCAGCAAACAATCCAGCCATAGAGCCGCCAATTATTGTAGCAGAATGGGTCATGCTTGGTTTATTTTATTGCCATAGGGTTTATTGGTGATCCAACAGCTTTAGTGATTGGCAGAGGAGGCGCACAGAAAAAGAATTCAAAGACTTTATCATTACTACAATCTGCAGCTAAATCTCTTAAATAAAATATTTCACCCATAGTTATACCAATCATAGGAATTACAACCCAATGCCATGGTTGCTGGGCATCTTTAGTCTCATTTGGTCTAACTTCACAGCCCCATGTGTCAGTACAAATGGCTGCTATTTCTTTATCATAAATCCATTCTGCAGTGTCAAAGGCTAATCCTGGAGCATCGCCTCCAGCATATCCTCCCCATTCACCACAATCTAATCTTTGTTCCATCTGACCAGTTCTCACAATAACAAAGTCACCTTGTTTTATTTCAACATTTTGAGATTTGGCACACTCATCCAAATCGTCTGAAGTAATAGCAATTCCATCTTCAAAAAAATCTACTCCTGCCCATCTTGCAACATCTAATAATACACCTCTTCCAGCCATCTCAGCTCGAACTTTTTCTATGCCATTCTTTTGGGCACCATCACTGTCGACTAATTTTGCATCATATCCATTCCACATATAATCATCATAAAAAATATGAGCCAATGCATCCCATTGAGTTGCACATTGAAGTGGTAAAGAGATCATATCGTCAGCATATCTCAATCCAAAATCATCAAATCTACCTGCAACTGCATCTGTACCTGTAGCAAGCATTAAGTGAATTGGATTAAATCTGTTACCCCAGCTTCCTTTTTGAGGACCATGTCTGTCAAAATTTAATCCTAAACTAAAACGCTTTCCCTTTTTTATAAGCTTACTGGCGTCTACGACTTTTTCAGGAGTTATAAAGTTTAAAGTTCCAATTTCATCATCTGGCCCCCAGCGTCCCCAATTCTTAAGTTTTTCAGCTGTTTTTCTTAAATGTTTAATATCAAACATTTTTTCATCATACTTATGAGGCATTTAAATTCTCCCTTAAATAATTTTTTAATCAGATGTGGCGTAATTTAACTCAACTTTAACACCATCAGGATCATCTATAAACAGCTGTTCAAGTGGAAACCCAGGAACTTTTCTATGTGTATATTCCATAGAAATCTTGTCTAATTTAGATTTCATTCCTTCAATGTCGTCAGCATTAAAAGCAACATGATCAATTGCACCAGAACCAGACTTAACATCATCTTTTTTACCTATGTAATAGTCTTGACCAGTATCCTGTTTTCTCATTGCTAAGTGGATACAAGCTGCTTTTTTATTTTCTTTTAGATAAAGCCAATATCCTTTAAAAGGAAAGTCAGGTCTGTATCCAACTTCTAAACCTAAAATATCTACATAGAAATCTTTTGTTTTGTCTACGTCATCTGCAAGTATCAAAACATGTTCAAATGTCTTCAATGCCATTATATTTCCTTTCTTAATTAATTTAAAAAATTGAGAATAGCTTCATTTACTAAATCTGATGCTTCTATATTGAGAATATGAGCTGCGCCAGGAATGCAAATATATTTACTATTTGGAGTTAGATGAGACATTTCTTCCATAGCCATAGCTGGAGCTCCCATATCATTCTCACCTGATATATATAACATTTCTTTATTTATAGTTGATAAGTCTTTCAAATAATCAAGTGTTTTTATAGCCTCACAACAACCAACGTAACCATTTGTAGAAGTGTTACTTATCATATTTTTAGACATATTGATCATCTCATCGTTAGCAGAATTATTATTAAAATCTTCGCTGTACCATCTCTCAATGGAGCCATCAACTACTCCACTAGTACCTTTGTCTTTAACTACGCTAATTCTTTGATCCCAAGTTTCTTTCATTGGGGGTGGCATGTCAGCTCTTGCCGCACAGCAAATAATTTTATTAAATCTATTTTGTTGTTTTAAAGCTAAGCCTAACGATGTCATTCCACCAATTGAAAGTCCTACAAAATGAGCTTTCTCAATTTCAAGTTCATCTAAAATTGTAATTACATCACCTTCAAGCATTTCAAAAGAATATGGTCCTTCAACAGGGCTACTTTTACCATGACCTCTTTTATCATAACGTATTACACAAAATTTATTCTTTAATGCCTCAACCTGAAGATCCCACATGCGTGTATCAGCTCCTAAAGAATTCGATAGGATTACTTTTGGTAAATTTTTATCGCCATCTATTTTAACATTTAAAAAATTACCATTTTCTATTGAAACATTTTGCATAATATATCCTACTCAGCAGCAATCTTAATATTATCATTTATTTTAGGCATTACTTTTTCTGCCATTAACTCCATAGATTTTTTTGCTAAATCAACATCTGCCCAATCGTGACCTGCGTATAATAAAGTTCCAAAATCTCCAACTTCTTCTCTAAATTCTAGTATTTTGTCAGCAACTTCGTCAGCAGATCCATATAAAATCAATTTATTACAGATATCCTCCAATTTTAGATCACTATCAGCCATGTTTTGATCTTCTTTAAATAAATTAGCTCTTCCATGTTTCAACATTTTTGTAAGCAGTTGTTTATAATAAAAAACATAAGGGCTACCATTCCCTAAAGCATATTCCTTTGCTTTATTTCTATCTTCACAAACAAAAATAGATTTAGCAACTCTCCAATTTTTTGAATCTACCTCTAACCCACTTTCTTCACAGCCTTGAACATAGCTAGGCCAATGAGTTTTTGCCCACTTTGGTAATAAAAAGTTAGCAGATATAGGTTGCCAGCCACGTGCAGCTGCTGCCACAAGGCCTTTTGAAAAGGGTGCAACAACAGTACAAATTATTGGAGGGTAGGGCTTTTGCAGAGGCTTTTGCATTATTCCCTGACCAATTTCAGTCATTTGTGTTCTTTCAGTTGAAACATTCCAGTATTTTCCCTTGATATTGTATGGTGCATCTCTTTTCCAGATTTCTAAAACCATATCAATACATTCAACAAACATTTCATTTCTATTTTTATCAAGATTTCCAAAGACTTCCGCGTCTGAAGCAAGGCCTCCAGGACTAATACCAAAATTCAAACGACCATCTAGCATATGGTCTAACATTGCAATTTGTCCTGCAATAGCTGCAGGATGAGAGTTAGGCATATTTACAGTGCCTGTTCCTAGCCTTATATTCTTTGTGCATGAGGCAATAGAGGCTATGAATAGTGCACTTGAAGTTATATTTTCTGCAGCATCTGTAACGTGTTCACCACAATATGCTTCTGAAAAACCTAATCTATCTGCTAATAAAAAAGCATGCCTGTCCTCTAATAAAGATTTTTTGTAATCTTTATCGATCGGGTGTATAGGCATAGTAAAAAATCCAACATCCATTTTAAAAACCTCCAATAAAATTATAACATAAAATATTGATCAAAAAATATTAAATGATTATTTTTTATGAAGTCTATCAGAAAGTATGATTTAATTATCTTATATATTTAGGTAAAGTTAATTTAAGATAATTGGGGGAATTGACTTGTCAAAGATTATAGGTTCAATAGGCCTTGGTGCTATGGGCGGTGAATATGCAAAGCATTTACTTGAAAATAATTTCAAAGTTTTTGGTATTGATCCAGATAAAAAAAACTCGAGTTCCTTTATAACATATGGGGGTGTATTATTAAGTAATATCAATGATTTACTTGAGAAAAGTAATGTGATTATTTTAAGTTTGCCTACAGTTCCTATTTTTCATAATGTTATAAATGAAATAGAAAATTGTAATTATTTTACAGATCCAAAAATCATTATTGATATGAATACAATATCTCTGGAAGACAAATTAGACGCCAAAAATAAATTAGAAAAACTAAATATTTTCTTTATAGATGCGCCTGTCAGTGGCACCGGAGCACAAGCCAAAACAAAAGATCTTGTTGTAATGTCAAGTGGAAGTGAAAAGATAATTGATGACTGTAAAGATATTTTTGACAGCTTTGCTAGGAAAAATATCTTTGTTGGTGAATTTGGTAACGGCATTAAGTTTAAAATTTTAGCTAATCTATTAGTAACAGTTCATAATACAGTAACTGCAGAAGCTTTATTATTAGGCCAAAAGGTGGGGCTAGATAGCCAAAAGATTTATGAAGTACTTAATGAAGGAGCTGCAACATCTGTCATGCTAGATAAACGTATGCCATTAATGATAAGTGAAGATTATGAACCTGCAACTGCTTCCATGAGAATATTTTTAAAAGATATTGATGTTATTAGTAATTTTTTAAAACATAATAGCATGATTTCTCCAACTTTTGACGCTGCTGCTGCTTTGTATAATCAATCTAAAGATAATATTCCAATAACGTATGATACTGCTGCAATTTTTGAACAACTAAAAATTAATAATAAATAGGGGATTATTATGAAAACAGAAACAAAACTTCCAGAGATAAAAACATTATCAAGAGAAGATATGGATAAAAGAATTGCATTTTTTTCCAATCAGAGTGGTTCTAAATTAGGTTTGCCAGATAGTAAACTTCCAGAATGTACTAGAGAGCTAATTAATATTATTGGATTTGAGCCACCAAAGGGCGATAGTAAGCATGTATCACCGCTTGGTAATGATAATGCACAAATGCCTGCTATAAATATATCAGAGGGTTTTAATCTTGGTTTTTGTAGATGTAGACCAGGAAAGGGTCCTTTGATGCATAATCATGATACTAATGAAACTTTTATGCCAATAACGGGCAAATGGAGATGTGAGTGGAATGAAGGTGATGAACTTGAGCACGTAGATCTCGGCCCATGTGATGTAATATCATTCCCACCTGGTTGTTCTAGGCGTTTTATGAATGTAACAGAAGGTGAAGAAGATAAGGATCATCTCTTGCTTGTAGTTATTGCTGGAAATGCACCCAAGGCTGAATTTACAGATTTGGCATACGAAAGAATAAAACAATTTGAAGCTACTAATAACTAAATAGCATTAAGGTTTTGAAATGATCTGGGTTATATTATGTAAAGATAAGCCAAATTCTTTTAAAAAAAGAATGGATGTAATTGACGAACACAGAAAGTATTTATCAACGAATCCAATTAAAACACTTATATCTGGTCCGTTGACTAATGAAGCAGGCGATATAATGAATGGTTCTTTTTTTATGGTGGAAGCTGAAACTATTCAAGAAATAAAAGATTTTCAGATTAATGATCCAATATATAAAGCTGGCGTATGGGATGAAATTACAATTTCACCTTTTAATAAGAGAGTAGATAATTTGTCTAATAGTTTGAATTGAGGGTGTGATGAAAAAAAAATTCATAGATTTGTCAGTAAGTTTGCAACAGGGAATAAAATCTGATCCTGACTTTATGTTACCGAAGATTAAATATCATCATCATCAAGAAACAGCTGAGGAAATGACAAGCTTTTTTCCTGGATTAAAACAATCAGATTTGCCGGGTGGCGAAGGTTGGGCTATGGAAACAATAACCGTTAGCACTCATAACGGCACACATATGGATGCCCCATATCATTATCATTCTACCATGAATAATGGAGAAAGAGCCGTTACAATAGATGAAATACCACTAGAATGGTGTTTTAGTGATGGTGTTAAGTTAGATTTGCGCTCTTATGATGACGGTTATGTTTTAACAAAAGACGATTTAAGTACGGAATTAAAAAAAATTAAATATACCTTAAAACCACTTGATATAGTTTTAGTTAACACTTCTGCAGGAGAAAGATACGGACAAGATGATTTCTTATCAAAAGGTTGTGGTATTGGAAAAGAAGCAACACTTTTTTTACTTGATCAAGGAGTAAGGGTTACTGGGACTGATGCTTGGAGTTGGGATGCACCGTTTGTTCATACCGCAGAAAAATATAAAATAACAAAAGATCCTTCAATTATCTGGGAAGGCCATAGAGCTGGAATGGTTACGGGTTATTCACATATTGAAAAATTAGCCAATTTAGATAAATTGCCAGATTTTGGTTTTACAATATCAGCATTTCCATTTAAAATTAAGAATGGATCAGCAGGTTTTGTTAGGGTTGTAGGAATTCTGGACTGATTTATTTATAAATAAAATTAGAAACTTCATTAGATATTTTAACTGAAATTGGTCTTACAAATAATATAGTAGGGAAAGCAACTAAAGCTGCATAAAACCAGTTTTTTGGCCATACTTCAAAAAAAAATTTTAATTCTGAAATTGCTAAATAAGTTACTAAAGCGCTTATAAACATAGTAATTAATACGCCAGAAATAAAAGTTGAAAAATACAGCATAAAATTTTCTTTTTTCATACAATAGTCCTAAAAAAAGACGACCAAAATTGATCGTCTTTTAAATTTAATTATTTAGTTTATTATCCGCCAATTTTAAAACGTACTGGAAATTTATGGCCTGTTTTTTCCATTTCATCCATGTAAGCATTCATTAGAGCGGCACCATCCATACCATAATCTTTTGTAATATCTTTTGCTCTTGAATTAGGCCAATCTTTAATAGTTTCTGCCCAAATCTTTTGCTCAGACACAGGTAAATAAGTCACTGCATCATTGATACCTTTTTTCTTTCCTAGCTTAACCAAATCTGTAAGACCTTTTTGGTATCTTTGTTGACCATCTTTTACAGCAGCTTTCTCATAATTTACTGCCTCTTCCATAATTATCTTAACTATTTCAGGTGGTAATTTTTTCATTGTATCTAAGTTAATAGTTGTGATTGTTTGAGCCATTGCTCCAAAACCAATAACTTTCCAATAAGGAGCTTGCTCATAAAACTTAAATCCTCCAGCATGAGCTGATGGAAAAATAATAACACCTTTAGCAACGCCAGTGGCCAAGTCATTATACATGGTTGGAAGTGTGGATGTAACTGGAATAGACCCAAACAATGATACCCAAGGTAAGTTTGGTCCAGCAGCTATAACTTTGACACCTTTAAGTTCACTTGCTTTATTCCATTGCTTTACTGTACCAAGACCGTAGTCATCAAAACCTTGCATTGCTATGAATTTTTGATTGTATTTATCTTCAAGCATTTTTGTTAACTGCGGAAATTGCTTAAGTATTTTATGCTTAACTGCCCAATTAGTTTCTAAATTGGTTGTAGTAAAAGGAACAAAATAATCAAAGTTCCAAGGTAATAACTTTGCAGTTTCAAAACAAACACAATAGGAACCAATGTCTAGAAGACCTTTTTCAACAGCTTCTAGTGTTTCATGAACTTTAGCAATCTTACCTGCATATGCTTCGATAATTCTAACTTTGTGACTTGTTTCAGCAGCTACTCTTTTTTTGATATTAGGAACTAATACTTTTTCCATATTAGTAACATAAGCTGTTGGCTTTGATGGATGACCTGATCCAACTCTTAATGTAAATGTATCTGCAATAGATGCAGATGCAATTATACCAGTAGCTAGTATGCTTAGTGGTATAGCTTTTTTAAAATACCTAATCATGTTTTCCTCCTTAGGTAGTGTTAAGTTTAGTATTTAACCCCATGTTTTTACTAAACAAATTGTGTAGGCCAACTAGCCAATGCTGGGAAAAATGCAACTAATAACATTACGATAAGCATCATTATCCAATAGGGTATTGAACCTTTAAATATTGATCCGAGTGATACATTATCCCCGCCAGCGGCTAACACGCCCTTAACTGTGTAAACTATAAGACCAAAAGGTGGTGTAAGTAAACCTGCTTCTATTGCCAAAATTCCAAAAATTGCAAAAGCATAAGGATTCATGTCACCTGCAAGTAAGATAAATAGAGGCACAGTCAGTAAAATTATCGAAATTGAGTCAAGCAACATACCTAATATTAACCAAATGACAACCATCATAACCAAAATCATAATGCTATTTAGACCAGCTGATGTCATGGCATCAACTATGACTGAGTCTATATCTGACAATGATAGAAATCTTGAATACATTCCGGCAGTAATTAAAAGTATCATTATAGGAGCAGAAGTTTTTCCAGCATCTATTACCGACTCTACAATACCTTTCCACCTCATACCCTTGAAAATTGCAATGCAAAAGCTTGCAAGTGCACCCATTCCTGCAGCCTCTGTTGGTGTAAATATACCTCCCCATATACCCCCAAGAACAACAAAAATAAGACCAACTATAGACATACCAGAAATAATCTGATTAGTCGTAAGTGAAGTTGTATCGCCTATACTGTCAGGTTCTGGAGCAAGTTTTGGATCAATAACAGCCTTCGAAAAGTTATAAAAAGCAAACATAAGAGATAAAATAATACCAGGAATTACGCCTGCAACAAAAAGTTTACCTATTGAGTCTTCAGTTATAATTCCCCAAACAATTAATAAAACGCTGGGGGGTATTAACATCCCTAAACATGCACTTCCCGCTATAGAACCTACGGCAAGCTTTTGATCATAACCTGCTTTTTTCATCTCAGGCCAAGCAATCCTAGAAAAAGCTGCTGCTGACGCTATGGATGTTCCCGTTACAGCAGCAAATGCAGCATTACCAGTTACTGTTGCAACTCCTAATCTGCCTGGGACACCTTTAAGACCTTTATTAATTAATGTATACAAATCTCCTGCAGCTCCACTCCGGGATAGGAAGTCTCCCATTAGAACAAACAAAGGAATTGTCATAAATATATGATCACGAATTAGTTCATAAGCTGCTCCACCTACTTGACTTGCAGCCATATACATATCTTCGAATATAAAATATGTCCCAATCATTGCTGTTGCTCCAAGAGCAAGGGCAATGTGAACTCCAGAAAATATTGCTAATAACATTCCAATGAGAGTCAAAATCATTAATGTGTCTAGATCTATACCCATTTTTTAGCCTTTATTAATTATTTTTTGATGAAAATGATTTGAAAATTAAAGATAAATAAATAAATACAACTATAATAGAAGAAAAAATTATTACTGTTCTTATAGGATAAACTGGAAATTCAATTGCTCCTATACCTTGATACTCTCCAATTTCCCATCCTTTTATCATATCTGTCCAACCCCCGACAGCTATACCTAAGAACAACATTATTCCTATTAAATAAGAAATTATATTTATTACTTTTTTGCCTTTACTTTTAAAAAAATCATAAATAAGCGTTGTTCTCAACATTGCTCCAGATGCGATAGCGAATGGTACTTGTAAAAAAACTATCGCAGGTACAGAATTTTGAACAATTTGATCTGCACCAAGAAAAATACCTAAGTTTCGAAACGTTACTTCTGCAAAAATTGTAAGGGCAACAAGAATAAGCCATATAGCAGCAATTGATTGTAAATACTCAGGTGTTTTTTTTAAGAAGTTAGTCAATTTAATCCTCACATTGTGTTTACTATTAATAATAGTATCACTCTTATCAAATCATATATAGTAATAATGAATATCAGCTATTATTATTTATTAAGTTGTAATTTACTTTTTTGTTTAATTTTTCACTTATATTTTTTATTTCTTTTCGAATTCTTTTACTAAAAATTTCTGCCACTGGACTTAATTCTTTACTTGCAGAAGTAATTATAACGTAATCTGTTGTAAGAGGCGGGGACGTAAGTGGTGATAAGGTTCTAAAATCTCCAGACAAATCTAGATCGCATAAAGCTGCAGGCAAAATAGCACACCAGTCGCTATTAGCAACTAATTCTAGTGTGCCGATCATACCATCCATTTCTAACATTTTATAAATATCAATATTATGTGTTGCAAAATATTGGTTTTGAGCAATTCTTCTAGAATTATCTGGGCCTGGTAATATTATTTTAATATTTTTAATTACTGAAAGATTTACAGGTTCCAAATGTTTGAACTCTGATTTTTTACTTGTTACTAATAAATTTATATCACTTGACACAAATTCTACATTCAATCCCGTTGGATTTTTTACAGATGGAACAATTGCAAACTCTAGTTTGTTTGATCGAACCATTTCTTCTAAAACTCCTGAATAAGCTTCAGTAATTTTAATATCAACTTTTGGATGCTCTTTAAGAAATTGCGATAATGTTATAGGTAATGCTGATCTTGTGAATGTAGGCATTAAGCCACAATTAAATGTTCCAGTTAATTCTTTTTCTTCGGCCCTAACATCTATAAGTGCCTTTTCCATTAATTTCAAAATATCTAGTGAGTATTTATAAAAACTTTTACCACTTTCAGTTAATATCATTTTGCCAGGTATTCTGTTAATAAGTTTTTTACCAATGCTTAATTCTAAGTTTTGAACTAGCATTGACATACCTGATTGAGTTGCATTTAGTCTTTGTGCAGCTACACTAAAAGATTTTTCTTCAACAACAGCAACAAATGCTTTCAATTGTTTAATAGAAACGGTCATAAGAACCTATTATCAGTTAATTTGATATATTTCATATAAATAAATAATTACTTATAATACATAAAATCATGTTAAAAAAAATAAATAATTTGATATTGAGAAATTTAATGAATGATCCAAATAAAAAATTTGTAAATAAAGACACTGGAGATAAATCAAGTCTAAAAAAATCTCTTTCAATGTTCTCAACTGGAATAACAGTTGTGACAACAGTTGACAGAAATAAAAATCCTATTGGGATGACTGTAAACAGTTTTGCTTCTGTTTCTCTATGTCCAGCTTTAGTGTTGTGGAGTATCGACAAGACACAACCAAGCTACGACACTTTTTTAAAGTCAGATGGTTATGCAGTGAACATACTCACAAAAAACCAAGAAAACTTTTGTTCTTTATTTTCATCTCCTGTTGAGGATAAATTCAAAAATTTAGAGTGGGAACTAAGCGATGATGGGCATCCAATTATTAAAAATACTCTAGCTTGGTTTAATTGTGTTAAATGGAAAGATTACGATGGTGGTGACCATCAGATTTTAGTTGGTGAAGTTAAATCATATAATTATATTGAAGATGAACCATTGCTTTACTGGAATGGTAAGATTACTTAATTGATATATTTCAAATATTTTATATTATTTAAAACAAACAAATTAAAAGGAAACAAGAGGAATTAATGGCGAAGTGGATAAAAGAAGGCAAGTCAGAAAATGAAATTATAGAAGCTGACGCAAAAGTAAGAAATACAGTAGAGTCAATTTTAACAGACGTAAGTTCAAGAGGTGATGTGGCAGTCAGAGAGTTGTCAAAAAAATTTGATAATTACTCTCCCGATAATTTTATTCTTAGTAAAGAAGAAATTGAAACTGCAATCAGCAAAGTATCGAAAAGAGATATTGAGGATATTAAATTCGCTCAAACTCAAGTTAGAAATTTTGCAAAAAAACAATTGGAATGTATAAAAGATTTAGAAGTGGAAACATTGCCAGGTGTAATTTTAGGTCATAAAAACATACCGATGAACAGGGTTGGCTGTTATGTGCCAGGTGGTAAATATCCTATGGTTGCATCTGCACATATGTCAGTATTAACAGCTAAAGTAGCAGGCGTAAAAGAAATCATAGCTTCTGCCCCTCCTCAAGGAGGTGAACCGCATCCTGCGATAGTTGCAGCTATGCATATGGGTGGAGCAGATAAAATTCTATGTCTTGGTGGAATACAAGCAGTGGCAGCTATGGCGATAGGTACTGAAACAATAAATGGCGTTGATATGTTAGTTGGACCAGGCAATATGTTTGTTGCAGAAGCTAAACGACAATTATTTGGAAGAGTTGGTATTGATTTGTTTGCTGGGCCAACTGAAACACTTATAATAGCAGATAAAACTTCTGATCCAGAAATTTGTGCAATTGATCTCTTAGGACAAGCCGAACATGGGCCTACTAGTCCCGCAATATTATTGACAGACTCAAATAAGCTTGCTGTCGATACAATCAATGAAGTTGAAAGACAGTTAAATATTTTACCAACTGCTGAAATTGCAAAAGAATCATGGAAAGAATATGGACAAGTTATTGTTTGTGACAATATTGAAGAAATGGTTGAAGTTGCTGATGATTTAGCTTTTGAGCATGTCCAAGTAATGACAGAAGATCCTGATTATTTTCATAAAAATATGACTAATTATGGTGCTTTATTTTTGGGGCAGAGAACAAATGTAGCTTTTGGTGATAAAGTAATAGGAACAAATCATACTTTACCAACTAAAACAGCTGCAAGATATACTGGTGGTCTTTGGGTAGGTAAATTTTTAAAAACTTGTACATATCAAAAAGTTTTAACTGATGAAGCATCAGCTCTTGTTGGTGAATATTGTTCTAGATTATGCGCGCTAGAAGGTTTTTCTGGTCATGGCGAACAGGCTAATGTTAGAGTAAGAAGATATGGGGGCAGAAATATTCAACCATATGCAGCAGCTGAATAGGAGTTTATATGAATTATCCTCAAACACCAAGTTTTAGGCTTGATGGAAGAAATGCCCTTGTTACTGGGGCAGGAAGAGGTATTGGCATGGGCGCATCAATTGCACTTGCTGAAGCAGGTGCAAATGTTACCTTGGTTTCAAGAACAGAAAATGAATTAAAAACTCTCTCTGATTATTTGAATAATAAAGGCCACAATACATCTTTTGTCCCATTAGATGTAAACAATGAATCAGATGTTAAAAATTTAATTGAAAATTCAGATCCTTTTGAAATTTTAGTAAATAATGCTGGGACTAATAGGCCTGCAAAGCTTGTGGATACTAAAATTGAAGATTTTGATTATGTAATGTCTTTAAATGTAAGATCAGTTGTATCGTTAACTAAAGTAGTTGTTGATAAAATGATTAAAAATAAAGTTAAAGGCTCAATAATAAATGTTTCATCGCAAATGGGTCACGTAGGAGGTCCAAATAGAACCACTTACTGTTCAAGTAAATTTGCAATAGAAGGCTTTACAAAATCTTTAGCAATTGAATTAGCTTTAGATGGCATCAGGGTTAACACAGTATGTCCTACATTTATTCAAACACCTATGACAGAACCTTTCTTGAAGGATGATGAATTTAAGAAAGCTACTATTGGTATGATACCTCTTGGAAGATTAGGAGAAATTAAAGATGTCATGGGTCCCTTTGTTTTTTTAGCGTCCGATGCATCCTCATTAATGACAGGTTCAAGTGTTTTAGTAGATGGTGGTTGGACTGCAAGATAAT
>ERZ802827.856-NODE-856-length-15845-cov-7.82552_pt1 | contig 15845 bp, 18 predicted proteins | sample MGYA00345652_ERZ802827 | MGnify/ENA primary metagenome ERZ802827 (study PRJEB30503, sample SAMEA104212372) | marine metagenome | biome: Westerlies Biome; feature: [SRF] surface water layer (ENVO:00010504) within the epipelagic zone...; material: water... | reverse complement strand
TTTTTCGCAGGCGTGTTCGAACGCACTATACGCCGCTTGCTGTTGTGAGCACACCCGGTGATACGCTGCTTTCACCGGCGCTTAGGGTCGCACTGCAAGGCTGGCTGGACGCGCAGAGCGCGCTTAAGGGCCTAAGCGAAAATACCCTGTCGGCCTATCACACCGATGTTGCTGGGTTTATGGCTTTTATGACGCTACACAGCGGGGAGCGCTCTGGTCTTGCAGCGTTAGCACGCATTTCAGTATCGGATATGCGTGCATGGATGGCGCATCTACGGGCGCAAAAAATCGCGCCACGCTCGCTGGCGCGCAAGCTCTCGGCTGTGAAAAACTTTTATGTCTGGCTGGCGGCCCGGGAAGGGTTTGAACCCACGGCAGTCTTGTCGTTACAAACCCCGAAGTTTCAAGCCAAACTTCCCCGGCCGCTTAGCGAAGACGCTGCCCGTGCTGTGGTGGAGACCGTGGAGGTTCAATCTCTAGAAAGCTGGGTTGGGGCGCGTGATGTTGCAGTGGTGACATTGCTTTACGGGGCTGGTTTGCGCATTTCCGAGGCGCTGGGTCTCAGGCGGTCTGATGCGCCCTTACCAGAGGTGCTGAAGATTGTTGGCAAGGGCGGTAAGGAGCGGTTGGTGCCAATCCTTGAGGCCGCGCGCACCGCCGTCGATATTTATTTGCGGCTCTGTCCCCATCCAGCAGCCGAGAGCGCGCCGCTGTTTCTGGGGGTGAGGGGCGGTCCCCTGTCCCCCCGCCTGATTCAGAAAGCCATGCAGCAGACCCGACATCAATTAGGATTGCCATCGACGGCAACACCGCATGCTTTGCGGCATTCCTTTGCGACACATCTGTTGTCGGCTGGTGGGGATTTGCGCGCGATTCAAGATTTGTTGGGCCATAGCTCTCTGTCAACGACGCAGAATTATACGGCCGTTGATACAGCACGCTTGCTTGAAGTTTATAAAAACGCGCATCCTAAATTTTGACCACGTTGCACATTGGAAATTTTTACGGCATGAGATGTCTATGACAGTCACACAAAAAGCCCTTTTCGTTCATTTATTCACGGCCTCTGGCGCGGTGTTTGCGATGCTGGCAATGCTGGCGGCAACCGAGGCGGAATGGAGCCTGATGTTTTTATGGCTTGTGGTGGCATTTGCCGTTGATGGCATAGACGGGCCGCTGGCGCGGCGGTTCGATGTGAAAAACCATGCACCGCGGTTTGACGGTGTGCTGCTAGATCTAATCATTGATTATCTGACATATGTTTTCATACCAGCTTTCGCCTTGTTTAAAAGTGGGCTGTTGCCGGGCTGGACCGGTTGGCTGGTTATCATCGTAATCACATTTACGTCAGCACTGTATTTTTGCGACGGTCAGATGAAGACAAAAGACAATAGTTTTCAGGGATTTCCCGGCTGCTGGAATATGCTCGTCATCGTACTTTTCGCAATAGAACCGAATTTCTGGATTATTTTAATTTTGGTGGCAGGTTTGGCGTTGGCGATGTTTTTGCCGCTCAAGTTTGTGCATCCGGTACGGACAGAACGCTGGCGTTATCTTAGCTTGCCGATCGCGCTGGCCTGGACGTTTTTCGCCGGATGGGCTGCTTGGGTCGACTTTCATCCTCAAAGCTGGGCGCATTGGGGTCTGGTCGCAACCTCGGTCTATCTGTTGTTTGCTGGCATCGCTCAACAGGCGATTCCGCAACGGAGTTGACGGCCCGCCCTGTCTGGTTTCTACGCCTTAATCTGGCAGCATTTGGCTGCGTCTGGTACAGAGGCCGATGGAAGGACACATGTGCAGATGTTTAGCCCCCCAGTTCCCAATGCAGCCGCAGCCGCTGGGCTGACACTATTGTCCTCGGCGTTTATCGCAGGCACTACTCTTTTAGCAAAGTCGCTGGCGACCGGGGCGTTGGGCCCGCCATTACCTGCGCTGCAGATCAGCCATGGACGCTTTTTATTCGCTTTTTTGGTGATTGGAGGGGTGTTTTTAGTGCGCGGGCAGCGACTGGAAAAGCCGGCCTTTAGAATGCATTTTGGCCGCTCTTTTTTGGGCTGGGCAGGCATTTCTTTGTTGTTTGCATCGACCGCGTTCATTCCGTTGTCTGACGCAACGGCTATCAGCTTTCTTAACCCGGTGTTTGCGATGATTCTGGCGGTGTTTCTGCTGGGCGAAATTGTGGGCCGTCTGCGTTGGCTGTCGGCGGGTATTTCCCTAACCGGGGCGGTTATCTTACTACGACCGACCGTTTCCAATTTTGAGCCTGCAGCCCTTCTGGCCCTTGGTGCCGCGCTGTTTTTCGGCGCCGAATTGATCCTTATCAAACGCCTGACCAACCGTGAGCCAGCCGCACAAATCCTGTTGATGAATAACCTTCTGGGATTGCTTATTTCCACCGCGGCCGCAAGCGTGGTTTGGCAGATGCCAAGCGCGCGACAATGGGTCGCTCTGGTGGCAATTGGTGGCTTAATGGCCATTGCACAGCTGTGTTTTGTCAACGCGATGGCACGCTCGGATGCCAGTTTTGTGTCACCGTTTCTCTATTGTACACTGATTTTCGCCGCGTTCTATGATGGGGTCGTGTTTGAAGTTATGCCCGGTTTCATATCCCTTCTTGGGGCGGGGATTGTTTTGGCTGGGGCGGCTTTACTCGCTTGGCGTGAGGCGCTGAGCCACGGCCGTACACAGCCGTCTTCGGTCATAAAGTAATTTCGGCATCAGGGCTACGGTGTGAATTTTAGCCATTTGACCAAAGCTATTGTTGCTTCAAGCGCCCCCAGATCCCTCATGAATGTAACGGATGAGATGGCTAGATGCGAATGTTATGTTGTTTTAGCCGTAATGCTGTCCTGCAAATCGACACTCATGGCTTGTAACTCGGTGTGGAATGTATAGTATGGGTTATCGATTTAGTTGAGGTAAAGGCGGCCCTAAGCGTGGCCGCTTTTTATATAGGGAAAAGATATGTCCTGGACCGATGAACGCGTCGAACTGCTAAAGAAAATGTGGGGAGACGGCCAATCTGCAAGCCAGATAGCCAAAGAGCTGGGCGGCGTCACCCGCAATGCGGTGATCGGGAAAGTACACCGTTTGGGGCTTTCAAACCGCGCAACCACCGCGTCGGCAAAACCCGCGACAGCGTCTAAGGCTGAGGCGAAGCCGGCGACCGAGCCCAAGCCCAAAGCCCCCCCAAAGCCCGAGACGCTTGCAAAGCCCGCCGCCCCCGAACCGGCAGCCCCGATTCCGATACGCAAGGCGATCATCCCTGCGGGGCAACCCCTGCCGCCGCAACCTTCTGCCAATGAAATTAGCCCGGAGGCGTTGGCTAAGGTCAGCGAAGTGGAAAAAAAGGCCAAGAGACTGTCGTTGTTGGAATTGACCGAGAGAACCTGCAAGTGGCCCGTTGGTGATCCTGCAACTGATGATTTTTGGTTTTGTGGGTTGGCCACGCAAGCTGGAAAACCCTATTGCGAGGCACATGTTGGCGTGGCTTTTCAGCCGATGAGCGCACGGCGCGATCGCCGCCGCTAAACAATGCCCTAGGTCACACCGGTTATTTGTCCAGATAGGCGGCAATGGGTTCTATCCAGTCCCAATTGCCGCTACGGCCACCCAAATGTTCAGCTAGAAAATCTTCGACCCGTCGGGCATGCCTGATTTTTGACTGCCACTTATCAATGCCGTGGCCTTCATTTTCAAAGATCAGACTGTCGATGTTTTTACCCAGATCTTTGGCTTTTGTGATGAATCTTTCTGTCTGCTCAAAGCCGACAACCGGGTCGCGTTTTCCCGCAACCATGAGGGCGGCAGCCTGCATCTGAGCGACCAAATTAATCGGGGATCTTTGGTGCATTTTCTCCATATCTCCGGGGGAGTTTATATCGCCAAAGTATCTTTCCCATTGCCCAAGATACAGACCCCATGAATGCGGCGGGTATTGAGACTGATAGGCCACGTCAAGCATGGCGTGCTCAATGATGCCCGCTTTGAATAAATCGGGGTCACGCACCAGCCCCATTGCCGACGCATAGCCGCCATAACTACGGCCATTGATTGCAATCGCTTTCGGGTCGGCGATCCCTTGGTCGATGGCCCAGAGTGTGGCATCGACCAAATCGTCCTGCATTTTGCGCCCATATTCGCCATAGCCGGCGGCTTGATAGATTTTGCCAAGGCCGCTTGATCCGCGGAAATTTACCGCCAAAACCGCATAGCCGCGATTGACCAAAAATTGGCGGAAATGATGGTATTCCCATTTGACTTGTCTTGCGGGTCCACCATGCACCTCAAGCACCATAGGAGCAGCGCCATCCACGCCTTTGGGTCTTAGCAACAAAGCGTTCAGTTTCATCCCATCCCGGGCCGTGATCTGGACGGTTTCGGTGGGCACCAATGCGTCGGTATGTTTTGTCTTGAAATAAAAGTCGCTGATTTTCGTGTCTGTCCCAAGATTTAGGTCGAAGATATGATAGCTATAACTTTGGGCATCAACCGAAAGAGTTGCCGTAACAAAATCACCATTCCCAGCCCACCTAAGGCGGTCGATGGACACGTGCTGTCCTTGTTTGGCAATCAATGTCGCAAGCTTTTTTCCCGCCTTGGTAAACCCCACAGGGGTTACGTCCCCAACCTGTGGTATCACCATATCAATCTTGCCGTCATAAAGGTCAAAATTGATTATCTCGGCAAGATTTTCATCGGCTTGTTTATGCAGAACCTGTTCGGACCCATCGGTAAGATCGAGACGCACCAATGCAGCTGTGTTGCGTCCGCGGGCAGAAATTGCCAAAGCAAACTCTGCACTTGGGCTGGCTTCCAACACATAAAATGTATCGCTGGGGGCGATATCTATCAACGGCTGCCACCCGCTGTCTCGGTTGACCAAAAGCTGGGTCTTATTTTCTTTTATACGGTCAAAACGTAACATTGGGGTCAAGTTCTTTGCCAAGACCCAGCCTAGAGTTTGGCCTTGGTTTTTGATCAACAGGGTTTTGTTGCCGCCTTGCTGATCTGTGGTGTATAAATCTGCGAACGCCGGGTTGCGATCCTGCGAGGCGATCACGACCAGATCATCTGCGTCACTGGGCTTGTTTTGAATTGACCAACTAGAAAACCCCCTTGGTGTGACATCGCGCCAATTGTCTTCGTCTGGTTTGGCGGGGTCAATCTGCCACAACCGGCCCTTGCGCCCGATCAGCAAAGCTGCGGTGTGCGGGTTCCAAAAGTAATAATCAACGTCCCTGAGACGCATCACCTCGCGGTCGGTGGTACGGTCCTTAACCAGAACCACCTGTTTGGTTTTGCGCGTTGCCCGCCACGCGAGGTACCGGCCGTCATGGCTTGAATGATAGGCCCATTCGGCCCGCATATCGGCATAGAAATCCCGCACTGGTATCAATGGTGGTAGTTCGGATGAGGCCAGTGACGGATGTGTGGCAGCCGTGTCATGCGACCACCACGCAGTTGTCGCAAAGGCCATAACCACCAAGCTGAGGAATGTTGTGAATATTATTTTAAGGTAAAACAATTTGAAATCCTTGTTTGAAGGGGCTGTATTGCAATCGGGGTTGTGGGCTGGCTCTTGATGAAATACCGGCAGCTGTGAATATTTGAGCCGGTGTTCGGCCCGATACTGGCGGCCATTGTGAAGGGACAGTGCGAGAGGTCCAAATCTACCAGTAATAATTTCTTTGGTTGTTTATTTATTTATAATTACATCCATAAGTAAATACCGCAACCAGATCAACCCAGCCTTATCAACCGCGTAACTTACCGCATGTAGATCTGGGGCCTTTCCGTTTCACCTGACCTCGGCTATAGCCCGCATATGAGCACCAATCCTCCCAGCCTTCGCCCGGATCAAGCAAGCGCCCGGATTACCGAAACTCGCCGAACTGGGCAGCCGAATATCGGTATGGTCAGTCTTGGCTGTCCCAAAGCGTTGGTGGACAGCGAACGCATTCTGACGCGATTGCGGGCCGAGGGTTATGGCATCTCGCCTGATTATGCCGGCGCGGATGCGGTTATCGTCAATACCTGTGGGTTTCTTGACAGTGCCAAGGCCGAAAGCCTTGAAGCGATTGGCGAGGCGCTTAGCGAGAATGGCAAAGTGCTGGTCACGGGCTGTCTTGGCGCCGACCCCGATTATATCACCGGCGCGCATCCCAAGGTGCTGGCGGTTACAGGGCCACATCAGTATGAACAGGTGCTGGACGCGGTGCATGCGGCCGTGCCACCCAAGCCCGACCCCTATATTGATCTGCTCCCGGCAAGTGCAGTTTCTTTGACGCCACGCCATTACAGCTATCTGAAGATTTCCGAAGGCTGTAATCACAAGTGCAAATTCTGCATTATTCCTGATATGCGCGGCCGTCTTGCCAGCAGGCCGGCCCATGCGGTGCTGCGCGAGGCTGAAAAACTGGTCGTCGGTGGCGTCAAGGAATTGTTGGTGATCTCGCAAGACACCAGCGCTTACGGGTTGGATATCAAATATAAACAAGACCGCGGACATCGCGCCCATATCACTGATTTGGCGCGCGATCTGGGCTCACTTGGGGCTTGGGTGCGGCTGCATTATGTTTACCCCTATCCCCATGTGCGCGATCTGATCCCGCTGATGGCTGAGGGGCTGATCCTGCCCTATCTGGACATACCGTTCCAGCATGCGCATCCGGCTGTTCTGCGGCGGATGGCGCGGCCGGCAGCAGCGGCTAAAACGCTGGATGAGATCGCCGCGTGGCGTGATATCTGCCCCGAGATTGCCCTGCGTTCGACGTTTATTGTCGGCTAGCCAGGTGAAACCGAGGCCGAGTTTCAAACCTTGCTGGATTGGTTGGATGAGGCGCAACTGGATCGGGTGGGGTGTTTTCAATATGAAAACGTCGATGGTGCGCGGTCGAACGCGCTGCCCGATCATGTGCCAGATGCGGTCAAACAAGAGCGTTGGGACCGGTTCATGGAGAAATCACAAGCGATTTCCGAGGCCAAGTTGGCGGCGAAAGTCGGGCAGGTGATCGAGGTGATTGTCGATGAGGTTGACCAAGATGGAGCCACCTGCCGCACCAAGGCCGATGCGCCCGAGATTGACGGCAACCTGTTTGTCGATGAGGGATTTGAGAAGGTTCGGGCGGGTGATATTCTCACCGTCGAGGTGGATGAGGCGGGTGACTATGATTTGTGGGGCAAACCGCTGACTGCAAAATCCTAGGGCGTTTGGCCGTGCGTGATCTAACAGTGAGCTTGCCGCCGGGCCCTGACAGCGACCACTGGCACTGACCCCTCACGATAGCGGCCACCTTATCCTTGACCTGTCACCGCGTTTGGAGGACAGATTGCCTTTTTTTGACGCGTAAACTGATTCGAGCTATCATGCATTTACAAACAGACCGCCTTATCCTGCGCCCGTTTGAGGCGGGTGATCTCAAGCCCTTTTCTCATATAAATGCGGACCCTGAGGTCATGCGGTTTTTTCCTGCGCCCCAAACGTCTGAGGAAACTGCACAGATGCTTGCAAGATGGGCGGATAAGCAAACCCGATATGGCTATGGGTTTGCTGCTGTGGAAACCCGCCATGACAAGCAGTTGATCGGCATGGCGGGATTGTCGCGTCTGGAAGACGGCGTTCCGATTGCCCCCTGTAGCGAAATAGGCTGGCGTCTGACCCCATCGGCTTGGCACAAAGGCTATGCCACCGAGGCGGCACGTGCTTGGCTGGCCTATGGCTTTGACGCGCTTGGCCTGTCAGGGATATTCAGCTATACTCCGAAGCTTAATCTGGCCTCGCAAAGGGTGATGCAGCGCATTGGCATGCAACACGCGCAGGCATTGGATTTTGAGTATCCGGCACTGCCTGAGGGACATGAGTTGCGCCCCATGGTGGTGTACCGGCTGCCAAGCCAAACCTAGTTGGCTAGGTCTTAGGCACCGCGTTTAAACAGGTTTCAACCTGAAACGCATCGGGAATGGAGTTGCGCCCTTCTAGGATCAGATCGGCCATCACCTCGGCTATTTTGGGTGCCATACCAAAGCCGATCTTAAAGCCGCCATTGGCGATAAAATGCCCTGCGCGGCCGGGATAGGCGCCCAGCATCGGGGCGCGGCTTTTGGCGCGTGGTCTCACCCCCGCCCAACGGGCGATAACTGGGGCATCTCGCAACATTGGAAATGCTGCGGTGGCGCGGGCAATAACCGCGTCCAACTGGGTATCTGTGTCGTCCGGATTGTGAAACGCGCGTTCGCTGGTCGAGCCGATCGCCACAGTGCCATCGGTGTGCGGCACAATATGCAGCGCATCGGCGAACAACTGCGGCGCGTCGGGCGCGGGATAACGCAAAAGCGCCGCCTGTCCTTTAACGCCATTGCCCACGGGCTGCTCGAACCGTTCGCTCAGGTCGCGCAAACCCTGCCAGCCTGTGGCATGCACGACGATGCCATGTTCGGGCCCGGCGGGTTCAATGCGGCCGCCCCATGCACGCAGGGCTGCCGCCAGTGCCAAACAAGCGTTGCGGGGGTGAATGCGCGCGCTTAGCGTGTCATGGATCAACCAACCAGTCGGGCTTTGCGGCGCCCAGTTGGCTTGAGTGTCTGCGCAGATAACCTGCCAGGTTGCCTTGCCCTGCCATAGTGTTTGCGCCGAGATTGCCCGGGCCCGTGCCAGCTCAAGGGTTTTTTCATCGGCAATAGGCTGTAGCCGCCCACTGCGCCCATAGCCCGAAGACCGACCTGATGCCGTCTCAACGCCTTGCCAAAAGTCTTGTGCCGCGATTAGGCTTTCGAACTGAAACGCCTTTTTTGCATTCCAGTTTTCTGGCACATGGGGGGCCAATGCTCCAACCGGGCCGCCACTCGATCCCGCTGCGACGCCGTTCGGGTCATAAATTTGTACTGCAGCGCCGCGGCGCGCGCAGGCCCAGCCGATGCTGAGCCCGAAAATACCCGCGCCATAGATTGTTACTTCTGCCATTGCCAATCTGTCCATCCTCGTTCTATGTCGCCTTAGCTCTCCTAATTCTAAGGTAAGTGATGCACAGCGACCAGCACCTAGATTTGCAATGGCGGGACGGCGAAGTGCCGGTCTCGACGCAATTCGACGACCCGTATTTTTCGCTCGAGGATGGTCTGGCCGAGACCCGTCATGTGTTTCTTGATGGCAATCGCCTGCCCGCACGGTTTCGCCCGGGATTTCAGATTGCCGAGTTGGGCTTTGGCGCGGGCCTGAACCTGTTGGCTACACTGCATCTGTGGCGTGAGAGCGGCCAGACCGGTGTTTTGCACTATACCAGCTTTGAGGCGTTTCCGATGCCACCAGAGGCAATGATCCGCGCGCAGGCGGGATTTGCGGCACTGGGTAAACTCGCCGGCGAGTTGGCGCCGTTCTGGCGCCAGGGCAGCCTAGATTTCGATTTGCCCGACCTGCGGTTCCGTCTGGTGATCGGCGATGCCAGACAGACGGTTGTTCGTTGGAGCGGGGCGGCTGATGCGTGGTTTCTCGACGGGTTTTCCCCGGCAAAAAACCCTGAAATGTGGCAAGATGATCTGTTGGCAGCGGTGGGCCAGCGCAGCGCGCCACACGGCACCGTGGCAACATATACAGCAGCTGGCTTCGTCCGGCGCGGTCTGGCGGCGGCTGGTTTTACTGTGGCCCGCACTCAGGGCTTTGGTCGCAAACGCCATATGACCACCGCGTGTCTGGGGGGGCATCTTGACCGGTCAAGATAATACACGGCTGGGTATCTTTTTGATGATCCTGGTGACGATTGTGTTCTCTGTTCAGGATGGCATATCGCAGCATCTGGCAAGTCGTTACAATGTGATCATGGTGGTGATGATCCGCTATTGGTTTTTTGCGGCTTTTGTCATAGCGCTGGCGCAACGACAACCCGGAGGGGTGCGGCAGGTTGCAGTGACAAGCCAGCTGCCTTTGCAGTTTTTTTCGCGGGGTTTTATTGGCGGTCGAAATCTGTGTGACGGTTGTTGCTTTCACCTTGTTCGGGCTGGTGGAAACGCATGCGGTTTTTGTGTGCTACCCCTTGTTGGTCGCGGCGATGTCGGGACCAGTCTTGGGTGAATATGTCGGTTGGCGGCGCTGGACGGCGATCGGGGTTGGTTTTGTTGGGGTGCTGATTATCCTTGAGCCAGGGCCAGCGTATTTTTGATCTATGCCTTGGTGCCGTTCTTTGCGGCGTTTCTATTCGCTTTATATGCCTTGTTGACCCGCTATGCGGCACGGCGTGACAGCACGGCAACCAGTTTTTTCTGGACCGGCATCGCCGGTGCTGCGGTTATGACCCTAGTGGGCATTTGGTTCTGGCAATCCATGAGCCTTGCCGATTGGGTCTGGATGGCAGCGCTCTGTATGACGGGGGCGCTGGGCCATTGGCTGCTTATTCGCTGTTACGAGGTTGCCGAGGCGAGTGCGGTGCAACCGTTCGCGTTTTTACAGCTGGTTTTTGCATCAATTGTCGGGATTGTGGTGTTTTCCGAAACGTTGCGCAGCAATGTTGCGGTTGGGGCCTTGATGATTACGGGCGCAGGTGTTTTTGCACTATTGAGAGAGCGGCAGAAGACCACCGCCAGCTAGTTCTTTGCTGAAAGAAACGGGCAGGACCTTGCGTCCGAGACGGGCCCGATAAATCGGCAGGCTTTCGGTGACCCGCATGATATAGTTTCGCGTCTCCGCATAGGGTATCGTTTCGATCCAATCGATTACATCTACCGATTTTTTTCGCGGATCGCCCTGTTTTTTGATCCAAGCCTTAGTCCGCGATGGTCCCGCATTATAGGCGGCTGCAATCAACACCGGATTGCCATCAAAGCGGCGCGACAGTTTGGCAAGGTAGGCCCCGCCAATGGTGGCGTTGTATTTCCAATCTGTCAGCAGGCGTTTCACGTTATATTTTATCTTTATTTCTTTTGCGGTTTCTTTTGCCGTTCCCGGCAGGATTTGCATCAGTCCGCGCGCGCCCGCCCCACTGACGAGCGTCGGATTGAATTCGCTTTCGCGGCGGGCAATCGCAAGCATCAATTCGGCTGCGACAGGATGCGATGTGTTGATCAGCGGGTGCAGCGCATAATAGGGGGCTGCGATAATATGGCCGTACTGCGCCGCGCGCTTGCCGACCATCACCTGTAAATGCGGGTCTCTAAGCTCGGCCAGTAACGTGCCGAGCTGACCTAACTCGTCGGGGTTTAGGCTTTCTGACATATGGGTTAAAAAACGTTCGGCCAAATCAGGCTGCTCTGCAGTGAGCAAAAGTAAACCGGCTTTGAACACGCTTGACTTGGTGAAACTGGCAGTCACCCAGTTGGGAAACTGCTTGCGACCGGCCAAAGTCTTGTCAAATCGGCTGCCCGCCTTTTCTGCGGCGAGCAGCCCGTAAAAGCTGCTTTGATGCTGCGCGGCAAAGTTATAGGCAAGTTTTGCCGAAGCTCTGTCACCAGTGGCGCTGTAGGCGCGTCCCAGCCAATAACCGGCGCGTCCCAGAGAGATTGGTGTTTCCACTGTATTTTTAAGTTTTGTAAAGTGCCGTATGGCTAAATCAGGCTGTTTCAGCCTGCGCAGGGCGAGAAACCCTGACAGCCATTCGAGCGTTGCGAACTGGGCACCTTTGTCGAGGTGGTGTGATGAGGCGAGATTGTAGGCCTGACGATATTTTTTGCGACCCATCAACTCGCGGACCAGTACATGGCGCTGCTGAGCCCATTTTTCAGGGTGCCCGAGTGTCTTTTTGGATCGGCTGTGTTCGATCAAAAGTGTGATTGCGCGGTCTGTCAGCCCTTTGCGCAGACGCCATGCAAACCGTGCATGGGCCAGCCCGGGGTCATTTTTTAAAGTTCCGGCAACAGCCGCAATAAGCCCGTCAACACCCCGCGCATTGGTCATTAACCCCAGTCGTGCTTTCCCAAGGTTTTGTGCGTCTTTCGATACATAGGCCAACATGCTTTTGGCGTTGCCGCGCCATCCCTGCCAAAGCGCCCAGTCCAACCTCGCGTTGTGATGGGGTTTCAACAGCGTCCGGTGCCGTGCCATGAAGGTCATTTCTTCCTCGGCGCTGAGCCTGAGGGTGCGCCAGGCGGTCACGAGGGTTTTCTGGGCCGATTGGCTACGCCCTAGATTCGTAAGCGCCTTTGCATAGATCAACGCACCTGTTCCGGTTTGGGGGGGCGTGGTCTCAAAAAAGGCTGCAACGTCGGCTGGGTTTGCGCGTGCGAAGGCCGCTTCGGATTGTTTGCGCAACAGCTTCAGGCCGGGCCAGTCTGGGTGTTGGTGTAGAAAGCGCGCCGTTTGTTGAAATGATCCCTCACCTTGGCGCAAATAATGCCAAAGTACGATGTCCTCTGCCAGCGGTCCGCTTGATTTTGCGATCTTAAACGCATCAGTCCAGTCTTGTGCCTCGATCGCTTCAAAAGCGCGGTGCAGTTCAGACACGGGCTCGGCAGCACAGATTTCTGTGCGAAAAAATAACACCACAAGTAGGACCACGCGCAACATAGCTTGCATTTCCGAAACCACTAGAGGATAGAGCTTAGGACTGTAGCGTCCTATATAAAAGCTGCAACCTGAAATCATGGCTTTGCTATTGACAGGTTGAGGTTTAAATAGGTCACGCTGCCCAAACTATCTTAGGAGTATGTTATGTTTAAAGGATTGATGCCAGCTCTGGTCACCCCGTTTGCCGACGGTGCCTTGGACTTGACGACTCTGAAAGCCTTGGTCGAGCGCCAAATCAAAGCGGGGTGTCATGGGCTTGTGCCGGTTGGGACCACCGGCGAAAGCCCAACGCTCACTCTTGCAGAACACGAGACGGTTGTCGCTGAAGTGGTGAAAGCCGCCGCAGGGCGCGTGCCGGTCATTGCGGGTGCAGGCTCTAACAATACCGCCGAATCAATGCGCTTGATGCAGCACGCCAAAAGCGTTGGTGCAGATGCCGCGCTGGTGGTGACGCCCTATTATAACAAGCCGACGCAAGCAGGATTGATCGCGCATTTTACGGCGCTTCATAACAGCTGCGACCTGCCGATAATCATCTATAACATCCCACCGCGTTCTGTAGTCGATATGAGCCCCGAGACGATGGGCGAACTGGCAAAATTGCCCCGGATCATCGGAGTGAAAGATGCCACTGGCGATTTGGCGCGGGTTTGCCAACAGCGGATCAGCTGTGGTCTGGATTTTGTCCAGTTGTCTGGCGAAGACGCCACTGCCCATGGGTTTAATGCCCAAGGTGGTGTGGGCTGTATTTCTGTCACGGCCAATGTTGCGCCGGCCCTGTGCGCTCAGGTGCAAGAGGCGACGCTTATGGGGAATTATGCCAAAGCTCTTGAATTACAGGACGCGCTGATGCCGTTGCATCAGGCGATCTTTACCGAGCCTGGCCTCGTAGGGGTGAAATACGCCATGAGCCGTCTCGGTCTTTGCAGCGATGAGGTGCGTTTGCCGCTGGTGCCTTTGACGGCGCCAACGCGGGCACTTGTCGATGCAGGGCTGCGCCATGCGGGATTGATGAGCTGATTTTACACATTTGGTGATCAGGCAGCGTGTCAAACGTATTGGCGCGGTGAACCGCGGCCTGTGGGCGACCGCGTTCCCCAGAAATTAAACGATATTTATGGATGCTCTTTGTGCGCCAACCGGGCCTGTCTGCGCAGGTGCCAACGATAAATTATGGGGGCCAGAGCATAGTCATATAGCGCGCTGGCGATCTGTTTTATTCCCGGACAGGCCACCAGTCGCCCCAGCCAGCGATATCGCGGCATCTGTGCCCACAGCACAAGAAACCCTTCGATCCCTGATGTCACTGCACCGTTATGTAGAACATAAAGCCGACGTGCCGCTTGGTCTGCGGTCAAATCCCAGTTTGTCAGCGCATCTGAGTTGAGATCATCAAATCCCAGCGGCAGCGCTTTATCACTGCTGTAGCGCGCATAGTGTTTGATCTCAAAGTTGCAAACTGGGCATTGGGCATTATAGAGCACACGGGTGGTTTTTGTGAGATTGTCGGTCATATCTTTTGGCCTGGTGATAGACTTGAGCGCAATGCGGCAGGCTAATGTCAGGCAGTTCCTTTTATGATTAGGCCGCAGCGCAAGGCCGGGTGTGGATTATGGATTGTATGCTTACTCTCCATTATCGCATTGTATCTAGCCGCATTATGGCGCAAAACAAGCGATGTAGGTTGTGATATCACTACGAAAACAGGAGCGGAGCAGTATGAAACTGTGCATCATATCGGAATTCACATGTGACTTTAATGCATACGAGGCCATGATAGAAGGCAATCGTGATCAGGTTATGCAATTTTGTTCGGAAATGACGCTGGCAAAAGTAGGCGACCACAAATGTATACTGGTCGCAGATGTCACCGACCCGGCCGGGCTTCATGCCCATATGTCAACCCCGGAGATGCGGCAATGGGACGAGGATAACGGCTGCGTAGATACGGTATTTTTGATGGAACCCGCTGCCGCTTAATGGCGATTAACGGGTCGATTGAAAAGCGTCTAGCCTCTGCCATGGGCGGCTGAAAAATCATTTCAAAAAACCGGCCCTGAAACTGTACAGGTCCGGGTTCAGGTTTCGGTTATCTGTTTTGCATTTGCGCGACATCGTGGCGGGTCAGGCCAATATCTTCAAGCGTGCGGTCATTTAGGTTTGATAAGATCAGGTGGGTTTTACGGATTTTGTTCCAAGCGACGAAAAGTTGCAAAACCGTCACAGCTTTCAGAATGCTGTTGTGAAGCATGTTTGAAGGGGCAGATTCTGTCTGGTTGATCAGGGTAAAGGCCATCATTAATTTCCTTGAGAGGGGTTGGTCAGTCTAGAGCGGCTCCTCTAGGGATTTAGGTTGGATGCAGCAACACCTGTTTTTGCAGGGCCCATATGCATTTTTTGCAAGGCTGAACGGGTGCCCAATAGATGTTCAAAGGCGGGTCATCCGGTTGAGGTTGAACCGTCACAGTCTGAGGCTTTTTTTTCGTGTGTTCACTCGATCAGGATGTTGTCTGGGATTGGTTATTTGTATCTGGAGCTCTTAACTCAGGTGATTTGTCTCGATCTGTGGCTGGTCCGTTTGGGGTGATCCGTCTGTGCCGTAAAGGCTTAGTCATGCCTATTAGCCCTAGGTTTGCAAAATTGGCCTATCAAACAGTTGGTGATAGCCTTTGTTCGCGTTTCGTGCTACTGCGAAAAAAAATAAACAGAGGTGCAAATGCGGGTGTTAGGGATTGATCCAGGTTTGCGAAACCTCGGATGGGGCGTGATAGATGTATCTGGCAGCCGTTTGAAACATGTTGCGAACGGGACCTGTGTGTCGCAGGGCTGCGATTTGGGATCACGATTGGTATCGCTGTACGAACAATTGTGCGAGGTGTTGACGAAATACCAACCCGATACAGCTGCGGTTGAAAAAACCTTTGTGAACAAGGACGGAGCGGGTACGCTGAAACTGGGGCAGGCCCGTGGGATCGCGATGCTGGTGCCGGCAAAGGCCGGATTGCTGGTGGGTGAGTATGCCCCGAACACCGTGAAAAAAACTGTTGTTGGAGTGGGCCATGCGGAAAAGGGTCAGGTGGCCCATATGGTCAAGATGCAATTGCCCGGAGTAGTTTTAGCGGGGCCCGATGCGGCCGATGCGCTGGCGGTGGCGATTTGTCATGCCCACCACAGCCGCTCGGCAGAACGGGTGGCCACAGCCGAACAGGTGCGTGCATGATTGGAAAGCTCTCAGGGGTGCTGGAATACCGTGCGGATGATCACGTTTTGCTTGATGTGCGTGGTGTTGGCTATATTGTGTTTTGCTCTGATCGCACCTTGGCATCTCTGCCTGCGTTAGGAACGATGCTGGCGC
>ERZ802827.842-NODE-842-length-15964-cov-7.99001_pt1 | contig 15964 bp, 12 predicted proteins | sample MGYA00345652_ERZ802827 | MGnify/ENA primary metagenome ERZ802827 (study PRJEB30503, sample SAMEA104212372) | marine metagenome | biome: Westerlies Biome; feature: [SRF] surface water layer (ENVO:00010504) within the epipelagic zone...; material: water... | reverse complement strand
TTTCTTTGATTTGTACGATTATTTTCAATCACAGAATCAGCTATTCTTAGATTACTTCTATAATGTAAACCTAAAATTTCACTGGCCACTTTAGCCTCTTCATATCTAGATTGAATGGTTCCTCTCGAACCCATTTCACCTTCGGTTAGATCAACTATACCAACCTTGTAGCCTTGTTTAATCATACTAGCAATCATGCCGCCACAACCAAGCTCGGCATCATCTGGATGGGCAGCAAAAACGAGAATATCTAAGTCTATCATAGTTAAGTGTAAGTGTGATTTATATTGGAACTTATTTAAATGATAATCGTATACTTGTACATGTGGAAATTTGATTAAATATATCATTTATAACAGAATATAATGAAGTTCATTAGCAGCATACAGGAAGGGCTCAAAATTGCTCTTCATGCGCTCAAGACAAATAAATTGAGGGCGTTTTTAACCACATTATGTATCATTATTGGGATTACTATGGTGACAGTGGTAGATACAGTCACAACAGGAATGGATAAAACTTTTGATGATAGTATGGCTATGTTAGGGCAAAATGTGGTATACATTGAAAAATGGCCTTGGGATAGGGATGGGATTAAATGGTGGGAAATCATGAACAGGAGAGAAATGGAGCTAGAGTATGCTGAATTTATCGAGAGTCGAAGTCGTTATGCTTCAACTGTTGCTATTTCTGCAAATCGCGGTACGACTATTCGTTATCAAGAAAACTCAGCCGAAGGAGTTGGTTTACAAGGAAGCACCCATAATTTTCTTGATATACAGGGTCTTGATATTGATTCTGGAAGAATGTTTACGGAGTCTGAAGTGCGTTCCCGGTCTAATGTAGTAATAATTGGGCATTCTTTGGTTTCTGCGTTGTTTAAGCAAGAAAATCCTGAAGGGAAAACGGTACGAATAGGTGGACAGAAGTTTACTGTTATTGGGGTGCTGACCAAACAGGGAAGTTTTTTAGGATTAGAAAATGCAGACAATCGTGTTATTATACCAATTACCTCCTATGAAAAGATTTATGGACTCAAATATGGCATACAACTAAGTGTCAAGTTTCCGGATCAGACAGCTTTAGAAGAAGGAAAATATGAGGTAGAAGGATTAATGAGACAAGTGCGTCAATTAGAGGCAACAGAGGAGAATGACTTCGCGTTGAATGAGCCTGATACCTTTAAAGAACAATTAGCTGGGATTAAAAATGGAATTTATATGGGAGGATTTTTATTAGTGGGGCTATCCTTGTTAATCGGAGGTATAGGTATTATGAATATTATGTTTGTATCGGTTAAGGAGCGTACCAAAGAAATAGGGATTCGAAAAGCAGTTGGAGCGAAATCATGGGAAATTCTGGCTCAATTTCTTATTGAAGCTGTAGTTTTATCTCTTTTGGGTGGTATCATTGGCGTGTTGATAGCGGCAGGATTTACCTTTATGATTGATCAGGTTTTTACGGCGCAAATGAACGTACAAGTGGTACTATTGGCAGTAGGATTGTGTACTCTGGTAGGGGTGACATTTGGATTCATACCAGCCTACAAAGCAGCAAAATCTGACCCTATAGAATCATTACGATTCGAATAAACACGAGGAACTCAACATTATGTTCAATCTGGAGATATTAGTTCAAGCTGTAAAAGCACTGTTTACAAATAAATTACGCTCCTCATTAACTCTATTGGCTTTAGTCATAGGTGTTTTTTCTGTATTGGTATCGACAACGGCAGTGGCTGTACTTGATAATTATTTCAAGGAGACCTTAAGTATGATGGGTAGTGATGTTGTAATTGTGTCTAGATATCCGGCTATTCAGATAGGTGGAGATACTTCGAAAAGAAATAGAAAAAGGTTAACATTTGAAACATTTGATCAGGCAGAAAAATATGAGCAATTACTGAGATATGCTGAAAACATGAATCCTAATGAAGACTTTACTTATACTAAAATTCAATTTGGGGATTTAGAAACTGAACCAAATGTTGGAATATTTGGTAGTAATCACAATTTTGTAAGCAATAATGCATATGAAATTTATTCTGGACGTAATATCACGCAAGAAGACGTTCAATACTCTAGATCCGTTGCCATTTTAGGCCATGACGTATTAGATGAATTATTTCGAAGCGTAGATCCTATTGGCAAGGAAATTAGAATAGATGGAAATACCTTTTTAATTGTAGGAGTAACTGAAAAAAAAGGTTCTATTCTAGGGCAATCATTTGATAATTTTGTTCTAATACCATACACAACTGGAAAATTACTGTATGGTGGAAAAAGAAACATCGAAATTCAATTACGTGCACCAGATATAGCCGGTATACCGAAACTTATAGATGAAGTTACTGGAGTTTTGAGAATTATTAGGAAAGTATCACCAGGGGAGGAGAATGATTTTGAGATAGCTACCAATGAATCACTTTCAGGCTCTTTTGAGGTATTTACTTCTGCTCTTTATGTAGGTGGTGCCTTTATCGGACTTATCACCTTGCTTGGAGCGGGTATAGGCGTTATGAATATCATGTTAGTATCAGTCACCGAAAGAACCAAAGAGATTGGAATACGTAAGGCTGTGGGTGCCACCAAAAAAGCGATTATAAATCAATTTTTAGCCGAAGCTATTTTTGTCTGCCAAATAGGTGGGGTGATTGGTATGATTTTAGGTATTGGTGCGGGTAACTTCTTAGCCTATATGATCGATGCTAGCGTTGTAATTCCAATATGGTCTGTCGTCGGTAGCTTTATGGGTATGTTATTTATAGGTATAGTTTTTGGTGTGTATCCTGCTTTCAAAGCAGCTCATTTAGACCCGATTGAGAGCTTGCGCTATGAATAGTATTATGGCAGTTAGAGGCAAATTATGATATATTAATAAAGGAAAATAAAGGAAAATAGTATGGACGAACAAATATTAGATCATTTAAATAAGCGACTCGAAAAAACCATTACAGATACAGAGACGGTTCTTGAAGAACCGATGAAACTAGATGTAGAAGAATTGAAGGACCAGGTGGAGTCAATCGTGCGTGAGCATCCTATAAAGAGTGTATTGGTTTCGTTTGGGGTAGGTTATTTGCTTTCCCGATTATTTAAATAGATAGTTTAGTACCTAAGCCACAAGAACTCTTATCCTAACCCAATGAACGAATCGATTAAAGAGTTAGCACGTGACTTAAAGGATTACATTGAACTTCGATTCGAGTGGATTGCAATTAATACTAGTGAAGTATTATCACATTTGGTATCACTGGTTCTTCAGAAAGTGTTTGCCATACTATTGTTGGGCATTGCTCTATTCTTTTTGATGTTTGCTTTAGCCCAATATTTAGGTGATTTAATGGGTAATCCAGTATATGGTTATCTTTGTATAGGCCTCCCACTGCTGCTTTTTGGGATTCTTTTTCTTTCCAATACGCCTAGATTTATTTTTAGTCGAATAAAAGTATCACTAACCGATGATCTATTGAATAAATTATTAGTAAAGAAAAAAGATCATGACGAATAGCCAAGAAAAAAAGAAGAATATCGAAAAAAAGATTCAGGCTATTGAGAAACGTTTCGATCAAAAACTGCAAGCAACAAAAGAAACGATTGAAATAGGTAAATCACCCCAAAAATTGGTTTCGAAACGTCCATTTTCTTCTTTGTTCATTTTCTTTAGTCTAGGCCTGCTAGCGGGGAAAATGGTAAGAAACGGATCGTCTAATAGTAATATTACCTCCAATACCCAAGATTATTGTCAACAGAATGGTCATGAACATTCGGATTCATTAGAAGAAAGAAAGAGTTTGGTAAGCAGTTCGATAAAACAGAGGTTAAAAAGAAGAATCAGCCAAAAACTTATAGATAGTTTACTCAATTATGGTGAAGAGTTATTAAATGACTATATGAGAAAAGTTAATTTGAGAAAATGATTATGAATCATAAAGAAAAAAATCAGGGTTGTACTTACAATGTACTCAAGTTCTAGCAATATACGTTTACCTGGTTCCGTGGGTTACCAATCTTAATACATAAGTAAAAGAATATTAACGGAAAATAATTAGCAAGTTTTTGTAACTATCTTCACTACAATCCGTTAACTCTCTTGTAAACTATAATACATACAGTAATGCTCAAGCAAAAAATAATTTTAGTAATAGTAATTGGCATAGTCTCAACCACTTTATATGCCCAAAGCGCTGACGTCAGAATTATAACAATAGATCAAGCTATTTCCATTGCACTGGAAAATAATTATTCGTTAAAACAAGCTAAAAATGAACTGGATCTAGCCGAAGATCTAATTTTTAGTGAAAAAGCTGATTTTCTACCAAGTGTTTCTGCTAGTATGAATGGTAGTAGAACAACAGGTCAACAGTTTATTTTTGAACGATTTAGTGAAGATTTAGATCCGTTTGTTGATGTTAGTTCTCAATCTATAAGTGGCGGAATGAATGCTAGTATAAATCTATTTAACGGCTTTAATAATATACTAACGCTAAAAAGTAGCCAATCCAATAAGGAGTCAAGAACACAGCAGTATGAAAGAGCTAAAGAATCGGTCATATTCAATACCGCGTCACGATACCTACAGGTATTATTAGATAAGGAATTATTAGCCATTGCTGAACAAAACCTAGAAACCTCAACGACACAATTGAATCAGGTGCAGGCGCAAGTCGAACTTGGAGCTAGACCCATGGTAGATTTATTTAATCAAGAGGCTCAGGTAGCAAATGATGAACTTGTTGTGACGCAGAGAGAGAATACACTATCGTTGAATAGTCTGCTATTAGTCAGACAACTGGAAATAGATCCTCTTGGATCATATGATTTTATAGTACCCGATTTAACCTTAAATGACTTGCCTTGGATGGATATTAACATAAGGTCTTTGGTTAGTGAAGCTTTGTCTACAAGAAGTGACATTCTAAGTGCTGAGGCAACCATCCTATCATTAAAATATCAAATGCAGATAACAAAAAATAGTTTGCTACCAAGTCTGAGAGCATCTGCAGGGGTTTCTTCCCGATATTCAGATCAATACTCTATTGGTGGGAATGAGGTTAGTTTTTCCGATCAATTTTTTGATCAACAGGTTAACCGTTCTTTAGGTTTATCATTCAGTTTGCCATTATTCAATAATTGGAACAGAATATATTCTATCCAGTCAGCAGAGGTTCAGTTAAAAAATGCTGAATTAAATTTAGACAATTCTAAGATGCAGGTGATTCAGGAAGTTTCCCAGGCTTACAACGACTACAGTTCATATGTTAAGCAGTTAGACGCATCGGAAAAATCCCTAATTGCATCCGAGAGAGCTTTTCAAACCCAACAAGAGCGTTATAATCTGGGTGCGAGTACACTTATTGAGCTTACTCAGGCTCAATCAGCATTTGTGAGTGCTCAATCTAGTTACACTCAGGCTTTATACAATCTTATTTTCCAAGAAAAGCTTTTGGATTTCTATTTGGGAAAATTAAAAGGTGATAATATTTTTTAAAGTCATAATTCAAAAATCTAACCAAATAAATGTCAACTAAATCGAACAAATCCTCCAATAAATCGCTCATTTATACTTCTGTTTTATTAGTGAGTATAATGGTTCTAATTTTTGCCTTAAAACAATTTGGGTTAATTGGGGAGTCTAACTCCGAAATTGAGGTGGAAACAACATATACTAAGTATGCTACCATTACTCAAAAGGTATCGGCGTCCGGTAATATTCAGCCAGAAGTAGAGGTAATAATAAGACCCGATGTATCCGGTGAAATAATAGAATTAGCTGTACAAGAAGGTGATTTTGTTCGTGAGGGTGATTTGTTGGTGCGAATAAAACCGGACATTTATCAAGCCAGAATTGACAATTTAAATGCTGCCCTATTGACACAAAAAGCACGAATGGAGCAAACCCGAGCAGCACTTATTCAAGCAGAAGCAACATATATAAGAGACAAAGAATTATTTGATAAAGAGTTAATCTCAGAACTACAATTTATCCAATCTACTTCAAATTGGGAATCTCAAAAGGCCAGTTTAAAGGCCTCAGAATATCAAATAGAAAGTGCTCAAGCACAGTTACGACAGGCTCAAGAAGAATTAGAACAAACCGTTATTAGAGCACCACAGAATGGCACAGTGACGGGTCTCACAGTTGAAGCCGGCGAGCGAGTTTTAGGGAACGCTCAAATGGCGGGAACCGAGATGATGAGAGTTTCATTATTGGATCGAATGGAAGTAGAAGTAGATGTGAATGAAAATGATATTGTGAATGTCAGCTTAAGCGATACGGCACGTATTGAGGTAGATGCATATCCTAATCGACTTTTTAATGGAGTAGTAACTGAGATTGCTAATTCTGCAAGGGTTTCGGGTGCGGGAACTAATGAACAGATAACTAATTATAAAGTTAAAGTTCGAATTGTAACTCCTCACAACCTGGGACAGGGTGGTGGTCAGCTTAAAGCTGTCATTGCTGAAGAAGTCACTGAATTGCTTCCAGCTCCAAATTTTAAACCTGGAATGTCAGCAAGTGTAGATATTGAAACAGATACAGCCAAAGATGTGGTATCAGTGCCTATTCAGGCTGTAACCGTGCGAGATTTTTCTCTAGATAAGGCCACGGAATCAAATACAATTGAATCTACTGAAGGGGAATCGAATGAATCAGATCTATCTCCAGCATCATTAAAAGTACAAGAACAAGATATCAGGAAAGTAGTTTTTGTAATAGAAGATGGTGTGGCGGTACGAAAAGAGGTTGAAACTGGTATTAGTGATAATGCTAACATTCAAATATCACAAGGTTTGGATGTAGGTCAAGAAATTGTTGTTGGTAGTTACAGAATCCTCTCAAGAACCTTGAAGAATAATGATAAAATTATGATAGCTAAAGAGGGTGATAGCAATGATTGATTCTCAAAGAGATGCGGTAATACAGATTGAAAATCTAACTCGCGTTTATCAGATGGGTGAAACCGAAGTTCGTGCACTCTCTGGAGTAAGCTTAGAGGTGAAACGTAATGAATACATGGCTATTATGGGACCTTCAGGTTCTGGTAAGTCTACTTTAATGAATATGATTGGCTGTTTAGACACCCCTAGCTCGGGTGAGTATATTCTGAATGGAAATCGGGTTAGCCAGATGAACGATTCTGATTTAGCTGAGGTCAGGAACCGTGAGATTGGATTTGTATTTCAGACTTTTAATTTGCTTCCTAGAACTAGTTGCTTGGCTAATGTGGAACTCCCACTAATTTACTCAGGTATAAAAGCTTCAGATCGTAAAAAAAGAGCTTTAGATGTGTTAGATAAGGTAGGTTTAGGTGACAGAGTTGACCATAAACCAAATGAACTCTCTGGGGGTCAGCGTCAACGTGTGGCTATAGCTCGAGCACTAGTAAATTCACCATCTATCCTACTAGCCGATGAACCTACGGGAAATCTAGATACAAAGACTGGTGACGAAATCATGCTGCTCTTCGAGGAATTATATAGAGCAGGAAACACAATTATCCTAGTAACCCATGAAAATGAGATTGCTGAATATGCTCGTCGAATCGTTCGTCTGCGTGACGGATTAGTTGAGAAAGATGAGACTGTACTTAATCCTGCTTTAGAAAAAGAAACAGTTGCTTAGCCTAGTTTCTTAGACCTATACCAATGCCCCCGTTAAAGGTGGTATACTCTGCTGTGGTCACTTCTGCAAATATACGTAAAATAGCTAGTTTAATTTGTGCACCAGCCAGCAAGTGAATACCACCATCATAATTCTGAGAATATGATACTGGATCAGTTAAGGTGGTTTGAGAAACTCCAGATCCAATTACATAATCCCCCAGCATATTCAGCTCAAAAGTCCCCGACTGGTAGCCGACTCCAGCATAGGCTGATATAAATGGTAACGTTTTACCTACTATAAAATTAGTTACCATTGCTTCGGTTGAGCTTTCGACCCGTTGCCCCTGAGCACCTCTATTAAATTCAAGATCAACGGCCATATTAAATTGAGTATAAGCAGCCATGATCGTCAAATCTATTGGGAGTAACTTACCACCGGGAATCCATTGATTTATATCGTGTTTTACACCAACCCCAAATAAGTCAATCGACCCAAAATCTTGAAATCCATCAATTGGCCCAAGCTCTTGCAAATCAATTTCTGGCACATAACGAACGGTAACGTCTGTGCCTAAAAATAACCCAAGATTAGCCTGAACCATTGGCGTAGGTACGTAGGGTAAATTTGTGCCAGAAGGTAACGTTAAAGTAGAATTGTCTGGTAAAGTGAGTATCTGACCTCTTATATTTTCTCCAGCTATAGTGCTTGATGTACCTGGGCTAACGCTAATCCCTTCTAGTCCAATAGAGCTAGCATCAAACATTTGTTCAACGGAAGGAACGGTAGCAACTGAAGCACGTAATTGAAGGCTAAAACCAAGAGATTTAGTAGGTTTCGCTTTAGTAGTCCATCCTGAGTTTAGTCCGGAAATAATTCCATTTGGTAAGGGGCTTAAATAAGCTTTAGTGAGCGCATCAACATTATCACCGCCTGCATCTAGGAATTTCTCAATTTCTTTTAATTGTCCATGCGAGTCTTCAATAGGAGCTAAAAAGGACGTAACTAGTAGTATGCTAAAGAGGAGTTTTTTCATGGGTAAATATTCTTGTTGTTAAGGTAGTTGAAATCAATCGCTTTTGGCATGAGCTGTATAGCCTGAAAATCCATAGTTAATTGGTTTAGATTCCCACCTGAGTAGGTATTCGGCAAATATTCTATGACCAAGTTTTTAAACTGAAACTAATATAGTGAAAGAAAAAACTGAATAGAAATTTTGTCTTGTTAGTACCTTCTAAATGCTAGAGGATTCAATCATATTCATATAAGATAAATAGCGCGATGGTTCAATTTGGCCCCGATCAACTGCTTCTAGCACTCCGCAGGAGGGTTCATGTATGTGAGTACAGGTATTAAATTTACATGATTCCCTAGGCAATAACATTTCAGGAAAATATAACGATATCTCCCAATCTTCTATATTATACAGTCCAAACTCTCTAATACCTGGTGTATCCGCTAAAAATCCACCAAAGGGTAAGGGTACTAACTTGGCAAAAGTAGTGGTATGTTTACCTTTGTTTGAATAGCTAGAAATTTCGGCGGTTCTTTCGTCTAAACGAACATCTATTGCATTCAATAAACTCGTTTTACCGACTCCCGATGGACCTATAAAGACACTTGTTTTATCCTTTATAAACGTTTTTAGCTCATCAATACTTTTTGGTGCAAGAATACTTCCATGCAACACATGATAGCCTAAGTCCTCATACAAAGTCGAAGTATGGGCTAGTTCATTCAAATCGGCATCATCAGCTAGATCCATTTTATTAAAAAACAATATTGGGGTTACCTGATAAGCTTCACAACTGACCAAAAAACGATCAATGAAACCAGTTTTATAACTGGGCTGTTTTATAGAACTAACCAAAATAGCATAGTCAATGTTAGACACTAATATTTGTTGACCACGCCTGCCATGAGTTGCCTTTCGGGTTACATAGTTAGTACGCTCTAATATATTCGTTATTTGAGCCGATTTATCCTCATTAATGGTATAGTGAACATAATCACCAACAGCAATCGGATTCGTTTGGCCTGAATGAGTTTGCCGAAACTTTCCTGGTAGCCTTGCCGCGTGAATGCTACCATCATCCCCTTGAATGTCATACCAACTCCCAGTCGACTGTATCACTCGAGCGGTATGAATCCCGTCATATTTAGCAGGAGGGTTTAATGGCATGCACTAGTTATTAGAGTGTGATTAGGGATTATTCTTTGCAATCTCGGGTCGTTTGAAGAATTCATAGGGATCATTAATTGGGGTATCTTCCAATAATTTTGGTAGAACTTGATTCATCTGTTCAACATACGAAATAGTTAGATCTCCAATGACTTCCTGTTCAATCTCTGCTACATCTTTTTCATTTTTACTAGGTAGCACTACTTCATGAATTCCAGCACGTTTTGCAGCTAGCACTTTTTCTTTTATGCCACCAACAGGAAGTACCAAACCTCTAAGGGTTATTTCACCCGTTAAGGCGATATCCCCTTTGACCTTTCGCTGAGTGTAGATGGATGCTAAAGCACTCATAATGGATACCCCTGCTGACGGGCCATCTTTGGGTGTAGCACCTGCAGGAACATGTAAATGTATATCCCATTGAGTGAAGGCGTTTTCAGTGATACCAAGATCCTTAGAATGCGCTTTTAGGTAGGAGAGTGCAAGTTGAGCAGACTCTTTCATCACATCACCCAGTTGACCGGTAATATGTAATTTTCCACTTCCAGGGCTCACGCTTGCTTCGATAAATAAAATATCACCACCAACCGGTGTCCAGGCTAAACCCGTTGCCACACCAGGAACCTGGGTGCGTTCGGCCGTGTCTTTTTGAAATTTAGGCTTACCTAATAGCTCTTCAATATCGGTGGCTTCAATGGTAGCCTCGCTAATTTCATCTAGTGCTACTTTAGCCGCAATGCCCCTGCAAACGGATGCTATCTCACGATCTAAATTTCGAACACCTGACTCCCGAGTGTATTCCTCAATTATTTTTGCTAAACCAGTATCGTCTACAGTTAATTGATTTTTTTTCAGTCCATTTTCTGAAATCTGTTTTGGGAGAAGATAATTCTTGGCTATTTGTGTTTTCTCTTCTTGCGTATACCCACTAATTGGAATAATCTCCATACGGTCTCTAAGTGGAGCAGGAATGGTATCTAAGCTATTAGCAGTTGCAATAAATAATACCTTAGATAAGTCATATTCAAGTTCTAGATAATTATCACTGAAGGTATCGTTTTGCTCTGGATCTAATACCTCCAAAAGAGCTGAGGTAGGATCGCCTCTATAGTCAGCCCCAACTTTATCAATTTCGTCTAGCATAATGACCGGATTTCCCTTGCCAGCTTTTTTCATTGCGCGCAAAATTCTACCAGGTAGTGCCCCGATGTATGTTCGGCGATGCCCCCGTATTTCGGCCTCGTCTCGGATACCCCCTAAGCTAAAGCGCTCAAATTCTCTGTCTAAGGCACGAGCGATGGATTTACCAAGTGACGTTTTACCAACACCAGGAGGGCCATAAAAGCAAAGAATCGGGGCTTTCATATCATCCTTGAGTTTGAGTACTGCCAAATATTCAATAATGCGCTTTTTTACCTTTTCAAGCCCATAATGGTCTTCGTCTAGTATAGATTTAGCATAAGCTAAATCTAGTTTATCTTCTGAATATTCGTTCCATGGTAAATCTAAAATCCATTCTACATAGGAATGAATAATGCCATAATTAGGAGAGGCATTAGGTGTCATTTCGAGGCGTTGTAGCTCTTTTTCTGCTACTTCACGAGCGTAGTCTGGTAAGGTTTTTTCTTCCAGCTTATTTTTTAATTTTTGGATATCCTGCTGTTCAGCATCTTCACCTAGTTCTTCTTGAATAGCTTTCATCTGTTGCCGTAAAAAGAATTCTCTTTGCTGATCATCAATGTCAGATTTAACTTTACTTCTTATTCGTTCACTTACATCTAAAACTTGAAGTTCCTGCTCTAAAAAGCTCATTATATCCCGAAGATTGGCCGAAAATTCTTGCTGTTCAAGCAAACGCTGTTTTTCTGTCAAGTCCACGTTCAAGTTAGATGCAATGAAATTTAGTAGAAAAACCGGGCTATTTATATTGTTAACCGCCACGGCAGCCTCGGATGGTATATTAGGAGACTTGTTGATGATATTCGCTGCCGTTTCTTTGATGTTACGCACGGAGGCATCTAATTCAACCCCCTCAATATCCATTTGCTTTGGATAGGAGACGGTTGTTGCTTTAAAGTAGGGTTGTTCCTCAGTGAATTCTTCTATTTGAAAGAGCGATTTACCCTGTATTACGATACTACGTGTGCCATCAGGCATTTTTATGAGTTTTAAAATCTGAGCTACCGTACCTATTCGGTGAAGATCTTCATACCCAGGTTCTTCAATGTTCATATCCTTCTGGGTCACGACTCCAATAATTTTATCAGCCGCATAAGCATCTTTTACCAGACGTAGAGAGCGATCTCGACCTACCGTAATTGGGACTACCACACCAGGAAATAAAACGGTGTTTTTAAGTGGTAAGATGGGCAGGCTTTCAGGAACCTCAGATTCGGTGAGTGCGCGCTCTTCTTCTTCAGACATTAGGGGAATAGCCTGCTCAAAATCTTCCATATTCTCGTCTGTATCGTCAAAAAAATTAATCAAAATAAATTTTTTTTTGGTTTATAGAAACATAACTGTTTTTTGATAAAGCAATAAATAAGCCATAATAAAAGGAGGTAACAAAAGGGCAGATATTTTTTCACCTGGCAGTATTCGATATCATATTCGAGTGGTGTTTGTCAATTTGTCACTCAATGTTTGTGTTCGGATTTAATCCCTGTTTCGTTAATCAGAAGAATGAACCAGAACAATGAACCAGGAGGGAATGAAGTCGTCGTAAACTAGAAGCGAAAGTTTATGCCACTAAAACCGACAGAGCTAGGCAACATTTTCCCATTATTATTGGAAACCGGCCACCGACCACTCAGTTCTAGCTCCACCATTGAGCCGGCCAAACGAAGGCCTAGGGAAAAATCATCTCCCCAAATGGTAGACTGGGTATAACCGCCGGAAAAGACGATACCTTTTAAGGGTTGCAAACTAGCTCCAGCGCTATAGATCCAACTTGGTACACTCGAAAATGTACTAAAAAAAGCGTGTTGAATATCTGCCTGAACCGACCATCTATTCCATAGTAAATGTACACCTAGTTGGGCTTGTGTAGGTAGTAAAACGGTGGTTTTTGTGCGAGTCAATGGTTCGGTTAGCAGGTTTTCTAGTTGTCCATTGGTCTCCAAAAAATAAAAATATTGCTCTGGACTTCCCTCATAGAAAGCTAAGTTTTGTTCAACAGCTGCGTCCATATTAAGGGGTTCCGATTGAGATTCAGACCGGATAAAGGGCTCTATACTCAATCCTTCAGCATACTCTATATAACCGATATCACTTACTGAAAAAGCAACACTGATCGATCGTGCTACCTTAGTATTCTCTTTTGAAACCAAGCTTAGTTCGTTGGACAGATTTCGAGTATATCGAAGACCAATATCCATACCAAAACCTAGGCCATCCTTGAAATCATTTAATGAAGCAGCGTACCGATGATCGATATCGGGTATCGGGATGGTGGAAGGCGAATTTCCTTGGTGTAGGCTGTTTAAATAATCGGAATAGAGTCCAGCGGTTTCAATTATGAAGGATTCAATGAGTTCGTTATTCCCACTAAAGTAAGCGGACTTGGAGCGACTCATTGAACGAGAGCCTGCCAAAATAACCCTAGGACTAAAACCCAGACTAAATTGATCGGATACTGGAGTGAAATCACTTAGAATATCTAATCGTTCACTATAATTAAGTCCTACAGCAAGGTAGTTTATCTCATCATGAGCCAACCATTGAGACCTTTTTAAGCCACTTGGACTGGGATAATATTCTTTATCGTACCAGCCTCGATTCACTTGAAAGGATTGCTTAAATACATATTCCGCATATAGTCCTATGGATACTTGGTCATTGTGAAATCCCACCGACAATAATTCTTGAGTGATTGATGATCGAAAATGTGTGGGTTTCGATGAGTCCGTGAATAACCGATTGAGTTCGCTTTGGTTTTGAGGAAGAGAATTGACCGGTGAAGCGGTTACGGGTTCATAGGGCTCGTAGGTCATTAACCAACTGGAGAGATCCGTTTTCTCATTGGTAGTGGTGGATATGTTAGGATGAACCATCGAAAGCAATCCCAGTTTTACCGTCCATTTTTTTTTCGAATTGAATTGAACATTAGCAGGGTTAATCCGAAGTCCACTAACACCCGAAAGATAACTGACACCGGAACCACCCATGCTGGGTAATATTGCCGGGGAACTGCCATAAATCTCAACTATTCTAACACTTGAATTTTGAGATTGTAGCTGTGCATGAAGGGTATAGGTTTGTGCGCAAAACATTAGCATAACCATAAAAACCCTGATGGCTAATTTCAAACGCCTAATGTCTGAATTAGGGCCTATTAGTATGTTCAATCCACTTTTCATGGTTGGTACTTCGCACTTGGTATGTCAAACAGCTAATCGTTTATAATCGAAAGGGGTGCTGCCTGAAGCATTAATTTTTTCTGACCTCTATTCTTGAAAAATACAACAACTTTTGTCTGTGTTCCACTACCGCTACGGCTCATGATTTTTCCTGTACCAAATTTGTCGTGAACAACCACTGCCCCAACAACAAAGGGATCTGAACCCTCATTAAGGTCATAATCTATCCTGCCTAAGGATGAATAGCTCTTGTAGGAGGGGCTTTTTCCTGCTGAATCATATTCAATGGTTGTGCCAAGACTACTTCTGTGCTTCTGAGCGCTCGCTGTAGGTACATGGGGTATGGTATCACTGTCTTCGTAATCGTTGTCTGTGTTAGAATTAACACCTCTTGTAGACATGAAACGGTCACTACGTTGTCGAAGTGTGGCACCTGTTTCGGTTCGAACAACGGAGGCATCCACTTCATCTAAAAATCGTGAGCGCATTTGACGTTGTTCTTCTCCGTATTTAAAGCGGCTACTGCAATGACTAAAATAAAGTCGTTCTTGGGCGCGAGTTATTGCTACATAGAATAATCTGCGTTCTTCTTCAATATCTACGTCAAAACCCTCTTTAGCTCCAACAGGAAACAAATTTTCCTCAAGTCCCACAACAAAAACAACAGGAAATTCTAAGCCCTTAGAACCATGAACGGTCATTAAGGTTACCGCGGGTTTGTTTTCATCGAATTTATCTCCGTCAGTAATGAGGCTGATTTCTTGTAAAAAGGCACTTAGTGATGTTTTATTTCCTTGTTTTTCGTAATAACTAATGGCATTGATGAATTCCAATATATTTTCACGCCGCATCAAGCTTTCATGGGATTGTTCTTCTACAAGCATTTTCATGTATCCCGATTTATCTAATAAATCTCGGGTGAGTTCATGAAGCTTCACTTTTTTTGTTGCGAGTGCCTCCCTAAATTCATTCATCATATTGACAACTTCCCTAACTCGAACTTTAGCTGGGCCGTATACCTGCGTATCCTCGATCTGTTCTAGTAACTCCCAGACTCTGAGCCCTTGATCTCGTGCAGCCCTTCGTACATCATTGATTGATTTTTGCCCAATACCTCTTGAAGGTTCGTTAATGATGCGTATTAGATTCGTTTCATCAAATGGATTAACTAGAAGCTTTAAGTAGGCTAGTACATCCTTTATTTCTTTGCGTTGATAGAATGATAAACCACCGATGAGTTGGTAATCGATTTTATGCCGCCTAAAAGCCTCTTCAAAAACCCTAGATTGGTAGTTAGTTCTGTAGAGTACGGCGAATTGATTGTAATTGAGTGAGGCTTGCTGGCGGAGTTTTAAGATATACTGAGCAACCCGGTTGGCTTCATCTCTTTCATCGAAATTCTCTAGAACAGTGATAGGTTCTCCGTACTCTTTTTCGGTCCAAAGAGTTTTATCTAGCTGTTTTTCATTCTTCTTTATAATAGAATCAGCGCAGGTTAAAATAGACTTAGTAGAGCGATAATTCTGTTCTAAGGGAACCTGATGAGCATCTGTATAATCCTGTTGGAAATTGAGAATATTAGAAATATCGGCCCCTCGAAATGAGTAGATGCTCTGTGCATCATCACCCACTACACATAAATTGTGATGTTTATCAGCTAACAATTTAGTGACTTTATATTGCGCATGATTGGTATCCTGGTACTCATCTATGAGGATATAACGAAATCTATTTTGATATTTTTCTAATAATTCAGGATCACTCTCAAATAGTTCAATGGGTAAAACCAGTAAATCATCAAAATCCATTGCATTACTAT
>ERZ802827.838-NODE-838-length-15990-cov-15.114_pt1 | contig 15990 bp, 10 predicted proteins | sample MGYA00345652_ERZ802827 | MGnify/ENA primary metagenome ERZ802827 (study PRJEB30503, sample SAMEA104212372) | marine metagenome | biome: Westerlies Biome; feature: [SRF] surface water layer (ENVO:00010504) within the epipelagic zone...; material: water... | reverse complement strand
TTTCAGTTGAAGCATATCTTTTATCAAAGAATAATTGTTGCCACTGACGAACCATACCTAAGAAATCATTGTTTAAAATAACAATTTTTACAGGTATCTGTAATTGAAAAATAGTACCTAATTCCTGAATTGTCATTTGATAACCTCCATCTCCAATAACTGCTACTACTTCTCTATTTAATGCACCCATTTTAGCTCCCATTGCTGCAGGAAGAGCAAATCCCATTGTACCTAAACCTCCTGAAGTAATATTACTCTTTGATTTAACAAAATTTGCATATCTACATGCTACCATTTGATGTTGACCAACATCAGTAACTATAATAGCATCACCATCAGTATATTCATTTATTGCTATAATTGATTCACCCATAGTTAGCCCATCTTTAGATGGATTTAAGTCAGTCTTAATGACTTTTTCAAATTCAATTTTCATTAAATCATCAAATTTAGAGATCCATTTACTATGAGATTTCTTTTCAATTTTTTTTGTAATTAGTTTTAAAGATTCTTTACAATCTCCAATAACTGGTACATCTGTAATAATATTTTTATTTATTTCTGCAGGATCAATATCAAGGTGAATTATTTTTGCTTGTGATGCATAAGTTTTTGGATCTCCTGTAACACGATCATCAAATCTCATCCCAATAGCAATAAGTAAGTCACATTTATTTGTTAGAATATTAGGACCATAATTTCCATGCATTCCAACCATTCCAACATTTAAATTATGAGAAGTTGGAAGAGCAGATAAACCAAGAATTGTCCATGCAGCAGGTATTCCACTTTTTTCAACAAAATCCTTAAACTCCTTTTCAGCATTCCCTAATATTACACCTTGACCCCAAACAATAAGTGGTTTCTTTGCATTGTTAATTAGCTTTGCAGCATTATCTATTGAATCATCACTAATAGTAGGTAATGGATTATAGCTTCTGATGCCTTTACATTTTGAATATTTAAAATCAAATAATTCAAATTGAGCATCTTTAGTTATATCAATTAATACTGGACCTGGTCTACCTGATTTTGCAATATAAAATGCTTTTGCAAAAATTTCAGGAATTTCAGATGCTTTAGTTATTTGATAATTCCATTTAGTAACAGGCATTGAAATTCCTATAATATCTGTTTCTTGAAAAGCATCAGAACCTAAAAGATGAGAAGCAACTTGACCAGTTATACATACTAATGGAGTTGAATCTATTTGTGCATCCGCTATACCGGTAACAAGATTAGTAGCACCTGGACCTGATGTCGCAATTGCCACCCCAACTTTACCTGATGATCTAGCATAACCTTGTGCAGCATGAATTGCTCCTTGTTCGTGCCTAGCTAAAATATGCTGTAACTTATCTTGAAATTTATAGAACTCGTCATATACAGGCATTATTGCACCACCTGGGTAACCCCATATTAGATCAACCCCTTCATTCAATAAAGAGTGAACTACAGCTTCTGCTCCACTTATTTTTTTATTTTTCATAGTTTCTATTGATCAGTAACACATCCTTTAGAAGCATTTGAAACCGATTTAACATATTTGTATAAAATTCCTTTATCAATTTTTGGTTCTGGTTTTTTCCAGTTTTCAATTCTATCAGTTATTTCCTTTTCTGAAATATCGACATGTAATATATTATTCTCAGAATCAATAGTAATTACATCACCATCTTTAACTATAGCTAAAGTTCCTCCTTCATATGCTTCTGGAACAATGTGACCAACAACAAAGCCGTGAGTACCTCCTGAAAACCTTCCATCTGTAATAAGTGCAACATCTTTACCTAAGCCGGCTCCCATAATAGCAGAAGTTGGCTTGAGCATTTCAGGCATTCCAGGTCCACCTTTAGGCCCCTCATACCTTATTACTACAACCTCACCTTTGTTAACTTTAGATTCTTCTATTGCTGATAAACACTGAAACTCACTATCAAAAACTTTAGCAGGCCCAATAAATTTTAGCCCTTCTTTACCAGTTATTTTAGCTACACATCCTTCTTCTGCAAGATTTCCTTTTAAAATTTGAATATGACCAGTTTTTTTAATTGGATTTGAAATAGGAAAAATAATATCATTTGAATCCATATTTGGTGATTGAACTTCTGATAAATTCTCTTCAAGAGTTCTACCTGTGATAGTCATACAGTCTCCATGTAACAGATTATTCTCTAGCATATATTTTAATACCGAAGGAACACCTCCAATTTTATGTAAATCCTTCATCAAATATTTACCACTTGGTTTAAGATTAGCAATGAAAGGAGTAGAATCACTTATTTCTTGGAAATAATCAATAGATAATTCTAAATTAGCTGCCCTTGAAATAGCTAAAAAGTGAAGAACTGCATTTGTAGATCCTCCTAGTATTGTAATTAGTCTTAATGCATTTTCAAGAGATTTTTTTGTAACTATGTCAGAAGGCTTAATATCTTTCTCTATAAGTAATTTCATAGCGGAACCTATTTCAGCACATTCGTCGATTTTATCTTTACTTATTGCAGGATTAGACGAATTATATGGGAGTGACATTCCTAAAGCTTCAATTGCTGATGCCATAGTGTTGGCAGTATACATACCTCCACATGCTCCTGCACCGGGACAAGCATTTTTAATTACATTTTTATATTCATTATCATCAATTTTTCCAGCCACTTTTTCACCCCATGCTTCAAAAGCTGAAACTACATCTAACTCTTTATTATTGTAACAGCCAGAATCTATTGTACCTCCATAAACCAATATACTCGGCCTATCCAGTCTAAGCATGGCCATTAAAGCTCCTGGCATATTTTTGTCACAACCTACAACAGTTACTAATCCATCATATGCCATAGCTTGAACCACAGTTTCCATTGAGTCAGCAATAATATCTCTTGATGGTAGAGAATATCTCATCCCAAAAGTTCCCATTGAAATACCATCACTAACTCCTATGGTATTAAATATTAAGCCAACATAATCAGAACTGACTATACTCTCTTTTATCTTTACAGATATATCATTTAAATGCATATTACAAGGATTACCTTCATACCCAGTACTAGCAATACCTATAAAAGGTCTATCAAAGTCATCATCAGTCAAACCAATAGCATGAAGCATAGCTTGGGCGGCTGGTTGAGAGTCATCCTTGGTTACTACTCGACTGTATTTATTATACATATAATATTGTTATTAAGGCTAAAATTATTACCAAGTTGCTATCTTTTTTTATGCATTTACAGAGTATAACTATATTCAAAATAATAAAATCATATTTAAAAAACTGGTAATCAAATGTATATAAGTTAAAATATATTATACCCAAACATTAAATATCATTTTTGAATTTAAATAATTAAATTGAACTCATTATGGAGTACAAAGAAATTGATTACATAATTAATTCACAAATAAAGTTTACCAAAACTAATTCTAATTCTGTTAACTATAGAATTCAAATTTTAAATTCACTTTTAAAAACAATTAGTAAAAATGAGTTTAAAATATACAACGCTCTTAAGAAAGATTTAAATAAACATGAATTTGAGTCATTTTTATCAGAAGTTCTTCTAGTTAAACAAGAAATTAAATTATTTACAAAAAAGCTTAAAAGGTGGTCAAGAAAAAAAAGAGTTGGTGGATCTATCTTTAATTTTCCTTCAAAAAATTATCTAATTCCAGAGCCTTATGGAAATACACTTATCATTACACCTTGGAACTATCCATTTCAATTATCATTGACGCCATTAATAGGTGCCGTTGCTGCTGGAAATACAGTTGTAATAAAACCCTCAGAATTAGCACCTAACACATCATCTGTGTTAAGAGAATTAATTGAAACTGTTTTTCCTCAAAATTTAGTTAGTGTAATTGAAGGAGATGCAGATATCGCTAAATATCTTCTTGATAAAAAATGGGATTACATTTTTTTCACTGGAAGCACAAGAATTGGAAAAATTATTGCTGAAAAAGCTGCAAAAAATCTAACTCCAATTACACTAGAACTTGGAGGTAAAAGTCCCTGTGTAGTTGATTCGGGAATAGATATGGATAAGGTTGCTAAAAGGATTGTATCAGGTAAGTTTGTGAATTGTGGTCAAACATGTATTGCTCCTGATTATGTTATAGTCAATAAACATGTTAGAGATGAATTAATTTCAATGCTTAAAAAGAACATCATATCTACTTTTGGCAACTCTCCAATTGAATCAGATAGTTACGGAAGAATAATTAATACTAATAATTTACTAAGGCTAAAAGAAAATTTAAATAATCAGAATATAGAATTCGGTGGTAAAATAGATGAAAAGAATCTTTATGTTGAACCCACATTAGTAATTGATCCTGATGTTGATTCTGAAATAATGAAAGATGAAATTTTTGGTCCAATTTTACCAATTTTATCCTATGAAAATGAAAACGATTTAGAAAAAATTCTTAACTCAAATCCATCTCCACTAGCATTCTACATTTTTTCAAAAAATCAAAAGTTTATCGACAAGCTAATTAACTCTAATAAGTTTGGAGGATGCGTAGTTAACGATACTCTTATTCATTATATAAATCCAAATCTACCATTTGGGGGAATTGGTCCCAGTGGAATGGGTGCTTACAGAGGAAAATTTAGCTTTGATACATTTACTCATTATAAACCTGTTCTTGAAAAAAAATCTATGATTGACCTACCTTTGAGATATGGGCCCTACCCTAGTTCATTTAATTTTATAAAGAAAATACTCGAGAAAATTTAGCATGGAAAAAACTGTAAGTGAGGCTATTGAATTTAGAAGATCTGTTAGAAAGTTTGACCCAAGTAAAGAGATAGATACTGAGATTGTAAAAAAGTGCATAAAAAATGGAGTAATAGCTCCTACCAGTAGTAACCTTCAATTATGGGAATTCTATCATATTACTAATAAAGAACTCCTAACTAGTATTTCTAAAATATGTTTTAATCAGCCTGCTGCATCTACCGCTAAACAGATTGTTATAACAATAGTTAGAAAAGATTTATGGAAATTACGAGCAAATCAAAATATTCATTTTTTTAATTCAAATAAGGAAATTTTAAGTAGTAAGCAATATGATCAAACCAAAAAATACTATGCTAAAGCAATCCCACTTGTATATAAGGACTTCATTGGTATACTTAGTTTTTCTAAATATATCTTTGCTTATATAGTTGGTATTTTTAAGGTAATGTACAGGCAACTAAGAAGTTCTGACACAAGAATTGTTGCTCATAAAAGCGCAGCACTTGCATCTCAAAACTTCATGATAAGTATGTCTGGATTTGGATATGATACGTGCCCAATGGAAGGGTTTGACTCATTAAAATTAAAAAAGTTATTAAAGTTGAATATGAAATCTGAAATAAATATGGTGATTGGATGTGGCATTAGAAGTGAAGAAGGTGTTTATGGTAAAAGGTTTAGAATTCCTTTTGAAGAAGTCTATTTTCTAAAATGAATTACTTAGAAGATTCCTCTATTGATGATTCTAACCAATTTTTAAAATTTTCTTCAGATGTATATTGAATAGGTTCAGTTAATATCTTTCCAGATGGAATCATTGCTACATAATATGGCTGTGATGCGTTGTTAAAATTAATCTGTTGAAATAGAGACCATCTCCTACCAATACTATTAACATATTGAACATTTCCTGATTTATTTAAATATTTAAACTCCTCACCCTGAGAAAGCTTTGTTCTGTCGTCAACATACAAGGAAATAATTATAAAATTATTATCAAGCATATTAAATATTGCAGGTTTTGACCAAACATTTTCTTCCATTCTCCTACAATTAGCACAAGCCCAACCAGTAAAATCTAAGAGAATAATTTTTTCATTTTCAACAGCATATCTTTTACCTTCTTCGAAATCTTTAAAACAATTAAGCCCAAGAGGACAATCATTAGCTTTATTTTCAATAGAATAAAACTCTGGAGGAAGAATACCACTTAAAAATCTTACATTCTTACTGCTAATTAGGCCAGAACTAAGGTATAAAGAAAAGAATAGGAAGATCCAACCAAAAATATTTTTGAGATTAATTTTGTTAGTTTGAGATTTAAAAAGATAAAATGATAGCATTAAAAATATGACCACCCAAATAACTATAAATATTTCTCTTTTTAAGATACCCCAGCCTTCTACCAAATCTGCATTTGAAAGAAACTTAAATGCTAATGCAAGTTCAATAAATCCTAGGGAAACCTTAAGCTTTTTTAACCAAATTCCAGATTTAGGTATTACTGATAAATACTTTGGATAGAATGCTAAAAAAGTAAAAGGAAGAGCTAAAGCTAGTCCAAATCCAAACATTCCAAACGAAAGCTGCATAGCTCCTGATTGAGCTGATGATAAAGAGCCTGCCAGTAAAGATCCTAATATTGGGCCGGTACAAGAAAATGAAACTAGAGCCAATGTTAAAGACATGAAAAATATCCCAACTGCTCCACCTTTCTCTGATTTTTTCTCTGAACCAGATATTATATTACTTGGAATAACTATATCAAAATATCCAAAAAATGAAATTGCAAATAATATGAATACTATAAAGAAGGTAATATTCACATACACATTTGTAGAAATAGTATTAAGAATATTAGGATTTAAACTATCAAATAAATGAAATGGTACACTCAATAGTATATATATCAATATAATAAACCCACCATATAATGATGCTGAAATTAAACTACTATACTTGAGTTTGTTTTGATCAATAAAGTATGATACGGTAAGAGGTATCATTGGGAAAATACAGGGAGTTAATAAGGCTAAAAAACCCGCGAGTAGTCCAAAAATAAAAATTTCAAAATAATTTGATGATTGTATTACGTCAAAGCTATTGTAACTGGTTTTATCAAGTTCTAATTCAAGTGAATTATATCTTTTAATATCATCTAACGTTACATTATCATCTTGAACTACTTTCTTGTTATTGTCTAATATAACATTAAACGTCTCATTTCGAAAAATACATAATTCATCATCACAAGATGAGTAGTCAATCTCTATTTTAATTTGATTAACATCTTTATCAATTAGTTTTATTGATTGTTTAAAGGATGCATTTTGTTGAAAATAAAATAAATCCATCTTAAAAACATTATCATAACCAACCGTGTATGGGTCTTCAATAAAAATCTCATTTGCTTGATAATTAGAATTCTTGTTTAAAAATTTAAAATTAGTAGGTAATGATCCTTCCTCTGGAGAGAATTGTGAATATAATTTCCATCCATCAATTATGATAGCATCAAAGGTAATTTCGTAATCTAAATTACTTACTTTATTGACTTCATATGACCATGATACTGGTTCATTCTCTTGAGAATTAAGTGAAAGAACTGAAATAATTGCAAAGAATATATTTTTAATCATTTCGCGTAATAATCAATAAGTTTTTATTCTTGGTCAATTTATGTGTTTCTGAAATGATAAACTTACCTGAATCTGAATTAAATATTTTTATAACCTCTTTAAAATTAAAATTATAGTCAATAAATAAGTGATGCATATAAAACTCTAAGGGTTCTAAATTCAATAATTCATCAATCTTTACTTTTATCATGTTATTGTCAACATTAAAAAATTTATCTCTTGTTTCTTTAATAATTGTTTCAACAAATATCTTAGTAGAGATTAAGTTATTTACTGTTGTTTTGAACTTTAACATAACATTATCATCAAATTTCTTAAACTCAGGAATGATTGAATTTCTAATAATATTTCTATAATAATCATTTTTAGAATTTGAAGAATCCTCTCTGAAATCAATATTGTTAATTTCAGCATACACTAATATTTCATCTTTTAAAACTTCTAGAAGAGGTCTAAATAAATTATTTGCTCTTTCAGGAATACCTAAAAGCCCTTTTAACCCGGAACCCCTCATAGAATTAATTAAATATGTTTCGAGTTGATCGTCTAAATGATGAGCAGTTACTATATAATCAAAATTATGGATCACTCTAAGATCGTTAAACCAATTATATCTTAAATTTCTAGCACCTTCTTGAATACCAACTTTACTTTTTTCACAAAAAACTTTTGTATTAAATTTTGATGCATAGCAATTAATCTTATTTTTTCTTGACCAACTTAAAATAAATTCTTGATCTGAATTACTTTCTTCAGCTCGAAGATCAAAATTACAATGGGCAATAGAAAAATTTAAATTATTTTGAATAAACAAGTTTGCGAGGACCATGCTATCCACACCCCCACTTACAGCAACTAAAAATTTATATTGCTTAAGTGGTTCAATTTTATCTTTAAAAATTTTATTGATTTTATGTTCCACTGAGTAAAAATAACTAAAGTTTAAATAAATAAGTATGGTATTATATTATGGTTAAGATTTTTTTTCTGAACTTGTAGCATATAATTTATATTTTGAAAAATTCTTCTAGTGTAAATTTACCGATTGGAATAGCACTGCTTCCTATTATTTTTCTTGTATTACTACTTAGCATAAACGTTTTTATTTACGGAGATGACTCTCTTAACGGAACAAATCAATTTATTTTAATTTTATCAGGTCTTTTTGGTGCTTCTATTGGCTTCATATATAAAGTTTCATATAAAAAGATTCTAACGAGTATTTCAAACAGTGTTAAATCTGTAACTGGAGCATTGTTAATTCTTCTATTTGTTGGAGCATTAGCAGGTACCTGGATGATAAGCGGGATCATACCATCTATGGTTTATTATGGTCTTAAAATACTTGATCCAAATATTTTCCTTCCCGCTTGTGTTATAATATGTTCTATTATTTCGGTTGCAACCGGAAGTAGCTGGACCACGTCAGCTACAGTTGGAATAGCTTTAGTTGGAATTGGAAAAGCTTTAGGCATTCCGGCTGGAATGGTTGGGGGAGCTGTAATTGCTGGTGCTTATTTTGGAGATAAACTCTCACCTCTAAGTGATACTACAAATCTTGCTGCTGCTGTTACTAAAGTTGATTTGTTTAAACATATAAAATATTTAACATATACGACTATTCCGAGTATTACAATCACTTTTATTGTCTTTATCATTCTTGGATTTCTGCAAGTTTCTGATGGCACTACAGATAATACTTATTTGCTTACTGCTATTACTGAAAAATTTAATATCTCATTAGTTCTATTTATTGTTCCACTATTAGTGCTAATAATGATAATAAAAAAGACTCCTCCATTAATTGCTCTTGTTATTGGAACATTAACAGGTGCTTTATTCTCTATAATATTTCAACCTCAAATCATCTCTGAACTTTCTAGTGGGTATAATTCTAGACTTATAGATACTTATGTTGTGATTATGAATACAATTACAGGACCTATAAATATTGAGACAAATTATGAGATACTCAATGATTTATTCTCAACAGGAGGAATGCTAGGTATGATGAATACAATATTCTTAGTAATTGGAACTATGGTGTTTGGGGGTGTAATGGATGCAATTGGAGCATTGAATACTATAAGTAAGACACTTTTAAAATGGGCTGACACATCATTTAAATTATTTGCAAGCACAGTTGCTTCATGTTTAGCATTAAATGTAAGTGCTTCAGATCAGTATTTATCAATTGTAGTTTCTGGAAAAATGTTTGAAAAAGCGTTTAAAGATAAAAAGCTTGCGCCTGAAAACCTTAGCAGAACACTTGAAGATTCAGCAACAGTAACTTCCGCTCTTATCCCTTGGAATTCCTGTGGAGCATATCACTCCTCTGTACTAGGAGTTGGGGTTGGTGAATATTTTATTTATGCAATTTTCAATTGGATTAGCCCTTTCATGACATTAATATACGCTGCATTCAGAATAAAAATTAGGACTTTAGGAGATAAAAATTAATAATCTAACCTCATATTTGTATTTTTGTATAACACTATTTTTTTATGAGTAGCAAGAAAAAAGCCGATGTAAACAAATTTAAAGTTGTATTTGGCTACACTCTTCTATTTATCTCAATAATCCTTTTCACATCATTTATATCCTACATGTATAATTGGAGAATAGATCAAAGTAGTGTAGACAGCATACTTGATAGGGAAATTCAAGTAGAAAACATATTAGGTAAAATAGGTGCATCAATAAGTCATTTGTTAATTTTTAAGTTGTTTGGAATTGCCAGCTTTATACTACCTGTAATTCTATTAATTTCTTCTTATTACTTACTATTTAATAAGAAAATACTTGAATTAATAAAAAAAGTAAACTGGTTGTTATTACTGATTATTTGGACTACATTATTCTCAGGATATCTTAATAATTATTATCCAATTCAGTCAGGTATTGTTGGAGTCGAAATAAATTCATTTCTTGAAACTTATATTGGAAATATTGGAATAGTTTTAATTATAAGTTTCATTTTTGTTTTATCTATAGCAGTTCTTTGGAACATAACTCCATATTCGCTCTTCACATTTTTTAAAAGTATAACAATAGCAAATAAACAAAAAGATGAATCTTTAGAGAATGATATTGAAGAAAAAATATATTCTGATTCAGATCTAGAAGATGAGTTAGTCTCAGAGTCAATTGAAATTAATAAAAATGAGTTAGAGTCAACCAAAGTAGCTGATGATAATATATCAATGGAAGTTGAGGAAATCAACTTTGAAGAGAAAAGCACAAAAGATATTAGTTTCAATAAAGTTGATTTAAAGAAATTTGATCCAACTCTTGATTTAAGCAATTTTAAGAATCCTAGTATTGATATTTTGAAAGATTATGGAGATGGAACAATTAAAATAGATCAGGATGAACTAGAAACAAATAAAAATAAAATAGTTGATACTCTCAAGAATTATAAAATTGGTATAAAACAGATTAAAGCTACTATTGGTCCAACAGTGACACTTTACGAAATTATACCTGATGCGGGTGTTAGAATTTCAAAAATAAAAAACCTTGAAGATGATATAGCCTTATCTCTTTCAGCTCTTGGTATTAGAATAATTGCTCCAATACCTGGTAAAGGGACTATTGGTATTGAAGTTCCAAATAAGAAAAAGTCAATTGTGTCAATGAAGTCACTTTTATCTTCGAAAAAATATATTGAATCTGAAATGGAACTTCCTATTGCAATTGGAAAGACAATTAGTAATGAAACATTCATTGTTGATTTAACCAAGATGCCTCACTTACTAATGGCTGGTGCAACTGGCCAAGGAAAATCTGTTGGGATTAATGCAATCCTGACCTCTATACTTTATAAAAAGCATCCATCACAAGTTAAATTTGTATTAGTTGACCCAAAAAAAATTGAGCTTTCTATTTACTCTAAAATTGAGAGACACTACTTGGCAAAACTTCCTGAATCAGAAGATGCAATTATTATTGAAAATGATAAAGTCATAAACACACTAAATTCATTGTGTAGAGAAATGGATAAAAGATATGAGTTGTTGAAGGATGCTATGACTAGAAATATTAAAGAGTATAATACAAAATTTGTCTCTAGGAAATTAAACCCAGAAAATGGTCATACTTTTTTACCCTACATAGTTCTTGTAATTGATGAATTTGCAGATCTAATAATGACTGCTGGAAAAGAAGTAGAAACTCCCTTAGCAAGATTAGCACAATTATCTCGTGCTGTTGGGATACATCTAATAATTGCTACACAGAGACCTTCTGTAAATGTGATAACAGGATTAATTAAGGCTAATTTTCCTGCTAGAATTGCATTTAGAGTTACTTCTAAAATTGACTCAAGAACAATTCTAGATACTGGGGGTGCTGAACAACTCATTGGAAGAGGTGATCTATTGTATTCTCAGTCAAATGTGTTAACTAGAATTCAGTGTGGTTTTGTAGATACTCCAGAAGTTGAAAAATTATCTGACTTTATTGGTTCACAAGTGGGTTATCCAACAGCTTATGAGCTTCCTGAGTATTCTAAAGATGAAAGTGGATCTACATCAGATATTGGGATAGAAGATAGAGACTCGATGTTTAATGAGGCTGCTAGAGTTATTGTTTCTAATCAACAGGGATCTGCTTCTTTATTACAGAGAAAACTTAAGCTAGGATATAATAGAGCAGGAAGACTAATTGATCAGATGGAAGATGCTGGAATTGTTGGGCCTTTTGAAGGTAGCAAACCTAGACAAGTACTAATCTCAAATTTAAATTCATTAGAAACTCTATTGAGTGGAAACTAAAAATAAAAATTTTATAAAAGTCATTTTATTTCTTTTAGGTTTTTCAAATCTATTAGCTCAAGAATCTGCTATAGAAATTCTTCAAAAAGTAAAAGATAATTCTACCCTAATAGAAAATGCAAAGTATAAATTCATTATTACTTCAGAGTTTGAAAATAATCTTCTACCTATTAATGGAGTATTTTATATAAAAGATGAAAAATATTTCATTGATACCGAAGAAATTGATCAGATATATGATGGTGATAAATTTTATACAATTATTCATGAAAATCAAGAAATAATTGTCAGTGATAAAGACAATACCTTTTTTAATTTTACACCCAACCAGATATTTAATTATTTTTTAAATGGATTTGAACTACAAATTGAAGAACTATTAAACAACTCTTATTTAATAATTGCAGAAAATAATCAAGAAGAAGACATGTTTTATTCAATAGTAATTAATAGTACTAATCTATCAATTGAAAAAATTGAAATGATTGAAAAGAAAAGCAATGTAAGAATCAATAGTTTTTTAACATTAACTTATGATTATAATTTAATCGTTCCATTGTCTTTATTTAAATTTGATATTACTAAGTATAAAAACTACTTAATAGTTCCTGAAAATTGAAAATTTTAGATAAATACATATTAAAATTCTACTTAAGCAGATTCCTTGGAATTTTTGCTATATGTTTTTTAATTTTTATAATTCAAACATTTTGGCTTTACATAGATGAGCTTGCAGGGAAAGGTTTAGATATTTTTACGATTGGAAAATTCTTTATGTATTTCTCACCAAAGCTAGTTCCACTAGTTTTACCACTTTCAATCCTACTAGCATCATTAACTACATATGGAACACTTTCTGAAAACTATGAGTTTATTGCAATGAAATCCAATGGAATATCTATAGTAAGGAGTATGATCGCATTACTAATTTTTCATGTATGTCTAGGTATTGGATCTTTTTACTTTTCTAATAATGTAGTAACATATGGTGAATTGAAATCTTATAATTTAAGAAAGAATTTAGCCAAATTGAAACCTACTTTAAGCATACGTGAAGGGATGTTTAATGATATAGGAAATATGAGTATTAAAGTTGCAAGAAAGTATGGTGATAATGAGCAATTTTTAGAAGATATTATTCTTCACAATATATCAGACGATGAAATCAATAGACTAGTAATAAAAGCTGAAAGTGGAGAAGTAAGAAATGAGAATGATTCATATCTTCAATTAGTTCTTAGAAATGGTAATAGGTATGAAGATATAATTACATCTTCTGCAGCAGAAAAACAAAAGTACCCCCATACTAGAGCTTCATTTGAAGAGTATATATTAAATATTGATATTTCAGACTTTAACAATGTAAACCTAGATGAGGAAAACTATAGGTCAACTTATAAGATGCAGAGAGTAAATCAACTTAAAAAAAGTTCAGATACATTATTAAACAAATTTGAAAGCGATATGATTCAATTTGGAAAAACTTTCATGAATAGTCATACTTTAAGAAAAATTCCAAATTTAAATGCTAATCAAATTGAATTTAATAAGGTTGAAATTAATAGTTCATTTATTAGTCTTCTTGATGATCCTGAGATTTATGAGATTAACGGTTTATTATTAAGGGCAGATGAAGAGGTTGATTTATATTTGAGACAATTATCAAACAAAAAAAAGACATTTTTCTTGCAACAAAAACTTATAAATCTCCACAAGCTTACTATTAATGAAAGATATAGTTTAATCTTTGCGTGTATTTTTTTATTTCTAATAGGAGCTTCACTAGGAGCTATTATTAGAAAAGGAGGATTAGGGCTCCCTCTAGTCTTATCAATTGTAATATTTTTGAGCTATCATTACATTGGTGTATTTGGTAAAAATGCTGCAGAAGACAATTCAATTAGTCCATTTTTAGGAAGTTGGATATCTACATTTGTCATTGCACCGTTTGCAATCTATCTGACTAAGATAGTTTCAACAGATAGAGGGTTTAATTTCACTTTATTTGATAGAGTTTCACAAATAGTAAATAAGCTTAAAATTAAAAAATGAGTAAAATAAAGCTGGACAAAATAGAAGATGCAATTAATGCTATTAAAAAAGGAGATATTATTATTGTTGTTGACGATGAAAATAGAGAAAATGAAGGTGATTTTATAACTGCTGCAGAAACAATTGATTCTGCAAAAATTAATTTCATGGCAAAAAATGGAAGGGGTTTAATCTGTGTTCCTATGTCTGAAAAATTATGCTCTAAATTAAGTCTTGGAAAAATGGTTCCCAACAATACTGATCCACTTGAAACAGCATTTACAGTATCAGTTGATCTAAAAGGAAATGGAGTTACTTCAGGAATATCTGCGTTAGATAGAGCTAAAACTGTGCAAGCATTAGTTGATAATAATACTAAACCTGAAGATCTTCAAAGACCCGGACATGTTTTTCCTTTGATTGCAAAAAATGGAGGAGTACTTAGGAGAACTGGGCATACAGAGGCTGCAATTGATTTTGCTAGACTGGCTGGTTTTAAATCAGCCGGTGTTATAGTTGAAATTATGAATGATGACGGATCAATGTCTAGATTACCAGAATTAATCAAAGTTGCAGAAAAGTTTAATCTAAAAATAGTTTCCATTGAAGATTTGGTAGCTTATAGAATGAAGAATGATAGCTTAATTAGCAAAAGTTTTGATAAAAAAGTTAAAACTAGTTTTGGGAATTACAGATTAAGAGCTTATAAGCAGACTAATAATGATCAAGTTCATATTTCGTTAACTCTTGGTGACTGGAATAAAGATGAACATATTTTAACTAGAATAAATTCATCAGTTGTTGATAACGATGTTACTAAAATATTATCAGGAACTAATGAAAAAAAATATGATAAAATCTTTTCTAAAATTAACAAAGAAGGAAAGGGTGCAGTAATCTTTATTAATCAAAATCAATCTTCTGAAAAAATATTGGAGAAACTTAACTCGTTAAGTAAAGATTCAGATAAACCTAAAATTGATTTTAGAGATTTTGGAATTGGCGCTCAAATATTACATGATTTAGATATCTCTAAAGTCAATTTACTAAGTAACTCCGAGCACAAACATCGTGTTGGGCTATCTGGTTATGGATTAAGTATAGTTGATTATACTAATTACTAAAAGTATCCATCCAAAGTTTTACTGCCATATAAGACACCATAATAAGAAGAGTTATTCTAATAACCTTGTCACCTTTCTTAACAGACCATCTGCTTGATAACCATGCACCAATAACTGAACCTAGAACCATCCATAATCCGACCATCCATAATATTTTGCCATCTAAAGCAAAAATTAAAACTGCAGCAATAGAATATATAAATACAGAAAAAGCTTTAACAGAGTTTGTTCTAAGTAGATTCATTCTGTTTAATTGAGTAAGTAGAAGCATTATTACTATCCCTACACCAGCTTGGAGAAATCCTCCATAAATACCAATAAAAAAGAAACCAATTAATCCACCTATTAAATATTTTCCAGTAAGTCTTTCTGGTAAGTCTAATGAAGCTATTGATTTAGATCTAAAAACTATTATAATACCAACAGTTATCATAATAATAGCTAAAAATCTTTTAAAAGTATCTCCATCCATATCGATAGCAATTCTAGCTCCAATTATAGCTCCTAATGTAGCTACTAAACCAAAATATAATCCATAGGGATGTGTAACAATTTTCTTACTTCTATATCCATAACTAGCAACTAAAGCAGCAGAAATTACCATAAGTCTATTTGTGCCATTTGCAGTAGCTTCATCTAGACCCAAAAAAAGTATTAATACTGGAAGGGTTACAAGAGA
>ERZ802827.837-NODE-837-length-15993-cov-11.0823_pt1 | contig 15993 bp, 16 predicted proteins | sample MGYA00345652_ERZ802827 | MGnify/ENA primary metagenome ERZ802827 (study PRJEB30503, sample SAMEA104212372) | marine metagenome | biome: Westerlies Biome; feature: [SRF] surface water layer (ENVO:00010504) within the epipelagic zone...; material: water... | reverse complement strand
TTGCCCCAAAACCTTGCCCCAAAACCTTGCCCCAAAACCTTGCCCCAAAACCTTGATCCAAAACCTTGATCAGAGTGTTGACTATCAGGCTGATTATAATGGCCATGTTCATTAATATAAATTTAAAGAATCAATGATATTCGTTTAATGAACGTAACATTGAACAAAGTTGGCAAAAATGAAAGAGCAGAATGCAGCTGCAACACGGCTTAGAATTGAGGCATCACAGGTGTCAGATAAGTCGCTGATAGGGGCCACAATTGCTGTTGTAACAGTTGGATTTTTGGGTGTGCATCGGTTTTATACAGGTCGTCCCATAAGTGGCATCTTCATGATATTAACCCTTGGCGGACTTGGCATTTGGGTTTTGGTGGATTTTATTTTGCTTATTACCGAAAATTTTAGAGACTCAAATCACAAGCGCCTTGTTTGGCCCTATTAGCAGCTGGCTGAGATATCTTTAAAATAGGGTGTTTTTTAAGCTGAGCTGTCTGAGTGTAATTCAGTGAAGCTATTAACTAATATAACCCCAATTATTATCAAGCATAACCCAAGAATGGTTTGCCAATTTACAGATTGTCGGTAAATAAAATACCCAAAAATCGTAATAAGAAAGATACCCATTCCGCTCCAAGTGGCATAGAGAACGCCGATTGGAATAACCCTGAGTGAGAATGTAAGACAATAAAAGGAAGCCATATAAAAAATGGCTAATCCAACTGTCGGCAGTATTTTCGTAAAATTTTGAGAGAGCGGCAGAAGCATGGTGCCAGCAACTTCGAATATTATGCCGAGTGCTAATAACAAATAACTATTCAGAAACATATTTCACCATTTGGGTTCAATCGGCCTTCTGCAAGAATAACAACCCTATTTCAATAGTTGATAGAGTATCGTTAATCTACCACAAATTGTTGTTTGGTATAATTGTTATATTTCGGTTTTGCCTTATAAAGATTGCCCTTTTTGACATCAGAATATGGAATTTCCCTAAAGCCCTACTTTTTTTATTAGATATTTCTGATACACTTATTCGTATCTAGGAGAGATTTATGTCAAAAATCGATTATCAACATCTAATGCAGTACCAAAGACAGGTGGAAGAGGGCGAAGTTATCTATCACCCTGACCCAGATGATGATAATGGGTATTTCTTAGAGCATGGCATTGCCTATTTAGTTGATGATGAGGCCTTAATTTCAAAAGCGTCTAAAAAAGCGGCGTGTGCTTTAAAAGGACCTGTGATTTTAAACGCGCCCAATTTAATTCTCAAAGTTCCTTTGGGATGTTGGGCGGTGGCAGGCCAGAAAAGTAAAATCCATATTTTTTCAGCAGATATTTTCACAAGTCGGTTTAAAACAGAAGATAGATTTCTAACGGCTGTTACAGATTACACCATACAACGAATTGAAAAAGCTAAAGAGAATTTGGGATTTGGAGGAGCTGAATGACTGACAAGCCGTCAACGTTAGTTCTGGAGCGTGCCGAATGGGTGTTTAAAGAAGGCGATCCAGGGGATAGCTTGTTTTTGATTAAATCAGGTATGGTTCAAATTGTTAAAGAAATTAATGGAAATGATGTAACGCTTGCAACCCTCTCAGATAATGAAGTGTTCGGAGAGATGGCATTATTTTCAGATCTTCCGCGCTCTGCCGGGGCACAAGCGCTTGTCTCTGTTACCTTAACAAATATTCCCAAAAGTTTTATTCGAGGGAAATTTGACACTTCAGATCCGTTATTTCAACTTGGCGTAACATCATTATTTCAATTCTTACGCTAGCTGAATTTTATCAAACTGCTGGGCTATTCTTACATTGCTATATTTAGATAGGAGCTGTTTTGAATCTGTATCTATTTGGCTATCAGATTTAAAGATATCGTGATGGTACATAAATATCTGAACATGAGGCAATGCTTTGGCGATAAATTCAATATCGCCAAGACTTAAATGCCCCCATCCTTTTCGTGATTTTATCTCTTCTTGTGTATAGGAGCTGTCGATGATGAGATGCGTGCTATCCTTATTGAAGGCAATGACATCGTCAAGTGTGGTAGCACCTGTATTTTCAATATCAGATATATAGCATAATCTATCTTTCCCTGATTTTTGTAATCGGTAGCCACAATTCTGACCAGGGTGGGGAAATAGGCTTGTGCTTACAAGAATATCTGGGCTTAACGCCAACGTTTCTCCTGGCGTGAAGCTATGAAAACGAACCTTATCTGCAAACATCTGCCGTGTGATTGGAAATAAAGGGGGCGAGAGAAGTTTGTCAATGGCGTTAATGCCAGGTCTCCCGTCTAATTCTGGCAGGAAGATTCTAACAGGCTGATTCCCAGTAAAAAGAGGGGCGCAAAATGGCAACCCTATCAAATGGTCATAATGATAATGTCCTATCAAAATATCGATTGCTTTTGTGCTATCAGGCTCAATTTGCTTTCCGAATAGTGAAATCCCGCTTCCAGCGTCAAGAATAATATGTCTGTCTGATACTGCCAATTCAACACAGGAAGTTGCCAGCCCATACTTAGCAGAGGTAACCTCCCCAGATGGCAAACCGCCCCTTGTACCCCAGAAAATCAGATTGTCCGTTACAGATTCCACACAAAAGCACCCTAAAATACCATAATCTATTTTTTGTAATTTACTGTTGTTTATTACTGTTGCATAAAATTTAACAGAATTAAATAGTCGACTACAAAGCGGAAAAATACTTTAATTTTCACTGATAGTGATGCATAAGTTTTGAGGTAAAAATATGTTAGATAAAGGGATTTCATAATTATTATGTCAGAAATTGCTCATTTCATTAATGGTCAGATTGTAAGCGGTACCTCAACAAGGCGTCAGGACGTCTTTAATCCAGCAACGGGAGCTGCTGATAAAGCGGTTATTCTCGCTACGCAGAATGATGTTGATGACGCTGTAAATGCAGCAAGTGCGGCTTGGCCTGAATGGTCAAAAACCCCCGCACTTAGGCGCTCTCGTATTCTAGATAAATTCAAAAACATTCTCTGGGAAAGGCTTAATCAGCTTGCAGAGGTTATCTCAACAGAGCATGGCAAAACATTAGATGATGCTATCGGTGAGGTGACAAGAGGGCTTGAAGTTGTCGAATTTGCAACAGCTGCACCGACTTTGATGAAAGGAGAGTTTTCAGAGAATGTGGGTAGTGGTGTTGATAGCCATATGATAAGACAGTCACTTGGCGTTTGTGTGGGTATTACGCCGTTTAATTTTCCAGCAATGGTTCCAATGTGGATGTTCCCTGTAGCGCTTGCAACAGGCAATTGTTTCGTCCTTAAACCATCTGAGCGCGATCCCTCAGCATCACTCCTGATTGCAGAATGGTTGAGCGAGGCAGGGCTTCCAAATGGTGTTTTCAACGTCGTTCAGGGAGATAAAGAAGCTGTAGACAGGCTCATAACCCATCCAGATGTAAGAGCGATTAGCTTTGTTGGTTCCACCCCTATTGCCAATTATATCTACACTACTGGTACCGCAAAAGGTAAACGAGTACAGGCATTAGGCGGCGCTAAAAATCACATGGTTATCATGCCAGATGCGGATTTAGATATGGCAACAAATGCGCTTATGGGCGCTGCCTACGGTTCTGCTGGCGAGCGCTGTATGGCAGTGTCTGTTGCTGTTCCTGTTACAGATGCTGTGGCTGACGCGCTTGTTGAAAAGCTTACACCAAAGATTCAAGCTCTTAAAATTGGACCAGCTATGGATCCGGCCTCAGAGATGGGCCCGTTAGTTACAGCCCAGCATCTTCAGAAAGTTACAGGTTATATAGATGCAGGCGAGCGTGAAGGCGCTGATGTAATTGTGGATGGCAGAAGCTTCAAACAAGATAAGCAAGGATATGAAAACGGTTTCTTTATCGGCGGTACTTTGCTGGATAATGTGCAAGAAGATATGAGCTGTTACCGTGAGGAGATTTTTGGCCCAGTATTATCTGTGGTTAGAAAACAATCCTACCAAGAAGCGATAGACCTAATTCATGCACATGAATATGCAAATGGCACCGCTATTTTTACGCGTGATGGCGATACTGCAAGGAATTTCACCCAAGATATAGAGGTGGGTATGGTTGGGGTAAATGTACCTATTCCTGTACCAATGGCATTTCATAGTTTTGGTGGGTGGAAGTCATCTATTTTTGGGGATCATGCGATGCATGGCATGGAAGGGGTTAGGTTTTATACTCGAATAAAGACAACAACAACACGCTGGCCATCAGGGATTCGCCAAGATCCAGAATTTAAAATGCCAACGCTTGGATAAGATAAATAGAACTTTATTGTGCAACAAAAATAGTAAGGCTCATTTTGATTTAATATAAGCGGCATAACAGCATTAAAAGGAGAAACAGGTGAGCACCTACTCTGCAATACCCAACGACCTTGAAGCATTCTGGATGCCGTTCACGGCTAATCAGCAGTTTAAATCCAATCCTCGGATGCTGGTTAGTGCAGAAAATATGCATTATAAAAGTCAGGATGGGCGCGATATTCTGGATGGTACTGCTGGATTATGGTGTGTGAATGCTGGTCATAAAAGAGAGAAGATAGTCTCAGCAATTCAAGCTCAAGTTGAAGAACTTGATTATGCCCCTGCATTCCAAATGGGGCATCCCAAAGCATTTGCGCTAGCAAACAAGCTTGTTGAAATTACCCCAGAAGACATGAATCATGTCTTTTTTACCAATTCAGGTTCTGAATCAGTTGAAACCGCATTAAAGATTGCCATTGCCTATCAGCGTATGAGAGGGGAGGCCAGCAGAACCAGATTAATCGGAAGAGAGCGTGGTTATCACGGGGTTAATTTCGGCGGAATTTCTGTTGGCGGTATTGTAAATAATCGAAAAATGTTTGGCGCATTGCTGTCAGGTGTTGATCATCTGCCACATACCCATTTGCCTGACTTAAATAGCTTTAGTAAAGGTCAGCCAGAGCATGGATTAGAACTTGCAAATGATTTAGAGAGGATTATTAAATTACATGATGCATCAACCATTGCTGCAGTAATTGTAGAGCCAGTATCTGGGTCTACCGGGGTATTGATACCGCCTGTTGGTTATTTGGAAAGACTGCGCGCTTTATGCGATCACTATGGAATTTTATTGATTTTCGATGAGGTCATAACAGGGTTTGGACGGCTTGGAACGCCTTTTGCAGCTGATTATTTTGGCGTTGTACCTGATATAATTTGTGCTGCTAAGGGACTTACAAATGGGATAATCCCAATGGGCGCAGTGATAGTCAAAGATGAAATTTACACCCAATTTATGACAGGCCCGAAAGATACAATAGAATTATTCCATGGTTATACTTATTCAGGAAACCCAGTTGCAGCTGCTGCTGCTATTGCAACGCTTGAAGTATATGAAGAAGATGATTTATTTTTGCGTGCGAGCGAGCTTGCCGCACACTGGCAAGAGGCTTTGCACAGCCTTGCAGATCACCCGTTTGTAATTGATATCAGAAATATAGGACTTATCGGAGCAATTGAGTTGGAGCCTATTCAAGAGCATCCAACAAAGCGGGCTTTTTCAGCATTTCTTCGTGCATTTGAGAGGGGATGCCTTATTCGCACCACAGGTGATATCATTGCCCTATCACCGCCACTTATTATAAATAAGGCACAGATAGACGAGCTGGTGGCTTGTATTGGCGATGTGTTATCTGAATTAGAATAATCGTCTTATTACTATTATTTCATATTAAATTCAAAACAGCTTATTTGCTGATAGGGTGTGTTTGCGGGCAGAAATATCGATGGGAAGCCTTTCTGGTTTGGCGCATCTGGCCAGGCTTGAGGCTCTAAACATAATCCAGAAAATGGTTTATAAGAGCGCTTATTATACCCATCAGGAGTAGCAGATAAATGATGCCCAGTATAAAACTGTAATCCTGCCTCAGTAGTTGATATCGTAAGGGTGATATTTGATAAGTTACTAGATAGCGTGGCCACTTCGCGAAGTGTGGTTTGTGTTTCACTCAAACAAAAATTATGGTCGATAGGCGCTTGTCTACCTGCCACAATCTGAGTGAGCTTGCGAGGGCGCAGAAAATCAAACCGACTATTTGAAACCGCGTTAATTTCCCCTGTGGGAATAGATAAGTCGTTAACTGGAAGATAGTGTTTTGCGTTAATTTGCAATTCATGGGCCGAAATATCGCCGCTATCATCAAGACAAAAATAAGGATGTGATGCAAGGTTGCAAATACCATCCTTATCCGATACTGCTTGTATCGTGATTTTAAGACACATTGGCGGCATTATTTCATATGCTACCTTAAGATGGCAATTACCAGGGAACCCCATATGACCATCAGGCTCGCTCAGGGCAAAAGTGACTGACATATTATCATTTTGCTCTATTTGCCAATTCTTAACAGCACAACTTTTGGCACCGCCATGCAAGGTTTGCATTGCATTCTCATTCTTATCAAATTCAAAAAATTGACTGCCTATTTTGGCCTTTCCAAATGCAATTCGATTAGCAACTCGTCCAACAATAGCGCCTAAATAGGCAGTATCATTAAGATAATCCATACTATCTGGAAACCCTAGAATGAGCGGTAAATCATTCTCCGCCATTCGAATATCTACTATTCGCGCACCATATGAAAGGAAGCTTGCCTTTAGATGGTCATTTCCTATTTGAACTAACTGCATATCAAAAACGCCCTAGGCAAAATGCGCTCAAAGATTATTTTTTTTATCTTATCTGCCGCGTTGTGAGAATTTATGTTTTTTTGATTAATTCATCATAATTAATGAGCGAAAATGATCCATCCTTAGCTTCAGTTAGGGCGGTTTTGGATTCAACCCAATCCCCATCATTTGCATAAATTAACCCATCTATTAATTTCATTTCCGCTTTATGTATGTGACCACATACCACCCCGTCACACTCTCTTTTTCGGGTCTCATTCATAAGGCCGGTTTCGAAAGCAGATAAGAACGATACTGCCTGCTTCACTTTATGCTTTAGAAACTTTGACAGGGACCAATATTCAAGTCGAAATAAACGCCTAATAGCATTTAATATCCCATTTACACCTAGTAAAATTGTGTATAAACCATCGCCGATAAAGGCCAACCATCTTACATGTTGAATGACACTATCAAACAAATCACCATGCATGACCCATATTTTTTTGCCGTTTTTAGTAATGTGAATATCATCCATAACGATTTTGATTTCACCAAATTTATGCTCGACAAACTGCCGGATAAGGTCGTCATGGTTCCCTGGTATGTAAATAACTTCGGTACCAGCACGTGATTTTTCCATTATTTTTTGCATCACATCATTATGTTCTTGCGGCCAATACCATCTTTTTCTAAGTCGCCAGCAATCAATAATATCTCCGACAAGGTAAAGCTTTTTAGAATCTGTTATAGATAGGAAATGCAGTAATTCAACTGCCTTTGCACCCTTGCTGCCAAGGTGCACATCTGAGATCCAAATCGTCTCATAGTCATGAATTATGTGTGTTTCGGGTAACACGGGCTTTCCTTAAAATGATAGCAAAACGCCTTGCGGTTAAAATAGGATTGACTAACCAGACATTGAAACTGTCTTAAATTTAGTGTCTTGCGCAAACTCGAATACTTTATATAGACAAGTGTGATCAATAATACGAGGTGTAAGTAAAACCTTTATGAATAAAAAAGTGAAAAAATGAATTTTATTTCTGAGGGACTCTTGAAAATGAGTGTTGAGCATCATCATTTATAGTAGGGTTAAATAAATAGATAGTATCTTAACTATCACCTATTTTGTTGTGCGATATTATAAATTATCTGAAATCTTTGTCTTTGAAAGTCTCTGCATGAGTTCAATTATATCTGTTAAAAACCTGACAAAAACCTATGATAATGGTTTTCAGGCGCTTCGCAACTTATCACTCGAAATAGAAGAGGGTGAAATTCTTGCATTACTTGGACCAAATGGTGCTGGTAAAACAACGCTTATTTCCGCTATTTGCGGATTATTATCAGTCCCTGAAAATACAATAACAGTTGGCGGGTTTGATGTTTCAGCAGATTATAGAAACAGCAGATCGCTGATTGGCCTTGTTCCACAAGAGATTACAATTGAGCCTTTTGAGACCGTTAAAAATGCGGTTAGTTTTTCGCGCGGTTTATTCGGCAAGAGCAGAAATAACGCATATATCGATCAGCTTTTAAAAGATTTATCACTTTATGATAAAAGAGATGATAAGAATATGACGCTTTCTGGCGGCATGAAACGCCGCATTATGATTGCAAAAGCATTAAGCCATGAACCTAGAATTTTATTTCTCGATGAGCCGACAGCAGGCGTTGATGTAGAACTGCGTAAAGATATGTGGGAGGTAGTAGCCAAATTACGAGAATCTGGTGTTACGGTAATCCTTACAACCCACTATATTGAAGAGGCTGAGGAAATAGCTGATAGGATTGGTGTTATAAATAAAGGAGAATTGCTTCTTATTGAGGGCAAAAATGAGTTGATGCAGCGTATGGGCTCTAAGAATCTTACCATTGAGCTACAAAGCCCCGCAACAGAAATTCCATCATCCCTATCGCATTATAATTTAACATTAAGTGATGATGGATTGCAGCTTTATTATCAATATGATGTAAGAGCACAAAAAACAGGTATTGTGGATTTGCTGTCAGAATTAAGAAAAGCATCACTTAGACTTCGGGACCTTCAGACTTCACAAAGCTCACTCGAAGAAATTTTTGTGAATCTGGTTAGGGATTAATCTTATGAATTTTTATGCAATTACTGCGATTTATAAATTTGAAATGGCACGAACGTTTCGAACCCTGCTTCAGTCAATAATATCACCTGTAATATCAACAGCGCTCTATTTTGTGGTTTTTGGCTCTGCTATTGGCTCCCGAATGGAGCAAATTGAAAATATTGAATATGGCTCTTTTATTGTGCCAGGCCTGATAATGCTTACGGTATTGATGCAAAGTGTATCCAACGCCTCCTTTGCAATTTATTTTCCTAAATTTATAGGAACTATCTATGAGGTTTTATCTGCTCCAGTTTCTTATATTGAAATTATAATTGGGTATGTTGGTGCTGCTGCAACAAAATCTTTCATCATCGGCATTATTATTCTTATGACAGCAACGCTGTTTGTAGATGTGCAAATTAAACACCCGGTAATGATGCTTTTTCTGCTGGCACTTACATGCATCTCGTTTAGTTTGTTTGGTTTTATTCTTGGTATATGGGCAAAAAGTTTTGAGCAGTTGAACCTAGTTCCGATGCTTATTTTAACACCGCTTGTTTTTCTAGGGGGTAGTTTTTATTCAATTGATATGTTGCCTGCGATCTGGCAGCAAATTACATTATTTAATCCAATTGTATATCTTATATCTGGACTACGATGGTCCTTTTTTGGCACAGCAGATGTAAGCATTACCTATAGTCTTATTGCGATAGGGTTGTTTACGTTTATCTGTGTTGGGATAATTAGCTGGATCTTTAAATCTGGTTATCGGCTTCGCAAATAAGAAGAAAATAATCACATATTCTGCTTCTTTTGAAAGAGATTGGCACTAAATTGCCTCTCATGCGGGGGTGTAGGTAGCGGACTTAAAATTAAACAGGGCACTTTTTGTGTCGTTTTTAATAATTTGTTGATTAAACTATAACTTTATATCACCCTAAATTAGTAAATAGTCATCAAAGTTTGAGACTGATGGCAGTATGTAAACAGGTGATTACATAAAGCGGCGAGTATAATTGTATGGCTCAGGCCAATATAAAAGATCGTATTAAGGAAATGCGCCTGCGTGTGTTAGCTGAACCATTAGGGGATGCTGCGGCACAAGGGGATGGCAGCAAATCGCCAAAAGAGGACATTCCAGAAGATAACATTCCAGAGGATAACAGCAAAGCCCCTATAGATAATCAAAAGACCGACACGCCAGTAAGAGAAAAGACCACACAGACTAAAACTGTGAAAAAACCCAAATCAGGCAAAAAGAAAAATAGCAAAAAACCGAACAAGCAGGCGCGTGAAGAGGCCGCAGAAATACAAGCAGGCCTGCCACAACAAGAACTAAAAGCACCGGCAGATGGACAGGAACAAGAAATTCAAAATGAGCCCGGTCAGTCAGATGAGAAGCGTGAAAAAGAAATTAGAGAAGCCGATATAAATCGTCAGGCAGAGACTAATGAGCCTTCAGAAATAATCGAGCCAATTGCTGGGGATAACACCCCTGATGAGCATAAAAATTCGTCTGATCAGATTATTGAGCTAACAGATAAATGGGTAGAGCTTGAAGTGCGCTCCAGGCTTTCAGGGTTGGAGCAGCAGGAAAAGCAAACACGTGCCATGCTAAAAGAGATTGTTGAAATCCTAGATAGGATAGAAACGCCTAAACATAGCAACCAGGCCTTGCCAGCAGTTTCAGCAACGATACGTGCGCCGACCTCTTCGCCAAGTCAAACGCCTGAAACCAACAAGCGTCATTGGGTAGATGTTATAAAACGCATATGTGTTGTGATTGGCACATTTGTTATATTTGCCAGCGTAATCTGGGGCATTATGTTATATTTATTCTTCGATATTTAAGTCATCGAAAGATAGCCTATAAATTCTTCTATCCCTAATCCACTACTAGCACAGCATCGTGAATTCGACACCAAAGCAAGATTATGATATACCATGCATCTGTTTTGATTAATCGGCTTTCCTGCTTACATGCAACTATTTTCAGACTCTTTTATCACCGCCTTTTTTTTGATTATTTCAGGTGACCCTGATTTATTTGAGATCATTTTTCTTTCGATTCAAGTAAGTCTGACCTCTCTGTTAGGGAGTGTTATTATAGGTCTGCCTCTTGGTGCGTTTTTGGCTATTCATCGGTTCAAAATGCGCTCAATTGTCTTGTCGGTACTGAATGCATTGATGGGGATGCCCCCTGTCGTGGTGGGATTAATCGTATATTTATATCTCTCCCGCTCTGGCCCACTTGGTTTTTTAAGTCTGCTATATACGCCAACAGCGATGATAATTGCACAAATGCTATTGGTGATACCGATAATTGCGGCGTTATCTGCACAAATTATCGAAGACCTACATTCAGAATATAATGACTTATTTCGCTCTTTGAATGTCTCTACAACAAAAGCTGTATTTGCGTATATCTATGATGCAAGAATATCTCTGTTAACGGTTATTCTAGCAGGGTTTGGAAGGGCAATTTCAGAAGTTGGAGCTGTGTCTATCGTTGGCGGTAATATTGACCATCTCACCCGTGTGATGACTACCGCAATTGCACTTGAAACGTCAAAGGGCAATCTCTCCTTAGCGCTTGCACTTGGCATCATCTTGTTAGCCATTGCACTTGGTGTGAATTTATTTGCTGCAAGAGCAAAATACTGGGTAATGGATAAGCAGGATGTCTGATGCAAATGTAATAAAAACGCAGTTGGAATTTAATCTATTACCAATTGAGCTTTGTTCTGTATCATTTCAGAAATCTGGGGTTTGTTTGATTGATGGCGTTTCCGTTACGCTTAATTCTAGGGGCATTACCGTTATATTGGGACCAAATGGTGCTGGTAAAAGTATTTTATTAAGATTACTGCATGGGCTTGAGATCCCAAATGAAGGCACTGTTTTATTCAAGGGTGTTGTTGCAGACGAGACGATAAAGCGCAAACAAGCAATGGTATTTCAAAATGCCGTTTTGCTCAGGCGCTCGGTAATGGAAAACCTGTCATTATGCCGTTGTGCTTAGACGCTCGGTAATGGAAAACCTGTCATTTGTAGCAAATCTACACAAGCCTCAAAAACTTTCTAATCTCTTAGAATTACTGGCAGAGGTTGGGCTTGCAGAAAAACAACATGTGCCAGCAAGACGATTATCTGGAGGGGAGAAACAGCGTCTTTGCCTTGCGCGTGCATTGGTATCTCAACCTGAATTACTATTATTGGATGAGCCTACAGCCAGCCTTGATCCCTACTCTGTCCAGATGATAGAGACGCTGCTAATTAAATTACAGCATCAAAATACCAAGATAATTTTTATAACCCATGATTTGAATCAAGCGCGCCGATTAGCGGAAGATATTCTATTTATTCACAAAGGAAGATTAGAGGCATTTCAGCCTGCAGATAGTTTTTTTGAAAAACCAGATAGTGAATTTGCAAAAGCATTTATCGAGGGAAGGTTGATTTTTTAAAATTGGCACTCTCACGCTATTGTGCATCATACGGGTTTTCATAACCGCCACCTGAGGGTGTTTCAATAATGATTGTATCAGAAGGATGACATTTAAATTGCACCCTGCCTTCTAACTCCTCAAGACTGCCATCTGCTCGCAAAACCGCATTTCTACCAGTCTTGCCATTTGCGCCCCCATTTAAGCCTTGCGGCTCGATAATGCGCCTGCCAGATAAGATAGAGACATCCATTTCTTGAAGACAGGTTATATGCCGCTCTATGCCATCACCGCCGCGCCAACGCCCCTCTCCACCAGAGCCACGCCTGATTTTGAATAGTGTGAGTAAAACAGGATATCGTGATTCTAAAACTTCTGGGTCGGTAAGACGCGTATTGGTCATATGGGTATGCACGGCATCACACCCATCAAAGCCATCGCCAGCACCAGCGCCGCCGCAAATCGTCTCATAATACTGGAAAGACTCAGTGCCAAAATTTAGGTTATTCATCGTACCTTGAGCGTTTGCCATTGCATTCAAAGCTAGGAAAAGACAATCAGCAACAGCTTGACTAACCTCAACATTGCCGGCAACCACAGCAGCAGGGAAGCTTGGGGTTAGCATAGAATTTTCGGGTAGAATAATAGTAAGTGGGCGCAAGCATCCAGCGTTAATAGGGATAACCTCATCTACCATACATCTAATACAATATAACACCGCAGCTCTTGTAATAGGCTCTGGTGCATTAAAATTATCTGGTTGTTGCGGGCTGGTTCCTGTGAAGTCGATGATGGCCGTTTGCGTATTTTTATCTATTTTTATACAGAGCGAGATTTTGCACCCTTGATCAAATTCGACTTCTGCCTTTCCATCAACGAGCGCGTTAATCATACGCCTTACACAAGATTCTGCATAATTTTGAATATGATCTTTATAGGAATGAACGACATCATAGCCAAATTGTGAAATCATGGATTTTAATTCTGAAACACCTTTTTCATTTGCCGCAATTTGGGCTTTCAAATCGGCGATATTTTGTTCTGGATTACGACAAGGATATTTATTCTGAGTAAGGATTTCAAAAATTTCTCGATGCAGGAATTCACCGTTGCTTACTAATTTTAGATTATCCAGAATGACACCTTCATCTTCAATATGAGTAGCAAGAGGGGTCATTGAGCCTGGCGCTGTTCCGCCTATATCGGCGTGATGCCCGCGTGAGGCCACAAAAAATACAGGCTGTGTATCATCTTTATCAAAGACAGGCGTAATCACAGTAATATCTGGTAGGTGCGTGCCGCCATTATAAGGCGCGTTTGTAACAAAAACATCCCCTTTCTGCATGTTTGGGTGCGCTTGTATAACAGATGCAACTGATCTATCCATTGAGCCAAGATGCACAGGGGTGTGCGGCGCATTTGCAATTAAATCGCCATTATTATCAAAAACCGCACAGGAAAAATCCAATCGCTCCTTAATGTTCACAGAGCGGGCAGTATGTTGTAACCTAACCCCCATCTGTTCTGCGATAGACATAAATAAATTATTAAATACCTCTAGCAAAATAGGGTCTGCTTGTGTGCGGGTTGCTAATGTTTTGTTTGTTCTCTGCTTGCAAGACAGAATGATACAGCCATTATCATCTAGTGCGGCTTGCCATCCTGGCTGAACAAAAATGGTGCCTATCTCCTCAAGAATTAAGGCGGGCCCATTTATAATATCAGTGATGGCTATCTGATCGCGGTTAAAAAGAGTTGCATCTTGCCATGAGCCAGCAAAATATATTGGCCGTTTATCGATTGGCTCAGAGTTATATTTTGTAGGGTCTGATTTAATTTTCTCAATTTTGGTTGAACCACCGCTTGCTTCAACTTCTATGAAATCAAAAATAATAGGTGTTCGCGACATTGAAAAGCCGAATTGTTCGTTATGCGCAGTTTCAAAATCTGCTTTCATTTTTGTATAATTTGAAACTGGAATTTCTATCGTGCTATCGCTGTCTTTATATTTGAGATGTCCAACACAGCTAATATTAATATCTGTTGCGGATATATTTTGTTTTATTAAATTTGCTTGTGCATCTGTGCTAAGCGTCTGAATTATCACCGATAGATTGGAGAGTAGATTTTCATCAAAGATACGCTCTATATGCTGTTGATGGTTGGACGTAATTTCAGCCAGACCCATCCCATAAGCAGAAAGCACACCTGCAAATGGATGAAGGATAATTTTCCGTACACCAAGCAAGTCAGCAACAGCGCAGGCATGCTGACCACCTGCCCCTCCAAAACAGGCAAGCGCATAATCAGAAATATCATGCCCTTTTTGAACGGATATTTTCTTTATCGCATTTGCCATATTCTCATTGGCGATTTTCACAAAACCCTCTGCAACCTCGCCTACAGACTTTCCAGCATCTTTTGCAATTCTAGATAATTGCTCTAATGAAATAGCAGAATTAAGGGCATCCTTGCCGCTTGATCCAAAAAGTTTGGGGAAATATTCAGGCTGTAATCTTCCAAGAACAAGATTGGCATCGGTTACGCTAAGAGGGCCGCCCCTGCCATAACAAGCAGGGCCTGGCGATGCACCAGCAGAATTAGGTCCAACCTGAAACCGCGCGCCATCAAAGCGAAGGATTGAGCCGCCACCAGCTGCAACAGTGTGAATTTTCATCATAGGGACGCGCATTCTAACGCCAGCAATTTCAGTATCAAATGCCTTTTCCACGAACCCTGAATAATGCGCAACATCGGTAGAGGTGCCCCCCATATCAAAGGATATGATTTTATCAGCGCCTGATAATTCACTTGTTTTAATAGCCCCAACAATACCGCCAGCAGGGCCAGAGAGAATAGCATCACGGCCTTGAAATAAATCAGCAGCTGTAAGACCCCCAGATGATGTCATAAATAATAGGTTAAGAGCATCCAAGCTAGTATCAAACGAGTTGGTTATCTGCTCAACATATCTGCGCAATAACGGGGATAGATACGCATCAATGATAGCTGTATCGCCCCTGCTAACAAATTTAATTAATGGGGAGACCTCATGACTTAGCGATATTTGTGTAAACCCGATTTTTTTGGCAATCTCGCCAATCTGTTTTTCATGCTTCGGAAATTTGTAGCTATGCATAAACACAATCGCAACAGAGCGAATGCCAGTATCAAATAGCTGCTGTAATTTAATGTTGGCCTGTGCAACATCAAGGCTTGCCAACTCAACGCCATCTGCATCAACCCGGCCCTCAATTTCGGTTACAGAATGATAGAGCAACTCTGGTTTTGTAATTGCGCGGGCGAATAATAAAGGTCGTGCCTGATAGCCGATTTCCAGAGCATCCGCATAACCAGAATTTGTGATAAGCCCGACCGGATCGCCCTTTCTTTCTAGCAAGGCGTTTGTGGCAATCGTTGTCCCCATTTTTATTGAGGCAATTTTAGAAACTGGTATCTTCGAGCTAGGCTCTAGCTTCATTAAATTTCGAATAGAATGAATAGCTGCATCAGAATAAGCTTCTGGATTTTCGGATAATAATTTATCGGTTACTAATAAGCCTTCTGGTGTTTGCGCCACAATATCCGTAAAAGTGCCGCCTCTATCAATCCAAAAATGCCATTTACTCATTAGATTTTCTTGTTTTATAAATTGCTCTGGCGCATATGAAATCATAATGAATAAAACAAAGCTAGTTTGAATTTAATTTAGGAAAAAATTTTATAAATTTAATCATACTTAAAGTTTGCGCTGGGGCACTATAATAGGTTTATCTGGAATAGGTTTATCTGG